>ENA-ORCW01000479-ORCW01000479.1-marine-metagenome-genome-assembly--contig:-NODE-479-length-23098-cov-3.515356_pt1 | contig 23098 bp, 15 predicted proteins | sample MGYA00237784_ERZ508517 | MGnify/ENA primary metagenome ERZ508517 (study PRJEB26187, sample SAMN06268979) | marine metagenome | isolation source: Tt ae E1 feedstock associated aerobic enrichment on... | reverse complement strand
TTTTGAGACGGATTGCTATCTCACTCTCACCTGGATGCCGCCGGCCGACCGGACGGCCAGGATCGAACAGCTCTTTATCGACGATCCGGCAGATGCCCCGGCGGCCTTCTGGAGCGAGCATCTTGCGCATTTTGAAATGGAGACATCCCGGGCCCGCGACATGATGGCGGATCTGATGCCGGATGCGCGGTTCCTCACCGACGATGAGACCCTCACCTATCTCCATGCTTGCATCTCCACGGCGCGACAGTCCGTGCGAGCACCGTCGGTGCCGATGTGCCTTGATGCGCTCCTGGTCGATACACCCCTGACCGGCGGTCTCTCTCCGCGCCTTGGCGACGAGACGCTCAAAGTCCTGACCATCAAAGGGTTCCCCGCCACGGGCGAACCGGGACTGCTCTCGGAGCTCGACCAGCTCGGCTTTGCCTATCGCTGGGTGACGCGGTTCCTGCCCCTCGACAAGCCGGACGCTGAGAAGACGCTCAACACCTATGTTCGAAACTGGTTTGCGAAGCGCCGTTCGCTCACCTCCTATCTCCGAGAAATCCTCACCAATGAGCCGGCCACGCTGCTCAACACAGACGCCGACAATCAGGCCGCCGATGCGGACGAAGCCCTGCAGGCGCTCGGCGCGGGCCATGTCGAGTTCGGCTACTGCACCACGGCGATCGTGGTGCGGCATGCGGACGCCTCTGTGGCCGAAGACCAGATCCGCGCCGTCGAGGACGACATGGCACAGCGCGGCTATCTGGAGGGCCGGCGCATGGCGCTCGCCTTCAACCTGCTCCGGTCCAACGACCTGATCTGGCCCTACATGGTCAACAACTATCTGCGCGGTCAGGCGCCCATGCCCTTCGATCTGCTTTACTGGAACTCCGACTCCACCCGGCTCTCCGCAGCCAACCACTCCTATTACCTGCGCAACTGCTATCTGGAGAACAATCTTTCCCAGGGTCGCGCCATCCTTCGCGGCAAGACGCTTCATCTGGAAGACGTCAAAATACCGGTGTTCAACCTGGCAACACGCGAAGACCATATTGCCCCGGCAAAATCCGTGTTCCTCGGCAGTCGCTTCTTCGGTGGCCCCGTCGAGTTCGTTCTGGCGGGATCAGGCCATATCGCCGGCGTCATCAATCCGCCGGAAATGATGAAATATCAGTTCTGGACCGGAAGAGCCCCCGACGGCGATCTCGAAGACTGGATGGCAAAAGCCAAGGAGAATGCCGGCTCCTGGTGGCCACGCTGGCATGACTGGATCGTCGCACAGAACGATGAACAGGTGAAAGCGCGTGTCCCCCCTAAGGGTAAGAAATCCCTGGGGCCGGCACCGGGAGATTACGTGCGGATTCGCGCATGATCACCCAACGTGACAAGCTGAAACAATGCTTTTAAAGGCGTTGGTTGCACTTTGGCATATCCTTGTTCTGAAACATGTTCTTGCCTCAATTGTTTCCTAACGCCTATATAGTTCGCCGAGGGTGGCAGATTCGTTGGCAAGACAATCACTTGGCAAATGCCGGCGTTCTAATTTCAGTTCAACGTTTCGGTTTGCGATTCCATTGAGGGGCAGATTTCTTTTGCTGGGGGACGAGAGCGTAAAACACTATATGACGGTGACAAGCTATGGTCGAATTAGCTTGGCAAGCGCGATGTGCGCCCTTTTTCTGGCGTCGTGCTCAACCACCGGGGATCCCGTAACCCAGCTTGGCCTTGCCTCAACCGCTCTTCAAAGCGATGCCGCCACCTCCGATTTCAAGTCCAGCGATGGCGACCTGATCGCTTCAGCTCCCGGTGCCGACGATGCCATCTCGGGAAGCGCTGTTCCATTGCCGGTAGCCAGGCCCGCCACCGAAGAAACCACCGCGCCCGTTGCTGAAAGCGGAACTGAAACCGCCGCTGCGCCGGAGAAATCCGAAAGCGAAGTTGCGTCCACCGAAGACAAACCGGAAAACGCATCGCCCGAAACCGACGAAGCAGTCACTGAAGCAAGCAAACCGCCCTCCGAGAACGAAACCTCGTCCGACTCCGCCGAAGAGGCCGTTGCATCCGGCGAAGCCACATCCGAAGAAGAAACAACGGCCAAGCGGCAAAATTTTCTCTCGGCGTTTTTTTCCGCACGGGAGCCCAAGGCTGTCCAGGCCGCTGAGAAAGCGACCCGCCCGCTGATCGATTCCAGCACGAAGGAAAAGCCGAAGGTCATTCTTGCCTCCGCCTCCGAAGACACGAAACCGGTTCAGGCTTCGGCCAATATGGGGTCCACGCTTCCCGGTGTGCGCCAGGGTGAAAGTCTGTTCGAGTTTTCCAGCAAGTCCGGAAGCAGCGACGCCGATGCCGATATCTATGAAGAAGAGCCCGCCTATCAGGTCGCATCTGCTGCGGGCATGGCGCGACTTGCACCCAACGGACTTCTCAAGCAGCGCGAGAGCGTCGATACAGCCTGTCTCAAGCCGGCTCTCGTCGGCGTGCTGAAAACGATCGAACGCCACTACGGAAAGCGAATCGTCGTTACGTCCGGTTATCGCAGCCCGAACTACAATCGACGTGTGCGTGGTGCCAGAAAATCGCTGCATATGTATTGCGCCGCGGCCGATATCCAGATCGAGGGTGTCAGCAAGTGGGAACTGGCCAAATATGTTCGTTCCATGCCGGGCCGCGGTGGTGTCGGCACCTACTGCCACACGAAATCCGTTCATGTGGACATCGGTCCGGAGCGTGACTGGAATTGGCGCTGCCGTCGCAGAAAATAATTTGAAAAAAAGCATATAACCAACACAAGACGGGTTGCCCCCGGCATCGAAGCTCACTATAAGCCGGATCGTCTTGAGCGCGCCCATCGTCTAGCGGTCTAGGACGCCGCCCTTTCACGGCGGAAACACGGGTTCGAGTCCCGTTGGGCGTGCCAGTTTTCTCTTCTTGCATCCACCTGTTCGATCGATTGATAGCACTGTCCGTGCACTTTTTTTGGGGCGCTCGACAGAGTCCTCATCCCTTTTGCGCAATCGTCTGCATCCGTTAAGATGGTGGAGGTGTTTGTCCGGCGTTCGACGGCCATCTTTTCTCCCCCCACCAGCGTCGGCATCGTTCTTTGCGAGACGCTCTCAGGGCATGCAGGACGAAGATCGTCGCCAATCACCCCCGGTCCTGGCAGTTTGCGGATTGCCGGGGCCGCCCGTAGCGGCGACGGTTTGACCCGTCCCGGCACTCCGCGTACTTGTCAGCGATGTTGTCCGAATCCTTCGGCTGACCTGCCGTTGAGTGTCGTTCGGAGAGAAAGGCGGGAAAATGCAACGGATATCGGACGCCATTGGAAAGGCGCTCGGCTTCGCGGCCCGCTATGGACGCTTTTTTCTCGTTGCCGGGCTTGTCACAGGGATAGCCTTGCCGGCTGCCGCCCACGCCGCCAAGCCCTGGATCGCCGAAATGATCGCAGCCCTGCTCTTCCTGGCAGCCCTACGGGTCGGGCCGAAAGCCCTGATCGGCGCCTTGGGCGATCTTCGCCAATCGCTCCTCACCACGCTTGCCTTCCAGCTCCTTCTGCCACTTGCTTTCGCTCTCACTTTCCTAGGCGTCGGCTGGTCTGGCGTCTTGCCGACGGCCCTTGTTCTGATGGCCGCAGCTGCACCCGTTTCAGGCAGCCCGCATCTGGCGATCATGACCGGCAACGATCCCGCGCCGGTGATGCGGGTGATGACGCTCGGCACCGCACTCCTGCCGTTTACCGTCGTGCCAGTCTTCTGGCTGACACCGGCCCTGGGCAGCGCCGATGTCATCCTCGCGGCCGCGAGCCGCCTTCTCGGCGTGATCGCGCTGGCAGTCTCTACAGCTTTCGTGTTGCGCCGCTTTGCGCTGCCCAATCCTGGCCCCGCCACCATACGTTCGATCGACGGCCTCTCAGCCATTTTGATGGGTGTCGTCGTGGTGGGTCTCATGTCGGCCGTCGGCGAAACGCTGATTGTCGACCCCACTCGGGTCGGGCTCAATCTGGCCATCGCTTTTGCGGCCAACTTTCTCTTGCAGATCGCTGCAACCACACTTTTTGAACGATCGGGCGCAACACACATCGCGGCACCGCTTGGCATTGCGGCAGGCAATCGCAATATCGGCCTTTTTCTCACCGCCCTGCCCGCCAGCATCACCGATTCGCTCCTGCTCTTCATCGGTTGCTATCAGATCCCCATGTACCTGACGCCGCTGATTCTCGGACGCTACTATCGCCAGCGTGCAAAGGCCACCGCGCAACCGCATCCCTCAAATTGAATCATTGCCTTCGGAATGCACGACAAGCCGCTGAAAAGTTTCTCGATTGAAAGACCGCAATGCAATTTTCCGAACCCCTGATCGAAGCCCGGCTCATTCGCCGCTACAAACGTTTCCTGGCCGATGTTGTTCTGGAGGGTGGCGCACGGATTACCGTCTCGGTGCCCAATACAGGCTCTATGCTCGGCCTCACGGCGCCGGGCTCGCGCATCTACCTCTCCAAGTCCGACGATCCCAAACGCAAATATCGCCATCGTCTTGAAATCGTGGAAGCCGACGACACGCTGGTGGGCATCAACACCGGTCTTCCCAACAAGCTCGCCGAGGAAGCAATCCGAGCCGGGCTCATCTCCGATCTCGCCACCTATCCCCTCTTAAAGCGCGAGCAACGCTACGGGCAACGCTCGCGCATCGATATGCTCCTGGAGGCGCCCGAACGCGCGCCGGCCTATGTCGAGGTGAAGAATGTGCATTTCATGCGCGAGAAGGGTCTTGCGGAGTTTCCCGACACGGTGACCGAGCGCGGCGCACGACATCTCCACGAACTCATCGCCATGCGCAAAGCCGGTCACCGCGCGATCATGGTGTATCTGATCCAGCGAAGCGACTGTGACCGGTTTCGCCTGTGCGACGATCTCGATCCGGCCTACACAACCGCCTTTGCATCCGCTGCAAAGGCTGGGGTTGAAGCTTACGCCGTCAAATGCCAAATCACTCCTGAAGCTATTGAGCCGGATGGCCTGATAGACATCGTGCGATAAAAAAAGCAAAATCCGGCACCAACATTGAAGCGAAGCGCAAGCGACTCAAACCTCATGGTCACCTATCTCGAAGCAGACACCGCCCCCATGCGAAACACCGGCCAAATTCGCCTTTATGGCGAAGAAGGTTTCGAGGGTATGCGCAAGGCAAGCAATCTCACGGCTCGTTGCCTCGATGAATTGGCAAGCCGTGTCGCGCCAGGCGTGACCACCAACGAGATCGACAGATTCGTCTTCGAATTCGGCATGGACCACGGTGCAATTCCCGCGACGCTGAACTACCGCGGCTACACCAAGTCCACCTGCACGTCGATCAACCATGTGGTCTGTCACGGTATTCCCGACGACAAGCCGCTGCGCGAGGGCGACATTGTCAACATCGATGTCACCTATATTCTCGACGGATGGCACGGCGATTCGAGCCGCATGTATCCGGTGGGCGTGACCAAACGTGCGGCTGAGCGCCTGCTGGAAGTCACACATGAGTGTCTGATGCGCGGTATCGCCGCGGTAAAGCCCGGCGCGCGCACCGGCGCCATCGGTGCCGCCATCCAGACCTACGCCGAGTCACAACGCTGCTCGGTGGTCCGGGATTTTTGCGGTCACGGCGTGGGTCAGTTGTTTCACGATGCACCCAACATCCTGCACTATGGTAGCCCAAGCGAGGGCGTCGAAATGCGCCCCGGTATGATCTTCACCATTGAGCCGATGATCAATCTCGGCCGACCGCATGTGAAAGTCTTGTCCGACGGATGGACGGCCGTCACGCGCGACCGATCGCTTTCTGCCCAATACGAGCATTCGATTGGTGTGACCGAAACGGGCTGTGAAATTTTCACACTTTCGCCGGCAGGGCTCGACCGCCCCGGTCTCCCGGCCTAGACTGCTACCAGGACGTGCGTCCTCCAAGGCTTTGCACGTCTCGGCGGACAGTGGCGGGAACATGTCATGGACGGAGAAGACGAACGCAATCTCTTTGCCGAGAGACCGGCTATCGCGACCGGAAAGTCCGCAGCAAAGCCGCATTACCACGGCCATCGCGACCGGTTGCGGCAGCGTTTCGCGGAGGCGGGAAGCGCAACCTTACTGGATTACGAGCTTTTGGAACTCTTCCTGTTCCGCTCCATCCCGCGCGCCGACACCAAAGGGGCAGCCAAAGCCCTCTTGCAACGTTTCGGCTCACTTCCCGAGGTCCTCGGGGCGCCGGAACGGCGGTTGCAGGAGGTTGAAGGCATTGGTGAAGCTGCGGCGCGCGACCTCAAGATCGCCGCTGCGCTCGCCCAGCGGATGCTCAAGGCGGATTTACGTGGCCGCCAGCTCCTGACGTCATGGTCTCAAGTAATCGAATACTGCACCGCCGTCATGGCGCATGAGGACAGAGAGCAATTCCGTATCCTCTTTCTCGATAAGAAGAACCAGTTGATCGCAGATGAAGTTCAGCAAACCGGAACGGTCGATCATACACCGGTCTACCCCCGCGAACTCGTACGTCGAGCGCTGGAACTCTCAGCAACAGCCGTGATCCTGGTGCACAATGATCCCGTTCGCTACCCATCAGGCATACTCCATCCCGAAGAGTCACAGAAGCTCACGAAAACAGCGGTTTATCGACGCATCGCGCCTCCCGCGACGAGTGGTGCTTTATCAGCGCCCTATTCCGAAACGGCGCAAATAGACTGCATCCTCAAAGGGTGTAGTGGTGCATCGACCAGCCCATGTCGGCGCGCCCAGCAAGATTGCCAGCGACAATGTCGCGAACGACCTGCGTCAGTTGATCGGCACGGACGCCGGCCAGATCGTCGGTCGTTAGCAGCATTGCTTCATGTCCGGCGGCGGCATAGGCACGCCGACGCTCTCGCCAATCGCGGGCATAATCTTGTCGATCGAGCATGCCAAGATGCTCCCAATAGTAGGTCTGCCCCCGTGATTGGACGACGAAGTCGGGGTGAACCGTAACCATCCGGTCGCCGAACGGCAGTTCCAGCGCCGACTCATAGCTAAAGGTCAAAGTGCCTGCGTCGCGCGCAGCGACCAGAGCCTGATAGATCAGGTATTCGATCTTGGAGCGGACCTTGACCCCATGCTCAGGCTCGAACAGCCGCGCGGCGTCGAACGGGCGGGCGAACACCGAAGAGTTGCGCTGCGCGAGTACCGAACGATCGCGCGCTACCGCTAGCGGGTTGGCCCGGTCAGACTTTTCGACGAGCAGGGTGAGGCGCGTCTTCGACCGTGTCATCGCGGTGTAGATCAGTTCGCGTGACAACAAGGCACGGCGCTCGGGCACCACGACCAGCACTTCCTCGAACTCGCTGCCCTGCGCCTTGTGGACGGTCAGCCCGTAAGCAAGTTCGAAATCCTCGGCATCCATCCAACCCCAGTCGAAGCCCCATCTGCTCTCGGCGAAAAAAGCTTTCCAACCCTTGCGGCTACCGCACAAAACCCCGACCGAACCATTCGAAAGGCGCAACTCGCGCTGCCCGGTGTCCTTGTTGCGGACATAGTGGTTGCGGATACGAACGATCTTGTCCGAGTGAACAAACCCATCTCGCTGCTGCCAGGCGTCCTCCTTGGCGTCGGCGCGGTAGGTGTCGCGCATGTAGTGACTGAGTCCGAGCGCTCCGCTCGGGCCACCTCGATACGGCGAGAGCAACTGCACACGGTCCAGCCCCAATGCCGTCGCATCGCTACCGGGGACATGACCGTTGTCGTAGAGCCTCAGAAGCAGGTTGAACGCTTCTTGTGCCGAGCGATCGCGGTGGTCTGGCACCGCAACGTCGAGCGTGGTGGTCACAAAATCAGCGACATGGCCCTGCAGTTCGGCAGCGTCGCGAAAGTAGCGGACATCGAGAAAGTCACTGACTTTCCCGCCTTCGCGCAACTGCGCATAGAGCTCGTCGTGATAGCGGTTTTTGCCCGCAAAGAGATGCGCCGCCTCGAGGACGGTTGTGTCGTGGCGCTGTCGGCAGTTCGCGGTAAGGCGGATCGTGTTGGCCGTTTGGTGTTCAGGATCGCCGCGCAGAAAGCTGATCATGTCGTGAAACGGTTTGCCGCAGCCGATCGGCGGCAACTGGTTCTCGTCGCCGACGAGAATGACGCGCAATGTCGACATAGGCTGATGAACTTCGATCGCGCGGAACAGCAAGGCGAGGTGATATAGGTTCACCATCGACATCTCGTCTACCACGAGGTTGTCGAATTGCTCAAAGCGCTTGGCTCTAGCCATCGCCTTCAAGTCGGCACCATCGCTTAGATAATCGCCGAGACCCGAACGCCAAATCCAACGGTCGATCGTTTCCGCCTGCCACGTCGCACCGTCTGGGGCCTCGGCGTTCAGGCGGAGCGCCGCCTTCCCGGTGGGCGCCAGCACCACGGTGCGCTCGTTCGCCGCGTCGAAACGCTGGAGCAGTTGGGCGATCGCCTGGCTCTTGCCCGAACCGGGCCGGCCGGTCGCGCAGTAAAAGCGCTGCGTCATCGCGTTGGTCATCATTCGCGCGCGTTCGAGACCGAACGTCTCGGTACCGAACCCTTCAATCTCAGCCGACAGCGCGACGGACTCGGCGGCGACATAGGCCGAGATCCAGCCAAGATCCCGCTTCAGTACCGGAAGCGTGAGTCTCTCGGTGACAAAGCGCGTGACGATCTGCTCTGCGTGCCAGGCACGTTGGAGATAGAAGAAATGCGTGCCGTCGACGTTCTCGACGTGCATCCGCTCACGGAAATGGGCGAGGTGCTCGTCTGACAGGAACTGCGCCTCGCTGACGCTGAGCTTATCGCGATAGAAGAGAGGGTGGCCTGCGGCGTGCTCGACCAATGTCGCAGTCGATACGAAGCTGTGCCCCTGAGCCTCGGCGGCGGTCAACGCTTCATGGGCGAAGGCGCGGAGCCTCTCGGGACCACTGACCGTAAGATCGTGAAGATCGTCGCGACGTTCGAGGTGCCGATGATCGGGGAACATCCCGATGTCGATAACGGCGTAGTCGACCGCCGCATCGCTGCGCTGTTCACGGTCGAGATCCTCGCGTTCTTCGCGCGTATCCCGCGTCGCCGGAACGTAGCTTTCGGCGAGCACATAGGGGTTGGCGGCGATGTCGCCGGGTGACAGCGTGAGGCCGGCAAAGGCGTGCGGCCCGTCATCCTCGGGGAACAGGATGCGCCCAACCTGCCGCGGAGTCAGCGTGAAAAGCGAGAGCTTACGGAGCAGCGGCTTTAGGTTCTTGTTGTCACGATAGCCTGCCCGAGCGTCGCGTACCGTCGCCTTGTGCGCCGCCAATGCCGGGGGAACGGGATCCCTGGATTCGAGCAACGAGAACGCGGCGTCGAGCAGGTCCTCACCGTGCCCGAGAGACGCGCGAAGCGTAGCGACCAAGGCTGCGCCGCGGCTACCCTCGAATTGATATTCTCCTTCCGCCAAGTCCGCGAGGACGTTGAACACCGATCCGAGCCCTGGATAGAGGCCGCGGTCCACCCAGGCGTCGGCGATATAGCCTTCGACCCGATCGACCATGGCATCAACATCGACGATGCCATGGGCCTGCGCTCGCGCCAGCGCTCGCTTCAGCTTGTAGAGCAGCGCGAGCGCGTGATCGTCATGGACCTGCTCGGAGACGTATTTGAAGTTGGGGAGCAGCGCTGGCTCATCTACCAGCACACGGATCTCGTCGAGCTTGGCTTCGTCGTCGGGATTGACCGCGATGTGCTTGAGATAGGCATGATAGGGAAGAACGATGCCGTTCGCCGCGCCTTGGTGCTGCAACTGCAAAGCCCAATTGCCGGCGGGAAAATTCTTCATCCGGGGGTTCGAGCCACGTATTCCGTTGAGCTCACCCGCATCGAACGGGAAGACGCCACTCGTCGCGAGATCGGTGAGACGGGAACATCCGACGAGCGCATATTTATAGTCGTCGGCAGAAACCGGGTTGTCGTAGTTCAGATAGAAAAAAACCAAGGAGCGACCGGGACTGAGCTTGCCAGCAAAACGGTCGATCCGTCCGTCGAGGTCCGGAAAATAGTTGCCGTGGCGATCCTTCGACGCGTGCGTCATCGCGAGGCGGAATGGCCAAGTGTATACCGAATTGGCTGGAAGCATCTCCTCGATTTGCTTCTCGTCGCGATATTGCGGGAATGGATGGCGGTGGAGGACCCGAGTTGGCTTTGGCGAGAAGGCGGATGAAGTCCAGAAGCAAGGCGGCTGATACGCAGGCAGCTCCGCATCGATTGGTGCACAAGGCCGCTCGCACTCGACTCGCTTCTCGCGCGCAAGCCGCTCTGAAAGAAGCGAGTGGCTACCCGTGCAATAGCTGTTTGCTGCTGGATCGTCGCAGACCCTACCGTCCCAGCCGCGATCGTGCCAAGCCATGCGCGCCGTGATGTGCCAAGTCATTGGTTCTCCCTTAGCCTGCGTTATTCACCCCGATTTCCTAGGCGAGGAACCGCTCTTCGCGGTGCCAGCGTAGCGCCTCTACGTCGGGTAGATGATCGGATCGCTTCGGCAGACCGAGCTCTTGGCCTGCGAGCGCGTAGTAGTGTCGCCCGTTCTGAAAATCTTCGCGAAGCCGCGGGCTGACGACGAAGCGATAGTTAGCGTCGACGGTGACGTAGCCGCGGTCGAACAGCTTGTGGATGTCGCTGCGAAGCAAGATCCCGTTGCTGACTTCGTGGTCGCCGCCTGCTCCGTACGCCTTGATGTGCGCAGCATCCAACACAGGCAGAGTGCGCTCGCCGGTGACGGCGCACCGGCGACTATAACTGTCGGTAACCGCGACCCGGAACGTGCCCTGCCCCAAGCGTGGCCTCACGAGGCGCGGATCGCCGTAGCGGGCGACCTCCAACAGCGGGTTTGAAGGCGCCAGAACAGCGGCGGCCAAACGCTCCCGCACGGCATCCCAGAGATATCGCCCATCGCCATCGCCCGTGTCGAAGCCCTTCCCCACGACGATACTCGGCGCCCAGCGATCTGCAATCGGCAGCCAGAGATCACGGGGCCAGAAGAACGGCTGCTCCAGAATCCGGCAGCCGATGGAGTAGTCGTTGCGGAGGTCGAGCGGTTCCCGCCTATAGCGGGCTACCCGAGCGCGCATCTCATCCAGCGAGGCCGCCCCATTCCTCTCGCCGAACGCGTCCCAGGCAAGAGAAATCGGCACGATTGAGGCGTGCCCGAAAAGGCCACCGCCAACGATGAAGTTGTTGGGGCTGTGGAGTTTGAATAGAAACAGTTCACCTGGCTCCAGCGCCCGAAACTGGGATCGACCGCCCGGCTGCCAGAAATTGACCTCTTCCGGGTTTCGCATGGACAGATACTCGAACCATTCGAGGTCGGTCACGCCGACGTAGATCTTGATCGACCCCGCACTCATTCGAACGCGCCTATCCGCTCGACGACGATACCCTTCACCCTCTCAATCGCGGTTCGACCACTTTCTCGATCAAGGGCCATGTCGGGCAGCGCTGTCGCATTTACAGCGTCTCGGAGAGCAGCGGAGATGCTCGCCATCGCCTCTTCGGCGCGTGTGATCGGCAGTTCGATGGTCCGCGCCAGCGCGAGGAAATCTCGCGGTGCCAGCCGATCGTCCTTCCCGGTCAGCTTCAACGCCATCCGGTCGCCACCAAGGCCGGGAAACACGCGTGTCGTGACCGCGTCGTAGAGTGGGGCGAACCGGACGCTGTCGAACCTTCGACTGCCTGGTGCGGCCGTCTTGATCAGCGCGAGGTTCTTGAGATGCATGTCGCCGTCAGCGATGAGCCATGCGAACACCGCCCGGCGGAATAGGATCTCCAGGTCTTCGTCCGGATTGGTCGAGAGTGGTCGCAGCCCCTTCGCTACGCGCTCGATTGTCCCATCGTATTTGGCGGCGGCCGGCAGATCGAGAACGGAACAGAAATCTTCGAGCGCGAGGCGGCGTCCGTCGTCAGGCGCAACCCTAATATCGAAGCGCTCGACGACCAACGCAGGCGCCATGCCGTCGGGCATGCCGACAAGCGCTGCATCGGGCACCAAGAACCCCGCTGCTCGACCTAACTCCAGACACAGCCATTCGACGACTGGCAACGCCTCGAAACCGGCCGTACCAGCGGGCTTGAGGATGTGGGTGAATTGCGCGTCGGTGGCGGCGATCAGCGTCCCGTCCGAAGTCAAGCACATCGGCGCCTTGATTTGCACGCCGGACAGACGGGGCATTTCCGCACGCTCAAATAGCTGCGCGAGCTTCTCCTCGAAGCTGTGCTCCAGCTCACCCCTCGATTGGCCGACATACTGTCCAGTGAATTCCCCGTCCTTCGCGTACTTAGCGAGCGGCGCTTGCAGGACGTCGAGCGGCAGTGCTTCGAGCTCCTTCTTGTCGGCGACAACCGCGACGTTCGACATAAACCGCTTGCCGCGCCGAATAGCATCGCGATCGTCCCGCTCGTGAAGCACTTGGGCGAGCCAGCCTTCCGGTAAGAGCGATTCCACAAACGCGGGGAGCTTGCCGGGCGCTGTCTGGCGGACCAGCGGCGGCGCCGTATTCGCGGTCGCCTTCCAGCGCCATTCGAATCCGTCATGCGTCAGACGGCCGAGAGGCTCGCCATGCCAAGCGACGATCCGCTCGAGCGCCGCCTTGTTTGCGGCCACCTTTCCGGCAGAGGGGCGCGTGGTCAGGTAGCGCTCTGCCCCTTCCCCCTCGCGATACCAACCGTTCTCGCGAGCCAGCGCCCAGACGGCATCCGCCGTCGCTTGCGGTGACCCAAACTCCTCGATCAGCCGTGCCGCCATGTCTGCACGAAGCTCGTCAGTAATGGCGCTGGCGTGCTCGCTTCGGAGCCGGAAGGCTTCCAGAAACCGCTGACGCGGTGATGACACCTCGATTCTGATCTCACCTTGATCGTCGCCCACAATCGCCGGCGCCGTCGACGGATGAGCGGGCGCTTCGTTTTGGACGATCTCGAGCGTGCGGATCCGGGTTCGCTGGTTGCGGCGCCCACTCAGGAACAATCGGCCATCAGAGGTTGGTCCAAGGAGTACGGCCGATGCGGAGGATAAATAGGCAGCCGGATAAAGGTACTGCGCGATGCGTACAGCGTGGGTGAGCACCGCTGCCTCAATATCAACGTTCGCCTGCACATAGACGCCGCGGATCAGCTGGATGAGTTCGCCCGCCGCAGCTTGCGCGTGCGCGCGTCTCCGGTCGATTGTTTCACCAACGAGGGCTATGGACACGGACGTTCTCGCATTTCAGATGCGGGAAAGTCCATCTTCTGAGGATCGATGTCAAGGACTTTCGCGCATTTCACATACGGGGAGGTCCGAGATGGATGCCGCTTAAGGGACTGTTTGCGCCCTGAACGCAGCTGCCCGCGCGCTACGATCCTGCAAATAGATGCGGTATCGAGAGAGAAGACCGTCGTGATCTGCTCCTTCCCCCATCAACTTGTCCGTCTCGGCCAAAGCCAATTCGTATGTAAGACAGCCGGACCCATCGCCCGCCAGCTGGTCTGCCAAGCGACGCTCGATCTCGGCCCTTACCGCCGCGGGAAGAACTGCGCGGGCTTCGAAGTACATCAGGCGCAAGCCAAACCACTTCAGGCGCTCATCCTCGAAGCTTTGCACGATAGCGAGACGATCCGGCCATGAGGCTTGGTGAAACGCATTCGCACGCCCTTCGTCAGCGGGCCCTGGGAAGCCGTTATAGATTCGCTCCTCAATATGAGGCGACAGTGGATATGGCTCACGCGTGGCGATGTAGGCGGCGACAAGCCGCGTACGCAGATCGGCGTCCGCCTTCACGCGACGGGCCCGGTCTTCGATGTCGCCAATCGAACCGCCATCCAACATATGCTCTGGAGCGTCGAAGAAAGCGGTCAGCGTGGGTGCGGCATTAACCCTGAAGCGACGGATCGGACTGGGCTTCTGCGCCAGATGGGCCTGCAGTTCGACGTCATTCATTCCAGCAAGCTGGCCGACGTCCTGATTAAGGCTGAGGCAAATCCGGCCGTTGGCTTGGTCGGGATCGACACCAATACAGACAACCGGAGCGTGATAAGCCTGTCCGCCGAAGAATTCGGTCAGCACGAAGCCATCTTCCGCATCGACAAAATCCGCCACGGTCGCCTTGTTCGAGAAGCGAACGAATCGCTGCCACAGCTCCGGAGACCGCTGATAGACCAATCGACATAGCTCGACCGTCGCAAGTACATCAGACATGGCGTCATGCGCACGGGCATGGGCAACGCCATTCGCGGCCGCCAGATGCTGCAAACGGAATGTCCGTCGCCCCTCCTCGCTGACCGGCACGACAAGCTGTGCAGGTGAAACGGCATCGGCGGCCATCACCAAACTGAGCGCGTCAGCGCGGCAGTTGCGGTGGTTGCTCGTCAGATAGGCTGGATACAGGCTTTGGAAGAGCGCATGGCGAAGCATCTCTTCGTCGAAGCGAATGGAGTTGAAACCGACAAAGATAGATGGACTCCAGGAAATCAGCATCCGACGAATGTCCCCTACCATCGCGTAGTGCGACGGCAGGTTAGCGTCCGTCAGCCGCTCAATCGGCAGTCCGTTAGTACGCAGCGCCGAGGGATGGGGAAGCACGTGAGGCTGCAGCCGCGAGCGCGCTTCGAAGCGCGCCACTTCGTTCAAGTTCGCGTCGGTGCGAACAGCCGCAAAATGGAGAATCTGATCGAAACCGCGCTTGAGCCCCGTCGTCTCGGTATCGAAGAAGACGAAGCTCATGGGGCGCGCTACCAGCGAGTCAGTCGGAATCGCATTGCGGTCGGGCTTACTCTGAACCGACGCGCTAGGGCTTCAATCGCCGCCTCGTCCTCAAGGTCAACGCCCCCGCCTTCCAACGCGGTGGCCAAGAGATCGGCGGGGATCAGAAGTTCCGAGGCGAAGGCATTGGCCTCGATTTCCATCGGCTCGGTCCCGAGCGCTGAGACATCGTCGCGGAACAGAACGCGGATCCCCTTATCAACATGTACGGCTTGGCTGATCGCAGGAGCATGGAGCATGTGATGAGCGAGCTCATGGGCTGCCGAGAATCGTTGGCGGTTCGGGTGGTGAAGCGCATTCACACCGATGATCCCTACGCCGTCCTTAATGTATGCCATCCCTGAAAGGTCTTCTTCGAGGGGCGCGTACTGAAGGACGATCTTTCGCGACTTGATTATTCGCTCAACCGGGACTGGTGGCGCCGATACGCCAAACTCTCGCAGAATCGAACGCGCAGATGCGCGCGCCCGATCAGGATCGGCATCAGCCATGATCAGGCCTTACCGCGTCGTGGCTGCAATGCCGTTGTGATCAGGTCGGCGACTTGAGCTTCAGCATGTTGCGACAGCGTCTGCTTCGATAGCTCCTGATTGGAAAGCATCATCTTCAGCCCCTCCCCTAAAGGCTTCTGCGGCATCGGCGGCAGGAGCTCTGCCACCTTGGTGAAATCGAGTGCGGCGGCAAGCGCGTAAACATGATGCAACAGGATGTTCTGCCGGCCACTCTCGATATTTGCGATCGACGCGCGCGACATCTTCACCTTGCCAGCCAGTTCCGCCTGCGTGAGGCCGAGCGCTTTCCTGCGGGTTGAGACCGCACTGCCGAAAGCCTTGTAGAGTGTCTCGCCTGCCATGAATCATGTTTGCGCTATGTTCTTTTAGATGTCAATCTCGCAAACATGATGTGCTTATTGCAAACATGGACATGTGATTATTGTTTGACATTTTGAGCAACTTCGGGAATCGATTGCGTTAGGGCGTGATGCCCGGGAACGAGTCGGAGAACCAACAATGTCGAAGCGAATTCACGTAGTGCCCCACGGGTCGGGCTGGGCGACGCGTCGCGAAGGCACCACCCGGGTTGGCTCGACCCACAACACCCAAGCCGGTGCGACACAGGCCGCGCGCGGCACTGCCGTTCGCGAACGCGGCGAAGTCATCATCCACCGCCCGGACGGTCGCATCCGGGACGCCAATTCTTACGGCAACGACCCCTTCCCGCCGAAGGGCTGACTGGACCGGACCGCTTTAGAGGCGGTCCGGCGACCGGATCGTCAGAGAGGAAACATCGCAGATGGCGGAAGGTGAGCGAGATCAGGGTGCTGAGCGGCCATATCGAGTGCTCAGCCTGGACGGCGGAGGGATGCGGGGCATCTATACGGCGGCTTTTCTCGCCCGCCTGACTGATCAGTTCGCGCGCATTCGGGGCGAATCGGCCCTCGATCTGGGACGCGGCTTCGACTTGATAACCGGGACCAGCACCGGCGCGATCGTCGGGTGCGCGCTGGCCGTCGGGCGGCCGATGACGGAGGTAGTGGCGCTCTATCGCGAGCACGGCCCCAAGATCTTTCCGCATCGGATCGCGGGGAAGCGCAGCGCGATCTATCGCGCGAGCCAGGGCAGCCGTTTCGTGCGCGAGGGCGACAAGGCGCTGCGCGAGGCGCTGCGTGGCGTGCTCGACGACGTCACCATGATCGACGTGTTCGAAGGTCGGGGCATCTCGCTCGCGATCCCGACGGTACTGATGAGCGAGCACCGGGCTTGGGTCTTCAAGAAGACTCCTAAGAGCGGGGTCCGCGACGATCACTATCCGCTGGTAGACGTCTGCATGGCGACGAGCGCCGCGCCAATCTACCGCTCGCTAGCGGCGATCGATGATCCGAACACGCCGGGCGGCCCCAAGCAGGTGTTCGCCGACGGAGGGCTTTGGGCCAATAACCCGATCATGGTTGGGCTCGTCGACGCGCTGACGGTGGCGCCGCCCGACCGCCCGATCGAGATCTACTCACTCGGAACATGTCCGCGCCCGGAGGGTGATCACCTCGACGCGGAGAGCGCACACCGCTCCATGCTGGACTGGTCGCTCGGTGCTGACGTCGCGCCGCTCAGTATCTCGGCGCAGGAATTTGCCTTCGACCACATGGCGCGGCTTTTGACGAACGCCATTAGCAACTGCGGCCGCTCGATCCGGCGCGTGCGCTTTCCCAACAAGCCGGTGCCGGCAAGCATGATGCCGTATCTCGCCCTCGACGACACCCGGCCAGAGGCGATGGATCGGCTGGTCGGCCAGGCGCACACCGACGCCGATCTGACCAAGAGCGCCTGCGACGATTCCAACAACGCGGACGGGCGCATGATTCGTCAACTCATGCACGACCTGCCGGCGATGCCGGCCACTGGCGCCGTCTGGCGTCCCACTTCCACCGGCAACCAGAAAGGATAGGTGATGTTCGACTGCGCCAAAGATGTGCGTGCGTACCACGACCAGGATGTGATCCTGCCCAAGAGCGAGCAGGATGCAATGCGAGATCGCCGCGACTCCAACCGGACGCGGCTGCGAAACGGCCTGGATAAGGCCGGCAAGCCCAAGCCGATCGAGTTCGTCAAACAGGGCAGCTATGCCATGAAGACGATGTGCCACGACCCCGACAACGACTATGATATCGACGACGGGGTCTACTTCCACAAAGAGGATCTGGTCGGCGATCGCGGCGCCGAGATGACATCCCTACAGGCGCGCTGGATGGTGCGCGACGCGGTTGACGACGGCAAGTTCAAGCGTGCTCCTGAGGTGCGGTCGAACTGCGTGCGTGTCTTCTACGAGAAGGGTTACCACGTCGATCTGCCGGTCTACCGCCGCGTCGTCACTGACACCGTCTTCGGCGAAGAGGTGCACTACGAGCTGGCGGCGAGCAGCGGCTGGAAGCGGTCTGACGCTCGCGATGTGTCGGACTGGTACGAGGACCAGCGCGCCGCATCCGCCGACGGCATCCAGCTGCGCCGCATCAATCGCGACCTGAAGAAGTACGCCCGCAGCCGATATAGCTGGCGCGGCTCGATCCTTAGCGGCTTTGGCATCTCGGTTCTGATGACCGAGAAGTTTCGCGCGAACGACCGCGAGGATCGCGCGCTCTACGACACCATGGTTGCCATCCGTGATCGGCTGAACTGGAACCTCGTCGTCGCCCACCCGGTGACCCCGGGCGACACCATCACCAGCGGGTCCGACGACGCCAAGGCGCGCTGCTTCCGCGAGAAGCTGACGGAGGCGATCAACACGCTCGAGCCGCTCTTTGACGCCGACTGCACGCGCGAGAAGGCGCTTAACTGCTGGGACAAGGTGTTCGCGACCACTTTCTTCAGCGAGCGGTTGGAGGAAGAGCAGCGCGCATCGGTGGCCGCCCCCGCCATCATTGGGTCAGCCGCCCTGCTCAGCGCGACGGCAGCGGCGGCCAGCGCGGTCAGCAGCGCCGGCGGCGGCCGCCATGCTTAAGGATGGTCTCGCGCTCGATTGGCGACGGGCAGCGCTCCTGCTCGAAGCGACCCTGCGCGAGCGGGCGGGGCAAGTGCCCGAGCGCCTCGACCGCGCGACGATCTCCAGCGACTATCCCGGCCGTGACTGGATCGTCGCCGCCTGGCGGATCAGCGTGGTGTTTTCGGATGGAGTAACCCGCAGAATCGACCTTGTGGCCGGCGCGCAGTTTCCAACGACGCCGGTCAGGACCGCGCTGGTCGACCATCCCGAGCCCATGACCTGGCCGCACGTCGAGAGCGACGGCATCCTGTGCCTATTGCCGAACATGGCCGAGTGGGATCCCGATGATCCTTCAGAGGTCGCGATGGATCTACTAAATCGCTCGGTCCGGCTGGTCCAGGAGTTGCTGGAGGGTGCCATCGTTCAGCGCGACTTCCGCGACGAGTTTGTCACCTACTGGGGTTACCGGGTGCATTCGCAGGGCGAAAACCTGTTCAGCCTAGTCGCGCCCGAGCCGCCCTCGCGGGTGGTGCGTGTGTGGCGCGGCGAGGGTCTCGAAGTCGCCGGAGAGGATCAGGACGCGATTGCGAGATGGGTCTATCAACGCTTTGGCGACAAGACGCCGGTGAAGACGGAAGCGGCCGCGTTCCTCTGGCTCGACGCACCACTGCTTCCTGCAGAATACCCGGAGACGGCCGCCGATCTGTATCATTTGGCGGAGCGGATCTCTGGCGAGGCGAGGACGGTCTTGGAGCAGGCGGCGAAAGGCGGGCCGGACGAGGTGCTGGTGCTGCTCGGCGCTATTGGACGCGGGGGCGGCGCATCGATTGGGGTAAAGGCGCTCAACCCAAAGCGACGCAAAGGCCGGCCGCGCGCGCCCGACGAACCCCTCTCCGTGGGATTCCGACCCGGCCATACCCCACAGCCGCTGCTACTCGGCCGCTTTTTCGGCACGGCTCCGGTCGTCAGGACGCTCGTGCAGCGCGCCGATGCCGATTGGGTGCATGGGCGCGGTCAGGATGCCCGCACGCGCCGGCTGCTCGGCGCGACGGTCGTGGTGATCGGCTGCGGTTCGGTCGGGGCACCGGTCACCTGCGCGCTGGCCCAAGCGGGTGTCGGCCGCCTCATCCTGGTCGATCCAGAACGGTTGACCTGGCCCAACGTCGGGCGCCATCCGCTCGGCGCCACCGCCGTAGGGCGCAACAAGGCCGAAGCCTTGGCCGAACGACTGCAGGCCGACTTTCCGCATCTGAACGTCGAACATCGCGCTTGCGGCCTGCATCAGCTGATCGCACACAACGAGGATCTGCTCGCATTGGCCGATATGATCGTCGCTGCGACCGGAAACTGGGTTGCCGAGAGTGCACTCAATCGCTGGCATGTCCGGCAAGGGCGCGGACAGCCCATTGTCTACGGGTGGACCGAGGCACATGCCTGCGCTGGCCACGCGGTCGCTATCGGCCAAAGCGAGGGCTGCCTGCAATGTCACATCGGGCGCACCGGGGCGCCCGAACTCACGGCTGTGGAGTGGCCGGATGGCGGCGACATCGCTCAGGAGGAGCCCGCCTGCGGCGCGCACTATCAGCCCTATGGGCCGGTGGAGCTCGCCTACGTGAACGCGATGATCGCAGAAGTCGCGCTGGACTGCCTTCTCGATCCACCGGCGCAATCTTTCAGTCGCGTATTCGTCGCGTCGCCGCGCCGCATCGCGTCACTTGGCGGGCAGCTGACCGAACGCTGGCGCTCCGCTTTTGGTGAAGTTGAGGAGGGCGTTCGGACGGTCGATCGGCTCTGGCCTTCTGCTAGTTGCGCAGCTTGCGGACCTGGGCACCTCGACGAAGCTGCCTGATGCTGCGCGGCGATCACGCTTCCCAGAGTCGAGGGCGACGATACCATCCAAACGCACAGTCGTGACAAATGGCCGACAACAAAAACCAACACTACGTTCCGCGCGTTCATCTGAAGCCATTCACTCTGGATGGCGAAGGTTTAGCAATCAATCTTTTCAACATCGACCGCTTAAGGCCCGTTCAGAACGCTCCGGTGAGGAATCAGTGCTCGGGAGACTACTTCTACGGCAAGGACGAACGCCTCGAACGAGCGATAAATTCGATCGAGAATCCATATGGGGAGGTCGTGCGCTTTCTTATGAGCGATGACGCCGTCATTAACGCAAAGGTCCAGATCGTCATCCAGCGGTTTGTCTACCTCCAGCATTTGCGCACCGAGGCAGCCTCTCGAAAGGCAGCCGAAATGACCGCTGCCATGCACGACGTTCCCGGTTCCGATATTCCGATCCCTCACATCCGTGACGCCATAAAGACGGCTGTCCAAATCGCGATGCTGCACTTTGCAGACAGCATGGGCATCGTCGATGACCTAAAGGTCTGCATCGCGCGCAACCGCACCGACCGACCCTTCATGACGTCAGATGACCCGGCAGTCCTCACGAACAGGTTGCACCTCCAGCGTCGTCACAAAGTCCAGCAGAGCTTTGGCGTCAAGACTGCGGGCGCGATCTTCCTCCTCCCACTTTCTCCTCGACTATGCGCAATCGTGTACGATTCTTCCGTTTATCAGACCGGTCAGCGCTCAGGCTGGATCGACGTGATACGCAAAGCGGACGTGGATGCCATCAATGAACATCAAATCCTCAACTGCATGGCCAATCTTTACTTCCAGGATTGGGATTATCGAGACGACCTTGCTCAGCAAGTCTCGGTTGGGAGGAAACTGAGGCCAAAGCAGCGGCATACCGTCGTTCATGCGGTGCTCGACTACACCACCGAATGGGGTAGTCGCTACGCCGTGAAGGAAATTAAGGATATCCGAGAGGAAGAAGAGGTTCTCGTTCACATCAAGACCAACCATCCGGAGCCATCCGATTGGCCGTCCTTCTTACGGTTTCGTTCAGACGCGAAGGCCTACTCGAACAATACTGGCGCTGGCCTGACGCGCAGATGGTGCCTTGAGCAGGGTTTCGTAACTGGTCTCAATTATAAGAAGGTTCGCGTCTGAATGGGAAGATGGACGACGAACTCGAACCCATTTCATCCCTCAAGTCGCCCGACCTCATCAGATCGCAATGTGAGCTACGCCAATATAGGTGGCTGCACTGCCTCATGTAGTTCATGTCCACGGCGGCCGATGATTGCGGCGACCGCATCGGAGGTTAAAGCGGCGATCGACTCCCCATTCAAATGACCCGCCCGGAAAAGCGCAAGAATTTCCCCGCGAGTCAGCGGGAATCCTAGTGCGCTCAACGGCAACGCTTCGGCTGGAAGGCCGAGATCAAGCCGCGTGAGCAATAGCGCTGCCGCCTCCTGATCCTCGGCCCGTTCCAGCACGATCGCGGCTATGCGCAGCGCGGACTCCAGTAGGAAACGAGAGCCATCCGCGTAGCCGCGAATGTCGCCGTGCCCTACCCTAACGAAGGCATTGGACGAGTAGCGGGCCTCGATGTCGTTGGTCGGCTCACCAGCAATCCAGTCGCTCACGATGAGCGCGCGCTTGCATCGGGCATAGAACGCGACATCGCTTTCGGCATGATGCCGCAATGCGCGACCCACGCCATGCCCGAAGCGACCAAGGGCAGCCTGCTGCCAACGCGGCTCACCATTGCGGGTTTGCGGTGTGTAGTCCTCGTCGCGCTCCGGCAGGCATTCGACGAGAACAAGAAGGGCTTCTAGCGTCGCATCGACCGGATCGATGCGACGCAACAGCTCAACCAGGCGCATCGCCGACTCGAGCGTGAGGGGCGACTCGCCGCAGGCGCGTCCAAGCATGGTCAGGCGGAGATTGTCGCCGTCTTCCTCGATCAGGCCATCCGCGACCATGCGATCTAGCAGCCGCTCCAGGGTCGGGAGCATGCGCTCGCGCCACGCCGGATTCTGGAGGGCGGCGAGATAACCTCCATAGGTGTTCGCGATCAGGTCAACGACGGCACCGCGCGGAACATCTCTAACCTGCGTGAGCAAGCGGATCACCCAGGTTCCCGGCTGGTTCGGATTGAAAGATGACCGGATGACCTCCGGCTGACCTTGCACATACTGCCGGAAGAGCTGATTGCGCTCCATGGGGGTATCGGCGAGCAGGATTGCCTTTCCCTCGGCCTCGAACCCCAACCGACCGGCGCGGCCCGCCATGTTCTTATACTGAGCCACCGTGTAGGGCTGTCGTTCTCGCCCAGGGAAATCCGTCTCGGCGATAATAACGGTGGACGCGGGCGTGTTCACGCCGGCGGCAACAGTGCTGGTCGCGACGAGTGCCCTGATCTGGCCGTCTGCCCGGCGAAATCCACGCTCGACTGCAACGCGCTCATCTCGGGTGAGATCGCCGTTGTGAAACGCAATGCCACCCTCGAGTGACCGGCGAAGACTCTCCGACATTTGAGAAGGATCGCCTTCGGGCAGCACATCAATCACGTCTTGCGCCGCAGGAAGGCCAAGCTCGGCCGCAAGATAGTTCGCACAGCCGCTCGCCGGGCCACGCGCATTGCGGAAAATAATGACCTTCTCGCCAGCATCGATGAGATGGCGGACCAGCGGCACGATCACGTCCTGCGACGATTGCCTTTGCCCGCGCTGGCGGATCGCAAAGCGGTCGAGGAGCTGAATGGTTTCGGTACCACCCGGCCCCAGGCGCGTAAGTGCACCGCTCCTATCTAGGACACCTTCGACCAGCGGAACCGGACGATGGTCGGTTTGCAAAAGATCACAACCAAGCCAGCGATCGAAATGGTTGGCGTGGCCGATCACCGCGCTCAGTGTGATGAGCTGCGGAGCAACGCCGCGCTGGCGGGCACTCACGAGATTGGTGAGCAACAGTTCGACCACCATGCCACGACCTGGCTCGGTGATGAACTGCG
>ENA-ORCW01000477-ORCW01000477.1-marine-metagenome-genome-assembly--contig:-NODE-477-length-23200-cov-3.797215_pt1 | contig 23200 bp, 14 predicted proteins | sample MGYA00237784_ERZ508517 | MGnify/ENA primary metagenome ERZ508517 (study PRJEB26187, sample SAMN06268979) | marine metagenome | isolation source: Tt ae E1 feedstock associated aerobic enrichment on... | reverse complement strand
GGGGGGCTGGGGGGAAAAGCGCTCCGCACTCCGCCCAGGGGGAATAACGACACGGGCCCTGACGCTCGGGGCTCGCCTGAGGCGAAGCCTGACCTACGCGTTTGTGTGCCCACCGGACGCAGTGCCCACCGGACGCAGCCGGTGGGCTTTCAGAACGCAGTGAACAGCCGGGACCAGTCCCAGCCTACGGGCGAACTGTCGCGACGTGTTCCTTCAGGAACGTGCGGAAGTCCGCGTCCTGCACCTGCGAGACATCGTCGAAGCTAATGCGGACCGCCTCGCGACCGCTGCGGTGCGTGGTGATCTCGCGGTCGGCTCCGAGATGGGCCACCTGGCCGAGTGCGAACCGGCCCGGCTCGCTGAGCAGTTGCAGGTGGACGGCGTCACGGCGCTTTGTCTGCACTTCTGCCCAGACGACGTCACCGTTGCCGGACGGTCGGAAGTAGACCAGCGTCTTGTTTCCCCAGTCGACGTCGGCATCGGGGAGGGTCGCTTCGAGTTCGGTCAGCAGGGTGTCGAGAACCTTTGCGTCCCAGCCGACGCGGCGGTTGGAGGGGAAGCCCTTGCGGGAGAGGTGCCACTTGCGGCCGAGCTGCTTCCAGGGGGCGATGGCAGCCGTGTCGGTGCCGGTCTGTTCGACCCGTTCGAGGTAGGCGGCGGCGGCTTCGTCGACGAACTGGAGGAACTCGGGGGTGTCGATCTCCCTGAGCCAGTGGACGTCGATGGAGACTTCCTGGAAGGGGCCTTTGGTGTTGTTGAACTTCACTCGTTCGCCCCGGCCGTAGACGGGAAGTTCGTCGATCTCGTCGACCGGTTTGAGGCCGAGGCGGGCGGCGAGTTCGTCGGGATCGAAGGTCTTCTTCGGGACGCGGAAGTAGAAGCGGACGAGCCATTCGTCGCCGGTGAGGGCATGGAAGAACCAGCCGGTGCCGGTCTTCTTCTTTGAAGTCACTTCGACGGTCGACTGGTCGTTCCAGTTGGCTTTCTTGAGCCCCTTGATGGATTCGAGTTTGTCGACGACGAACTCGAGGGTGGCCCCTTCCCACTTGCAGGGCTTGCCGTTGCGGGCGACGCGCTGCTCGGTGTGCCAGCGGCGGCCGTCGACCTTCCAGGGCATGGCGACATCCTTGCCGACACGGGCGATGTCGATGTCCCCTTTGCGTTTCTTCGCGACGGCTTTGGCGTCGAAGACTTCGATCTCGCCGCGGTCGTGTTCGTCGAGGACCGGTGCGAGGAGTTCGGCGGTCCAGGAACGCATCCGCTGCGGATCGCCGTTGGTCTCCGGAGGTTTGCCCGCCTGGCGGACAACTTCTTCGGGCGTGCCGGCGGCAACGATCCAGCCACCGCCGACGCCGGCTTCGGGGCCGATGTCGACGATCCAGTCGGCGGTCTTGATGACGTCGAGGTTGTGTTCGATGACGACGACGGTGTTGCCCTGCTCGACGAGGCTGTTGAGCACCTTGAGGAGCTTGGCGATGTCGTCGAAGTGCAGGCCGGTGGTCGGCTCGTCGAGAAGGTAAAGCGTGCGGCCGCTGTTTGGTTTACAGAGTTCGGAGGCGAGTTTGACGCGCTGGGCTTCGCCGCCCGAGAGCGTCGTCGCCGACTGACCGAGCGTGAGGTACTCCAGTCCGATGGCGGCGAGCGTGGCGAGGGGCGCGCGGATCTTCGGGATGTTGTCGAACAGTTCTAGGGCCTGACCGATCGACAGGTTGAGGACGTCGGAGATCGAGTGGCCGCGGTACTGGACGGCAAGTGTTTCTTCGTTGTAGCGGCGGCCGCGGCAGGCGTCGCAGGTGACCCAGACATCCGGGAGGAAGTGCATCTCGATCTTCTTCTGACCGAGTCCTTCACACTCTTCGCAGCGACCACCTGCCCGGTTGAAGCTGAAGCGGCCCGGCTTGTAGCCGCGGATCTTGGCGTCCGGAAGTTTGCTGAACAGCTCGCGGATCGGATCGAACACGCCGGTGTAGGTGGCCGGGTTGGAAGCGGGCGTGGCACCGAGCGGCTGCTGATCGACGACGATGACGCGGCTGATGTTCTCGACGCCGCGGAGTTCGTCGAACGGGCCGGGGGCTTCTCCCTGTCGCCGGAGATGCCGGGCGACGGCGCGGGCGAGTGTTTCGAAGACAAGCGAACTCTTGCCGGAGCCGGACAGGCCGGTCACGCAGCTGAGGGTGCCGAGCGGAATCGGCAGGTCGACGCCGCGAAGGTTGTTCTGGCGGCAGCCGGTGATTTCGAGCCAGGCTTCGCCGGGGGGCGTCTCGTAGCGTTCGGTGACGGAGGCTGAGTCGTCGTTGACGTCTTCCCGAATCTGCAGACGTCGCTGTGTGGGGACGGGGATCGACTTCTTTCCGGCCAGGTACGCACCGGTGAGTGACGACTTCGATTTGCGGGTGATCTGCTTCGGGGTGCCGTCCGCGACGACGTTGCCTCCGAAGCGTCCCGAGCCGGGGCCGAAGTCATAGAGGCGGTCGGCGGCTTCGATGACTTCGCGGTCGTGTTCGACGAGGAGCACGGTGTTGCCCAGGTCACGGAGCCGGTGCAGGGCGTCGACGAGGCGACCGTTGTCGCGCGGGTGCAGTCCGATGGTCGGTTCGTCGAGGACGTACAGGACGCCGGTCAGGGCGCGGCCGATCTGTCCGGCCAGGCGGATGCGCTGCGATTCACCGCCGGAGAGTGTCGGCATGCTGCGATCGAGGGTGAGGTAGTGCAGGCCGACGTCGTTGAGGAATCGCAGGCGGTGCATTGATTCGTTGAGCAGGTCGCCAGCGATCTTCTTCTGCTCGGCCGTCAGCTTGAGTTTCGTGAGGAAGTCGAACGCTTCGTTGAGGGGCAGCCGGCAGAGCTGCGGCAGAGTGACGTTGTTCAGGCGGACGGCGGCGGCATCGTCGCGGATGCGGTCGCCGTTGCAGAGCGAGCAGGGCTTCTCGCCGACGAGGTCCTGGAACTTCACCCGGTAGTCGTACGAGACACGGGAGGCTTCTTCGATGGTCGGATAGAGCCCCTTGTACTGCAGCTGGTAGGTGGGGCCGTCGGGCGGGGTGACGTCGAACCAGCGGCTCGAGCCGTAGAGGATCACCCGCTGATGCTGCGGGTCGAGCTGGTACCACGGCACATCGAGCGGAATGCCGAAGCTGGCCGAGAGTCCCTGCAGCACGGCGGCGAACGCTGGGCTGGACTGCGGGTGGGGCCAGGCGGAGACGGCTCCTTCCATGAGGGAGACGTTGGGGTTGGCGACGAGCACCTGCTGATCGGTGCCCCGTTCGACGCCCAGCCCCTCACACGCCTCACACCAGCCAAGGGGACTGTTGAAGGAGAAGTTCTGCGGCGAGAGGTCGTCGAAGGAGCGTCCGCCGTTGCCGCTGCAGCTCGGGCAGGAGTAGTGCAGGCTGAGGCGGTCAACCTGCCACTCGTCTTCGGGGATGTCGCGGTCGACGTGGACCAGGTGGAGGACGCCACGGCCCAGGTCGAGAGCGGTTTCGATCGAGTCGGCGATGCGTCCACGGGACTCGGGATCAACCTTGATGCGGTCGACGATCGCTTCGACGGAATGTTCCCGCTTGTGGTCGATGGCGGGGACGTCGTCGAGGTCGTAGGTGGTGCCGTTGATGCGGACGCGGAGGTATCCCTGCGTACCGAGTCGGTCCCAGAGTTTTGCGTAACTCTGTCCGACGGGGATGTCGACGGGGGCGGCGAGGTAGAGCCGCTCGCCCTCGGGGAGGGCCATGACGCGGTCGACGATTTCGTCGGTGGTCTGACGGATGACGGGGACGCCGCAATCGGGGCAATACATCTGTCCCAGTCGGGCGAAGAGGACGCGGAGGTAGTCGTAGATTTCGGTGACGGTGCCGACGGTCGAGCGGGGTGTTGCGCCGACGGTTTTCTGCTCGATGGCGATGGCGGGAGAGAGCCCGCTGATGTGTTCGAGCTTCGGCTTGGGCATCTGCCCGAGGAACTGCCGGGCGTAGGCGGAGAGGGATTCGACGTAGCGGCGCTGTCCCTCGGCGTAGAGGGTGTCCATCGCCAGCGAGGTCTTGCCGGACCCGCTGGGACCGCAGAAGACGCTCATCCGGTCGCGGGGGACGGTGAGGTCGATTGACTGCAGGTTGTGCTGGGCGGCACCGCGGATGGTGATCAGGTCGGTGGTGCCATTGGAGCCCGCGCGGGCGGCCGGTTTCGCGGCTTTCTTCTTACGTTTCTTTTTCTTCGGAGCAGCGGGGCGGGAGTCCCGTTCGAGGACCGGCTTGAGGGCGCGTCCGGTGTGGGAGTCGCTACAGGCGGCGATCTCTTCCGGTGTGCCGCAGGCGATGATCGTCCCGCCGCCGTCACCCCCTTCGGGCCCAAGGTCGATGAGCCAGTCGGCGGTCTTGATGACATCGAGGTTGTGTTCGATGACAAGGACGGTGTTTCCGCTGTCGACGAAGCCGTGCAGGACTTCGAGAAGTTTGCGGACGTCTTCGAAATGGAGACCGGTGGTGGGCTCGTCGAGCAGATAGAGCGTCTTGCCGGTCGATCGCTTGCCGAGTTCGCGGGCGAGCTTGATCCGCTGGGCTTCGCCGCCGGAGAGTGTCGGGGAGGGCTGACCGAGCTTGAGGTAGTCCAGACCGACATCGTGGAGGGTCTGCAGGAGCTTGAGGATTTTCGGCTGGTTGCGGAAGTGGTCGAGGGCCTCCTGGACGTCCATGTCGAGGATGTCGGCAATGGACTTGTCCTTGTAGCGGACTTCGAGCGTCTCGTGGTTGAACCGTTGCCCGTCGCAGACCGAGCAGGGGACCCAGATGTCGGCGAGGAAGTCCATTTCGAGCTTCGTCGCACCGTGTCCTTCGCAGGCTTCGCAGCGACCGTCGGCGACGTTGAAGCTGAAGCGGCCCGGTTTGTAGCCGCGCATCTTCGACTGCGGCAGCTTCGCGAACAGGTTGCGGATTTCGTCGAGCAGTTTGACGTAGGTGGCCGGGTTGGAGCGTGGCGTGCGTCCGATCGGCGACTGATCGATGTTGATCGCCTTGTCGAGGTGCTGCAGTCCGTTGACCCGCTTGTGGGGGCCGGGCGTGCCGTTTCCCTTGTTGATCTCTTTGTTGAGGACCTGCCAGAGGATGTCGTTGCAGAGAGAGCTCTTGCCGGACCCGCTCACGCCGGTCACGCAGATGAACGTGCCGAGGGGAAACTCGACGTCGACATCGCGGAGGTTGTTGTGGGATGCGCCGACGATCTTGAGGTGTTTTTTCGTGGGGGGGCGGCGTTCGGCGGGGACTTCGATGCGGCGTTCGCCGGAGAGGTAGGCACCGGTGAGGCTGCGGGGGGAGGCCTCGACTTCGTCGACAGATCCCTGGGCGACGATTTCGCCGCCACGGACACCCGGGCCGGGGCCGAAGTCGACGATGTGATCGGCGGCCCGCATGGTTTCGTCATCGTGTTCGACGACGATGACGGTGTTCCCCTGGTCACGGAGGTCCTGCAGGCTCTGCAGGAGCATGTCGTTGTCGCGGGGGTGCAGTCCGATGGAGGGTTCGTCGAGGATGTAGAGGACGCCGACGAGTCCGCAGCCGATCTGTCCGGCCAGACGGATTCGTTGTGACTCGCCGCCTGAGAGCGTGGGAGCGGAGCGGTCGAGGGTGAGGTATCCGAGCCCGCACTTGAGGAGGAAGCCGATGCGTCCGCGGATCTCCTTGATGGCGTCCTCGGCGATGAGCTTTCGGGTGTCGTCGAGGTCGAGGTCGTCGAAGAATTTCGCGGCCTGTTCGATGCTGAGGGCGCAGACCTCGGGGAGGGAGAGCCGGGCGTGTGGTGCCGACTTCTTCCTGCGGCGACGGCCGTTGGCGGGTGGATCGTCGAGGGAGAGACTGCGGGAGGAGATGAGGACGTTGCGGGCCTGGGCGTTCAGTCGCGTGCCGCCACAGGAGGAGCAGTCGACGATCTCCATGTACTTTTCGAGCTGACGGCGGCGCATGGGGTTGCCGGCCTTGCGGTACTCGTCGAGGAGATCGGGGATGAAGCCGTCCCAGGTGCCGCCGTGCTTCCATGTTCCGCCGGAGTGCCGCCACGTGAACGTGATGTGCCGGTCCCCCATGCCGCGGAGGAACAGCTCCTTCGCTTCATCGGGGAGTTCGTTCCACGGAGTCTTGAGGAACGAGTCTTTGGGGAGGTTGCAGTCCTGTTCGATGGCGGCGGCGACACCCTTGTAGATGTGTTTTCGCCAGCGTCCCATCTTGCGGAAGGTGCCAAGCAGGTTGAGGGCTCCCTGTGCGATGGACTTGCTCTCGTTGTCGATGAGGCGGTCGATCTGAAACTCGTGGCGGCTGCCCAGTCCGTTGCAGTCCTGGCACATGCCGAGGGGACTGTTGAAGCTGAACAGCTGCGGCGAGGGGGGCTCGAAGCTGAGGCCGCAGCTGGCGCAGGCGTAGCGGGCGGAGTAGAGCCGTTCGGACGGTGTTTCGGTGGAGTCGTCACCGGAGGAGCCGGCGAAGCTGACGATGAGCGACCCGCCACTGAGGCGGACGGCCGACTCGATGGCTTCGGCCAGGCGGGTGCGGTGTCCCTTGCCGGCGACGAGACGGTCGACGACGACTTCGATCGTGTGTTTGAAGTGTTTCTTGAGGCCGAGGTCGTCGGCCAGATTGACGACTTCGCCGTCGACGCGGGCCCGCAGGTAGCCTCGTTTGCGAAGGTCGGCGAACAGGTCGCGGAACTCCCCCTTCTGCTGCTGGACGATGGGGGCGAGGACCTGGAAGCGTGTGCCTTCGGGGTAGGCCTCGATGCTTTCGAGGATCTGGTCGACGGACTGGGCGGTGATCGGCTCGCCGCATTTGGTGCAGTGTCCCTGTCCGACACGGGCGTAGAGGACGCGGAGGTAGTCGTAGATTTCGGTGATCGTGCCGACGGTGCTCCGCGGATTGCGGCTGGTGACCTTCTGCTGGATGGAGATGGAGGGTGCCAGGCCGGAGATGGTGTCGACATCCGGCTTGGGCATCTGCCCGAGGAACTGCCGGGCGTAAGTGGAGAGGGACTCGACGTACCGTCTCTGTCCCTCCGCGTAGAGAGTGTCGAAGGCGAGCGAACTCTTGCCGGACCCGCTGACGCCGGTCATGACGATCAGCTGGTTGCGTGGCAGGATGAGGTCGACGTCGCGGAGGTTGTGTTCGCGGGCACCGCGGATGGTGATGTCGGATGCGGGCATGTTGGTCGCTGGGAAGGGGCTGGACACCGTTGGACGAGCCCGATTATACGGAGCCGCTCCCCACCCGCCTACAGTCCTGTGAACAAATGGACATTGCCGGGGCCGTCAGCGCTGGACGCGGACGACGCGGTGGAAGTGAAGTTCGACCTCGCGGTCGACGACGCGGCGGAGGCCTTCGGAGAGACAACGGGGTTCGTGGTCGGTTTCGCCCTGCCGGGTGATCTCTTCCAGCGGGGTGCCGGGGAAAACATCGAACGTGCTCTGGTGGATAATCTGTTCTCCGGCATCGAGTTCGGGCACGATGAAGTGAATCGTGGCACCGTAGGTGAGCATGTGGCGTGCGTAGGCGTCCTGGTAGGGACGGAAGCCGGGGAATGAGGGGAGCAGTCCGTGGTGGAGGTTGATGATGCGTCCGCCGGCGAACTCCCAGCAGATGCGGGGCGGGAGGATCCGCATGTAGCGGGCCAGGACGATGTAATCGACGTCGTATTCGTCGAAGAGTTCAGCCATGCGGCGGTTATCGGGGTTTCCCCGATCGTCGCCGACGTTCTGGAAGTCGACACCGAACTGTTCGGCGATGCCGCGGCAGGCGTTGCGGTTGCCGATCATGACGGCGGGGTCCGCCTTGAGTCGACCATCCCGGATGTCGCGGAGGATGGCGAGAGCCGGTTCGGGCCGGTAGGTGGTGCAGATGGCCAATCGGGGGGGGCGCGTGTGTTCGTCGCGAGCCCAGACGCGGACGGAAAGTCCTTTGAGGCGGCCGATTTCGGTCATTCGTTCGCGGAGGACGGAGACCGGTTCTTCGTCGGCGGGCCATTCGATTCGGACGAGCATGGCGAACAGCCGCTCCGAATCGTGGTCGTACATCTGGATTTCGTAGATGTTGGCCCCGGCCGTGGCGACGTAGTGAACAATCGGATCCGCCAGACCGCGGTGGTCGGGGCCGACCGCGGTGATAATCACCTGCATCGACGCTTCTCCTCGACACGTGGAAAGCCGAAGTGTAACGGTCTTCCTGCGGATCGGAGAAGCGACGGGAGCGGTTGCCGCGGCGGACCTCAGAATTTGCCGATCAGTTCTCCGTCGTCCCGGTTTCCGAGCCTGCGGTACGTTTCCTGGTCCATCCTCTGGTTGAGGAAACGGACGGAGCCGTCGACCAGGCAGACATGGACTCCCCCTTCGTGGGCGCAGGAGAAGCCGTGCAGCTGGTGCTCCTGTTCGAGTTCGGCGATGCGGGGATCGACGTATTCGAGCTCGGTCTCATCGGGGGCGGGGACGTCGTCTGCCTCTTCGCCACCGTCGACCGGATCATCGTAGCCTTCGTCGTAGTAGAGGTCTTCGGAGAACTGGTCGAGCGGGACGGCGTTGAGATCCTGCGTGGTGACGGCGTTGATGACCGGTCCGGTGTTTCGGAGCGTGCTCCAGGTTCCCGAGGCCCAGCCGAGCGGACGGGCCGAGACCAGCGCTTCGCCGAGGAGAATCGTGTAGGCGCGTCCGTCGCTGACGTCCCGGAATCGGATGCGGCTGTTGAGGAACATGACGCCGTTGTTGTCGCTGTCGATCGGTTCGTCGACGTCATGGTGGCAGCCGGCGTAGTTGCTCTGTCCTTCGCTCCGCATTGGATTGGACGGGCAGATGAGCGTGGGGATGAGGTGCTGCCGGACTTCGGCATTCTCCTTGCTGTAGACGCCGGTGTCGAAGTTGAAGTGGTTCCACGCGACCCGCTGGCCAATGTAGGGGAGGATCTGCACGATCCAGCCGACGTGGTAGCCAACCGGCTTCTCCTCGATCGGGCCGGTCGGGTTGACGCATCCGGGGGGAAGCGTCTCGTGGGCCATGTGGTAATTGTGCAGGGCCAGGCCCAGCTGCATGATGTTGTTCTTGCACTGGGTGCGGCGGGCGGCCTCGCGGGCCTGCTGGACGGCCGGCAGGAGCAGCGCGATCAGCACGGCGATGATGGCGATGACGACGAGCAGCTCGATGAGCGTAAATCCGCGGCGGCGGAGACGGGATGACGCTTGAGACATGTTGGCCTCACCTACAGTGATGTCGACAGCGTGTCAGTGCCGTCGGAGACTGGAATGACAACAGAGCGGCGAACCCGGGCGCGATGAATGTCGGCGTCGGGGTAGTCGGCAACGGCTTCGATACGGACGCGCGGGCCAAGCGGCGGATCGTCGAGACGCTCAACGGTGACGTCGACGCGGGCGGGATGCGCGTTCTCGCCAGGGAGTTCCGGCTGCCAGGTCTCGCCCTCGTACTCGGCGTTGTGGTTCAGCTGCTGGATGGCCCGGGCGATGGCCCCTTCTGCGAGCAGTGCGGACTGGACGGCCCACTCGTCCCGTTCGAGCTGCTGTTGCTGAGTGACGACAATCCGCACGACCGAGAGGCTCAGGGCGGCAGCGAGCAGCAGGCAGATGACGGAAACGATGAGCGCGGCGGCGCGTCGCGATGGCGGACAACGATGTGAGTCGATGGGCTGGAGTTTCGTCACGGTGCTACTCCTCCTGGCCGGCGGATTCAGGCGGGGTTGGCGAAACCGGCCGGAGGTGGCGGCCCAGGTCGGCGAGTCGGCCGAGATTGACGTCGATCGTTGTTTCGAAGGGCACGGTTGAAGCCGGTTCGGTTTTCGTCGCTGCCGAGGTGTCTGACGACAGGTGCAGGCTGAGGTGACGTGCGTCATCGGCCAGTGTCCAGCGGGCCGAGCCGTCCGGGAACTGGAAGACGCTGTGTCGGGGCTTGCTGTCCCCGTCGGAGACGGTGCGGGTGATTGTGTCGTCGTCGCTGGACCAGGTGATGTTCTGTCCGCCGGGGAGTGTCAGTTTCACCCGGGTGGGGGCGTCGTCGTCGTTGACGAGTTCGACGCTGGTTGCCTCGTGTCCGTCCGCCTGCAGTTGCAGAGCCAGGCGTGAGGCGGCCCGCTGCCGGGCGAGGGCGATGGTGCCGGTCTGCTCCATCCGCATCAGCAGCATGATGACGCTGATGCCGAGAGCGGAGAGGACGGACGTCGCGGTGACGACCAGCACCATTTCGATGAGGGTCCAGCCGCGTCGGCGTGTTGACGGGGATGTGCGGCGGCGATTCATGGCTGCTCCTCCGCAGGGGGGATCCATGCGGTGAGCGAGACCGGCCGGGCCGGTTCGCCTGAGCGAGACGTCCAGGAGAGCGTCGCGGTGACCCGGCGGAGCGGTGGATCGTCGGTTGTAGTTTCGACGCGAATGTCGAACTCCGGTGCTTCGAGAAAGCTGAGGTGATCGGCCGGGATTGTGGCGGCCTCGATGTCTGCGGTTGCGGGCAGGCCGTTTGCGGTGTTGTCCCGGCGGTGGGCGAGGGCGTGTTCGAGGACGTTGGCGACGAGCTGGCGTGCTGCGCCGCGGTCGGCCAGTTCCGAGCGGACCGTGCTGGCGCGGGAGATGACCGGCAGGATCGTGATGACGGCAGTGCCGAGCAGACCGCTGGCGATCACGATCTCGAGCGTCGAGATCCCGTTGCGGCGGCGTCGGTGTGAAGTCCGTGCGGACGTCATGACCATGTCTTTCAGCTCAGGTCGTTCAGGAGTTTGACGAGCGGCAGGAAGAACGCGATGGCATAAAACCCGACGAAGGCAGAGACGACAATGACGACGACCGGCTTGGAGAATTCGACCAGGGTCAGCAGTCGACGGCGGTACGACTCTTCGATGCGGTCTGCGAGTGCGGGCAGCAGAAAGTTGAGGCGATTGCCCTCGCTGGCGGCGGCCAGGGCCAGTCGTTCGCGCTGCTTTAGCAGATGCTGTTTGCCCATGGCGGTCCAGGGATCGCTGCCGGACTCGACGTCGGTGACGACGTGATCGAGCCGGCGATAGACCTCGGGTCTGATCTGGGCGCTGCGGATAGTCCCGAACAGTTGGGGGAGCGGAACATTGGCCGCGATGCCGGCCCGCAATGCACGGAGGATGCCGGGCGTGTCGCGGCGGGGGAACCACCGCATGATCGAGGAGAGTCGGGCGTTTTCCCAGCCGCTCTGGACGACGACGAAACCGGTCACGAGTGCGGCCCCGGCGGCGAGGAAGGCGATGACGGCGAGATACCAGTACCGGGAGACGATATCGGCGAAGTCGATGAGCAGAGTTGTCAGGTGCGGAAGTTCGACGCTGAAGTCGTCGAAGATTGCTTTGAACTTCGGGACAATGAAGTACATCAGGAACATGGTCAGCGCGATGATCGTGCCGATGACCACGGTGTAGTAGAGCATCATCATCCGCAGCGGCATGTAGACGTCGACGTCGTTGAGCGCCGCCGTGTTGCGAATGGCTTCCCGCCGCAGGACATCCTCGAGCGAGTCGGTCTCTTCACCGATGCGGATGGCGGAGACCGTCGCGGGCGAGAGCAACGGCGACGGCAGATCCTGCAGTGCTTCACCGAGGGACATGCCGGACTCGAGCCGTTCGACCAGTTCGAGGGTTCGATCGCGGGTGGAACCTGAGAGGGTCTCGGCGTCGGCGCGGAGTTCGTCGGCAAGCGGCAGGCCGTTTTCGGTGGCAATCGACATCAGCCAGAGCAGTCTTGCCTGACGGGAGCGACGGCCACTGAAGACGATGACGAGCCAGTAGACGAGCACGAGTGCGATGCCGATGACCGGCATGAGCAGACTGGCGGCGATGAGCAGCGCCCGGATGATCCACGTCACGAGCCCTTCAGGAGCGGTCCGGCGCGTCTTCAACCACCAGGCGGCGACGATGATGGTGGTCGTCACCAGGCTGAAGACCAGCATTGGAAGAAACGTTTCCATGGATCAGTCCGATTCCGGCGGGCAAGTGGCCCGATCAGCTGAGTGCGTTGAGGAGCGTGATCAACGGCATGATCAGCGCAATGACGCCCAGACCAACCGTCAGACCGAGGGTGATCAGCAGTGTCGGTTCGGCAATGACGGCGATCATGCCACTGCTCAGGTCTGCCTGGGCGTCGTGGAGTTCGCCGGTCGACCGGAGTCCCTGGACCAGTGCGGTATCGTTCTGTTCCCAGCGAAACAGGGTTCGGATCGAAGGATGAAACCCGTAGAGATCCGATGCGGCCTGGGTGAGTGATTCTCCCTTTGCAATGCGGTCTGCGAGCAGCTGGCTGGCATCACGCAGTGCCGGGTCGGGGGTGGCACCGGACATCATGCGAAACGCCTCGTGGAGGCTCATCCGGCCTTCGATGAGCAGGGCGAGCGTGCGGCAATAGTTTGCGGCCGCACTGTTCCGCAGGGCACTGCCGAACACGGGGATGGCATACAGGACGCGACGGCGGCCTGCCGGGCCCACAAGGTATCTGAGGCCGATGCAGGCGGCGATCACTCCCAGCGTCACGGCGATCCAGTGGCGGACGAGCCATTCGATCGTCTGTCCCACATCGAGGACGAGGAGTGTCAGCGACGGCAGTTCCATTCCGAAACTCGAGTACATGTCGCGGAACTGGGGCAGACACCAGGCGGCGAAGAATCCCCCGACAAGGCCGAGGATGACGACCAGCAGGGTGGGATACAGCAGGGCGAGCCAGAGCCGGCGGCGGCTGTTGCGGGAGCGCTGCTCGGCGACGAGGTACTCTTCGAGCATGACGCCCAGACGTCCGGTGCGGAGGCCGGCGTCAATGACGGCCGCGGCTGTCTCGGGGAACTCCCTGCGGTGTTCGCTGACGACCGTTTCCAGGGAGCGTCCGGCGGCAAGTTCGTCGGCCATCCGGTTCAGGCCGCGGCGCAGCGCGGGCGAGGAGACTTCTTCGCTGTAGGCACGCAGGCCGACCGCGAGAGGGAGTCCATCCTGGACGCTGCGCTGCATGGCAGCGGCGGCCGAGGACGATGATGACTGCCCTGCGGAGTGTTCGGGATTGTGTGATGGTCGAGTCGTCATTCCATGCCCAGTTGATACCAGAGGGCACTCATGGGCCCGAAAACGGCCATGGCATACAGGACCGTCGTGGAGCCGGCGATCACAAGTACCAGAAACGACGGAAGCAGCTTCTGCAGCAGGTTGCAGCGATAGATGGCCCGCTGGCGGTACGTTTCGGCGGCCTGTCTGAGGCTGAGTGCCAGGGACCGGCTCCGGTCGCTGTTCTGCAGCATCCACAGGATGAACGGCGGGAGTGATCGGTTGGCGAGTTCCGTATCGATCGCACCTCCCGATTCGATCCGTTGAGCAAGCGTTCCGGCGATGGCGATCAACTGGCGATCACCGGTCGCGTCGGACGCAAGACGCAGTCCGCGGGGGAGCGGGACCTCGTGTTCGACCAGCATGGCGAGCAGATGGCAGAACCGCGCCAGGTGCGCATCCCGTGCGGCGGCAGCGTAGCCGGGGAGCCAGCCGACGGCGGATTGCCCCAGCATGGGACCGCTGCGGCGGGTCGACCACAGCAATCCCAGCAGCAGCACTGCGGCGACGATTGGTATTGTCGGGCCCCAGACGCCCATGGTGTCGCGGGCCTGTTCGAGAAAGGCGAGCCACCAGGGACGGCCGAAACGGAAGGTCTCGTAGGTGTGCGTCAGGTGCGGAACGAACAGCCGCAGCAGGACGAGAAACAGGCCGTAGGCGAGAGCCGCGACCCCACACGGATAGATCAGCGATCGACGGAGTTCGGCGCGGATGTTGTCGGTGGCGGCGGCATCCTGGGAGACATCGGCGAGGGCGTCATCCAGTCGCCCGGAGACGGTGCCGGCCTCGATAATTGCACGGTAGACGGGAGGGATCGTGTCCTTGTGGGCTTCGAGCGTTTCGACGAGGGATCTGCCGCGCGAGATATCGTCCGCCAGCTGCGAGGTCAGTTGCCGCAGCCGGGCGGGGGCCCGCTGGGCGGCACCGCGCAGTCCGAGATCGAGGGGGATTCCCGCTCGAACGGCAGCGGCCAGCTCGTCGTTGAGCTGGCCGAGGTCTGCGGCCGAAATTGAACGTGCCTGCACCATCCTGATGAAATCACTGTTCGAGAGGTGAAACGCCCGGGCGGCATGGCACGGGCCGAACGGCCCGTCAAACCAATCGCAACCGACAGGGGTACCGGTTCGCCCGGATGAATGCAACGTAAACGCGCATTCAAGGTTGCGGACTTCCAGCCGCCCCTGTTCCCATCCACTCCCTACGATGCTCGGGGCACGCGGTGTTGGGAGATTCTGCGAAAGTTCGGCGACGGATCGCTATTGCGATCCGGACGGCTGGTTCAGGACGGTCTGCGGAACCAATTTGCCGAGTCTCGCGGCCGCGGCCAGATCGCGTCGGGCCGCAGCCAGATCACCCGCCTGCCGGTGTGCCAGACCGCGTCCGTAGAGCGAGTCGGCGTCGTCCGGGGCGACTTCAAGAGCGGATGAGAAGGCGTCGATTGCGGCACCAAAGCGTCCGGCGGCGAACCAGCAGAGGCCCAGGTTGTACCACCCACCGGCATCGCGGGGCTGAAGGACGGTCACCTGTTCGAAATCGGCGATGGCGGCCGCATGGTGTCCCAGCTGGAATTCCGACAGGCCCCGTTCCCGGCGCGCCAGAGCCTCAATTCGCCGGACGGACTGAGCCCGTCCCCCTTCGGTCCGGGCGATCGCGCGGGTGGCGCTGGCGATCGCCTCTGTGTGTCTGCCGAGGCGGTTGAGAGCGGCGGCCCGGTTTGCCAGAGCCACGGAGTATTCATCCAGTTTCAGCGCCCGATTGTAGAACCGGACGGCGGCTTCGTGGTCACCCCGGCTGGCGGCCGCGAGGCCGACGTTGGTCCAGGCCCGGTAGTTGTGGGGGGCCTGGCGGGCGGTGTCGGCCCAGAGGGTCAGTTCCGAGTTGTACAGGTCGTTGCGGTGGACGGTGAGAGTGAGCAGCGTCAAAACTGCGGTTGCCAGAAGAAGTCCGGAGACCGCGGGGGCCAGCAGGGGGCGGTTCGGCGGGCGACCGAGCCATCGGTGGACGACGTGGGCGACGGCAAGCGTCAGACCGGTCGTGACGGCAGCGAGGGGCAGGTACATGCGGTGTTCCTGCGCCAGGTCGCGAATGACCACCAGCCCGGACGACGGGGCCAGGACGACAAAGAACCAGACGCCGAGGAAGCTCCAGGGGGACCGTTTCCAGAATCCCCATGCTGTCAGCAGCACCAGAGCTGCGATGGCCAGCCCGGGAAGCAGGTTGCCGGCGATGGAGTCTTCGACCGGCCACATGGAGTCGAGGCACTGACCGTAAGGAAGGACCGAGAGCCTCAGGTAGTGCAGCAGAATCTGCGGTTGTGTGCGGGCGTACTCCCACCAGGTCAGGCCCTTGACGGCGAAGCCCATGCTGGACGGATGCATCAGTTTTGCTGCAAAGCGGGGGAGGGCCAGAACTGCCGGTGCGGCCATCGCTGCGTAGAGTCCCCAGTGCCGTTTCAGCAGTGGCTGCAGACTGCGGGAAAAGAAGAGCCAGTCAAAGGCAACCACGACGACGGGCATCAGGTAGGCCACCTCCTTGCAAGCCGAACTGAGGACCCAGCAGGTCCAGACGGCTGCGAACCACGCGATGCGCAGGGCCCGCCGGTCGGCCGTTGCTCCGCGGGCAAAGCAGTACATCCCGGCAACGTAGAACAGTCCCATCAGCGATTCGCACCGCTGGATCACGTAGGTCACCGATTGCGTATTGAGCGGATGGACCACCCACAGCAGTGCCGAGCCCCAGGCGTACGTTCGCGCCGACCGGGGTGCGAACGTGTCACGCAATGCCGGGCTCGTGAGCGTACGCAAGACCAGACCGTACAGGGCGAGTGCGGTCAGCAGATGCACGATGATGTTGGCCAGCCGGTATCCACGAGGATTGAGGCCGTCGAGCCAGTAGTTGGCGACGAGCGTGTAGTGGATGAGAGGGCGGTTGGGCTGCGTCGGCTGCGACAGCGGACGCGTCAACTGCGTGTCATTGAGGTAGTGAGTGTCATCGTACGTGAAGGGGGCGTCGAGGCCGATGAGATAGCCGGCCAGGCCGAGAGCGATCAGTGTGCCGGCATGCAGCAGGATGCGGGGCCAGTCGACCGGTCCGGTGGTGGCGGGATTCTGCGGTTGCGCGTGCGGAGCGGTGGCGGCTGCGGACATGCGGAGGGATGACGGTCGTTCGCGGAAGGGCGTGGTCGGGAGGTGTCCGACTCGCCCGGGGGCGGGAAACCGTTGATCGTACCGGCCGGGGCGTCACTCACGAACGCCCCAGTGTTAATTCCCGGTGAACGTCATCATCCGCTGTGAGTTACTCGGCGGCGGCCCGCTGGCGTGCGGCGGCGTCCTGAACCGCGCGAACGATCTTGTCGTAGCCGGTGCAGCGGCAGAGGTTGCCGGCGAGGCTGAAGCGGATGTCCTCCTCGGAGGGATCGGGCTTCTGCGCGAGCAGCGCCTTGGCCGACATGATGAAGCCGGGAGTACAGATGCCGCATTGCAGAGCTGCGTTTTCGAGAAACGCTTCCTGCAGCGGGGCGAGGTGGTTGCCGTCGGCGACGCCTTCGATGGTTTCGATGTCGGCGGCATCGCATTCGACGGCGAGGACGAGGCAGCTGTCGACGGGGCGACCATTGAGCAGGACGGTGCAGGCACCACAGTTGCCGTTGCTGCAGCCTTCCTTGGTTCCGGTCATGCCGAGCACGTCACGGAGGACTTCCAGGAGAGTCTGTCGGGGCTGGCAGAGGAGGGCCTGTTCTTCGCCGTTGATCGTGGCGGTGACGACTCGTTTCTGCGTCATCGTCGTGGGCTTTCGTCTCGTGGGGCGGTAGTGGCTGCTGCGAATGGCGGGGCGGTCAATGCTGGGGAGCGTCTTCGCCGCGGGCGCGGGCGACAGCCTGTCGCAGCACGCGTTCGACGAGCACGCCCGTCACATGGATGCGGAACTCGACGGTTCCCCGCATGTCGTCGATGGGGGTGACGATTTTGCGGGCTGCCTGAGCGGCTTCGGAGAAGGTCGCGTCGCTGGCCGGCTTGCCGGCGAGGAGTTCGCTCGCCTCGACGGCCAGCAGCGGGATGGGGGCAACGGCACCCAGGCCGATACGGGCGGAGCGGATGGTCTGGCCGTCCTCTTCGAGAGTGACGGCGGCCCCGACACCGACGACGGCGATGTCCATTTCGTTGCGGGGAATGAACCGGCGATAGTGCGAGCCGCTGTGGGGGGCGGGAGCGGGCAGCCGGATTTCGACGAGCAGTTCACCGCGATTGAGGACGTTCTGTCCGGGACCGGTGAAGAACTCGTGGACGGGAACTTCGCGGGTACCGTCCGGTCCGGTGAGGACGCAGATTGCATTCAGGGCGATCAATGCCGGGGCGGAATCGGCCGCCGGTCCGGAGGTGCAGAGGTTCCCGCCGACACTGGCGCGGTTCTGGACCTGGATACCGCCGATAATCGAGCAGGCATCGACGAGGGCGGCAAAGTCGCGACGGATAGCCGGGTCTTCGTAAATGCGGTAGCAGGGGACGGCGGCCCCGAGGTGCAATCCGTCGCTGGTGTGCTCCAGACGATTGAGATCGGGGATTTTCTTGATGTCGACGATCAGGTCGGGGGTAAGGCGACCTGTCCGGACATGATCGATCAGATCGGTCCCACCGGCCAGGGGACGGGCCCGTCCATTCATTTCACTCAGAATGGCGATGGCCCGCTCCAAGGAGTCGGGGGCTTCGTACTCGAAATCACGCATGACCACTCCCGTTCCGCTGCAGTCGATTCAAGGTGCATCGACGATAGCGGGATGGCTTCGGAAATGCCACGAACCGGCAGGGAGGGCGTGAGGCGGGACCAATTGGCAACCGCACCTCGCGACAATCCGGCCGCGTGCGTAGAATAGGGCGGACCAACGACGCGCCTGATCGCTGAAGAGCCGATGACGCTGCTGAACCCGATGATCCTGTACGGACTGGGATTCGTCCTGGTCCCCGTGATTCTGCATTTTCTGCTTCGTCAGAAGCCGAAGCTGCTGGCGTTCCCGGCGTTGCGGCTGATTGAACAGCGCCGCCGGCAGAACGTGCGGCGGTTCCGGTTGCGGCACATCTGGTTGCTGCTGCTCCGAATGCTGGTGATCGGGTTGATCGTGCTGGCGCTGACCCGACCGGCCCTGCCCGCCGCGGACTACTCGCTGAACCTGTTTGAGTCGCTGACGCTAGGGGCCATCGTGGCGGTGGCGGTCGGGGCGTATCTGGCGATGCTGCATCTGTGGAAGCGGCGGCAGTTGCCGCGGCACGAGTTCAACTATCGTCGGACGACGCTGCGCGGATGGATGACCGGCGTGGCGATCCTGCTGATTCTGCTGTGCGTGGGGTGGCCGTACCAGCGACGGATCTCTGCCGAAATCACCTCACCGATGCCGACCGGCGAGACCGATCTGCCGGTCGCGAGTGTGTTCCTGTTCGACGTCAGCCTGAGTATGGGCTACCAGCAGGCGGGGCAGACACAGCTCGATCGGGCACGGCAGCTCGCGATGACACATCTGGGAGACCTGCCGCCCGGCAGCCGGGTCGCCGTCACTGACAATGCGAACGACAATCCGGTTCTGTTTCACACGACGATGCAGTCGGCACGGGCCCGGCTGGATGCGCTGACGGTTTCTCCGCGGACGCTGGCACTCGACGATCGATTGCGGAGTGCCCTGCTGCTGCAGCGGGAGGACCGCGAGCGGACTCTGGCTGAACAGGGTGAGGTGGCCGAGGCGACTCGTACGGATCGCTACATCCGTCGGGTGTATGTGTTCACCGACATGGCCCGGTCGGCATGGCGGACAGCTTCGTCCCGGCAACTGGCCCGCGAACTGGAGGAGCTGGAGAATGTTCATCTGTTCCTGATTGATGTCGGCAACGAGCAGCCGCAGAACACTGGAATTGTCGATCTGACGCTTTCCCGTCAGCGTGTGCCGGACGGCGGTCATCTGATGGTGTCTGGCACGGTCCAGGCGACCGGAGCGGGGGGCGAGCGGGTTGTCGAACTGTACCTGCAGGACGAACGGGGAGAGGCGGTCAAGCATGGTCAGGAGCAGGTAATCCTCGAACCGGGCATGCCGCAGCGGATCGAGTTCCCGATGCTGACGAATCTGGCCGGTCCGGTGGTGCATGGGGAGATTCGGCTGGCGGCACGTGATCCTCTGGAGATGGACGACGTGCGGTCATTCACGGTCGAGGTGGGGCCACCGCCGCGTGTGCTGCTGGTCGCGCCGGAACGGGGCGAAGTGGACGCGTGGTCGCTGACGCTGGTTCCGTTCGATCGGGATCAGAGTAACCAGATCGATTTTGAAACGGAGTTTGTGCCGACGTCGCGGCTGGGGGCGACCGACCTGGCCGGTTACGACGTGGTCTGCCTGATCAACGTGGTGCAGCTGTCGGATGATGAGTGGTATCGACTCGGGCAGTATGTGAATGCCGGGGGCGGTCTGGCGGTGTTCCTGGGGAGCACCGATCTGGTGGCGGTCGGGAACGGTGGCTACAACCGCGCCCAGGCACAGGAGTTTCTGCCGGCCGAACTGCACTCGTGGCAGCCGGAGAATGAAGACGGCTGGAACCTGGTGATCGGCAATACCGCACATCCGCTGTTCCGGAAGCTGAAGGCGCTGGAGAGCTACGGGACGCTTTCGATTCTGCGGAACGAGGCGCTGGTGTACCGGTTCTGGAAGGTGATTCCTGCGGCGGGGGCGGCGGTCCTGACGACGTTGACCGATCCCGAGCAGTCGCCGCTGATCATCGAGCGCGTGCACGGCAAGGGGCGGACGCTGATGATGACGACGGATGTCGATCTGAAGTGGCGGCGGTGGAACAACTTTCCGACGATGGTGAACTGGTGGGCGTATCAGGTCCTTGCCGAGCAGATGATGGAGTACCTGGCGCGGGCGTCGGACCGTGTCTTCGTGTTCGAGTCGCAGGAGGATCCGATTCTGGAGTTCGAACCGGAGAGTGCCGACCGGGAGTTTCTGTTGCGGCGGCCGACGCTGACTCAGTCGCGGGAGTTGCTGAAGGCTCAGGAGTCGACTCTGATCTTCGATGATGCCCATGAGCCGGGGCACTACACGCTGACCTCGGTCGGGGACGTGCAGCCGCTGGTCGGATTCAGCGTCAATCCTCCGCCGGAAGAGAGTGATCTGACGCGGATCGAGGCCGAAGAGCTGGATACGCTGTTCGGGGAGCAGCGGTATCAGGTGGCCCGGGACATCGAGCAGCTGCAGATGAGCATCAACATCGCGGACCTGGGGCGGGAAGCCTTTCCGCTGGCATTGCTGCTGGTCGTGATTGTCTTTGCAGGCGAATACATCGTGGCGAACCGCTTTTACGATGCCGACACGCCCGGTGCCGGCGAGGCGGCGGCCTGAACCCTTCAACCCTGAATCCTGACTGACCTGCGATGCAGTTTCTCGTCGATCCCGTCTGGTCCTGGCCGCGCGTGGCCCTGGCAAGTGCCGTATTGCTGGCACTTGTGCTGTGGACGTATCCGCGGCGGGTCCGGCATTTGTCTGCGGGATGGCGACGGCTGCTGATCGGCCTGCGGGTCGCTGCGGTCGTGGCGCTGATTTTTGCGATGCTGCGACCGGCAATCCGGTTTGATGAGATCGACCGGCAGGCGGCTCAGCTTCTGGTGCTGCTCGACAGCAGTCGCAGCATGACGACACCGGACGGACCGGGCGGGCTGACGCGACGACAGACGATTCTGAAGACTCTCGAGGACGAACAGGAGCGTCTTGCGGAACTGGGCGAGGACGTTGATATCCGGTTTGTGGACTTCTCCGAGGAGATGCTGCCCACCGACGAACCGGTGGAAGAGGCCGAGGGAGAATACACGGCGATCGGTGATGTGATCGACGAACTGCGACGCGAGGATACCGGCAAACGGATCGTTGGCGTCGTCATGATGAGCGATGGGGCCCAGCGGGCGCCGACGGATGATGCCGCCGATCCCCGACTGGCCGCGCGTCGCTATGCCGAAGAGCGGGGCATTCCGATTCATACGGTGGTGTATGGAACGTCGGAGCTGGCGTCTGCGGGGCTGGATCTGGCCGTTGAAGATGTGCTGATTCGCGGCGGTTCCTCCATCTTCGAGAAGAAGACGGTGCCGATCGAGGCCCAGGTGCGGCTGCTGGGGGCGGCCGGTCGCAAGGTGCGGGTGCGACTGCTGCTGGAAGATCGCAGCGGGAAGGGAGCGGGGCAGTCCGGCGAGCTGAAGCCGATCCCACTCGCGCCGGATACGCAGCCCTTTACCGAGATCGAGACCCGCGAGAATGCGGTGACGGTGCCGGTCGATCTGTCGTTCGTGGCGACGACTCCGGGGGAGTATAAGCTGGCGGTGGAGGTTGTCCCTGACGAGGGTGAACTGAAGCTGAGCAACAACCGGATCGAGACGCTGATCACTGTCCGCAAGGGGGGGCTGCGGGTGGCGTACTTCGAGACGCCGCGGACCGAGCAGAAGTTCCTGCGGCGGCTGAACGAGACGGCGGAGATCCAGCTCGACACACAGGTGGTGCTGCCGGGGCCGTTCCAGGATCGAACGCGGATTGATCCGCGGTTCTTCGAGCCGGGGGCGTACGACGTTTACATCATTGGCGATGTGCCGGCGCGTGTGTTCGTGCAGGATGGGATCAATCTGCTGGACCGGTTGTCGGAGCGGCTTTCGGAAGGGGCCGGTCTGCTGATGCTGGGGGGGCAGGAGAATTTCGCTGCCGGGGGGTACGCCTCGACCCGGCTGGCCCAGTGGCTGCCGGTCGACCTGGAAGCGCCGGACGCGAGTTCGCAGATCAAGCGGCCGCTGAAGATGATTCCGACCCGGGAAGGCCTGCAGCACTATGTGATGCAGGTGGCCGGGAACAACGAACAGGTGTGGCGTGAGCTGCCGGAGTTCTCGGGGGCGACGCGGCTGAAGCCCCGTTCGGAATTCATCGATGTCCTGGCAAGGACGGAGGATGGCGTGCCGCTGCTGATGGCGGCGGACACCGGGCGGGCTCGTACGGCGGCATTCGCGTCAGATGAAACCTACCGCTGGCATCTGCACGGTTACGAGGCGGTGCATCAGCGGTTCTGGCAGCAGTTGCTGCTGTGGCTGGCGCACAAGGAGTTTGACAGCGACAGTCAGGTCTGGGTGCGTGCTGAGCCGCGTCGTGTCGGCCCGCGGTCGCCGGTTTCGTTCACGTTCGGTGCGCGGGACGAGGAAGGGAGCGATCTGCCGGATGCGACGTTCGAGGTGAACGTTGTGCGTCCGGATGGTGAGACGGTCCCGGTGACTCCGCAGCGATCGGGGGTGGAGCACTTCGCCGAGTTTCGTGATACGAACCTTCCGGGCGACTACTGGGTGAGTGTGAAGGCGACCCATGACGGTGAGGTGCTGGGGATTCCGGCTCTGGCGCGATTCATTGTCGATGATCGCGATCCGGAGATGGACAATCCGGCAGCCGATCCGGATCTGATGTCGGAGATTGCCGCGATCACCGGAACGACGCCGCGGACGCCCGAGCAGTTTGGCGATCTGCTGCAGAACCTGATCGATGCCGGGGTGTCGACGGAGATCACCCGTTCGACGCAGATCAAGCTGTGGGATGGCTGGCCGTTCCTGCTGGTGTTTGTGGGGCTGATGTCGGCGGAGTGGTTCGTGCGGAAGACACGGGGGCTGGTGTGAGGGGTGGGGCCTGAGGGGTGGGGGCAGGACATGGGTGGCGGCCGCGTCCCCGGGGCTCGTCAACCGTGGCTCGCAACACGGCTCACAGAGCCGTGGCACGACTTGGTACACCGTTGTATGCCGTGGTGTGCTGGGACTGGTCCCGGCATCCTGGTTGACGCGGGAACATACATCGAATGGTGCGTCGCCTCCGGCGACAGCACCCTACGTCCCCGGGGTTCGTCAACCGTGGCTCGCGCACGGCTCACAGAGCCGTGGCACGACCTGGTACACCGTTGTATGTTGTGGTGTGCCGGGACTGGTCCCGGCATCCTGGTTGACGCGGGAACATACATCGAATGGTGCGTCGCCTGCGGCGACGGCACCCTACGTCCCTGGGGTGAGGCTTGAGGCTTGAGCGGTGGGGGCAGGACGGTGAGGTCAGGACATGGGTGGCGCACCGCTTCCCCGGGGCTCGTCAACCGTGGCTCGCAACA
>ENA-ORCW01000476-ORCW01000476.1-marine-metagenome-genome-assembly--contig:-NODE-476-length-23287-cov-3.585782_pt1 | contig 23287 bp, 26 predicted proteins | sample MGYA00237784_ERZ508517 | MGnify/ENA primary metagenome ERZ508517 (study PRJEB26187, sample SAMN06268979) | marine metagenome | isolation source: Tt ae E1 feedstock associated aerobic enrichment on... | reverse complement strand
CGGATCGCCTTACGCGGCCGGCATCGCCCTATATTCTTCAGGCGGGTTCCGTGATCCCGGCGGCGCTCATCACCGGCATCCGCTCCGATCTGCCCGGCCTGATCACTGCGCAGGTGACGGAGAACGTCTATGATAGCCCGACCGGCAGCCTGCTCCTGATCCCGCAGGGCACGCGCATCATTGGCCAATACGATGACGGCGTGACATTTGGTCAGCGCCGTGTGCTGCTGGTCTGGAATCGGCTTATCCTGCCGGGTGGCCGTTCCATCGTCCTCGAGCGCCTGCCGGGCGCGGACGCCAGCGGCTATGCCGGTCTTAAGGATGGCGTCAATTATCACTGGTGGGATCTGATGAAGGCCGCCGGTTTGTCCACACTGCTTGCGGTCGGAACCGAACTCGCTACCGATGACGAGGACCGGCTGATTCGCGCCCTCCGCGACGGGACGCAGGACACAATCAACGAGGCCGGCCAACAGATCGTCCAGCGCCAATTGCAGGTCGCGCCCACGCTGACCATCCGGCCCGGCTTCCCGGTCAGGATCATCGTCACGCGCGATTTGGTATTCGAGCCCGCAGGAGGTTGACCATGGTAAAGCTGAAACTCGGGCCGTTGCCCGACGACAAGCCCGTGAAGGTCACGGTGGAGCTGCCAGCTCCGCTCCACCACGATCTTGTCGCCTATAGTGAAGTTCTGGCCCGCGAGACTGGGCAGCCCGTCACCGATCCGGTGAATCTGATCGTGCCGATGCTGAAACGCTTCATCGCCACCGATCGCGGGTTTGCCAAGGCGCGGAGAGCCGCGAGCTAGCTGGGTTCAGAAATTCCCAGGTATCGAAGTCGTCGATCGGGCAACTCCTGAACGTCTTCCTGGTCGATTTGTCTCCTTCGATCTCCGGGAGCGGCTGATTCCCTGACGATGCAGACAGCGAAGCATTGAAGATCGTGACAGGTCCGGGTTCGTCGGCTGAAGCGCGTAGAGGCGATCATCGAACGGCAGCAACGGTGCTTGCGGGAGGCAACGACGATCGCTTCCTCCTCGGGTGAGAGCACTGTCGAATGCGGGGCATTCGGTCCCCTTGGAGGGTTGGCCACTGAGGTTCGCTTCTTCCGTTTGGCGGCTGCCGTCCGATTGATCCCATAGCGATTCGACAGTGCTCTCAGGCCCTCTTCACTATTGTATATTGTTCGACGGATTGCCTCTGTCGTCGTGGCACTCCCATCCAGAATCTATCCCATAGCGCTTCCTCCCATCTTGGAGAAAACACTGCACCATCAATGGTCGGAAAAGAATATCTGACCCTCGAATCACAGCCGCCGAATGGGGCCTAACATCAACACAGTCACCACGCCGAGTAACGCGAACCCGAGTTGGAAGGTCCCTTGGGCGTCACGCAGCGCCCCTATGACGAGAGGTGCGACACCGGCACAGGCGTATCCAATGAGAAAAGCCATCCCGCTGAGTTGGCTGGCATGGTCGGGGTCGCGGCTCTCGGCTGCAGGAAGGCTCAACGCCAAAGGAAACAATCCGCCATGACCGACGCCGATCAGGATCAACCACACCCATGTTCCGGTGTCTGGAACAAACGCGAATCCGAAGAACCCAATGGCCACCATTAGTGCCGTGATCATGAGGCCGGTGCGACGTTGATGGCGGCTGTTGCCGAGCAGGGCAGGAACGCCGAGCATAGCCACTACCTGGATGATGAGCATTGCGGTTAGCAACATGTCGGCACGTGTGGCGCTGAGTCCCGCGTCGTTCTGCAGCAAAGGGGCTATCCATGCCAATTCGCAATAGTACAAAGCCGAATTCCCAGCCGAGATAGCCGTGATGTTCCACGCGGCGGCGGAGCGCCAAGGTAGCCCACGCGTCACCGGGCCGCCCGGACCGTCCCTATGAGCCAAGTTTAGCGGCCGAGACGAGCCAACCCAGAGTACGATCCCAACCCCTGCCAGGACGGCCCAGGATGCAAGCGCGAGCGGCCACGATTTGAGCCAATCGGACAGGGGCACGCTCGCTCCCGCCGCTACGACAGCACCCAGGCCCAAGCCTGCAGTGTAGATTCCGGTAACCAAGGTGGCGCGGTTTGCAAAACGGGTTTTGATCACGGCAGGCAGTAGGGTCTGCGCAATGCCGATGCCTGCGCCGACCACAGCGATGCTGATCGTCTGCAACCATGTGATTTGGCCACCCGCGCGGGCGAGGGAACCAATCCCGATCATCACGAGTCCCAGCAGCACACTGGCGTGCAGATTTAGTCGACGCGCCACTGAGGCGGCTACCGGTGCGAATAGTGCCATAGCCACGACCGGGATGCTCGTGAGCAACGCCGCACCAGTTGCCGAGAGCCCCAAGTCGGAGCGAATCATCTCGATCAGCGGCGAGACTGCGGCAATCGCTGGCCGCAGATTCAATGCCACTACGAACAGGGCCACCAATGCCAGCCCTGTAGCGGCGCGTTCGGAGGGCGACGAGGTGCCTACGTCGCGCTCGTCCGTGTCAGTCAATCCAGTCATAAATTCCACCCATATTTTGAACTCGGATATTTTATATCCGCATTGGTTTTAACTCGGATGTGACGTGTCCGCAATGATGTTATATGGAGTTGTATGAAGCATGAGATGGTCGGGAGACGTGGACATGAGATTGTCGCAGGGAGTGGAGTGGGCATTGCATTGCTGTGTTTCGTTGACCCAAGCCGCTGAACCGGTACCGGCGGCGCGGCTGGCCGAACTACACGGTGTGCCTACGGCCTACCTAGCCAAGCAGCTACAGGCACTCTCGCGTGCTGGCGTAATCCACTCCATCCCCGGTCAGATGGGTGGTTACGTCCTCACGCAACCCCCAAGCGCCATCACTGCGCTGCAGATAGTGGTCGCAATCGAGGGCGACGTGCCGGTGTTCCAATGCACTGAGATTCGCCAGAACGGGCCACTCGGCGTGGACCCGGCCAAGTGCTCCAAACGCTGCGCGATCGCTCGCGCGATGGCTACCGCCGAGCATGCTTGGCGGGAAGCGCTCGCCGAAATCTCGATCGCGGATCTAGTCGCCGGTATCGACGCCGACAGCTCCAATACAGCTATCGACGGTCTGCGCCGATGGCTGGCGACGGGCTAAAGCCCCGGTGGACCGCCCTGGCCTGCAGCGGCTGCTGGAGGACATCGAGGACGGCCTGGTCGATGTGGTCGTGGTCTACAAGATCGACCGCCTCGGCCGCTCGCTTGCTGATTTCGCCAATCTGGTCGAGGTGTTCGACCGGAACGGTGTGACCTTCGTTTCGGTCACGCAGTCCTTCAATACGACGACCTCGATGGGGGCGGCTGACGCTGAAATTCCTGCTGTCCTTCGCGCAGTTTGAGCGCGAGGTGACGGCCGAGCGCATCCGCGACAAGGTCGCGGCCAGCCGCCGGAAAGGCATGTGGATGGGTGGGTGCCGCCTTACGGCTACCGGGTCGAGAACCGGAAGCTGGTCATCGACGACGGGAGTGCCGAGCATGTGCGCTGGATCTTCGCCCGCTTCCTCGAGATCGGCACGGGGACGGAATTGGTGCGGGAGGTCGCGAAACGCGGCATCCGCACCCCGCGCGGCAACCGGATCGACAAGAACTACTTGTACCGTATGCTAAACAACCGCGCCTATATCGGCGAGGCGGTCCACAAGGGCGACAGCTATCTCGGCGAGCACGAGGGCATCATCGACCGCGAGATATGGGACCGCGTCCACGGCATCCTTCAGGAGAGCCCCCCGGAAGCGAGCTGCCCGCACACGCGCCAACACGCCCACGCTGCTGAAGGGGCTGCTGTTCAGGCTCGATGGCGCGCGGCGTTCTCGCCGCCCCACACTCGCAAAGGCGGGCGGCTCTAGACCGTGTTGAAGCATGGCGCAGGGTCATGTCCGGTGGGCCGCGTCCCGGCGGGGAGATTGAGGCCGCCGTCACTGACCAGCTATGCGCCGTGTTCCGCCAGCCCGAGATCATGGTGGGCACGTTCAGAGCGGCCCGGGCGCAGGACGACGAAATCACTGAGGCCGACGCCCGCGCAGCGCTTCTGCAGCTCGACTCGCTTTGGGACGAATTGTTCCCCGCCGAGCAAGCGCGCATCGTGATGCTGTTGGTCGAGCGCGTCGACATCGGCACGGACAGCCTGAACGTCCGGCTACGCGTGGACGGCCTTCGCGGCCTCACGCGCGAGATGCCGGTCGGCGATATCGAGGCCGCAACATGACACGCGGCGCACCGATCCCCGACACCTTGACACTCCACGTCCCATTTCGCGTCGTGAAGCGCAGCAGGCGTAAGGAAATGCATTTGCCGGAAGGCGTCGCGCACTCACGGCGGACCGACAACTCGCTGGTCAAGGCGCTGGCCCGGGCGTTCCGGTGGAAGCGGGATGCTCGAATCCGGGGAGTTCGCCACCATTGCCGAATTGGCCGAATGCGAGGGGATTGCGCCCTCCTACAGACCCGGGTCCTGCGCCTGACGCTGCTTTCGCCCGACATCGTCGAGGCGATCCTGTACAGGAAGTAGGGGCCGGAGGTGGCGCCAGGGCAACTGCTGGAGCCGTTCCCGCTCACATGGCAGCATCAGTTCCCACATTTTTCTCTGTAGGAGAATAACTGCATCTTTGAAGGTTGACTCGAGAGGTGGGTGCGTCTAAACTTCTGTAAATCGACTTACAGAGGTTTCCTTCATGCGGCTCGCGGAGCTATCAGACATTCACTCCGGTTACACGGCGCGCGGCAGGCTCGATCCGCTGCCGGAGGGTGGAGTGCCGGCGCTGCAGCTGCGTGACGTCGGAACGGACGGCGAAGAGCCGGGCCCGGACTTCCAGAGGTACGATCTGGGCAAACTGTCCGACCGATACTTCGTCAGCGGCGGCGAAGTCGTCTTTCGCTCGCGTGGCGAGCCGAACGCTGCAGCGGCCATTCCCGATCCGCTGCCGGAGCCCGTCGTGGTCATCGTCCCGTTGGTGATCGTTCGCCCCGACAGGGACCGAGTTCTCCCCGAATACTTGGCATGGGCCATCAACCAGCCCGACGCGCAGCGCAGGCTCGGTGCGGAGGCACAGGGCACAAGCCTTAGGATGATCCCGATGGCGGCCCTCGAAGACCTCGAGATCGCCGTGCCCGACCTGCCGACGCAGAGACGCATCGTCGAACTCGATGTCCTCGCCCGGCAGGAAGGGCAACTGCTCCGGCAACTCGCCGCTCGCAGGGAAACACTAGTAAGCGCCATTCTCGGGGATGCCGCGAAGGCCGCCGACCAGAAGGAAACTGCCCGATGACCGACCAGATCACCCAGCAGCAGATCAACCAGACCGCATGGGCGGCCTGCGACACCTTCCGGGGCGCCGTCGATGCCGGCCAGTACAAGGACTACATCCTCGTGATGTTGTTCCTGAAGTACATTTCGGACCTCTGGAACGACCACCTCGAGACTTACCGCAAGCAGTATGGCGACGATGAGGCCCGCATTCGCCGGCGTCTTGAGCGCGAGCGTTTCATCCTGCCCGAGGGTGCCAGCTTCTACGACCTCTACGCCCAGCGGAACGAGGCCAACATCGGCGAGCTGATCAACATCGCGCTTGAGAAGATCGAGGACGCGAACCGGGCCAAGCTCGAGGGCGTCTTCCGCAACATCGACTTCAACTCCGAGGCCAATCTCGGTCGCCCGAAGGATCGCAACCGCCGCCTGAAAAACCTCCTCGAGGACTTCGCCAAGCCCGCGCTCGACCTGCGCCCGTCGCGGGTGACCGAAGACATCATCGGCGAGTGCTACATCTACCTGATCTCGCGCTTCGCCTCGGACGCTGGGAAAAAGGCGGGCGAATTCTACACGCCCACGGCTGTCTCGCGTCTGCTGGCCAAGCTGGCCGAGCCCCGGCCAGGCAACACGATCTGCGACCCCGCCTGCGGCTCCGGCTCGCTGCTGATCCAGGCCTCGCAGGAAGTCGGCTCCGAGAACTTCGCCCTCTACGGCCAGGAGGTGAACGGGGCGACCTGGGCGCTGGCACGGATGAACATGTTCCTGCATGCCAAGGACGCCGCCCGCATCGAGTGGTGTGACACGCTCAACAGCCCCGCACTGGTCGAGGGCGACCACCTGATGCGGTTCGACGTAGTGCTCGCCAATCCGCCGTTCTCGCTCGACAAGTGGGGCGCGGAGGACGCGGACAGCGACCAGTACAAGCGGTTCTGGCGCGGGGTGCCGCCCAAGTCCAAGGGCGACTACGCCTTCATCACCCACATGATCGAGATTGCCAAGCGGCAGTCCGGCCGCGTCGCGGTGATCGTGCCCCATGGTGTGCTGTTTCGGGGCGGGGCCGAGGGGCGCATCCGCCAGCAACTGATCGAGGAAAACCTGCTCGACGCCGTCGTCGGGCTGCCGGCGAACCTGTTCACCACCACGGGGATTCCGGTAGCCATCCTGATCTTCGACCGCTCGCGCGAGGAAGGCGGCGCGAACGCTAACCGGCGCGACGTGCTGTTCATCGACGCCAGCAAGGAATTCAAGCCGGGCAAGACCCAGAACGTGATGGACGACGCGCATGTGGCGAAGGTGCTGGAGACCTACGCCACCCGTGCCGAGGTCGAGCGGTATTCGCACCGGGCCAGCCCCGAGGAGATCGCCGAGAACGGCTTCAACCTCAACATCCCTCGCTACGTCGACACTTTCGAGCCCGAGGAAGAGATCGACGTCGCCGCCGTGCAGAAGGACATCCTGCGGATCGAGGCTGAGCTGGCGGAGGTGCGGGCGAAGATGGCCGGGTATCTGAAGGAGCTCGGCGTTGATGCGTGAGGATTGGGCCGAGTGCCGGATAGACGAATTGGGCAACGGGCACCGCCCTGTTTTGAAGGCCGGCCCTTTCGGCTCCGCCGTCACGAAGGCGACCTACGAAGCCTCGGGCTACAAGGTCTACGGTCAACAGGAAGTTGTCGCGAAAGACCTCAACGCGGAAGCCTACTTTGTGTCTGAGGCCACGTTTCGTCGACACAAGAGCTGCGCGGTTGAGCCCGGTGATATTCTCATGACTATGATGGGAACCATTGGTCGCGTGTATCGCGTGCCTCAAGGAGCGCCGAAAGGCATCATCAATCCGCGGCTTGTCAGAATTGCGTTCGACAAGTCGCGCGTCTTACCGAAGTTCGCCGAAGCTGCTCTGGAGCAGCGTCCGCTGCAACGCTTGCTAGATCGCCGGAGCCACGGCGGAACAATGCAAGGGCTGAACCTCGACGCGCTCGCGTCGATCCGGCTCTCCATTCCCCCGCTGTCCGAACAGCGCAAGATCGCCGAGATCCTGCGGACGTGGGACGAGGCGCTCGAAAAGCTCACTGCCCTCCGCGCGGCGAAGCAGGAGCGGTTCACGGGCCTCACGCAGCAAATCATGGGGCGCGGCGGGATCTTCGCCCAGCGATGGCCGCTCAAGGCTCTGTCGGCTGTTTCAACCCAGGTTCGGCGTAAAAGTGCGGGCGACAATCATCCCGTCATGACGATCTCGGCAAAGTCGGGCTTCCTAATGCAGTCCGACAAGTTCGCCCGCGACATGGCGGGCCAGAGCGTCGAACGCTACACGCTGCTGCACGAGGGCGAGTTCGCCTACAACAAGGGCAATTCCAAGACCGCTCCCTACGGCTGCGTCTTCCGCCTTGAACGCCCCACGGCGCTCGTGCCCTTTGTCTACTACTGCTTCGCGCTGAAGCCGGGTCTCGATCCCGAGTTCTACGAGCATCTCTTCGCCGCCGGCGCGCTGAACCACCAGCTCTCGCGTCTGATCAACTCGGGCGTCCGCAATGACGGGCTACTCAACCTTTACTCAGACGACTTCTACAGCTGCCGGGTGCCGGTCCCGCCAATCGAAGAGCAACGACAGATCGCGCGGGCCCTGACGGCCGCAAAGCAGGAACGGGAGCTTCTCGATGATGAGATCGCTGCCCTGACCCGTCAGAAGCTCGGCCTTATGCAGAAGCTGCTGACGGGCGAGTGGCGCGTGGCGGCCGCCGACAAAGGTTCCACGGAGGCCGCAGAATAGATGGCCTACTACATCCCTCCGCCTGACCCGAAAGGGGAAATCCAGATCGAGGAGCTGCATCCGCGATGCATCGAGGTGTGGTTCATACCGGAAGATGATCGGCTCCGCGCCGCGGGCATCGATCCGAAGGATCGCGAGAAGCATCGTGTGCAGCTTCTCCTCATCTCGGCGCAGGATCACTTCATCTCGATCTATCCGGTGAACACGCTTCCGACCAACCCGAGCTTCCTCGAGCAGAAGTACAACCAGGTTCGCGAAATTACCCTAGATGAAACGGACATTTGGGACTTGAAGCTCGACGGCGAGCTGCCGAAAACACGGGACGAAATCCTCGAGGTCCTGCACGATTTTCCATCGGGCTTTACCAAGGACCCCGACTACGGGCTCGGATTGGCGAAGGAATATCGCTTCATCGTCGATGCCGTGGAAGTGTTGTCGTCCTGCACTTCGATCGTCATCACACCCAAGGAAAAGTCGCACGCCGACGAGGTCGCCGGCTTCTTCTACATTTCGAGCGCTGACTTCGACGAGATGCGCCGCAAGATCAATTCCATCGCGACCGCCAGCCAATCGGCCGGGCGCTCGGTCAAGGACACGACAACCCATAACTATCTGGCTGAGAAAATTGGCAAGCCGCTAGTGGAAGTTACTGCGGGGCGGTCACCGGTACGCCGCATGATCACCGCGAAGGCAACGGGTGAGGAAGTCTTGCCGGAAGACGCGCAGGACGCCGTTATTCACGCCCTGACGAAGACAGCCAAGTCCCTCGGTTCGGAGCAGACAGAACGGCTTGCACGATTGCAGAGCGACATCGAACTCGTGACCCTCGACGCCCTCATCGAGCGATTCGAGGAGATGCTTGGAAAGAAGCTGGATGAGGCCAAATGGCAGGAGTTTTTCAATGCCAACCCGTTCATTCTGAACATGGCGTTCGGATACCCAGTCATCAAAGTCCGCGATCAGGCATCGGTCGGCGGACGGAAGCTGTCTGGGGATGGCGAAAAGATCACCGACTTCCTCGTCAAGAACAGCCTAACCAACAACACCGCCGTTTTCGAGATCAAGACACCGCAGACGCCAGTGTTGAACAAGCGGCCGTTCCGTGAGGGAGTCTACACCCCTTCGGCCGACCTCTCAGGGTCGATCAACCAAGCACTCGACCAGAAGTATCAGTTCCAAAAGCAAGTCGCCCAGATCAAGGAAAACACTCGGCTCTATGACATCGAGTCCTATGCGGTCCACTGCTGTCTCGTTGTAGGAAAGACACCCGAGGGAGAGGACCAGCAGAAATCATTCGAGCTGTTCCGCAGAAACTCCAAGGACGTCGAGCTCGTCACGTTCGACGAGCTCCTTGAGAAGCTGAAACAGCTGGGCGCTTTCCTTCGCACAGCTGATCGGGAGGACGCGCGATGAAGTTCGAAGTCTACTGCGATGAAACACTGCCCGATCTGTTCACATCAGATCATCCGAGTGCGGAATTTCTGATGATCGGCAGTCTTTGGTTGCCTGCAGATCTCCGTGAGGAGGTGAAGGACAGGATTGCGGTGCTGCGTCAGCAGCACGGCGTCCATGGTGAAATGAAGTGGCGCAAGGTATCTCCGTCGAAGGTCGGTTTCTACACGGATCTCATCGACCTCTTCATGAGCTTCGGTCTCGACCTTCGGTTCCGATGCATTGCGGTCGAACACCAGGCGATGAACATCGAACTGCACAATGGTGATGCCGAATTGGGCTTCTACAAGTTCTACTACCAGGTGCTGCACCACTGGATCCTCGATCAGAACGAATACACCATCTTCTGCGACCTGAAGCGAAACCGCGACCGGACGCGCCTCGCCACGCTTAAGCGTGTGCTGAAGAACGCAAACCGAACCTCGATTATTCAGGAGGTTCAGTCGTTGCCGTCCCCCGAGGTGGTGCTGCTCCAGCTCTGTGATGTGCTGCTCGGCGCAGCCTCCGCCCGGATGAACGACCGGAAGGACCTTGGTGCGGCCAAGGAAAGCGTGATCGCTCATCTAGAACGGCGATTGAACCGCACTCGGCTGCAGCCGACACCAAAGTCCGAGGAGAAGCTCAACATTTTCCGTATCCGGCTCGGGGGCGGTTGGTAATGCCTCCACTGTTGAAACTAGCCGACCAAGCGGCCTATCGCACCCATTTCGAGCGGACCCTATGCCAGGGCGGTATCGTCACGCATGATGGCATTCCGGTGTTTTTTCGCAAAAGCGAATTCGACCATGCTTTTTTCGAGAGCTCTGACCGTCGGGGTGCGAACGACGTGTTCTCGCTGGACAGGGCAATGCGCATGGACTGGATACCAGCAGCCCTCGCAGATCCGAATGCCGACTGTTTTCAAGGTTGGAACAGCAAGAAGCGGTGTCACGATTCAACCCGCCGGGTGGCTGTAGTCATCGATGATTTTGTGATTGTCATTGGCATCTGGCAAAGGCGGGATCGCAGCCTGAGGGCGAATTTCATCACTTGTTATCAAGCAGATAAAAGCATTTGGAAAATCCGCCAATCCCCGCGCTGGACCCTGCAGGAGTGCCTGAATGCTCTGTGATAAGGAAATTGGGACGCTGATTTGCTACGCTGGCTCAGCGTCCGAAGCCTCGATAGGTTCACGGCCGGTAGGCAGTGAACTCAAGTCAGATATGGTCATTGTATGGCTCAAAAGTCAAGGCCCCCTTAACAGACCTCACTGGGCAAACCGACCACGACTCGTCCGTGGAGGATGCTCATGACGTTCAATGCCGCTGAAAAACACCAGTCCCAGGTCCCGGCGCTTCAACTGCTGGTCGCGCTCGGGTTCACTCCGCTTTCGCAGGAGGAAGCCCTGCGCCTTCGGGGCGGGCGCCTTCGGAACGTCGTACTTGATGACGTACTCGCTGAGCAGCTGATGCGCATCAACCGCTTCACGCATCGGGGCCGTGAGTATGCCTTCGACCTCGAGGACGCGCATGAGGCGATGCGGCGGCTTAAGCCCACGCCCGACCGGTTGAAGGGCCTCCGCGGCACGAACCAGGATATCTACGACGCGCTCGTTCTCGGCACGACGATTACAAAGTCCATCGACGGCGATTCAAAGAGCTACTCGTTCCGCTACGTCGATTGGGATACGCCAGAGAACAACGTCTTCCATGTCACCGCCGAGTTCTCCGTCGAGAGGACCGCGTCGAGCCAGACGAAGCGCTGCGACATCGTCGCCTTCGTCAACGGCATCCCGATCCTGGTGATCGAGAACAAGCGGCCGACCGAAAGCCTGAAGAAGGCGGACAGCCAGCTGATCGGCTACCAGAACGAAGACAGCATCTCGCAACTCTTCCACTTCGCCCAGCTGCTAATTAGCATGAACCGGAACGAGGCGCGCTACGCAACGGTCGGGACGCCGCGGAAGTTCTGGCAGACCTGGCGCGACGAGGAGGACAGGGCCGAAGCCATCGCGCCCTTCGCCAACCGCGCCCTCGCCGCGGCGGAGAAGGACGCCATCTTCTCCGGCGATTTCTCGGGCGCGCGCGTCTATTTCGACGCGATGGCCGCCGAGGCAGAGCGCGCGGTCACGGTGCAGGATCGAACGGTGTACGCGCTGTGCCGTCCCGAGCGGTTGCTCGATCTCATCCGCCGCTTCACCGTGTTCGATGGTGGCGTCCGCAAGGTGGCGCGCCACCAGCAGTTCTTCGGGATCCGCCGCGCCGTGGAGACGGTCAAGCAGCACGATGCCGGCGGCGCCCGCAAGGGCGGCGTGATCTGGCACACGCAGGGCTCGGGCAAGTCGTTGACGATGGTGATGTTGGGACGCTCGCTTGCCTTGGAGCGCAGCATCGAGAACCCGCGGATCATCATCGTCACGGACCGCGACGATCTCGACAAGCAGATCAAGGACACCTTCAAGTCCTGTGACCTCGAACCGGTTCGGGCGACGAGCGGGGCTCACCTTCTGGAGCTCGTCCAAAATAAGGCTCCGCTGGTCACCACGATCATCAACAAGTTCGACACGGCGGTGAAGAACAGCAAGCTGGCGGACGAAGATCCGAACATTTTCGTGCTGGTGGACGAGAGCCACAGGACTCAGACGGGGCGCTACGGCGGCCACAGCCAATTCGCCGCCAAGATGCGCCGCCTCCTTCCAAAGGCCTGCTACCTCGGCTTCACCGGCACGCCCCTGCTGAAGAAGGAGAAGAACACGCTGGCGACCTTCGGGCGATTCATCCACCGCTATGCTATCGACGAGGCGGTCGCCGACGGTGCCGTCGTGCCGCTGCTCTACGAGGGACGGCTCGTTGAGCAGCAGGTCTCGGGCGCCGTTGTCGACCGTTGGTTCGACAAGATCAGCGAGGGGCTGACCGAGAACCAGAAGCGTGATCTAAAGCGGAAGTTCTCCCGGATGGACGCCCTGGCCAAGACCGATCAGGCCATCCGAGCCAAGGCGTTCGACATCTCCGAGCACTTTCGCCAGCACTGGCAGGGGACTGGGTTCAAGGCGCAGCTCATCGCCCCGTCGAAAGCGGCGGCCGTCCGCTTCAAGGAGGTCCTCGACGAGATCGGCCACGTGTCGAGCGCGATCGTCATCTCGCCGCCGGACGAGAACGAGGGCAACGAGGAGGTCGACCAGGAATCCAAGGACTTCGTGCGGAAATTTTGGTCGACAATGATGGCGCGGTACAAGACCGAGGAAGAGTACAACCGCCAGGTCATCGACGCATTCAAAGGGTCCGGCGACCCGGAGATCCTGATCGTCGTCTCCAAGCTGCTCACCGGCTTCGACGCGCCCCGTAACACGGTCCTTTACGTCTGCAAGTCCTTGAAGGAACATAACCTCCTGCAGGCGATTGCGCGCGTAAACCGTCTCTACGAGGACGGTGGCACGGAGAAGCAGTTCGGCTTCATCATCGACTACGAAGGGTTGCTAGGCGAGCTCGACAGCGCCCTGACGACCTTTAGCGCATTCGAGGGGTACGAGGCGGCGGACCTCGCCGAGACGGTGCATGACGTCCGCGAGGAGATCCGCAAGCTGCCCCAGCTGCACGATCAGCTCTGGGACATGTTCAAGCCGGTCAGGAACAAGAAGGACATGGAGCAGTTCGAGCAGCACCTTGCCGACGAGTCGCTTCGCCATGAGTTCTACGCGCGCCTCAAGGCTTTCAGCCGGTGCCTGCACATATCGCTCTCGTCGGACAAGCTGTTCGATGTCTTCGACGAGGCCAAGGTCGACGCCCTGAAGCGGGACTGGAAGCAGTTCTCCGAGCTCAAGCGGTCGGTCCAGCTCCGCTACCAGGAGACGGTCGATGTCCGCGAGTTCGAACCGAAGATCCAGAAGCTGCTCGATGACCATGTTGTGGCGATGCCTGCCGAGACCATCATCGAGGTGGTGAACATCAACTATCCTGATGCGCTGAAGGCGGTCGTCGAGGAGACGGGCGTATCCGAAGCCTCGAGGGCGGACCGCATCGCCAGCGCCACCCGGCGGGCAATCACCGAGAAGATGGATGAGGACCCGACGTTCTACAAACAGTTCTCCGAGCTGCTCGAAGAGACCATTCGCGCCTATCGCGAGAAGCGGCTCTCCGAGCGCGAGTACCTGAACAGCGTCGTGGACCTCGCGAGCAAGGTGGCACGCAAGGATCGGGGCCGGGATGTTCCCGAAAGCATCCGGGGCGATGAGGATGCACAGGCGTTCTTTGGCGTCCTGGAAGGTCAGCTCAAGATCAAGGGCGATGAGCCGGTGGCCGGCGACGAAGCAGCATCCATCGCCCTGGAGATCATCGACATCATCAAGTCCCACCTGATCGTTGACATCTGGTCGAACGAAGTGGCCCAGAACAATTTGCGCAACGCCGTTGATGACTACTTCTTCGACGTTCTGCGTGACGAGAGGGGCGTCGACCTGCCCTTGGAGGTGCTCGACGATCTCGAACTTAAGATCATAAATCTTGCTCGGGCCCGGTTCGCGGCATGACGCGGGAGTTGCACTGCCTGCAGTACGGCGAGCAGGAGATCCGGTACGAGATCGTCCGCCGTCCGAGGAAGACGCTAGAGATCGCCGTCGAGCCGGATGCTTCGGTGGTGATCGCGGCCCCGGAGGACGCGACGCTCGACTCCATAGAAGCCAAGCTGCGGAAGCGCGCGGCATGGGTGACGCGGCAGCAGCGGTACTTCGCCCAGTTCCTTCCAAGAACACCGGAGCGCAGGTTTGTCGCCGGTGAGACCCATCTCTACCTCGGGCGCCAGTATCGGCTGAAGGTCGTCCCGCATGTCCAGGAAAGCGTGAAGCTGATCCGCGGCTTCATCGTCGTGCAGACGCATCGGCCGACCCGGTCGGAGGTGACTCGCGAACTTGTCGAGGCATGGTATCGAGACCGGGCCCACATCAAGTTTCCGGAGCGTATCGAGCTCTGTCTCGGTCTCTTCCCGGATCCTGAGGCATTCCGACCGAAGGGTCTCATCGTACGCCAGACACGGCAGCGATGGGGGTCCATGTCGCCCGCAGGACGCTTGCTGCTGAACCGCCGTCTCGTGCAGGCGCCAGTCGACGCCATCGACTACGTGATCACCCACGAGCTCTGCCATGTGGCCGAGCCACATCACGGCGCCACATTCTTCGATCTACTCGACAAGGTGATGCCCGATTGGGAGCGGCGGAAGCAGAGGTTGGAGCGGGCCATGGCCTGAGAACTTCCGAACCCGGTCGCGGCAGACGCAACGCGACTCTAATCCAAGCAATTCCAGCGGCTTGAATTTCCTCAGTAGCCACATGGACTTACAAGGAATTCACCAAACTGGCGCAGCCATGAGGTCTGGAGAATATCGACCCTAGAGACCGCTTCCGAGCCTCCTGGTGCCTTAGCCAGTGCTCAGCCTCTCCCGCATGAAATGCACACCTTGCGGCCATTGGTTCCCGGCATGAAATAACGGCCGCAATCGCACTGGTGAAACGCCTTCATAGCGTTCGGCAGCGCTATTCATTCCAGTTCACTGCGAAACGGTGAAGACTGTCAGGCCATAGCTGACTTCTTGCCCAGGCGCGCTTACGCTTATTCGGTAGGTCCCCTGGCCGACAAAGCCGTGAAACTCCCCTGCCGCAGTCGCTGACGCCGTGGTGCTTCCCAGGAGAGTGCCGCTATCGACAGCGTGCAGTGCAATTGAGACGGTTGCGTCGGATGGCATTAGGGAAATGTCAAGTTGCGCCGGCTGCACGGTAGTAATCAGATATTGCCGCTCTTCTTCGTCCGCCCCGATCCAGTCATTGACGATGGCCGGGTCGCCATCGATCGCATCGAGATCGATAATGACGGGATCTTCCGGCTTTTTGCTTCGGGAAGCTTTGACCGTCAACATATAAACTCTGGCTGCCCCGGACTGGCGGACAACGACAATAGCGTATCGGCCGGATCGCAAAGTCAGCCGTTTTGTGTCGGACGAACCGCCGGCCTTTCCCAGGCTGGCAACCACGTAATCTCCTGGTGCGGCTATTTGCTCATCCGTACTCAGATGCCAAAGCACCATCGACACGTCGCCGCCCGCCGTCTCCAATCGGACATCGAGTTTGGTCCAGTCTTCAAGAGTAAAGATGTGGGACTCGGCAAATTCAGGATCGCTCAGTTGCCCCTGAATCTGTATTGTACCGCCAATAGCAATATCTAAATTGTTCGGAAGATTTTGAGCCTGAATTTCGTGGGCTCTTGCGGGCAGCACCAACAAGGCCAGCGCGAACAGCGCGAATGGATTTACCCAGAAACCGGGTGATATGGGCGGCAACGTCGTTTCTCTCTATCCCCGATGCGTTCGAGCAATCCTGAATAACCGGCTTATAAACATGCGAAAACCCGCTTTCCTGCTACCGATGCTTGTCATCACAAGCGGTGGAGCACAGGCTGAAGTTCTCGACAAGATCGGCGGGCCGTTCGTCCATTGGCATCTTACCTTGATTTCCCTCGCAGCGGCAGTGCTGCTGGCCTGGTGGCGTCCCTGGCTGGCATTGCTCGTCTATCCGTTTTCGCTGCTGTTAGCCTCGGGCACGCTGGATTTGCTGTATGGTGAATTGAGCCCTCACATTTTGCGAGAGGGCGGCATGCCGTTTCTCATCAGTGCATACGCATCAGTGCTGGTGGATATGGGCGGCCCTGTCATTGCCTTTGCACTGTTCCGGCGACGGTAGCGGGTCTACAGACGGACCCGGGATGTCTTGCTGCAGCGCTTACAGTCTGATTCCCCGGCGCGATGCCGGTCGAGCTGCTCTTTCAATTTCAACGAACAGGTAAACCTAAGGACACCGAAAGCCCATGCGAAAACCAAGATTGACCGCAATAATCGTGGCTGCCCTCCTTGCACCCGTCGCGGTCGCAGCGCAACCCGCGCCGCTCGGACCCGATGAGGTAACACGCGAGAACGGCGATGCGGCGATCCGCTGCGCGATGCTGAGCCAGATCGCAAAGAATGCCGCCTTCTTCACAGATGTGCCCAACGGGCAGGTATTGGTCGCGCGCCTCAACGACCGGATGCTGGAAATCGCACGCCATGCCGCGCCTGAAGCGACCAACGAAGAAATGCTGGTACGGATGAAGGCAGCGTTTGCGGATTACGACAAGCTGACCGTTGACGGTGCCACGTTGAAAAAGGGAGAGATGATGAAGGCGGATTTCCAGATTTGCCTCGAACGTGCAGGCGAATTGTTCGGCAAGGATCTTTTGCCCGACGGATAGCAAACCTGGCAATACAGTCCATGATCCTGAACATCATGCGCGCGCTTTTGAGCGGCTGGATGTTGCCCCCCTGCATGCCGCTGATGATGGCCGGCTATCTGCTGGTCGGCATCGTGGCCATGGCCGCCGACGATTCCGAGCGAGACCCAACCCCCGCCGAAATGAGGGTGATCCTCTTTGGTTTCCTTCCAACGATCTGGTTTGCCGCCATTCTGGCGCAGCTGGCAGGGCGCGTTTGGCGGTGTTCCGCTGATACCAAATGAATGCACTGGTGAGGAAGTCAATTGAGCAAGGCAGCATGCATCGGCGCAGTGATCGGCGGGTTGATCGGCCTGCTCTCCCTGCTGTTCGACAGCGCATTTACGCTTTCCGCTGACAATGCAGGGCAACTGGGAGAAACGTCCGGCTTTGTGATCGGCAGGGTGGCCGTCAGCGCGCTTCTGGGCGCGGCACTCTTCTGGATTGCTGGCGTGCTCGCCCAGGTAATTCGCAGGCTCGCAGCCCGAAGCCGTCAATGAAACGTGCAACGGCGCTGCGCGGGCATCATTCGACACGCGGCGAAGGGACATTTCCCATCAGGTCACACCGCCTATTCCGGCACCTTGACCAGTCGAAGCTGGTAGTACGTATCCTCGTTCGGCGGCTCGAAGGTCAGGTAGTAGGTGAAGAGATCGTCCTCGAACGCATAGACGTCCACGGGCCATGCCTCATAGTTCGGTCCCTCGAAGCCTAGGGTTGACTGGTCCACTTTCGTCATGCCAGAGGCGCCAATCTTCCAGGAAAAATACAGGCGTTGCAGCGGCATCGTGTCGAAGCGGTTGCGGTGAGCGATGGCGCATTCATACCCTCCGTCGTCTCGCGACTGACCCTTCGACAATAACGACCCGGAAGCATTGCTGTCCCATCCAGCCGCCGCTCCTGTGCCAGGCACCAGCCCGAGTTCCTGCACGGCGTCCTCACGGCCCACGCCGCGCGGCTCCAGTTTGTGGACCAGGGTCTCGATGCAGATTTTCTGGAAAGCACCCATCGCCTTTCCCATGGACACGCTGTCGGGCACCCTGCCGCTATACCAGACAAATCCTCCCATCAGCCCGAAACAAACGAGCGCAAGGGCTGCGGACCTCTTGAACCATGTCATTCGATGATGTGGCCTTTCCTGCCCGCGCATAAATTCCGCGCTGTTTGCTTCGCCACTGCCGGCAACGGTCCCCGAGTTCTCGGCAGTCAGCAAGAACGAGCGCCTCGGCGCCACCGCGAGGTGGAAGGTTGAAAGGACCGGACTATGCTTTCGCGCGCTTCTTTCCACGAACGATTGGAGCACATGCAGCCCCGATCGCCCCGATACCGCCGCCAATCAAAGCATAGCTGATCAAATCGCAGAAAATGCTCCCGCGATTGGCAGTGCCAACCGATTGGGCGGCTTCTTCGGCACCCATATGGTTCGCTCTTGCGTCCATCATGGCGACCACGCCGGGTTCGCCGCACCTGGAAAGAAGCAGATTTCTTGTCTCTGCGCTGTTCGCGTAGAGGTTCTGAACGGTTTCCTGACACCGCTGCCTGTCCGCCGCGATGACGCCGGACCCCGCAAACTGCATATAGAAACCTGCAGCCAAAAGGGCCAAGCCGAGAACAACGAAAATCATGAGGCGCACAATGCCGCTCCTGGACGATTCAATGAAGCGTCACAAAGCAACGCGGGTTGCCGGCGTCAACCCACCGTAAAAAAGAAGACGGCTTTCTAGCGCCGTGTCCCGGCGAATCTGTCAGATACTTCAAAGTTGCATCGGGATCCGCGCAAAGAGATTGCAGCTGCTCGGCAATTTCGCGAGCTTCGATCAAGCGGAGGGACTATTTGAACCTTTGATTTACCGCTCCACCCGCTTGAGTGAACGGATCCGTTCCGTCTCGCGAATTCCTCGACAAGGAGGGAGCTGAGCATCCGCGGCTCCGCGCGGTAAAGCGAGCAAAGGTCGTCTGTATTGGGCAATCCCATATCTCCTGTGTTGCAGCAGATTTCTTGCATAGGAAATCAGCTTTCGACATCCAGCGTCAAATCGTACCGGGCATTCCGGAAACCTCATCGTTGTTGCGAAGCCCGACACTTTCAGGCGTTTCGGTCAGATGGGCGAACGACCGAAATGGCGCGCGAGGCAGTCGTCTCCTGCGCGGAAAGCGAAGAACAGTGTCCGCTACAGACATTGGTCGTTTTCGCCGTACATGGGCGATGCCAAGCCTCACACTGGGACTACGAGCGAGTGTCGGTCTCGTATGTTGCGAGCCCCCGCAACCAACATCAACAACAAAAACCCCGCCAGGCCAACCGACCAGCGGGGTTTTGTGTTGATTGTACTAGAATGAGTTGGCGGCTTTTTTGATTTCTGGCGTTGGGGCTGTCGGAATCATATCGGAACCGCTGTGCAGCCGTTGCGCGCATCGCTGCGGTTTGCGCGACCGAAGAAACGCTTCCAGCAAAAAATGCTATCATCCGTAAAACCCGCTAGCCATGTTCGCTTCATCCTACCCCGCACCATCAATGCGGGCGCAGACAATGAAGATAAGAGCTCAGGCCGACTCTTATGCACTCTTATCGAATGCACTCTCTGTCAATCGGCAGATCAGGATACAGTGGATTATACCTCGATCGATCCAAGCGCTTTGGCACGAGCCTGCACTGAAGATTGCGCGCGTATGGTGCGGGCTTGGGATAGCAGCGTGTTGATCTTTTCGGTGGCTAGCCCGGTAAGCCCGAGTGCACGCGCCTGACTGTCCCGATCCAGCAACCCATAAATGAGTATGGTGTTGCGCTTATGCTGAAGATTGGCGCCGGGATTGGACATGACATTCTGGACGATCGGCAGCGCCTGGGAGGCATCGTCAGCAAGTGCTGCAGCGAGCGCCATGTTGATCTGGATGTCGAGATCTTCGGGAGCGAGTGCGCGCGCACGAGCGAAAGTGCTCATTGCCGGCTGTATCTGGCCTGCAAAGGTTTGCGCGACGCCGAGACGATTGTACGCTTTGCTGGTGTTGACAGTCTGAGCACCCTCGGAAAGCGTTCGGATACCAGCTTCCGTATCGCCCTGATCGATCATCGCCCAGCCCAATCCAACGAGCGCCGGACCATATTTTGGCGAGCGAGAAAGGGCGGCGCGGAAGGCTTTCATTGCCTCGTCCGGATAACCCGAACGCATGTAGACATCTCCCAGACCAACAAATGTGCTGGCCGGAGCATCGGGTAGTGCAGCGGCTTGCTCGTAAAGCGTGATAGCGGTTTCCCATTCGCCGCGCTGCTCGAGATCCGCCGCGAGGCTCATGAGCCGGGACGACTGGCTCGTCGGTTTGGTGGTCGGCTTCGCGCCTGGAGTTTCGCTTTCGCCTTGCGTTGTAGCGCAACCAGCGAGCGCGAGCGCACCCATCACAAGCAGCCCGGCCATGCGTCGACGCATGCTCATCTCCCTCTCCTCGCGCAGCTTGACAGCCCCTCCCCGAACATGCCCACTTCGCGTATCATGAGCGGACCATAGGCGAAACCCATGACGCAGGAAAGTGAAGAAAAACAACTTCCTCCAACCGAGAAGAAACTCAGAGAGGCGCGGCGAAAGGGACAAGTGCCGCAAAGCCGAGATCTGTCGTCAGGCCTGTCTATTTTCGCAGCCCTCACCTATATTTTCTTTGCATGGCCTACCATGTCCGACAGGCTTGTCGAGTTGATGGATTCGATCGCCAGTCGGCACTATGACGATTTCACCGAGGCAAGTGCATTTGCTGTGCATCAGGCGCTGATGACGGTGTTCCAGATAATCACGCCGCTGGCGGCGATCACGGCTATAACGGTGATTGTCTTCGGCATCTTTGCGACCGGCGGCCCGGTCTTCTCATTCGAACCTCTCAAACCACGGTTTGAGAAGATCAGCCCGGCCCAAGGCTTCAAACGGCTGTTTTCGCTCCGCAACCTGGTCGAATTCGGGAAAAACTTGCTTAAGGTCGTATTTCTCAGCGGCCTTTTGACCATAATTCTGCTGAACTGGCTGCAGCCGCTATTCGAGGTCCCAGGGTGCGGCTCATCCTGTCTGGCGGGAACGGCAATGAGCATTCTCATTCCGCTTGGAACGGCGGCGGCCCTTGCCTTCGTGGTTATCGGCTTCTTCGACATCCCGGTTCAGAATTGGCTATTTCGGCGCGACATGCGCATGACGCGCACGGAGTACAAGCGCGAACGCAAAGACATCGAAGGCGATCCCCAAATACGCCAGGAGTTACGGCGTCAGCGCCGCGACGCCGTTACGAGACCAGTCAAGCGGGGGTTGGAGAACGCTTCTCTTGTCGTTTACCACGGGGATCGCTCCGTAGCCCTGAGGTATGTCGCCGGAGAGACACCGGTTCCGGTCATTGTTGCCAAGGACGAGGGATCTGTTGCTGCAGCATTGCTTTCGCAGGCACGCAGCCGTGGATACTCCGTGGTCGAAGATGCGGCACTTATCGACGCGCTATATCCGAATGCGCGAGTCGGAGATGATCTGCGTGAAGATTATTTCCCGTTGATCGCGCGGCATCTCGTTCGTTTCGGGCTTGTTTGAGAGCGTCACAAGACCCCAGTGCCGTTCAACGCGACTGTGCGTCCGTTATGGCCTCGCGTTCATGAGCGCCGCCAAGAGCATCGCCTTCTCCATAGATATAGCGGCGGGCGGCCCGGGCTGAGGGTGCCGCTGGCGCGTCACCAAGCTCGCGGCCCTCAATGAGATCGCGCTTCTGCTCTGCCATAAGCTGCAAATTATAGGCATTGGCACAGCCAGGGGGCAGATGGGGTCCCAGTTGTGGAACGACCGTTAGCCGGGTCTCGGCAGGTTCTGGCGACTGATCTGCCGGCAAACCGAGACAGGCCTCCGGCACGAGAACCGATTGGCTGACGCCCTTGCCACTGCTCGTATATTTGTTTGAAGGCATATAGCCGAAATTCGGAGATACGTCCCTCGGGGCGTTCGTACAACCGGACACGGCCAAAAGTGACATCACCGCGGCAGCGCGAAAGTGACGTGTTCTAGGCATCAGTATTCTCCCGTTACTTTACGATCATGCCGACGCCGGATGCGCTTTTCTTGCGCGGTTTTGGCGCTGGTCTGTCCATGGGCGTTGCCAGTTTGTCGTGGCTGACGGGCTTGACCAGATAAGGCGTAATCAGGATGACGAGCTCAGTTTCCTCCCGCTGATAGCGTTGGGACTGGAAGAGCGGACCAAGAATAGGCACGTCGCCGAGCACCGGGAATTTCTGAAGGTTACGCGTCAGTCTTTGCTGGAACAGCCCGGCTATGGCGAAGGTCTGGCCACTCGCGACTTCCACCGTCGTATCTGCGCGACGCACCACGAAACTGGGCAGGGTCAGACCTTCGACGGAAACGCTTCCGCTGTCGGACAGGGAGCTAACCTCCGGCTGGACATTGAGCGCAATCCGATTCTCCCCCAGAAGCGTCGGCGTGAACCCGAGCGAGACGCCAAACGATTTGTAACTGACAGTTACGGAATCATTGCCCTGCGGCATGGGAACCGGCACTTCACCGCCAGCCAGAAAACTTGCCGTCTGGCCGCTGACGGCGGTGAGGTTCGGCTCCGCGAGTATCTTAACGATACCATTGCGTTGTAACGCCTCCAGGAAAACCTCAATGTTTACATCATGCGCGCCTATGCTAAAGCCGAGATTGGGTTCCGCGACACCCCCTTGTTTGAACATCCCGAAGTTGAAGCCACCGTCGCTGATCGTGGTGTTCCAGTCGAGGCCGTAGGAAAGCAGTTCCGAACGGGAGACTTCCGCGAAGCGAACCCGAATGTTGACTTGCTGGGATCCTTCGATCCTGGTGTTGTTCAGCGGCGGATGATCCGGTGGCGAATATGTACGCGCCACGCTGTCGACATCGACAGCCTCATCCATATCGCGCACCCTCCCGGTAACGACAATCCGATCGCCGAAGAATGTCAGATCGGTCATTGATGTCGATTGCAGCCGGTCGCGGGCTTCCATCGCCGAACTGTTGTCTACGCCGACGCGAAACTCCATCGAGGCTTCGATCCGCTGGTCGGCGGTCACCGCGATGAGATTGGTCACACCGGGCTTCAATCCGAAAACGTAGACAAGATCAGAAGAGACGATCTGTAGATCGGCTATCGTTGTATCGGCGATAAGCACGGACTCCACCGGTTGATCAAAACGCAGAACCTTGCCCTGGCCCACGTGCATATCGACCTGCTGAACGCCACTTTGCTGCGCGCCCGCTGGAGTGCTTAGCCCATCCAGCGCCATGAAGAGGGCGATCAGTGCAATCACAAGCCAGTTTATCTTCTGTTGTCGGTTAAGGCCGACCCTGCCGTAGGCGCATGGCTCGGTGGCAGAAAAGCTCATTCTGATGTTCCCCTCTCAAGCGTGTAGCGGTGCTGCCCGATCCTGCGCGAAGCTCCGTATGTATCGGACATGATCAAGACTGGGCAGCACCGAGCGATTTCGGTTGCTCATGTGCCTCCAGTTGCCGTTGCAGGTTGGTTATGGTGGCCAGCGGCTGAACGTTGAGTTCAGGCG
>ENA-ORCW01000475-ORCW01000475.1-marine-metagenome-genome-assembly--contig:-NODE-475-length-23328-cov-3.437616_pt1 | contig 23328 bp, 22 predicted proteins | sample MGYA00237784_ERZ508517 | MGnify/ENA primary metagenome ERZ508517 (study PRJEB26187, sample SAMN06268979) | marine metagenome | isolation source: Tt ae E1 feedstock associated aerobic enrichment on... | reverse complement strand
TTGCATTCGGGCCAGAAGCGCGGGGGTCACCAGATCCTGGGGACGGTCGCCGCCACGTTCCCAGCACAGATGAGCGATGTCTGCGCCCGATTGTTCGGCGCGCTCGAATGGGTCGGCGCCAAGCGGCACCAGTATCGAGACAGGAAAGGGGCAGTCGGCCGCGACCATGTCGCGGACTTCGTCGACGCTGAAACTGCCCAGTCCGGCGCGGGAGCAATTGGTGGCCTGCAGGCGCGACAAGACAATGCGCCCGGCGCCGACGGCCTTGATCTCGATATAGAGGGCCTGGTCGAGATCCCTTGCCAGAGAGATCACCTCATCAAGGGTCGGCAGGTCGGGTGCAACCTGGCGGATCTCGGCCAGGCGCATCTGTGCGATCGTTCCCGGAACACCAAAGATGCGTTCCAACCCGGCATCATGGCAGACGACCGGTTGGCCATCGGCAGTCAGCTGCACGTCGATTTCCCACATGTCGGCGCCAAGGGCGGCGGCCACGCGGAAGGCCTGCAGCGTGTTTTCCGTCGCGTGCTGGGAAGCGCCGCGATGGGCAATGCAGAGTGGGCGGCCGTCCGGCCGGGCCGGAAAGGGAATTGTGTTGCGCATGATGCCTAAACCGCCTGCCCCGAGGCGTCGAAGGCAAGCAGTTTTTCCGCGTCGAGCGGCCAGGCGACCATGTGGCCGAGCGCCACATCCTCGCGCGCAGGCTGGATCGAGCGCAGTACGACGCCATCCTCAAGGGTGACGTCGAACAGGGTTTCGCGGCCCTGTGGTTCGACAAAGGTGATGGTGCCCGCGACCTGACTTGCACCGACGGCGCCGAAATGTTCCGGGCGGACGCCCAGGCTCAGTGGCGTATTGCCGGGCGTATTGGCCAGACGCGACGGTAGAGGCAGTCCGGCACCACCATTGACGATGAAGCGGCCGTCGCCGCTGGACTTGCCTTCGAGCATGACGATGGGCGGATTGCCCAGGAACCCGGCCACGAATTTGTTGACCGGGGCACGATACATGTCAGTGGGTGTCGCGATCTGCAGGATTTCGCCCTTGTTCATGATGGCAATGCGATCGCACATCGACATGGCTTCGACCTGGTCATGGGTCACCAAAATGGCGGTAATGCCGGTTTCGAGCTGGATGCGGCGGATTTCCGAGCGCATTTCCAGGCGCAACTTGGCATCGAGATTGGCCAGTGGCTCATCAAGCAGCAAGACGTCGGGCTTGCGCACCAGCGCCCTGGCGAGGGCGACCCGTTGCTGCTGGCCACCGGAAAGCTGAGCCGGTCGGCGGGCCAGCAATTCCTCGATGTGAGTCAGTTCGGCAATGGCGCGCACCTCGCGTTCGATCTCGGCCTTGTCGTCGCCGCGCACCTCAAGCGGGAAGGCGATGTTTTCGGCCACGGTCAGATGCGGATAGAGTGCATAGTTCTGGAACACGAAAGCGATGTCCCGCTCGGCCGCGCGCAGATTCTGCACCGGAGTGCCATCGACCAGAATGTCTCCGGAATCGATGTCCTCAAGCCCGGCGATCATCCGCATCAGACTGGTTTTCCCGGAACCGCTCGGACCGGTGAGACGAAGATTGTCGCCTTTGCGGATGGTCAGCGAGAGATCGCTGAACACGGGTTCGCAGCGGCCTGGAAACTGCAAACCGGCTTTCTCGGCGGCGAAAAGGATCATGACCGTTTCCTTTCTCGCAAGAGAGAGGTCAACCCGGCTTCGGCCAGACCGATCAGGGCAAGAATTATCAGGACAAGGGCGAAAAGGCGGTCGGTTTGCAACCAGCTCTGCGCCGACTGCACCGCTGACCCCAGCCCTTCGGCACCCGACAGCAGCTCGGTCAGAAGAGTAACGCGCAGTGCATTCGCAAGCGCGATGCGCAGGGCGGGGCCGAGCGCCGTCCATACGGCCGGCAACACGATGCGGTGAAGTCGGCGCGCCGCCGGAACGCGGAAAACGCGCGCCATTTCGGCAAGCTGCCTGTCGATGGCCGACATGCCTTCAGCCGTGGCAAGCTGAAACACAGGCAGCAGCAGCGCTGCCACGGTCAGGATGACCGTCACGGTTCCGCCATCGAACCAGAGGATGCAGAGTATGGCGAGGATCGGTGCCGGCATCCCCATCAGGATCAGGCGCAGCGGTGCAAAAAATGCCGAGACGGCCGGCCAGCGCCAGCCAAGCAGGCCGAGCGGTGCGCCGACTGCAAAGGCCAGCGCCAGCCCCGCAGCCGCCCGGCCAAGACTGGGCAGAAGCGTTTCGGTCCAGAACGTCCGCTCGCTGAGGATGGTGCCAAGCGCCTTTGCCACGGCAATGGGACCGGGCAGGATCGCGGGCAGGCTTTCGCGCGCGGCAAAGGCCCAGAGCGCGACCAGCCCCGCAAGACCCGCCAGAAAGGCGAGACGCCGCATCATCGTCCGTAGAAGTCTGGGCCGGGCAGTGCGCCGCCAATGGCGGCGGGCTCGATGCTCATTATCTCGGCAAAAAAGGCCGCCAGCACACCCTGCCGTTCAGGGATGGGCAGGTCCAGCGCCCTGATCCTCGAAAAGCCCGCCCTCGCGCGGGCCATATGCGGAAAATGCAGGGAAAGCAGGTCTGCGGCGTTGCCGGGGTTCGCTGCAAGGGCGTGGAAAGCGGCAAGATAGGCTCCCCGGATCTGCGGATTGTTCTCAAATGCGTCGTTCACGACGACCACACCTGCGGGCGGGCAATCGGTCAACTCAGTCGCATCGCGCCAGAGCGTGCAGAGGTCGGCCTTGCGGCCAAGGGCGGCATCCTGCGTCAGAGCAAGGGTCGCCATCGGCTCCGCGAGCAGCGCCGTATCGACACGCCCGGCGATGAGAAGCTGCATCCCGGCGACAGGGTTGCCGGTGTAATGCGGCTGCCAGCTCTCGGAGCCAGGTTGCGCGATGCGTCGCATCATCAAGTCGGGCAGATATCCCTTGAAGGGCAGGGCGAGGGAAGCGCCTTCCAGATCGCCGAGGCGAGCGACTGGCGCGCCGCGACCGACGATGGAGATACTGCCTTCGGTGACGGTGGCCGACATGACACGCAGTCCGATTCCGCTGGCGGCGAAGATCGACGCCGTCGGCGATGGCGCAACCGCCATTGCCGGCTGGTCCGACATTATCGTCTTGCGCAATTCCTCCGGGCTGCCCCATGGGCGGAAGATGAAGGTAACGTCATCGACCGGCTGGCTTTCCGCAAGTGCGATCAGCGGCGCGCTTTCCCAGATGGGTGGGCCGGTGAGGACAATCTCTGCGGCCTGAACTTGCAGGGGCAAGAGCGCAACGATCAGGGCGAGAACGCGCATGTCAGGCCTCCTTGCGGGCAGCGTCGAGCCGGAAATGCCCGAATGGCGTGGAAAGGGTCTGCGATGTGGGCCTTGTCAGCCCGGCATCGGCCATGGCTCCGGCAATCTCGCCGTCACAGAAAGACACATCGCCGTGGCGCAGCGCAGGCAGCAGGCGGCCGATCACATGCTCGGACGGACCGGTGCGGTTTCCGGTCAGCGCTTCATGAAAACTGACCAGAACCCCGCCGGGAGCCAGACGCTCCACAAGGCGCGCGATCAGCGCATTCAGGCCGCTATCGTGGAAATAGAGGGTCATCGAACACCAGATGATGTCGAAGCGGTTTTCCGGCAGGCTGTCATTGTAGTTGCCCGGCACGATGGAAATCGGCAGATCCGATGCTTCCTGCGCGATCCGTTCTGCAACCGGCGGCAGCTCGAAGAGCGTGACGGCAAGGTCCGGGCGCAGCGAGAGGAGCCGGCGCGCGAGAACGGCCGATCCCGGTCCGATCTCCAGAAAAGACCGGGCGTCGGGCCACTCCGGCAGGGCGGTGAGGGCAGGCCCCACCACATCGGCGGCAATCGCGCGATGAAAGGCTGCAAGCGACCGGTGGCTGGCATCCCAGTGCGCGTCGTCAAAGAGGCGCGGTCCAGCCGGTTGCGCCGTGCCGGCAATCAAGGCGTCGAGATTTTCGAGACCCGCATGGCGCGTCTGCGCCATGCTGCGGAAAGTCTCGGTCATGGCATGCGGCCCCCCGGCTGTCACAAATGGCAGGATCGCAGGGGCCGTGCGATATTGCTTTTCTTCATGTTCCATCCAGCCGGAAGCAACCAGCGCCCGCAGCGCCAGTGCGAGAGATTTCGGCGGAAGGTCCATCTTCTGACCAAGGGTCTCCACCGTTATGGGGCTCTGGCAGAGATTGAAGACCTCGCTTTCAAGCGCCCATTTCAGAAGGGCAAAGCGGATCGGCCCTTCAAGCGTTTCCAGAAGCCGCCGCGCACCGGCCTGTTGTTCCGCCGTTACCATGTCGTCCGCCAGTTCACCCCGAACGTGCGGGGACTGCCATCTTCCACCACAACGCCGCGCATCGTGTTTGCCGCCGCGCTGTAGTATTCCTGATCGAGAAGGTTCTTCGCCCAGAGCGTCAGGTCTCCGCTGCCGAATTTCCGGGATATCTCGGCATCGACGGTGACGAAACCATCCTGCTTCACGCTGTTTGCCGGGTCGAACCAATAGCTGCCGGAACCATGCAGGCTGACGCGGCCGCTCCAGACGTCGCCGCGATGCGCCAGCGCCAGCCCCCAGGTGATGTCGGGCGCCATCGGCAGGGCGTTGCCCGACCAGTCTACGGGCACCAATGTTCTGGCCGAAGGGTTCATCGAGGTGGTGCGGAAGGTTGTCGCCCGCGCCCTCTGCCAGCCGGCATTCGCGGCGATTTCCCACCCATGTCCCAGAGGTGCGACCAACTCGGCTTCAATGCCGTAGCTTTTCGCTTCGCCAGCATTCGAGATGAACTGGGCGGCACCGGGAATGGTCTCGGTGATCTGCTTGTCCTTCACGGTGGTGTGGAAGGCGGCGAGGTTGAGAACCGCACCATTGGCAAACTCGTGCTTCAGTCCCAGTTCCGCGTTCCAGCTGTATTCGGCATCGTAGGTCAGGCTGGCCGCACTGTTTGCGAAACCGTAATTGTAGCCGGCGGGCATATAGCCGCGCGCATAGCTCGCGTGGATCGTCGTTGCGTCGGAAAGGTCATAGGCTGCGGTGAATTTCGGCAGAAGGGCGGTCGATGTGTCGCTGCCCGCATAATGCAGGTTTGCCATTGGCGAGGTGAAACGCTGCCACGCATCCGAGGCTATGTGATCCACCCTGAGGCCCGCGCCGACGCGGAAGCGCTCGTTGAGGGCGTACTCGGAAAAACCATAGAGTGCCGCGCCCTTCTGGTCGATTTCCGTGTGGCGGTCGGTCGACATGGCGCCGAGGTTGAAATCGGCCTTCGTGCTCTGGCTGAACACGTTGACGCCCAGTGTCCATTTCAGCGGACCTTCACCGGTCGAGGTCAGACGGATTTCCTGCGAAACGGTTCGGTCGCGAACATCCATCTCCGTCACGCCGAGCGGCAGGGGGGAGGCGTCGAAGTCCAGCTCGAACTCCCGGTCGAACGTGGTGAAGCCGGTGATTGCCGTCAGGTCGAAACCATCGAAACTGTGGCCGTATTCAAGCGCATTGATGCTGCTGCGCCGGGTTTCCCAGGACGGATCGGAATAAACGCTTTCATAGCGCCCCGTCGCGAATGGGCCGGAAACATAGCGGAACTGCTCCTTGTTGAGCTTCTGATCCTCGCCCACGGTGGTCAGCTTGAGATAGCCGCTGTCGCCCACATCCCACTGGACACCGAGGAAGCCGGTCGCGCGCTGGTTCCTGCCACCATCGTCCGCGCCCGTCACCGGGTTCCGGATCACGCCGGGGTCGCGGGCGAATTCCAGACCGAGTGAAATTGCCGGGCCGCGTTCTGCCTGCCCCGACCAGATGACCGAGCCGTTGCCACCAAATGGCGATGCTCCCGCATCCGAGCCGGACAGGCCGAGATTGACTTCTCCACCTTCGCGGCTGCCGGGGGCGATTGTGTCGAATGTCAGCAGGCCGGCTTCCGAGTTGCGCCCGAATGTGGTGCCCTGCGGCCCTTTGAGAAGCGTCACGTTCCCGGCGCCGAAAAAGTGCGGTAGCTGGATTGTGCCCATGGGCAGGGGAACGCCGTTCACCATATAGCCGACCGGGTCGGACAGCGCGTTGTCGAAGGCCGACATGCCGCGAACGACCAGTCGCTTCTGGGAGTTGGCGCGCTGGAAAACCGTGTTGGCGGAGCGGGCGGCCATCGCATCGAGGTCGGGAGACACCGGCGCTGCAAGCACATCTTCGGGCAGCACCGTTGCCGTTGCGGGCGCTTTGCGCGCAAGCTCTTCCCAGTGGTTCGCGAAAATGGTGATCTCGCCCAGATGGGTCGTGCCGTCCTCGGCTCCTGCATGAACCGGCAGCAGAACGCCGGTCAGAGCCGTCGTCAGGCTGAAAAGCACGACGCGTGAAATGTGAATGCGGGACATTGATGGCCTCCTTTGCCGGAAGCCGTGCCACGAACCGCCTGGGAAAACTTGTAACCGCCGAAAACACGCTTGCGTTTTGCGAAGGGTCAGCCGTTTTTGTTGCCTCGGCGACGCCATTCGCTCGCCGTCACGCCGAACCGTTTGCGAAACGCGTTGGAGAGATGGCTGGCATCGGCAAACCCGCATGTCGCCGCGATGTCCGTGAAGCTGCGGTCGGTGTGGCGTATCATCTGCTCGGCGGTTTCGATCCGCAGCATTCGCAGCCGCTCGAAAACCGTCATACCGGTTTCCGCCCGGAAAACATGGTTCAGCGTTACGTGGCTCATGCCGGCGGCCCGCTCCAGCTCCGGCATCGTTATCGTGTCCGCCATCCGTTCGGACAGGAGCGCGGTGATCCGGCTGACCAGAAGGGTGCGATGATCGGCCACGACACTTGAGCCGGGACAGGCTGAAAGCTCTTCGAGCGCGTGGCCGACAAGAGCGAGGCACTGACCCTCCTTGCGCAAAAGCGCGGCCGGGTCGCAGCGCTCGTCCAGCAGCATGTCCAGTTCGGCCCGTCCCGGTACGGGGAGGCGCAGACGTCGCAGCGGGCGCGTGGCGGGCAGGGATTGTTCGAATTGATCGGAAAGGGCGGGGTCGAGGCGTGATAATGCTAGGGCAATGACGATGTTCGAACAGCCTTCGCCTTTCTCCACGATCCGTTGCAGCGGTTTTCCGCCGGTGCGGATGATCCAGGCCTGACCACCGCCGATCTCATGCGCCGTGCCGTTCTGACCTACAAGCTGCATCCGGCCCGAGAGATTGAAGGTCAAAAGCAGTTCGCCCTCCGGGCGGCGGATAATGTCGTCCTGCCGCATGTCCGTTGAGAAGTGGCTGCACGCCAGCACGAGCCCGGCCGTGATCCGCCGCACATCGACATGGGTTTTGGGGGGCAGGCTCGGCAGAGTGACAGAGGCGGTTCTACCTGTCTCGACGGGCGTAAAGCGATGCGGTTCGATCAGGTTCATGTATATATCCAGCGCAATTACCGGAGTAGCCCGCAGAAACCAAAGTTTCAAAAGCGATTGGCCGGTGTTCTTGGAGATTACGCTGGCAGATCAGGCTGGCTTCCTAACTCTTAGCAATTTCACCTCGAGTTGCAAGGTATGGTCGATTGGCTGGCAATCTGTCCGGGCTGCGCCAGTTGAACGGCCTGACGGGAAGGATGAAAACGATCAGAGGCGGATCGCCAGTCTGCTGTTCTCGTATTTCGTCGGTAATATCTCTGTTTAAGACTTCTTCGCCTCGGGTTGGCGCTACCCGTTCTTCGTCGCCTTCGCGCCGCAGCTTCTCGATGCCGGAACCATCGACGAAGTGGTGTTCATGATCCTCGGCTTCATCCTGCTTGGGGTTTCCTTCGGCCAGTACTCCGGGGTGGTCGCATTCGCGTTCTCGCGCAGATACCGCTACACCGGATCGGTCATCACCAATGATCTGGCCTGGCTGTTCGGAGCCGGATCCGCGCCGCTGGCGGCGCTGCTTTTGTCGGCCCATTTCGGCCGGCGCCTATCTTCTGTCGGGCGCGCTGCTGACGCTTCTCGCCCTGTGGCTCAACGTTCACTTCGCCACCACCAGCAACAAGGCGGCCGAGGACCGACGATTCTTCCGGAAAACGGCTGAACGTGGTGACACTGCCAGCCGATTTGTCTATTGATGAAAGCACCAAGGGGAGTCCCGGCAAGGGGCTGAGATACTGCTGGCATCATAAGCGCGGTGACCCTTCGAACCTGATCCGGATCATGCCGGCGAAGGGATGGGAACGGAAAACCTGCCTTTTGCCGGCCTCTTAGCGGGGCCTACCATGACAGAACATATCGGTCTCGCAGCCAGCCAAGAAAGGGCAGCGTCATGACCGAACGTTTCACCGAAACACTGAAGAACGCGAGCGAACCGACCTGGAGCGAGGCGGTTGGCACCGGTTTGTCCGGGAGCTTCACGACGGCAGCGTTTCCGACAAGGTGATGGCCTCCTATCTGGTTCAGGACCATCGTTTTCTCGACAGCTTCCTGACCATGCTGGGCGCGGCCATCGCCACGGCCGACACATTCGAGGCGCGGCTGCGCTTCGGCCGCTTCGCCGGCATGGTCTCCGGAGAGGAGAACACCTGTCCGTCTTCAGGGGTTTTGAGCAGTCGGCGGTCTGATCAAGTGGAGGCTCTGGCCCATCAGGGTTTTCACGTTAAGCGGCTGCCTTGCGATGCAGCAAGCGTCGTTGGTTGATGGTATCGCGTTTGATCCTTTCCCTTATCTACAGGATGGTCTGGTCGCGGCCGTCGTGCTGCTCGGCCTGGTAGCCTGGTAGCCTGGTAGCCTGGTTCTGGATCAGCTTCGCCATGATGCCGCCTCGAAACGGATTCGGGCAGGCCGCTGGCATGGCCGCGGTCAATATCCTGCGCTACGCCATGGTGGTGTCGGTCCTGGCCGGCATCGGGATCAAGGCCGCCCTGCTATCTCGCCGGAAGCGCGGCCGATGAAATCAGGAACCCTGGCGACCGGCCTTTTGGTGATGACCGGTGCGGTCACTCTGCATGCTGCGGCCGAAACGGCATTGATTGATCTGCCGCGCCATGTTCGCAGCACGATTGCCGCCATGAAGCCAAAACTGCACGCCCGGTTTTCCGAGCTGACGCATGTCACGCCCAACGTGTCCGAGGCGGTGCTGTCGATGAACGCGACGGATTGGACGCCAGAGAGGAAACGCAAGGCAGCAGAAGCCACGCAGGCCATTTTGGCGATACCGGTAAGCATGGTTTCCCCGGACAACAGCAGCGTCTATGTTCCCGATGGCAATGGAGGCCGAATGACACTCAACATCGACAGTGCGATCAAACTGATCGGGCATTCGTCGGATCACCCTGGCCTGGACACACTGTTGAACGATGCAGGTATCGAGAAGCGGCCGGACGACAACGATTTTGCCTCGATGCAGATCGAGACAGATAACGGCGCGGTGGTGCTCCAGTTTACTGCAGTCTATCAGGACAATTATGGCCCGCCCCACAGTGAGGGGCCGATAACCCTGGAAGACGTGACAGTTCAGAACCGGCGCTTTGAAGAGGGGATTGGCCCGTTCACCGGCACCCTCCCCTTGGGACTCCGGCTTGATATGACGCAAGGCGAGATCATTGAGCTATTGGGCGAACCGACATCGAGCATGGAATTCCTGGGTGGGTTCTTCCTGACCTATGACGGTCTGCTCCCCGACCTGACCATGAATATCAGGTTGGACCTGGAAAGCCAGATCATTCATTTCGTCCGCTTTATGCCGGTGGAAATCTCAACGGATTGAATGCCAGGATACAGATTGCTGCACAACTGAACGGCAGAACCCAAGCGTTGCTGCTAAGGTTGGCGCAATCTGTCAGGCGCTTCTTCGGACGTGCATGCGGAACATGTCTTTCCGGACGCGGTAGTTTTGCTCGGCAGAACGCCGAATTGCTTTCGAAATGCCGCTGAGAAATGACTGAGATTCGTATACCCCAATTCTGTAGCGACCTCCGTCACGGAGGTGCCCAGCGTGATCAATCTGTGACGCGCAAGCTGCATACGTTCGTGCTGGAACAAACCATAGGGGCTCGTTCCAAATAACCTGCGGAACCCACGGGTAAGCGTGGGAGCACTCAACCCGGCCTCTCGTGCGAGGTCGGGGATGAGCGGCGGCGTGCTCAGATCCGCCAGCAAAAGGTCTCTGGCGCGCATAAGCCGCTGCCTCAGCATTGGTGACACGCCGTCCAACGGCACGGTTCCTCTGCTCTCAAGGAACAGGCCGATGATGGACATGGCCTGCGCTTGGAGCCAGAGAGGGTGGCGGGGCGTTGCATTGGAACCGACGCACCATGTGGAGAGTATCCGGGTCAGGCTGTGAATGGTGGCGCAGAGCTCTCCACCGCGATGACCATCCAGAACACCGCCATGCAAAACGAGGTTACGCAGCTCGCAGTCTCCGTCCTGAACCCAATCAGCAAACAGGGTAGGGTGCAACATGACGGTCAGGTTTTCCAACCATCCCTGCTGCCGGTAAATGCCTTTGCGACCGGGGCAATACTGGATTGAGCCGACATTGCTGCGCACCGGAATTTCCTGACCTGGCGCATCGCAAAAAGACCGCGTCGCGTGACCGCTCATCCCAGTCGTGAAGCTGAGGCAGATGCGATCACTGTCGTCCAGCAGGGGGATTTCGATCCCTTTTGAGAATCCGCCAGCCCAATAGAACGCCTCGACGCCATCCTGCAGGCCAAGCGCTGTTGCATGGAAACGATCGCTTTGCGCCGATTGAAACAGGCCGGTATCGCGCATCGCCCGCGATACCGGCACGAAGCGAGGTTCCAGAGAAGAGGAAATAGCGATCTGAACCCCCAAAAGTAAAACATGATAGATTGTATCAGGTTTTATATTGATCGAAATCGGGCAGCGGTTCAAGGCGGGAGGTGCTGGATTGCGCCGAACTGCATCAAGGGGGTTCCGTTGTCCATGCGTTTTGACGCTTCCATTATCTGCGCGCGCCGCTCCGTGCGCTTCTTCACCCTGACTTGTCTCTTGTCGACCGTTGCGCCGGTGAGTTTGCTTGCGCAAGATGCCCAGACGGCGGCTGATCCCGATGTAACCGTTCTGGACCCGATCACCATCGAAGGTCTTGGCGAAGTTTCAGGTTCGGCGTCGATCCTTGAACAGGAGGATATCGAAGAGGGGCGCCTGGCGAACTTCGAAGACGTTCTGCGGTCGGTGCCGGGGATCGACATCAACTCTTCCGGCGGGACCAACCTTTCGACGATCTATATCCGAGGCGTTGGTTCACTCTATCCGATGAGCCTCGACGACAGCGCCGCCACTTTCACACTGGATGGCAGCCCGCTCAGTGCACGGGACATCTCCCTTGGAACACTGGATGTCGAACGGATTGAGGTGCTCAAGGGGCCGCAAGGCACGAAGTCGTCCGCCGCCGCCCTGGCCGGTACGATGAATGTCATCACCGCAAAGCCGACACGTCATCTTGAAGGCTATGTGCGTGGCGAATTCGGGCAGGAAGGTCAGTATTTGTCGGAAATGGCAATCGGAGGCCCGCTGACACCGAGCCTGAGCGGTCGCATGGCAGTGCGCTACTCGGGAAGTGAACATTGGGTAGAAAACCTGCAAACGGGTGATGCTGTCAGCGCCCCCAAAGATCTTGCCCTCCGCGGCTCCCTGCTGTGGGAAGGCGAGAATGGCACGTCGGCGCTGCTTACCTATGAGAAGCAGAAGGTCGAAGCTTTGCCCAATCTGCTCATGCTGCGGCCCTACACCGATCCGCCCGTTCTCGATCTGACACCCGGACTCTACGATCAGGTGGAAAAAAACGTGGATCGAGGGTCGCTGCAAATCACCCATGATTTTGGAGAGACCAGGATCACCTCGCTGACGTCCTATTTATCGGGAGACAACACGGAGGTGGCCGCTTACGATAAGATTCTCTATGAGGCCATGAACGGCGTGCCAGGCGAATTCTGGAACATAGATCAGGCGCGCGAGAAAGTGTTCAATCAGGATTTGCGCTGGTCTTCCAATCCGGGATCTTCGGTTGACTGGGTTATCGGCGCGGCCGTGGAACATTTCAAAGGGGCCTACGATACCCCTCGCAACACCTATGGTTCGTCCAGTGCTTCCTATCGTGATTTCAAAAGCGAACACTACGCCGTCTATGGCGATGTTGGGGTTCCGATCGGGCAATCGTTCGTACTGACGGCAGGGCTGCGGCACACCTGGACACGACAGTGGTATGACGGCACTTATCATGGTGGTGGCACCTCTGTTAGCGAGAGCCGTTCCCGTAGCGAAGATTTCTGGACCGGACAGCTCGGTCTCTCGTGGCACGTCACGCCTTCCACGACCTTGCATGCCAAAATCGCGCGCGGCCACTCGCCTGGTGGATATAACATTTACGCGACCCAGCCGGCCGACAGTGAACCGTATCGCGGCGCCACAAACGACATGCTCGAGATCGGGTTCGACAGCAGTCTGGCTGGCGGAGCTTTCGAAGTCAGCGGCGCGCTGTTCGCAAACCGCGTCAAGGACAACCACCTGCTGAGCTACGACTCCTCCACCTATGTCGTCAGTGCATTGAATGCCGATACGCGCAGCTGGGGCGCAGAACTCCAGGGTACCTGGCATGCCGACAATGGCCTCTCCCTGAGCGCAGGCCTGAGCTATGTCGATGCAACGATCAGATCGGATGTGCTCGGCATCGGTGATGGCGATGTTCTGGCAGGCAACAGGGTGCCTGACGTTGCAAGATGGAGTGCAAATCTCTCCGCAAGCTATAGCAGAAACCTTCCTGCGTTCCTCGGGCTAACTGACCCCGTGTTGAATACGCGCCTCGACTACCGTTTCGTTGGCGCGCGCCCGGCTGATCCGCAAAACCATTTTGATCTCGACCCTTATCACAAGGTCGATCTGCGTGTCGGGCTTACACAAGGGCGGACGGAACTCTATCTCGCCGCCGAGAATCTCCTTGATGAGCAGATCGAACTGTACGGCTATCACGCGTTGGCCAGCAACGTCAGCTATGGCGGAATTGCCCGCGGTCGAACCTTCAGTCTCGGCCTCACGCACAGATTCTGATCATGGAGACAGGCAATGTGTGCCCATCAATGGACGCGGCTTCTGCCATGCCTGCCGCGACGGGACGGTCCGAATGGCTGCTTCTGGCAAGCCTCTATTCGACTCAATATCTGGGGCTGAACTTCTTTGTCATCGCACTTGTCGCGATCCTCAGAGCCGAAGGTGCCGGACTCGAAACACTTGGTCTGGTGTATCTGCTTGGGTTGGTTTGGCCGCTGAAGCTTTTTTGGGCGCCGCTCATCGACAGAATACGGTTTCCCAGGTTCGGCCATTATCGCGGCTGGCTTTTGCTGACACAGTCCCTGCTTGTGGCGACGCTGCTTGCCATCGGACAATTCAGCGTCGTTGACGATTTCGCGATCGTCTACGCACTTTGCTTTGCGGTGGCGCTGATTGCGTCCACTCAGGATATCGCGGTCGACGGCCTTGCGTGCCGTCTCCTGCAGCCAGAGCAGCGCGGACTTGGAAACGGCCTGCAAGTGGCTGGCGGTCTGATCGGTAATCTCCTCGGCGGCGGTCTCATGCTGATGATGTTCCCGCATATCGGATGGGCCGGATGCATGGCCGCACTGGCAGGGCTGACGGCGATATCCCTGTTCCAGCTTATTGTGTTCCATGAGCCATCATGGCCGGAGACCACCGCCCGCACAGCGAGAGGGCTCTACCGTCGTGCCTACGATTTCTGGCGCAAGCCTGGGCGAGGACCCTGGCTGATGCTTCTGATATTGGTTCCGGCAGCAAGCGGCATGGCCTACTCTGTCGTGACGCCGCTTTTGGTCGACCGTGGCTGGGGGCCGGGTGAGCTTGGATTGACGGTCAATGTCTTCGGTTCGATTGCCGGGCTGGCTGCAGCACTCGCGACCGGCTGGTGGATTGGCAAGACAACACGCAGAAACGCTCTGTTGCAGGGCGTGGTCGTCCAGATCGGGGCGGCGCTGTCGATCTTGCCGCTCGTTATGGGCCTGGGCGGAGATGGTATAGCGATCATCTCGGTCATATCGTACTTCCTGCTCTACAATCCGGCGGCAGCGGTTATGTCGACGCTGATGATGGATCGTGCAGCGGTGGAAAGCCCGGCCACTGACTTCACCCTCCAGTTCTCGATCTACCAGTTCGCCGCCATCGCCGCGATGGCACTCGGTGCCTATCTGGCGGGCGCACTCGGCTATGCCGGGCTCGGGTTCGCTGCGACTGCGGCGGCAGTTCTTGCTGCCTTTCTGGCGTGGATCTTCCGAACCGACACCACGGGAACTTCAGCTTAACAGCATCGCGTTTCAGAGCTCCGCGCGCGGCGCTTGAAAACAGGTCATTTCAGCAATTGCCCAGGAGGTCGTCATGGTTGTCACGGAACTGCCTGGTGGGGCATCACCGCAAAACACCGTTGAGAGCCCGGACTACTTCTCGAATTTGAAGCTGTTGTTGCGCCACGGTGAAGGGACAGGCGCGATTCTGGCGACCTCCGCCTTTCTGGCCACCATTGCGGTCGTTCTTGAACTGGTGCCGGTCTGGGTGGTCTGGCGGCTTGTGACGGCATTGATCGAAGGAGGCGCAAATCATGCGCTGTTCGCAAGCCATGCGATTATGGCGCTCGCTGCCGTGGTCGTGGGTCACCTGCTTATGGCGGTGGCCATGGGGCTTTCGCATGTCGCGGCGTTTCGTCTTATCCACGCCCTGCGCCTTACACTTGCACGTCATCTCGCGCGCTTGCCGATGGGGTGGTTTGCCGACCGCCGCTCAGGCGGTGCAAAGAAGCTAATCGTGGATGAGCCTGAGCGGATGGAAGTTCTGGTCGCTCACGGCCTGCCGGAGGGCGTTTCTTCGGTTGCTACCTGGTTTGCAGTGACATTCTGGCTATTTGCTGTCGATTGGCGAATGGCGTTGGCCTCGATCCTGCTCACGCCAAACGCATTCGTGTTGATCTTTATCGCAATGGGCCGGTCCGGGCGCATGGTTGCGCGCTACCAGAAGCTCTCTGAACGGTTGAACGGTGCCATCGTGGAATACCTCGCCGGCATGCCGGTGGTGAAAATCTTCAACCGGACTGGCGAGGCGCTATCGGACACGGTTTTGACGGTGAAGGACTATGCCGCGGTTGAAACCGAGATGGGAAGGCAGTTTGTGCCACTTGGCGCGTTGTTCTACACGCTGGTGGTTGCCAACATCACCATCATCCTGCCAGCGGGCATGGGCATGATGGCCTTGGGCTGGATCGACCTTCCGACGCTCGCATTCTTCATCATCCTTGGTACGAACTACAGCCAGCCGCTCCTGAAACTGTTCAACCTGTTTCACATGATAGCCCATATCTCCATGGCCTCGACGCTGATCGACACCGTGCTGGAGACCCCCGAACAATCCGACACGAAGAAGCGCATGACGTTGCAGCATCACGAGGTCGCTTTCGAAGATGTGCGCTTCGGTTATAGCAACCACGATGTATTGCACGGTGTCAGCTTCACCGCCCGTGACGGAGCGATGACTGCGCTGGTGGGACCGTCCGGTTCGGGCAAATCGACCGCAGCTTCCCTCATCCCGCGATTGTATGACGTGCGCTCCGGTCGGATTACACTTGGCGGCGTCGATGTGCGTGAGATGAGCTTGGAACAGCTTATGGAAGAGATCGCCTTCGTCTTCCAGGACACCTTTCTCTTCGCAGGCACGATCGCCGACAACATTCGCTTCGGCAAGGCAGATGCGAGCGAGGCACAACTGCATGCGGCTGCCCGCGCCGCCCGCGCTCACGACTTCATCATGTGCTTGCCGGAGGGTTACGATACGAAGCTAGGCGAGAGCGGCGCCTCGCTTTCAGGCGGCGAACGCCAGCGTATCGCCATCGCCCGCGCGATCCTGAAGGATGCCCCGGTCATCGTTCTCGACGAGGCAACCGCATTCGCCGATCCCGACAGTGAAGCCGCAATCCAGGAGGCACTGAGCGAACTGTCGCGGGACCGTACGCTGATTGTCGTGGCGCATCGGTTGCACACCATCCTCAGTGCTGATCGAATCGTAGTCCTGGATGACGGCAGCGTCGCTGAAGAAGGGCGGCACGAAGAACTCGTTGCGCGAGGCGAGCGTTATGCGCGCCTTTGGACTGACTACACGGCGACCCAGACGATACCGCTGCGCCGGGTGAAGTTGGAGACGGCACAATGAGCGTGATCGATACGCCGGAAACACTGCCGGAAAGCCGCTCCGATATCGAAAGCCTCCGCCGGGCCTGGAACCTCGCCGGGCCGCTGAAGGGGCAAGTGGCGCGTGGTGTCGGTTTCCGCTTTCTGCAAAGCATGATGCTCGGATTGAGCTACGGCGTGGTTGTTTGGGTCGTTGTTCAACTCGCCGAGGGGCGTGAACTGACAGGCTCCTGGATCGCGCAGGCAACGGGACTGATGGCGTTATCGCTCGCAGGCCAGCTTGCATTCGGCTATCTCGCCGTCCGCAATTCCTGGCTCTCGTCCTACGAAGTGGCAGGGCACCTGCGGTTGCGCATTCTGGAGAAGCTCCGTCGCCTGCCATTGGGCGTCCATCAGGGGCGTCATCGTGGTGACACGGTCACTGTTCTGACAAGCGACATGCAGATGCTGGAAAGTTTCTTTTCCGACGGATTGCCGCGCATTGCACAAGCTATCGGCCTGCCTGTATCGATTTTCGTCGTCCTTCTCGTTCGCGATTGGGTTGTGGCTCTCGCCATGGCCGTGTCCGTCGTGCTGGCACTTCCGGTGTTCATGGGATCGTCGCGACGGCTATCGAAACTCGGTATCAAGCGGCAGGATATTCAGGCTGAAGCCGGTGCGCGTATGATCGAATTCGTACAGGGGCTTGCGGTCATCCGCGCCTTCAACCGCCTGGGACAGGGGCAGGAAAGTTTTCGCCGCGCCATCGATGATTTCCGTGACATTTCGATCCGAATGGTCGTCCAGTTGACCATGCCGATCGCGCTTTTCGGGATGATCGTGATGTTGGGCGTGCCGCTGGTGATCTGGACTATCGGACTGCGTGTGGAAAGCGGACTTATGGATATGGGCACGGCAATCACCGCGCTCATTCTGTTGTTTTCGATGTACGGACCGTTGCTCGCGCTGCTCAGCGTGATGGAATCGGTTCGCATGGCTGACGCCTCTTTGATCCGAATGGACCGAATTCTTGTTGCGCCGGATCAACCGCAGGCAGCCGACCAGATTCCGCAAGGATATGATCTGCGTTTCGATGGCGTTGGCTTCGCCTATGATCCACAACGGCCTGTGTTGCGTGATATTTCCTTCACTGTTCCTGAGCGCACCATGACGGCTATCGTCGGTCCGTCTGGTTCTGGCAAAAGCACGATCCTGAACCTCATTCCCCGCTTCTGGGATGTAGACACAGGCAGCCTCACCATCGGCGGCGCGGAAGTTCGACGTATCGATGAGGCGCGACTGGCCGAGCTGGTGACGGTGGTGTTTCAGGATGTCTATCTCTTCGCCGGCACGATCCGCGACAATGTCGCGATGGGCAAATCCGGTGCGAGCGCAGCGGAGATCGAGGAAGCGGCACGGGCTGCGCAGGCGCATGACTTTATCGTACGATTGCCGAACGGCTACGATACACAGGTGGGAGAGAGTGGTGCAGCACTCTCCGGCGGAGAGCGGCAGCGCATTGCTATCGCTCGCGCAATCCTGAAGGATGCACCGATTGTGCTGATGGACGAGGCGACGGCTGCCATTGACCCAACCAATGAACGCTTGATTCAGGCCGCGCTGGCACGCCTGGTTGAGGGTCGCACCCTAATCGTGGTGGCGCACAAATTGTCCACGATACAGGCTGCCGATCAGATACTGGTACTCGACGAGGGGCGGATTGTGGAAAGCGGCGTCCACGGGGAGTTGTTGAGCAAAGCCGGTCTCTATGCACGACTGTGGAACCATCGCGTGAGAGCTATGAATTGGCAGCTAAGCCGTTGAGTACGCTAGGTTAGAACTGTACGGCCTCTCTCGATATGGTCAGAATACTTCCCGCAGTGCCGCTCTGTGGAAGGGGTTTTAGGTATGATTTTGCAAGGTCTGCTTTCTGATAATGTACAATTGACCGAGCTGCTATCCAGACTTGAAAGCATCGCAGATGGGGCAGAGTTGGTTGCATTTATGGAGTTTTTGGTCGACGCCTACGATTTGAAGACCTGCGCCTACTTGGGCTTTGACGTAACTGCGCGGCCCGAACAAGAGCCTTACTTGGCGGTGACCTATACACAAGAGTGGATCGAGCACTACAAAGCCCAACAGTACGTCAATATCGACCCTGCTGTGCACATTGGTATGCGACGCATACTACCAACTGATTGGGAAAACTTCGATTTACGGAGCGATGATGTGCGACGTCTGTTCGGGGATGCCATCGAGTTTGGACTTGGTCGCCACGGCATTTCACTGCCCGTTCATGGTCAGCATTGTGACAAGGCGCTGGTTTCAATCACTTGTGACGCCGGAATCTTGGAATGGCGTCATCGACGCCTCCAGTATATGCGCGATTTCCAGATGCTTGCCCTTTACATTCATCAAGCGGTATTACGATTGGAAGGCCGGGTTGTCGAGCAGATGAGATTGTCGCCGCGCGAGCGTGAGTGCCTACAATGGGCCGGCGAAGGCAAGACGGCGTGGGAAACCGCCGTCATTCTAGGTCTGTCGGAGCGTACGGTACGCTGCTATCTAGAGGGCGCCCGCTACAAACTCGGTGCGGCCAATAACGCACATGCGGTCAACAAGGCCGGCAAGACTAGTCTGCTCAGCCAACTTCCGTAAATCCGGCAGTTTCACCGGATTCCTGGACCTTTTCATGGGATCTAGTTGCTACAGCGTTTTCAACAAACGCAAGGAGCAACACCATGATCACCATCGTCGAAGGCGCGGACCGGGACCATCACCCCACCCTGCTCGATGAGATGTTTCGGATGCGGGCGGTAGTCTTCGCCGACCGGCTCGAATGGGACGTCAGCGTGACCGATGGCCGGGAAATCGACCGTTTCGATGCCGAAGATCCCCTCTACCTGCTGTCGCTCGACGACCGGACCGGAACACTCCAGGGCGCGGTGCGGCTGCTGCCGACCACAGGTCCGAACATGTTGCGGGATGTCTTCCCGGTTCTTGTGCCGGGAGGTGCGCCGGCGAGCCCCCTCATCTGGGAAAGCTCCCGGTTCGCCGTGAACCCTGCCGCGTTCAACGAATGCGAACGCGTGGAAGCCAACCATGTCGTTAACCGCACGACGATCGAACTTCTGTGCGGTATCGTCGAAGTCTCCCAGCGCGCCGGCATCGAGCACGTTGTGTCCGTCTTCGACGCGCGAATGGCGCGGATCTTTCGCACAATCGATTGCGCCTTCGAGGTCATCGGAATCCCGACCCGTATCGGCAGGACAATGAGCTACGCCGGCGTATTCGACATGTCAGACGCCATGCGCGAGCGATTGGGGGAAGCCGGCAGGCTTCTCGCCCCAGTCCTGACAGGCGTGGAGCCGCAGCGGATTCCGGACCTCCGCCACGCCTGATTTTCCCTCGCTTTTGTCACATGGTTCTCTGGTCGACGCGGCAACCATGTCCTATAAGTGTCCCGAGGCGGTACGCGCCGCCTTGGGGCTTAGAAACCCCTGCTCACCGGTTGGTGTTGGCCGTGATAGCACCAAAGGATCCTCTGGCCATTGGCCGGGGGCCTGCGACGTATGTCCAGGCGCCTCGGTGCTAAAGGTCGCAGGGCCGTGTGAGCACGGTTTCTAACCCCCGGCTTGGGGTCGAGATCTTATCGTTCGCGGGGGCGCACCGCGAACCAAGCCGCAGGGATTGCATGCGAACGAAAACAGACGTCGACATCGGACCCGAACGGGCGGCGACATCCAGTGTCATCAAGGCTCTCCTCGCCGACCTGATCGAATACGAACTGGAGCAGGTGGCCATCGCGGTCATCCGGGAAAACAGGAACCGGCTGCAGGAGGCCCAGGAGCTTTTCGAGGAGATTGGCCGACTTGAAGCTGCCAGTCCGACGGACGAGCAATTGGGCCAACTGAGGCACGATTACCGTATCGCGATGCTCAATCTTCATTCGCATCATCAGGTCGTCAGCCTGGTGGTAGAACGTCTCGGATTCGTGCCCGAGGTCGACGGGCAACGCGCTGCGCTCAATTAGCCGGCTTTGTCGGACTAGATCAGTCCGATTCGTGTGGCAATTGTACCTGCCTGCCGGTTGTTCGCGGCCCCGAGCTTGCTTGTCGCCTCATCGATATAGGACCGCACCGAGCGATACGAGATATCCAGCATGAGCGCGATGTCGGCCATCGACATCCCCTCGGCGAACCAGCGCAGGCATTCGGCCTCCCGTGGTGAGAGCCGGATGCCGGATGCTAGCGATGCGTCGCTGGTCGCGGAGCCGAGCCGGGAGTGCACAAAAGCGACCGCGACCGCAGCGGTGACCGGATCGATGTCCTCACTCAGCTTCGAGACAGGCCGTCCGCTCGCAAGCGTAAACACCATGCGGTCCCTGAACCCGACAGGAATCGAGATCGAGATCCCGGACCTGATGCCGAACCGATCGGCCTCGACGAAGAACTTGATCACGTCCCGCCGTCCGCGGCGCCTCGCCTCATCCGCCGACCATGCAAAGAGCGGAGGTCCGTGCTTTGCCTTGGTGACGACCGGATCAACCCGGATGAACTCCCGTTGCACATAGAGCTCCTGCCACGCGCGCGGATAGTTGGAGACCGCGAAGCTCTCCGGACCACGAAGATAGAGGTAGGCGTAGAAGTCGAACCCGGCGTCATCCGCGAAATCCCGTAACGACCGGCGGGCCGCACGCTCGTCAAGCGGCAGCGAAAGCCTGTCGATGAGATTGAGCAGATTGGCGTTCAAGGGCGGGCGGGTCCAATGGCAAGCCCCGCGACAGAAGGCGACCCTTCTGCACGGAGTGTTGAAATCGAAGTGGGTCATCGCTACCGATAAGACCCGGGGAAGACGATGTCCTGGTCGACCAGGACGTTGAAGCGGTAGCCGGGACGTATCTCGAGTGTTGGCTGGATATCGAGGTCGCGCGAGACCGTCTGCTCGGAGATTTGGCCGAAGGTTTCGGCAAAAGAGCGCCTGGCGGCGTCCTCGGCGCTATCGGCCGTGCCCAAGCTGTTGCGGTCCTGTGGCAGCATCATTTCCGTCCCGGCCCCGATCAGAGCGACCAGGATCGCCGAGCCGAACGTGCGCAGATAATGGTTGTCGACCTGGTCCCGGAACCCGCCATAGCCAGCCGCATCGGTCCCCGCCATGCCGCCGATCTCAAGCGACGATCCGCTCGGAAAGATGAGGTCGGTCCAGATGATGAGCACGCCGTCCTGCCCGAACGTGATCTCGGAATCGTAGCGGCCGAAGAGTTTCGATCCTTGCGGGATGAGAAGATGCCGGCCCGTCGCGCTGTCGTAGACATTCTGCGAGACCTGAGCCGTGATCCGCCCGGGAAGATCGGAATTGATGCCCGTGATGAGCGTTGCCGGGATGACCGACCCGCGCTTGAGCTCATAGGGCGAGATTTGTCCCACGACCGGATTCGGAAGGTACCCGAGATCCCGGATGTCCTGACTGAAGAAGCGCTCCTTGGCCGCCTGCCCGTTCGCGTCCGTGGCACCGCCCACCCCCGCCTCCATGGCGGCGGCGTAGAGATCGAGCCCGCTCTGCGGCCGGCCAGCCGTCGCTTGCGGGTCGCCAGGCGCCGCGGCAATGCCGTCGGTGCTGTCAGCCGAAAGGTCGCGTAGCGAAACGGCAATCGGGGAATCGAACGCCGCGTCATTGGCTTGATAGCGCGCCATGCGCTGACGGTGCAGCTCCCGCATGAGCTGTTCTTCTTGCTCTCGCTCGAGGCGCGCGCGCCATATCTCTTCGGGCTCCAACGCCGTCTGTTGCTGTTCGGCCGTGGACGCATCCGGTGGCTCCGGCATGAACGGGTTTTCCTCTGGCTCCGCCGGCTCGCTCGGGATCCGTTGCGGCTGCGGTTGCACCGGTTCGCCGATGATGCCGTCCGGGACACCCTCCTTGAGCTGGTCGGCATGCGTCGAGGCCGGACGCGAACCTGGTGTGAACCCCAGGTCATCGTCGCCCAGGCGGAGACCGCGCGACGACAGGCCATAGAAAATCGCGGCAAGGAAAAGCACCACAAGCACGATCGCCACGACGATCGGCAGGCGATTGAGGCGGCGAATTCTCGGCCCGCCAGAGAGATCGGAGCCGCCAAGCTTGAGACTCCCGGTCATGACGGCTCGCTTTCCTCGCGCTGCATGATCGAAAGTGGCGAGATCGGCGTCGCTCCCTCCTCGCCCAACTGGTACATGCGTGTGAGGTCCAGTGCCTGGGTCGACAACCTGACCAGGATGCTGCCCTCGTACGCATCGACGACATAGGCGAGAGCAACGGTATTCGTGCCCTCCGTCACCTGATCGGTCGCAACAGCGTAGCCCCAACCCCTCAGCGAGGACTCGAGCGCTTCGCCGAAGATGGAGCCGTCAGGCTTGAGCTGGATCGTCGTGGTACCGGGACCGACCTGTTCGGCAAGCCGCCCGACCATCTCCCCGGCGATCGAGGACGCCGCCTCCGGGGTGAGCTGTGCGGTCGCCGAACTCGTAACCAGACCCGAACCGCCGAGTGTCTGGCACCCGGCCAGCAGCGCAGCGAACAGGACGACGATCAACAAGCGAGCATGGAACAATGGAATGTGCATCCCCTACCCTCCCCGCCTGATCGTGATTTTCTCCTGGCCGCGCCCGACGCCCGAGACGAGGATCGCGCTGTCGATGTAATAGTCGACCACCATCATGGTGCCGTTCATGCGGTAGTTGACGATCCGGTTCTCGCCGCCGGAAACCACGAACAGCACCGGCGCATCCTGGCCCGACAACGACGACGGAAACTGGATGTAGGTTTTCTGGCCGTCGCTGTAGATCCTAGTTGGCCGCCATCTCGCCGTTCCGCTCACACGGAAAGAGAAATTGAGCTGCTCGGCCGGCACGCCGGCGCCGGGCACGATGCTCGCCTCCATGTGCGCGGCAATCTCGGCGAAGCGCGCATTGACGTCTTCAGGATATTCGAAGCCGACCCGAGCCATGTAATTCGAGTGATGGGACTTGAGCTGGATGTGATAGGTGCGCCGCGAGGTCGTCACCACCATCGATGTGACGAGGCCGGTTTCCGAAGGCTTGACGATCAGATGCACCGCCTGGCTGCCGGGCGCGCCCGACGTCGCCGGTTCGACCTTCCAGCGCACAGTGTCGCCGAGCAGCACGTCGCGCACGATTTCGCCCGGCTGGAGTTCGATGTCGCACACC
>ENA-ORCW01000474-ORCW01000474.1-marine-metagenome-genome-assembly--contig:-NODE-474-length-23329-cov-3.983528_pt1 | contig 23329 bp, 16 predicted proteins | sample MGYA00237784_ERZ508517 | MGnify/ENA primary metagenome ERZ508517 (study PRJEB26187, sample SAMN06268979) | marine metagenome | isolation source: Tt ae E1 feedstock associated aerobic enrichment on... | reverse complement strand
CCGAACTCCAACCGGTCCCAGCCACGTAGGGTGTGTCACGGCGAAGGGCGGTCGAGGCGGCCAACGGCGAGTGACGATCATCGATTTGTGGGCCCGTGACGCACCAGCACGATCTTCAAGAGCCCACCGACCGCGACCGGCAGGCCGCGTGATGGGGCACGAACATGCTCGCCTTGAAGGGCGAACATGCCGCCCGGTCGATCGATGGTGCGTCGCCTTCGGCGAGCGCCCCCTACATCCCGAACTCCAACCGGTCCCAGCCACGTAGGGTGTGTCACGGCGAAGGGCGGTCGAGGCGGCCAACGGCGAGTGACGAACATCGACTCGTGGGCCCGTGACGCACCAGCACGATCTTCAAGAGCCCACCGACCGCGACCGGCAGGCCGCGTGACGGGGCACGAACATGCTCGCCTTGAAGGGCGAACATGCCACCCGGTCGATCGATGGTGCGTCGCCTTCGGCGAGCGCCCCCTACATCCCGAACTCCAACCGGTCCCAGCCCGTCGGCAACGGCGCGACGATCTCCAGCGGGTCGTACCGGATCGGGTGCAGGATCGTCAGGCTGCGGGCATGCAGGGCGATTGGCCGGAACCGGTCGTCGATCGTGGCCGCTCCCTCGAACGGCTGCCGACCGCCGTATTCCATGTCTCCCAGCACCGGGCAGCCGCGACTGCCGAACTGAATCCGGATCTGGTGCATCCGTCCCGTGCCCAGTTCGATCTCGACGAGCGCCTTCCCCCGGCTGGTTGCCAGCGTCCGATACGTCAGGTGAGCCGGCTTGGCCCCCTCACGATTGGGGGAGGCAATCTCGACCTTCGAGTGATCGGGGATGCGGTAGATCCAGTCCTCCAGCTTCCCCTGGGCCGGCTTCGGAGGACGCTCCAGACAGGCCCAGTAGACTTTCTTGACCTGACGTTTGGCGAACTGCTCGGCGAGGCGCGCGGCACACTTCGAGTTCCGCGAGAAGACCACCACGCCGGAGACCGGACGATCCAGGCGGTGCGGCACGCCCAGGTAGACGTTGCCCGGCTTGTCGTACTTCCGCTTCAGGTAAGCCTTCACCAGATCGACGAGGCTGTCGACGCCGCGGGGCGCTCCCTGGGTAATCAGGCCGGCTGGTTTGTTAACGGCAATGACCGGACCGTCTTCGCAGATCACATCCACGAGATCGAGCCGGCTGGACGAATCAGACACGTGCATTCCTGACAGTACATTCCTGTGATGCGGGCCTGTGTTTCCGACTGCGGTTCCCGGGGGCTGCGTCTGCTGTGCCCGCTCCGGGCCGCCCGCTGTCACTTCTTGCCTTTGGCCCGCTGCATGGCGAAGAAGTCCTGCAGCAGCGCCCGGCACTCGTCCCGCATCACGCCGCCCAGAACCGTCGCCCGATGGTTGAGCCGCTCGTCGTCAGTGATCTGATATAGCGTGTGGCACGCGCCTCCCTTGGGGTCGGTCGTCCCGTAGACGACGACCGGCAGCCGGGCCTGAACGATCGCCCCCGCACACATCGGGCAGGGTTCGAGCGTCACGTACAGCGTGCAGTCGACCAGCCGCCAGGAGTCCAGCACCTGGGCGGCCTGTGTCATGGCGATCATCTCCGCGTGCGCGGTCGGATCGCGGAGCTGTTCCCGCTGGTTGTATCCCTCGCCGATGACGCGGCCGTCATGGACGACGACCGCACCGACGGGGACTTCTTCCGCTTCGAAGGCGATGTGCGCCTGGTTGATCGCCCGCCGCATCCACTGTTCGTGGGGCTGCAGCGGGTTGTCGGGAGGCGTTTCGCCGGGCAGCATGATCATCTGCAGTTCCGTTTCCGTTACTTCGAGTCGCTCGTTTCCGGAGCGATGTTCTGTCCCTGAACCGACTCTTCCAGCTTGTCGTGCTGGCTGGTGACGTCGGTCAGGACGTTGTTGGCAAACACCACCCGGCGACTGGGCTCGCCGATCTGCTGCACGGCCGGCTCGGTCAGTCCCGAGAAGACGTTCCCCGAGACAACGACGTCCCGCGTTCCTTCCAGGACCAGACCACCCGCTGCAAAGTCATTCGCAGCCCGGCGGACCTTGCCATCCCCCAGGTAGCTGTTGGAGAAGTTGTTCCCCGTGACCGTGATGCGGCCGCTGTCCGGGCCGATGTACAGGGCCCGTTCCTTGAGGATGGTGAACGTGTTGGCACTGACGGCACAGCCGTGGGCATCCTTCAGCAGTACGCCCTGGCCATTGTGGGCGATGACGTTGGCACTGATCGTGTCGCCGTAGCAGTCGCGGTCGAGGATGACGGCGGCTCCGTTGCATTCCTCGATCATGTTGCCCGAGACGACCGAGCCGTAGGTGTTTTCGATGACGACACCATGCTGCAGGTGATCGTCGAGGTTGTTGCCCGTCATGCAGAGATTGAAGCCATCGATGCAGTGCAGGGCGTCGTTGTTCTCTTCGAAGTGCGTCGCCGAGACGACGATGTCGTGACAGCCGATCAGGTCCAGGCCGACCTTCTTGTTGTACGTGATGAGCGAATCGCAGACGCGGGGATCTTCGTAGCAGTGGTCGAGGAGAATACCGTCGCCGCCATTTTCGCTGACGGTGACGCCGTGGATGAAGATCTCGTTCACCCACAGCGCGTGGATTCCATCGCCGCTCTTCTCGTTCCCGGTGATCCGCATGTCGGAGATCTGAATCCGCCACCGCATCGTGCGGTTGCGGCCGGTCGCGTTGCGGTCGTAGTCCCCTTCCGGGACGATCGCGATGGCCGGCTGTCCGTCGGTATTCGTGTTGTGGATGTGCGTCGCCGATCCGGCTCCGGTGAGATGAATGTCCTCGCCGGTGACCTTGAGCGGTTCGCTGATTTCGAAGTTTCCCGGCGGAATCTGCACGATACCACCTTCGGCCGGCACCGCATCGATTGCCGCCTGCAGCGACGGATACTCTGCCGCATTGATCACGGGGCGGGCCCCGGGGAGTTCCGCCGCGTTGAGGGCACCGTCCGTGTGGAGGAGCATCGCGAGGCCGAGGAGAACGCCTGTGGCGTGAATTGTGCGTGGGAGGGTGTTCATGAGATGGTTCCCGGTGTGAAGTCGTGGTGGCTGGTGCGCGATGATAACCCGGACGGCCCGCGCCCGCGATGGACCCGCAGCCCCCGAAACGTCGGCCCGCCCGTTGCCCGGGTTACTCCGCCCTCTTTCCGAGTGACTGCAGGAACGCCAGCAGGTTGCGGAACTCGTCGATCGTCATGCGGTCTGCGAGCTTTTCCGGCATCACGGACTTACGCTGCGGCGTCCGTTCTTCGATCGAGGCGGTCTCGATCGTCACCAGCGTGCCGTCCGACCGGCCCAGCGTCGTCTTGCCGATGTTCTCGTGGACGATCATTCCAGTCTCGACCAGGCCCTCATCCGTGAGGATGGACCAGTTGGTGAACTGAGGCGAGACCTCGCGGCTGGGATCGAGGATCGACTCGATCAGCTTGCGGCGGGAGAAGCTGCGGCCCGCCTGGGACAGGTCCGGTCCCACCTGGCCGCCGCGTCCCTGGATCGTATGGCACTTCGCACAGCCGGGGCCATTGGGATGAAAGAACACCAGCCGACCGGCTTCCGCGTCGCCGGGTTCGGAGTCAGCAAGCCGTTCGAGCCATTCCTCCATGCTTTCCGGCCGCTGTTGCACTTCCGCGAGCGCCTCGGGGAGATCGGTGGAGTGTGTTGCCAGCGTCATCGCCAATTGACGGTCGAGGGGACGTGATTCGTCTCCGCCGGACGTCTTCGCGGTTTCTGCCAGCTGCAGGAGCTGCGATCGCAGTTCGTCATCGAGCGACTGTCGTCCACGCAGTGCCCGCACGGCTTCGAGCGTCAGCCGTGGATCGTCCTGTTCCAGTAGAGTCGCAATCACCGATCGGGCCTGTGCGCCCACGGTGGAATCATCGAGAAAGCGTGCCAGACCGGAGATCGCCTCGGCTCTCACGGGCGTCGGCAGGGCGTCGTCGGTTGCGATGCGGGCGAGCGGCTCCACCACCTGCGGCCGGTTCGACTGCTGCAGCGTACGGACTGCTTCGACGCGCAGGCTGTCATCGGAGCTGTCAGCGAGCTTCGCCAGCAGGGCAACCTCCAGACCATCATCGTCGGGATTCACCAGACGGAGCGACTGGATGCGGACCGCAGCCGGCGTCGACGCGTCCTTGAGCAGTGGCAGGACATGTTTGCCGGCGGGCGTCTTGTCGAAGTCTTTCGGATTGTTGCCGTCGAGCATATCCAGGGCAGCGAGCGTCGCCAGGAACAGATCGGTCGTCATCGGTTCGCTGCGGAGGACCGCTTCGACCTGCGGCCGGAAGTCGGTCAGGCGTTCCTCGGCGACCCACTGGACAGCGGCCTGGCGGACCGGCGGAAACGGATCGTTCAACTGCCTGTTTAGCAGAGACGTGTCGTGGGGATCACGCTGGCGCTGAGCGAGCGTCAGCAGCAGACGCCCTTCAGGAATCGGTCCCGCCTCCCACCAGCGGGCATACTGCTGCGGATCGGAGACGCGGGCGAACTGAAGAATCTGCATCCGGAACAGAAACGGATCGGCCAGGGTGTCCGCGAGTGACGGGTCGGTCAGCACCGGACCATCCGGCCAGTTGCCGCCTGAGTTGTAGACCTTCGCCAGCAGCAGAGCCGGATCGGCGAGCGATTCCTCCGATCCCGAACCTGCATATGCGGTCGCAATCGGAGCGAGGGCACGCCTCTCGGCATCGGCCTGCAAGGACTTCTGGTCGTTGCGGTACCACCAGGCGGCGATCTCGACTTCGTCGACCGGACCGCTGCCATCGAGGCGGAGTTGTCGGATGACCGGCGTCAGTTCGGCTGCCATCTCAGGTGTGGCGACGTTCTGCAGCGCCCAGTACGCTTCGATTCGCGCTCTGGTCGGCTCGCTGCCCTTCTTCTGAAGGGAGAATTCCAGCAGTGTGCGGCGACCGTCCGGCGTCTGTGCCAGCTCGCGTGCCGCCAGACGACGCTCCGTGAGCACGGGAGAACGAAGCCGCTCGACCGGAGTGGTCTTCTGGACTGGTCGCTTCTGTTGCCGGGCGGGACTGATCTTCCAGACCCGTCCCCGTCCATGCAGCTTGTAGTCCCGCAGAACCCAGTCGGTGCAGTACAGGCTGCCGTCCGGGCCCATCGCGATGCCGACCGGTCGGAAGTTCTCGCCGCCGACGATCAGCGGTTCGGCGATCGCTTCGAAGGACGCGCCTTTGGGCTGCAGGCGGAAGCGGTCGATGCGATGGTCTCCCCAGCTGGTGGCGAGCAGGTTGCCGCGAAACTCGGCCGGCAACGCGTCGTGTTCGTACGCCACCACGCCGGAAGGAGCCTCGCCCGTGCCGGCGACCATCGGCAGCGTGCCGGGGACTTCGCCGTTCCACGCGGTGAACGGATGCAGTCCTTTCCGCCCGTTGCGGAAGCGGTAACCGTAGTCTCCGCCGGGAACGACATGCAGCAGCCGGCAGGGGGGCAGACTGTCGGGGTCGTTGTCGACGGTGAAGAGTCGTCCGAACGCATCGACGCAGGAGGCGTGGGGATTCCAGAAGCCGGTCGCCAGGTGGGCCAGCCCGGTTCCGTCCGGCCGGATGCGGTACATGTTGCCCCCTTCGCCGCCACCGCTCAGCCGCGTGCCGTCCCGCCCGACGATCGTGTACCCGGCCCCGAGGTTCTCACCGAAGCCGAAGTACATCCAGCCGAGCGCGTCGAACGCGAACCCGGCCAGTCCGTTGTGCGGGTAGTTACCGTCCGTTTCGAGGTGAACCAGACGGGTTCGGCGGTCGCACACGTCGTCGCCGTCGAGGTCCTCGAGCAGCAGGATTTCCGCACGTGTGGCGAGGAAGACCTGCTGTGCCGGTACGTCATCGGTGTCGAGAGCAACCGGATCAATCCAGTCGGGCCGGACCACGATGCTCATCGCGTAGGTGAAGCCCGTGGCGAACGTTGTGACGCCATCGGCGCGTCCGTTCCCGTCAGGATCTTCGAAGACCAGCAGGCGGTCGGTCTCGGGGCCGTCATAGTCGTCAGGGCGGAAGTGTGTGTTGCTCTCGAGAGCCCAGACCCGCCCCCGGGGATCGACATCGATTCCGGTCGGCGTGTTGATGGAAGGGTTCTCGGCGAACAGCGTCACCTTGAGCCGGGTGTCGACCGAGCGGGGCCACTGGTCATTCGCACCGGCAAGTCCACCGGTCGTGGCGGCTATGAGTAACAGGGCCGTGCCAGTCAGGACGGTCAGATTCGTCATGCGTGCGCTTCCGGCTCGGGGAGGGACCTGGAGAGAGGGGCGGTGATTTGTGGCAATTCCTGCACGCTGTTATTCTTGCGACTCTTCGGCGAACGGCAAAGTGACAGCAGATGAGTAATCAGAGGAGCCACTCAATGAATCTGGAAGGCCGCAACATCCTGGTGACCGGAGCGTCCAAGGGAATCGGCCGCGGTTGTGCGCTGGAACTGGCCAGCGGTGGGGCCAACGTCGCGATCAACTACCGTTCCGACCAGGCAGCGGCTGAACAGACCGCCGACGAAGTTCGCGCTCAGGGAGTCAAGGCCCTGCTGCTGCAGGCCGACGTCGGCGATCAGGCCGCCGTCGAGGGGATGATCACGGCGACCGCCGACGAGTTCGGTCAGATTGATGGCTTCGTCTCCAATGCCGTCTACAGTGACCGGGAACTGATGGTCGACGCCGACCTCGAAGGCTTCCGCAAGACGATCGATGTCTCGATGTGGGGAGCGTTCTTCGGCGTGCGGGCTGCCGCCAAAGCGATGATCGCCCAGAAGAGCGGCGGCTCCATCGTCGTGATGAGTTCGCCCCACGCAAAGATCCCGATTCCGACGGCGATGGCCTACAACATGGCCAAGGCGGCCCTCGATCACATGGCCCGGACCGCTGCCATCGAACTGGCAGAGCACAGAATTCGCGTCAATGTGGTCCATCCCGGCTGGATCGATACCCCGGGGGAGCGGAAGTTCTTCTCCGACGAACAGCTCGAAGAAGGGGCCCGCTCGATTCCGTGGGGACGTCTGGGACGGCCTGAAGAGATCGGCCGGCTTGTCCGCTTCATGCTGTCCGGCGACTGCGACTACATGACCGGCAGCACGGTGCTGATGGACGGCGGGATCAGCCTCCCCTGGTGGTCTAACCGGGCCGAAGGCAAGCAGTAGCTGCCGGGCAGATCGGTTGATCCTGGTTTCCACGCGCCGTAGCGTATCCGGTACGGTCCGTTCTGCGGGCCGGATCACCCTCTCACATTCCCTTCAGACTCCAGGATGCCTCGCATGACCGCATTCCGAAACCTGCTGGGGCTGCTGCTGGTCCTGTGCGCGTCCCGCGCAATGGCCGCCGAGCAGCCCAACATCCTGTTCATCTTCACCGACGATCACGCCTCGCACGCGATCAGCGCGTACGGCTCGAAGATTAACGAGACGCCCAACCTCGACCGGATCGCCACCGGCGGCATGCGGTTCGACAACTGCTTCGTCACCAACTCGATCTGCGGACCGAGCCGGGCCGTCATCCTCACCGGCAAGTACAGCCACGCCAACGGCTTCATGTGGAACGGCAACAAGTTTGACGGCACGCAGCAGACGTTCCCCAAACTGCTGCAGAAGGCCGGCTACCAGACCGCGATGATCGGCAAGTGGCACCTGGGGGAACACATGGCTCCGCTGGGCTTCAACTACTCCGAAGTCCTCATCGGTCAGGGAACCTACTACAACCCGCGGATGCTGCGGGACGAGAACGGTACCGGCGAGCAGGTCCGCACGAACTACACCGGCTACACGACCGACATCATTACCGATCTCGCGCTCGACTGGCTCAAGGAAGATCGGGACCAGTCGAAGCCATTCATGCTGATGTTCCAGCACAAGGCGCCGCACCGCGAGTGGGCTCCCAGTCCGAACCACCTCCACATGTACGACGACGTCGAGATCCCCGAACCGGACGATCTGTTCGATGACTACTCCGGTCGCGGTCGGGCCGCTCGCGAGCAGGACATGACGATCGCGAAGACGATGACGGCCCGCGATCTCAAGTTCACCGCTCCGCCGTACCTCAACAAGGAGCAGCTGGAAGTCTGGAACGCTGCCTACGGCCCCAAGAACAAGGCATTCGAAGAGGCCAACCTCACAGGGAAGGATCTGATCCGCTGGAAGTATCAGCGGTACATCAAGGACTACCTGCGGTGCATCGCTTCGGTCGATGACAACGTCGGACGTGTGCTCGACTACCTCGATGAAGCCGGCCTGGCCGACAACACGATCGTCATCTACTCCTCCGACCAGGGCTTCTACCTGGGCGACCACGGCTGGTTCGACAAGCGGTTCATGTACGAAGAATCGTACCGGATGCCGCTGATGGTCCGCTGGCCCGGCGTGACGCAGCCCGGCAGCGTCAACACCGACATTGTCTCCAACATCGACTTCGCCGAGACCTTTCTCGATGCAGCTGGCGTCGCCATTCCGGACGACATGCAGGGCCGCAGCCTGGTTCCGCTGCTCAAGGGAGAAACGCCCGACGACTGGCGGGACAGTCACTACTACCACTACTACGAGTTCTTCAACGATCGGCGGTCGGCTCACATGGTCCGCCGGCACTACGGCGTGCGGACCGATCGCTTCAAGCTGATCCACTTCTACAACGTCGGCGAGTGGGAGCTGTTCGACCTGAAGAACGATCCTGGCGAACTCCAGAGCGTCTACGACGACCCGCAGTACGATCACATCGTGCGCGAGCTGAAGGCCGAGATCCAGCGGTGGCAGGAAGAACTTGGCGTGCCGGACGATGTCGGCTCCGTCGAGGCCAATCCGCCGAGCCTGTCCATGAAGCCCGGACAGCGTCGTCGACAGCAGAATCGCCAGCGTCAGCAACAGCAGCAACGTCGCCAGCCGCAGAAGCCGCAACAGCAGAAGTAACGCCAGCGGTACGACGCAGAGCCGACAGACCATGCGCCCTCTCACTCCGGTGAGGGGGCGTTGTCTTTGCGCGGATGGTTGTGAGCCTGCCGGTCAGGCCGTCTGCCGCTGCCGATTGACGACTTCGGAGATCCGGCGGACCGCTTCGTCGATCTCCGCTTCGGTATTGTCGATGCCGACGCTGAAGCGGAGCGAGGCCCGGTAGACTTCCGGCGGTTTCTGCATGGCGACGAGCACGGGCGCCGGTTCGCTCGATCCGCTGGCGCAGGCACTCCCCATCGAGCAGCAGACATTCGCCAGATCGAGCGCCACCAGCAGCGCTTCTCCGTCGCAGCCGGGAAACGCAATGTTAAGCGTGTTCGGCAGACGGTGCTCACGCGAGCCATTGATAACCACCGGACCGCACTGTTCGGTCAGCGCCGCTTCGAGGCGATCACGCAGTACACGCATACGCTCGGTCCGCTGTTGCCGTTCGCGGCTCCACTGCTCGAGCGCCGTCGCCATCCCGACCGCGAGCGCCACGGTCTCGGTCCCGGGGCGGTGCCCCTGTTCCTGGTGTCCGCCGTAGTGCAGCGGCACCAGCCGGGCTCCGCGCCTGAGCAGCAGCGCCCCGATGCCCCGCGGTCCGTGAAACTTGTGGGCTCCCACCGCCATCGTGGTCGCCTGCAGCTGGCGGAACGACACGGGAATTTTGCCGACCGCCTGGACGGCATCGATGTGCAGCGGAACGCGGTGTTCTGCGCAGAGCCGCGCCAGCGGTTCGGTGTCCTGAATCACACCGGTTTCGTTGTGTGCCAGCAGGCAGGTCGCCAGCCGGATCTCGTCCCATGACAGCGAAGGGAGGGCGTCCTGGACGAGGCGGCCGTCGGTGTCGACCGGCAGGACGGTACGCTGCCACCCCCGAGACTGCAGCATACGGACCGTTTCCTCGGTCGCAGGGTGCTCGGCGGGGGGCAGGGCGATCGTTCCCGTCGGGCCGCTCGCGAAGCCGAACAGCGCCAGGTTGCTCGCTTCCGTTCCGCCGCTGGTAAAGATGACCTCATCCGGTTCGGCATCGAGGATGCGAGCGATTGTCTCGCGGGCCGTCTCGAGGGCGTTGCGGGCGCGGCGACCGGCGGCGTGGCGAGAGCCGGGGTTCGCGTACGCATCCCACATTGTGTGGGCGACGGCGTCGATGACTTCCGCAGAGGGGCGCGTCGTGGCGTTGTGGTCCAGATCGATCAGCGTATTCGAGAGAGACATCGGTTACGGCCGGGCCAGCTTCTTTCCACGTTCCTGAATCTCGACCTTCACTTCCCTGATAAGCTGATCGACCACGTCGTCCGGTGTGATCCCCTCGCTGTTCGCCTGGAACGTCGTCACCAGACGGTGCCGGAGTACCGGATGTGCCACCGACTGCACGTCCTCTGTCGTCACGTGGAACCGGCCTTCGAGGATCGCCCGCGCTTTGGCGCCAATGATCAGATACTGCCCGGCACGGGGGCCGGCTCCCCACGAAACGTACTCCTTGATGAAGGCAGAGGCTTCGCTTTCGTCCGGACGTGTCGCCCGCACGAGATCCCGGGCGTAGATAAAGACATGCTCGGCCACGGGGACCTTACGCACGACTTCCTGCAGCGCGAGAATCTGATCGCCGGTCAACGCGGGGGCCAGTTCCGGTTCTTCGCCGCCGGTCGTCTGCTTGAGGATCCGCAGTTCCTCGGCGGGAGTCGGATACCGGACGATGGTATTGAACATGAACCGGTCGAGCTGGGCTTCGGGAAGCGGATACGTTCCTTCCTGCTCGATCGGGTTCTGGGTGGCGAGGACGAAGAACGGACGGGGCAGCCGATACGTATGCGAGCCGACCGTCACGTGTCGCTCCTGCATTGCTTCCAGCAGGGCCGCCTGTGTCTTGGGGGGAGTCCGGTTGATTTCGTCGGCCAGGAGGACGTGGGTAAACAGCGGTCCCTGCATGAACTGGAACGTCCGCCGGCCGGTCTCCGGATCGTCCTGCAGCACGTCGGTGCCGGTGATGTCGGAGGGCATCAGATCCGGCGTGAACTGAATCCGGCGGAAGGAGAGCTGCAGGATCTGGGCGATCGTGCTGACGAGAAGCGTCTTGGCGAGTCCGGGCACGCCGACGAGCAGGCAGTGTCCGCGGCTGAACAGCGCAATCAGCAGCTGGTCGACGACATCGTTCTGCCCGATGATGACCTTGCCGATCTCTTCCCGCATGCGGGTGTAGGCGGCGGAGAGTCCGCGGATCGCCTGGGCTTCGCGTTCCTTTGACTGCTCATCGTCGCTCGCCTGCCGGGCCGGGCTGCTCGTCTCACTCATGCGGGAAACTCATCTGGTGGAATATGGCGACCGCTGGCTTCGGCTGCTGTCTGCCGTCGGCCGCGCGCGAAGTCCAGCCGTCTATCGTCGTGAACCTGTCTGCTGAAGGCAATGCTGCCATCGCGGGATTGATAGCTCTGTCTGCAGAGAGAGGCGGTTGATAGCATGCACGCGCACCGGGCGAGGAACGCTGCCGGTGCGAATGGACTCGTCGGAAGATCCGGCACAGACGAAGGAGTATCGGCAATGAGGTCGCTGCTGTGCATTCTGCTGTTCGGGATTGCCATGATCCCGGTATTCTGGATTCGTGCGGACGTCCCGCCGCCCCCGGTCGATCGTCCCGCCGACCTGCACGCCCCACCACGTCCTGCCGGGCCCTTCCGACGTGATCGTCGCCCGCCACTTCCCGCCGATCTGAAGTCGGTCGAACTTGAATTCACGGTCAACGGCGATCAGACACTGGCGGTTGTGGCGACGAGCGGCCGGTTTGCGACCTCGGCCGATGTGGCCACGCTCGGGGCGGAAATGGACATCCGGATCGAAGGTGTCCTGCGGCCTCTGGAATCCGGAGAAAGCTGGATCGTCGACTTCGATGCCACCATGCACCGCAATGACGTCGACAACGATAACGACAGTACGTTCACCGCGGCCGGCAGTGTCGTTGTGGAGCTCAATTCGAAAGTGACACTCGCCCGGCTGCCCGGCCCGGATCTTTCGGTCACCGTTCGCCCCGCCCGGCATTAGCCGCCTGACTGATCTGAACGTCCACTCTCGAGAGCGTCTCTATCCTGATGCCGAACCACCCCAATGTTCTGCTGATCACGACGGACCACTGGCCGGCCGCCCTGCTGGGGTGTGCCGGTCATCCGGCAATCCAGACACCGACGCTCGACGAGCTGTCCCGGTGTGGTACGCGGTTCACGAACGCCTACAGCGAGTGTCCGGTCTGCATTCCGGCCCGGCGGTCGCTGTTGACGGGGCTCAATCCACGTTCGCATGGCGACAGGACGTTTCAGACGACGCTTCCCATGCCGGATGCCCCCACGCTGGCCGGCTGCTTTCGCGACGCGGGCTACCAGTCCTATGCAATCGGCAAGGTGCACGTCTATCCGCAACGGGCACGTGTCGGTTTTGACGATGTGATTCTCGCCGAGGAAGGACGCCCGCACTGGGGCGTGTGGGACGACTACGACATCTACCTGGGAGAGCGGGGGTTCGCGGGGCGGCAGTTCGACCACGCGATGAGCAACAATCAGTACCCCGCGCGGCCATGGCACCTGCCGGAGGAGACGCACGTCACCAACTGGACGGCCCGCGAGGCGTCGAAGATGATCCGGCGACGCGATCCGACCCGTCCCGGTTTCTGGTACGTCTCGTTCACGCATCCGCATCCGCCGCTCGTCCCGACGTCCGTCTACTGGGACATGTACGCCGACATCGAACCGGACTGGCCCCGCTACGGCGACTGGGTGCCTCAGGCGTGGCGCGTGCAGCCGGACGGGGCTCCCCACTTCGCGACGGACGATCACCCGCCGCCGTACCGCGTCCGGCAGCAGCACGCGGGCTGGCATGTCCGCACGCCGGCCGCGATCCGCACGGCGCTGCGAGGCTTCTATGCGCTCTGTACGCAGATCGATCATCAGCTGCGGCTGGTGCTGGGGACGCTCCGGGAAGAAGGGCTGCTGGACGAGACGATCATCCTGTTCACCGCAGACCACGGCGACATGCTGGGGCATCACGGCCTGTGGGCAAAGCGGCTGTACTACGAGTACTCCGCCAACGTGCCGATGCTGCTGCTGGGGACGCAGGGAGACGATCGCGTCGCGGCCAATCACGTCGACGACCGGCTGGTGGGACTCCAGGATGTCATGCCGACGCTGCTCGACCTCGCCGGCGTCCCCGTCCCCGACGGGTGCGATGGCCGGTCGATGGTGAGCGGCCCGCGGCGGGAACATCTCTACGGTGAATGCAACGAGGGACCGCTGGCAGCCCGGATGATTCACGACGGACAGTACAAGCTGCTGTACTACCCGGCGGGGAACCGGATGCAGCTGTTCGACCTGCGGCGCGATCCGCACGAGTGCCACGACCTGGTGGAGGATCCGAAGCATGCGGAGGTCCGCGAACGGTTGACCGATCGTCTTATCGCCGAGCTGTACGGCAGCGACCGTGACTGGCTCGACGGAGATGGTCAGCTGGCCGGACTTCCGGACGCGACGGTGGAGGAGACGGGGAATCGCGGGCTGGCGCTGCAGCGTGGCGTGCACTGGCCGCCGGCCCCGGTGACGCCGCCGAAACCGGGCGAGACGAACCCGGGGACGAATTGAGGGGGCGTCGGCGTGATCTTCGGGGGCCCGATAGCAGCACGAAGCGCCAGCGAGTGCACTGATCGTGTTCCCTCACGCCGGCCTTACACCGTCGGCTGCAGCGTGTGAGGCGGGGGCGGGGTATTGCCGGGGACCGGGCGGCTCGTCGCTCCGCTGCTTGTGGCAGGAGCCCCCGACGGAGCGGGGACGGTCGAGGTTGTCGGTTGCTTCGGAGACGCAGCGCCCATGCCGCGGGCCACTTCCTGGCCGAGCGACTCCAGGATGTACATTGTGCACTGCAGCGCGAGGATCAGATCGGTTCCGGTCAGCACGCCGCACAGCTCGCCGTTCTCCACGACCGGCAGGCATGAGATCCGCCGCTGGATCAGCGAAGTCGCGGCAGGCTTGAGTCGGGTCGATGGTTCGACCGTGAACGGTTTGGGGGTCATCATGTCGCGGGCACATCGGTCCGGTTTGCGCAGGGCGTCCCGGTCGCTGATGATGCCGAGCAGTTTTCCCTCATCATCGACAACCAGCAGGTGCCGCAGGCGATCCTGTTCGAGTCGCTCGATGATGTCGGCGGCGGAGGCATCGGGACCGATGGTCGTCAGGCGGGTCGACATGATGTGACGCACCTCGAGCCGGCCGGAGCAGACCGCCGCCATGTTGATCGAAAGAATCCGGTGGATGTGCTTCCGCTTGGCGAAGATGGCGTCCCGGTTCAGGCCGTCGGTGGCCTCGTCGACGGCTTCGTCTTCGTCCGGTTCGATCTCGTCCGGCAGTCGCTCGCGGCGGTGCTGCTGCCAGACCCCGTACCCCAGGGCGGTCCCGAGAAAGAGGATCACAATCCCTTCGACGGCGAGCCAGACGCGCGGATTGACCACGGCGGGCGGAGCGGGCTGACTGGCAGCCGGACGTGTCGTCCGGGAAGCCTCTGATGCCACCTGCTGCACAGGACGCCCGCTGAGTGCCGAATTGAAACTGTTGCCGGTCGCAACGCCGAAGAGCTTTACGATCGCAATGGGAATCGCCAGAACGACGACCAGCATGACGACGTACTCGACGCTGCTGGTGCCGCCGGTCTCGCGGCAGAACGTGCGAACGCACGTCATTCTGCCGGATCGATGTTGGGTGTCCATGAATTTCCCCCGGGGAGGGCCCGCCGCAATCCAACACTATCTTGGTGATGCGGCAATGCTGCCCAATTCGGGGAAAATCTCGGCAGGATGCCGGACAACGTGTTCCCGGCGGGACACTCGTGCTCCATCCCACGTCCTGAATTGCGTGACCGCTTCGGCCGGCACATTCCGTTGAACTGGCGGAATCGATGCTTGAGGTCAAAGTGTCTTGAGGTACTCCAGCAGTGACCGTTTCTGATCGGCCGAGAGGCGATCGGGAAACGTGTGGCCGGCGGCACTCTTGCCGGGACGTCGCGTGTCGAAATACCTCCTCCGTTCGTCGGGGCGCTGCGCCCCTTCGGGGATATCATCGAACTCGGTTACTTCGAGCCCAAGTCGGTCATGGTCGTAGCCGTCTTCCGTCCGCTTCCAGACGATCGGACGCTCGTCCGAATTCAACACATGCCTCAGGGTCGGCACCGATCCGTTGTGGAAATACGGGGCCGAGGCCCAGATGCCGTCCAGCGGCGGGGCGACGTACCCATCCGGATTCGTCCAGACCTCATCCTCGCCGAACCGGCTCATCCAGCCGTCTTTCATCCATTGTCGGTGAGCGGGAGACAATGCGGTCAGACGCAGCGAATCCGTCCCGACAACGTCGATCGGCACCATCCGTTCGGGGTAGGTCTCGTCCTCGCCGTAGGTGCCGTGGCACTCGGAGCAGTGCTTCTCGAAGACGATTCGTCCACGGGCGGCCAGCTCCCTGTCGACGTGTCCGGGGTACTCGGGAGGCTCGACCGATTCGATCCAGGCGAGGATGTCGCGAAACTCCTCTTCCCAGCCGAGCACCGTCTCGCGGTCGTTGGACGGAAGCAGCATGAACTGCACCAGCGGGCGGTGCGTTTTGGGAGCCATCCCGTCGATATACAGTCGCGTCTTCTTGCGGACATTCCAGAACGGCGGCGCATCCATGTCGTGATGACGCAGCTTCGGGACCCGGCCCTTGCGGTCCACGGACATGTCCGGACGGCGGAGGGCTCCCAGCACGATGCCGAAGACGACGGAGTTTGTCGTTCCATTCGTTGTACTCAGCGGGATCGTGGCGGCGGCGATGTCGAGGTGCGAAAGCGGTTTGAGCTGCAGCAGCTTCACCTTGCGGACGTCCTCCACGAGCGTCTGCATGGCGAAGTGGGAGTTCGGCAGGCCGGGGATCACCTGGCCGGCAACCTTGCCGCCATGGCAGGCCAGGCAGTTCATCACCCATCCCTTGGGAGTCTCGACGTATCCCAGTGCTGCTCCCAGGCCGGGGGAGTCGGGGGGCTCCATCAGCCCGTAGCGGGAGAAGGCCATGCGTCGCCGCTGGGCGGGAGACGCGTCGCGGGCCCGGCTGCGGAGTGGTTCAGGCCAGACCGCCCAAAGCTGATCGAATGTCTCTGTTGTGAAGTCCGCCGGAAGAAACGGCTGCTCGCGAAGGATGCGGTAGCCCCGCTCCGGCGACGGGGGCTGTTCATTCGCTGTGGCACCGGGGCCATTGGCCAGGGCTGCCGGGATACCGGCGACGAAAACTGTCATCAGCAGTGTCAGAAGTCCGTTCCGCATTGCCTTCACCGTCGGTTGTCATGAAATCGGGGGCATCGAGAAGCGATACCTTCGGTATTCTAGTCCGGTTGCATCCGGTTTCGACCACCTTCGCCGCTGCAGTGACCTCGCGGCGGGTCGCAGAGACCGCCGTCTCACGATACGATCTGGTCAGATCCAACTGCCTGGCGGGGCCCAGGCATCTCACCTCATCTCAGTCCTCCTGCGTCCGGATGCATGGCGACCGGTTCTGACCGAATCGTGGGAATCAGGGCATGCGTGTACTTGTTGTGGACGACGATCCCATCTCGCTTCGCCTCATTCAGGCGAACCTCGAGAAGTGGGGTGGGTACGAGGTCACAACCGCCCGGGACGGACGCGAAGCCTGGGAGTTGCTGCAGGCCGAGGCATTTCCTCTGCTGATCACCGACTGGCTGATGCCGGAGTTGAACGGTGTCGATCTCGTCCGACGCGTGCGCGCTGCCGACCGGGCCGAGTACACCTACATCATCCTGCAGACCGCCAAGTCGGAGATGACCGATCTGGTCGAGGGCATGGAGGCAGGGGCGGACGACTTTCTTTCCAAGCCGATCGATCTGAATGAACTGCGGGTTCGGGTGCGGGCCGGCGAACGGATTGTGCGTCTCGAACGGGAACTCTCGGACAAGAACGCCCGGCTGAATGCGGCGAACCAGCGGATGCGGGCTGATCTCGAGGCGGCCAGCCGGCTGCAACAGTCGCTGCTGCCGCCCCCGGTCCTCCACTATGGCAACGTCCGGTTCGAGTGGGCCTACCGCCCCTGCGAGGAGCTGGCCGGCGACACGCTGAACGTCTTTCCCATCGACGACGAGCGTGTGGTCCTGTATGCGCTGGATGTGTGCGGTCACGGGATCCCGGCAGCGTTGCTGTCGGTCACGCTCTCACGAATCCTTGCGCCGGGGGCCGACACCGGACTCGCTGCACGCGGTTCGTTCGAAGCGGTCACCCATCTGGCCCGACCGGAAGCGGTTGCTGCCGACCTGAACCGGCAGTTCTCGATTCATTCAGCCCAGCGGCAGTTTTTTACGCTCTGGTATGCCGTGCTGCATCTGCCGACCCTGGAACTGACGATGACGGGGGCCGGCCATCCGGGACCGTTTCTGCTGCGATCGGGCGACGAGGTCGAGACGGTAGCGCCGCTCGATCCACCGGTCGGCATCCATCGTGAATACGAGTTCACGCCGCAAACGATCCGCCTGCGTCCGGGCGACCGGATGTTCATCTATTCCGACGGACTGCCGGACGCCTTCAATGCGGACCACGAGCAGTTTGGCGTCGCGCGCGTCCTGGAGACGCTGCAGAAATCCCGTGGCAGATCGCTGAGTGAATGTCTGCAGACGACGATCGACCGTGTGACCGACTGGTGCCGTCCCGGAATCCCGCAGGACGACATATCGTGCCTGGCACTGGATGTCGGGCAGTAACGGCGAATGTCATGACGGAATGACGTTCAGTCCTTCGCCAGCTTCTCGACGGCGTCGGCTTCAGACGACGCGGTCTGGCAGATCCGCTCCAGGTGCATGATCTTGAACAGGTCCCGCACCGCCGGCGTCAGTTCACAGAAGACCGTTTGCCCGCCTGTCGCTTTGACCTGGTTGACGAATCGGATGAACGCACCGGCACCGCTGCTGGAGAGATACGGGACGCCAGCAAAGTTCAGCACGAACGATTCGCCGGCGGTTCCAGCACCAGTGGCCATCCGGTGCAGGGCTCCGCTGAACTGCTCGACGGTCCCCTCGTCCATGAGGCTGGGCAGGTTCAGCCGCAGAACCTTGACGCCACGAATGTACACGCGGTCGAAGAAGTCGTTGTTCGGTTGCATGTTCCGGTTCCAGGAGGTGAGCCGCATCTGCACAGATCGACCGCAATCTCCAGTCTGCTGTGGCGAACCGGAGGAGGTGACCGGGGAGCTTGTCGTCCGGGGTCTGCGGGGGCGTCATCCTATTCAAACCGGCTGGCGATTTCACGAAGTGGACGTGAAAACCGGGCCGACCGGGGCATCGCCGCGACGGCCATCAGGAGTGGAAACGCATCAACGTGCGTGCTAATCTTGATTTGTGTCCAGCCAGACCCGTCTTTCGACGCCCTATCTGCATTCCGGGATCGCCATGACACCACGACGGTTTGCCGTGCCGCTGCTTCTGATCGGTTCGTTCGGTCTGTCGATCACGATGTTCCCGATCCGTGCCGAGGAGAAGGTCGCCGATCGGGAGGCTGCTGCTTCGGACGTGACGCAGATCCTGGTCCGCAACTGTCATGAGTGTCACGGACCGGAGGCCCGCGAAGGGGGCCTGAGGCTGCTGGGCCGCGATGATCTGTTTCTGCGGAACGACTCCGGCGAACCGGCGGTCGTGGCCGGCCGGCCCGACCGCAGCGAGCTGATCCGCCGTGTGACTGCGACGTCCGACAGTGGCGAGCGGATGCCGCCTGACGGCCCCGGGCTCTCCAGCGCCGAGATCGAGACGCTGCGTCGCTGGATCGATGCCGGAGCCGAATGGGAAGGAACCGGTGTCGAGCCGCCCCGGCACTGGGCATACGAGCGGCCAACGCGTCCGGATCTGCCCGAGGTGGACCGTGACGGCTGGGACCGCAATCCGATCGATGCGTTCGTCCTGGCACGGTTGAAAGCGGACGGTTCGCCTCTGCAGCCGTCCAGTCCGGCAGAGCCCGGCAAGCTGCTCCGCCGCGTCTATCTCGATCTGATCGGGATTCCCCCCACGGTCGAGGAACTGGATGCGTTTCTGGCTGATCCTTCGCAGCAGCATTACGAACAGATCGTGGACCGGCTGCTCACGTCTCCCCGCTATGGAGAGAAGTGGGCCCGTCAGTGGCTGGATCTGGCCCGCTATGCGGACTCGAACGGGTTCCAGGCGGATCAGTTTCGTGAAATCTGGGCGTGGCGCGACTGGGTGATCGAAGCCTTCAACCGCGACATGCCGTTCGATGAATTCACGATTGCCCAGCTGGCCGGCGACCTGCTGCCGGATGCGACGCTGGACGATCGGATCGCGACCGGGTTTCACCGCTGCACCACGTGCAATGTCGAGGCCGGCGTCGATCCGGAAGAGAACCGCATCAACCAGATTGTTGACCGGGTCAACACGACCGGCATTGTCTGGCTGGGGACAACGCTCGAATGCGCCCAGTGTCACAATCACAAGTACGACCCGTTCACGCAGCAGGACTACTACCAGCTGTTTGCGTTCTTCAACAATACGCCGCTGGAGGTCGAACGACCGGGCGGATCGGGCGTGCAGTACGAGGTGGCCGGCCCGAAGATGGATCTGCCGCTCGACGAGTTTCGTCAGCTCAAGCGGCAGCAGCTGGAAGAGAAACGGAAGACGCTGACAGCGCGTCTGAATACGCGCCGGGATGAACTTTCGGCTGTTCAGTCGCAGTGGGAGGCTGGACTGCGAGAGACGCTGGCTCATCCCCCCGCGTGGCATACGCTCGAAGTCGAATCCTTCGAGTCGAAGGGCGGTGCCTCGTTCGAGCGACTCGATGATGGTTCCCTGCGGCTGACCGGAAAGGCTCCCGACAAGGATGAATACCTCGTCACGCTGGTGACGGAACAGACCGGGATTACCGGCTTGCGGCTGGAATGCCTCACGGACGAGACGCTGCCCGGCAACGGGCCCGGGCGCGGCAGTGCCGAGCGGCCGAATTTTGTCCTCTACGAATTCGAAGTGACCGCCGCGCCGGCCGATGGTTCGCTGGAGCCACAACCGGTTGACCTGCATTCGCCCGTCGCCGACTTCTCTCAGCAGCGCTGGGATGTGGCAGGCCTGATCGATGGCGATCCGAAGACGGGCTGGGCGATCAACCCGCAGTTCGGCAAGCCACACCACGCGTCGTTCCAGACGGTCCAGCCTCTCGGATTCGAAGGTGGTACCCGGATCGTCGTCCGGCTCCCGCAAGGGTACGGAGGAGCACGGACGATCGGACGTCTGAGGATTTCGGCGATGACCGGCGATCCCGGTGCCGACTCCATTCCGCAACAGGTCCGGGACATCCTGGCGGTCGATGCTGCTGAACGGACCGAAAAACAGCAGCGCGTGCTGCAGGAGCACCACTGGAAGTCCGACCCAGCCGCCGCGAAGCTTCAGCGGCAGATCGCCGCGGTCGACAAACAGCTGAATGCCATTCGTCCTGATACGACGCTGGTGATGGTGGAGCTGAACGAGCCGCGGATGACGCAAATCTTCAAGCGTGGCAATTTCCTGACGCCCGGGGCCACGGTCGAACCAGCCACGCCGGCGATCCTGCACAAACTTCAGACCGAGTTTCCCGAGGGAGAACAGCCGGACCGGCTGGCACTCGCGCAGTGGATCGCGTCGCCTGACAACCCGCTGATCGGACGTGTGACCGTCAATCGCTGGTGGGCGGAGTTCTTCGGGCACGGTCTCGTTGCGACGCTCGAGGACTTCGGAACCCAGGGCGAACGGCCGACGCATCCGGACCTGCTCGACTGGCTCGCCGTTGAGTTCATCGAGAACGACTGGTCGATGAAGCATATTCACCGGTTGATCGTGACCTCGGCGACGTATCAGCAGGATTCGCGCGTCACGCCCGAGCAGTTGGAAGCCGATCCGTTTAACCGGCTGTACGCCCGCGGACCCCGGTTCCGCCTGGCCGCCGAGTCGATCCGGGACAACGCACTGGCAATCAGCGGCCTGCTGTCGGAGAAGATGGGCGGTCCGCCGGTCTATCCGCCGCAGCCAGCCGGAATCTGGAGACACGTTGGTCGGAACGCTCCCAAGTACAACACGGACACGGACGAGGACCGGTATCGGCGGGGGATCTACGTGGTCTGGCGACGAAGTGCTCCGTACCCCAGCTTTGTGAACTTCGATGCTCCGGACCGGGGCGCGTGTGTGGTGAACCGTTCCCGCACCAACACGCCGCTGCAGGCCCTGACGCTGCTGAATGACCCGGCCTACGTCGAGATGGCTGCGGCGCTGGCGGTCCGGATCGCGACGGTCGAAGCCGCGTCGCCCCGCGAACGGGTCGAGTATGCCTTCCGGGTCTGCATGTCGCGGTTGCCTTCGTCTGATGAGGTGAACCATCTGCTCGCGGTCTATGAGCAGGAACTGCAGCGGTTCTCCGGGAACCCGAAGACCGCTGAGAAGGTGGTGCCGAGGTCTGCGGAGCAGGCAGGCGTACCGACGGAGCAGCTGGCGGCCTGGTTCACGATTGCCAACATTCTGCTCAATCTCGACGAAACCATTACCAAGAGCTGACCATGGATCCGCAGACCGAATCGCTGTTGCGTGCCACCCGCCGCGAACTGTTTCAGCGTGTCGGGACGGGCATCGGCTCGATCGCGCTGGCGTCGCTGCTGGCGGGGGACTCGCCCGCCGCTGCTGCGAACCCGTCTGGTGACACCGCCGCGAAGACACACTTTCCGCCCCGCGCAAAGAACGTGATCTTTCTGCACATGGTTGGGGCCCCGTCGCATCTCGACCTGTTCGACTACAAGCCGGAACTGGTTCGTTTGAGCGGTCAACCGCTGCCGAATGAACTCTGGGAGGGGCTGCGGCTGGCCTTTATCCGCAAGAAGCCCGGGCTGCTGGGGACGAAATTCAAGTTTCAGCGGCACGGGGAGAGTGGCCTGGAGCTCTCGGAGGTGCTGCCGCACCTGGGGCAGGTGGCGGACGAATTGTGCGTCATCAAGTCGCTGCATACCGAGCATTTCAACCATGCGCCCGCGCAACTGTTCTTTCAGACAGGGTTTGCGCGGTTCGGTCGGCCGTCGCTCGGCGCGTGGGTCAACTACGGTCTGGGGAGCGAGAACTCGAATCTGCCCGGGTTTGTCGTGATGATCACCGGCAATGTCGCTGGTGCGGGCAACAGCCTGTGGGGCAGCGGATTCCTCCCGAGTCGCTACCAGGGGATCGAATTCCGTTCGCAGGGAGACCCGGTCCTGTTCCTGTCGAACCCGGAGGGAATCGGGACGGGCGACCGGCGGCGAATCATCGACAGCATCAATCACCTCAACCGGATTCAGCTTGCCGATGTCGGCGATCCCGAGATCGCCACCCGCATCAATCAGTACGAGATGGCCTATCGCATGCAGGCCTCGGTGCCTGAACTGATGGACACGTCGTCGGAGCCCGCCCATATTCACGAGATGTACGGGACTCAGCCCGGTAAACCGAGCTTCGCAAACAACTGCCTGCTGGCACGGCGGCTGGTCGAGCGTGGCGTCCGGTTCGTGCAGCTGTTCGACCAGGGTTGGGATCATCATGGAAGTGTGTTTCCCGGCCTGCAGCGCAAGTGCGGGCAGGTCGATCAGCCGATTGCCGCGTTGATTCAGGATCTGCGGCAGCGAGGGCTGCTGGACGAGACACTGGTTGTCTGGGGGGCCGAATTCGGTCGAACCCCGATGGTGCAGGACCGGGCGAATACCGGCCGGCCGAACGACAAGGTGGGACGCGATCACCACAAGGACGCCTACTCCGTCTGGATGGCGGGGGGCGGGGTGAAGCGGGGATTCACCTACGGCCGGACCGACGACATCGGCTTCCACGTCGTCGAAAACCCTATGCAAGTCAACGACTTCCACGCGACGCTGCTGCACCTGCTGGGGGTCGACCACGAAGCGCTGACGTTCCGGTTTCAGGGACGCGACTTCCGCCTGACCGACGTTGCCGGCAATGTGGCTCATGACGTCCTTGCGTGACCCAAAGCGGTCCGTCGCGGAGGATGGAAACGGGGTAGTTGCAGGCGCGCAGACGGACGCTTAGTATTGTCGCAGTGAAACGGAGTTCCGGACACGTCCCGCGGGTGGCACTCCCGGCGCTTCGGTCTGATGGAATCACGAGCGGCCGTCTCGGCGCCGGCGAATGGTTTCCGGCTGATCGAGCGGCCATCCCTGGCCCGTCGCAATGTCTTGAGCCAAAACCGGTTCGAGCCACTGTCGACGCTCTGCGGACGCATTCGGTTCCGATGCCAGGCCGTCCTTCCCAGCAGACAGTCACGCGATATGCCTACACTGGTTGATCTCAGTTCGGCTCCCGATCCGCGCGACCAGCTGCACAGGATCGTGCAACAGCTTACCGGCGGGG
>ENA-ORCW01000473-ORCW01000473.1-marine-metagenome-genome-assembly--contig:-NODE-473-length-23419-cov-3.567732_pt1 | contig 23419 bp, 24 predicted proteins | sample MGYA00237784_ERZ508517 | MGnify/ENA primary metagenome ERZ508517 (study PRJEB26187, sample SAMN06268979) | marine metagenome | isolation source: Tt ae E1 feedstock associated aerobic enrichment on... | reverse complement strand
ACGGCGAGCCGGATCATCTCGCTTTCCAACAGGGCGCGGAACTCGAAGATCTCCTTGATCTCCGATGTCGACAGCGCGGCCACCACAGTGCCTTTGTAGCGCTGCGTGGTGACGAGCCCGTCCTGTTCCAGTCTCTGCAGTGCCTCGCGTACTGGTATACGGCTGGTGTTGAACATCTGCGCGATGTGATCCTGACGCAGGTGTTCTCCCTCCGCCAACTCGCCCTCAATGATCGCCTTGCGCAGGGCCTCGAACACCAGGTCGGTCGCCGATGCCGTCTGTCTTACATCGATGCTTTCCAGTTTTATCTCCTGAGCCAATGTTCCGCTGCGCCATCTGCCGCCATGTCGGGTTGTGCTTGGGCGCCCCGCGATTCGGCTTCCTTGAAGGATAGCGATTTTCCAATTGTATATTGGATCCAATCTACGTTAAAGAACTCTTTGAGGAACTGGCGTTTGCACGCGAAGGGAGCACGCCAGCGGGCCGATGCGGGCCGACGATGCGGTTGAAAGCGCCGGTGGTCCTGCGCCGGTATGGCTGCGGTCGCACCTTCTCCGGCGTCCATCGGCCTCATGCGCAAATGGCAGGCTGGCACAACGAAGCATCGCATGACTGTCAGGCTCCGCCTGCGTTAGGGTGCCGGTAAACTGAAACCGATACAAACCGGGGTATTCCACCAATGGCGCTCAACGAAACAGCTACCAACCAGTTCAAAAATTACATTGCCGGTGAATGGGTTCACGGCGACAGCCAGGTCGAGAACATCAATCCGTCGGACACGCGCGACGTGGTGGGCATGGCGGCACGCTCTGGCGCTGCCGACCTCGACCGCGCCATTGACGCCGCCCATGATGCGGCCCCCGGTTGGGCGCGTTCCACGCCGCAGCAGCGCTTCGACATTCTCGATGCCGTCGGTAATGAGATCATTGCCCGCAAGGACGAACTCGGCCACCTGCTTTCGCGCGAGGAAGGCAAGACGCTGGCGGAAGGCATTGGCGAGGTCGTCCGCGCCGGGCAGGTGTTCAAGTTCTTCGCGGGCGAGGCTGTTCGCCTGCCGGGCGAGCGGCTCGATTCCATCCGCCCCGGCGTCGAGGTGGACATGCGCCGCGAACCCATGGGCGTTATCGGCATGATAACCCCGTGGAACTTCCCCATCGCCATTCCCGCATGGAAGATCGCGCCCGCGCTCGCCTACGGCAACACGGTGGTGCTGAAACCGGCAGAGCTGGTTCCGGGCTCGGCCTGGGCGCTTGCGGAAATCCTGTCGCGCGCCGGCCTGCCGGAGGGCGTGTTCAACCTGGTGGCTGGCCGTGGTTCCGAACTCGGCCCCCGCATGATCGAAAACCCCAAGGTCCGCGCCATTTCCTTCACCGGTTCCGTTCCGACCGGCCGTGGCATTGCCGCCGCCTGCGGCGAACACCTCAAGAAGGTGCAGCTTGAAATGGGCGGCAAGAACCCGCTTGTGGTTCTCGACGATGCCGATCTCGATGCGGCGGTGGGTGTTGCGCTCAATGGCGCTTTCTTCTCCACCGGCCAGCGCTGCACGGCATCGAGCCGCCTCGTCGTCACGGAAGGCATTCACGACCGTTTCGTCTCCGCGCTGACCGAAGAGCTCAAGGCCCTCGTCGTCGGCGATGCGCTCGACCCGAAAACCCAGATGGGCCCGGTGGTCGACGAAAAGCAGCTTGAGCAGAACCTTTCCTATGTCCAGATCGCCGGTCAGGAAGGTGGCAAGCTTGCCTTTGGCGGCGAGCGCCTTTCGCTGGAGAAGCCCGGTTTCTACATGGCGCCCGCGCTCTTCACCGAGACCGGCAACGACATGCGCATCAACCGCGAAGAGGTTTTCGGCCCCGTCGCCAGCGTCGTCCGCGTCAAGGATTACGAGGAAGCGCTGCATGTGGCCAATGACACGAGCTTCGGCCTTTCCTCCGGCATCTGCACCACATCGCTCAAACACGCGAGCGACTTCAAGCAGAAGTCCCAGGCCGGCATGGTCATGGTCAACCTGCCCACCGCCGGTGTCGACTACAACGTGCCCTTCGGCGGCACCAAGGGGTCGAGCTTCGGTTCGCGCGAGCAGGGGCGCTATGCCGTCGAATTCTATACGACGGTGAAGACGGCCTACACGCAGCCCTGATCGGCAGGAGGGGAGGAATGGGCAAAGCGCGCGTGCAAGGCAAGGCCGATGTCGCCATCATTGGCGGCGGCATCATCGGCATAGCCACCGCATTCCGCCTTGCAGAGGCGGGCCAACAGGTCGTGCTCATCGAGCGCGATGCGCCGGCCAATGCCGCGAGCCGGGGCAATGCCGGTGCTTTCGCCTTCCCTTCCATCCTCCCGCTGGCATCGCCCGGTATTCTCTTCAAGGCTCCGAAATGGCTGTTCGATCCGCTGGGGCCGCTCTCCATACCGCCGGCGCAGTTTCCGTCGGTTCTGCCATGGCTCTTGCGCTTCTTCCGCGCCTCCATGCCAGACCGCATCGAGGCCAGCACGGCAGCGCAGGCAGCGTTGAACCAGCTCTCCGAAGCCGAAACTGCAACCCTCACGCAGGAAGCCGGGCTCGACCGTCTGGTGCGCCATGATGGCGCTTTGGAGCTTTATGAGAGCGGGGCCGCATGGCGCGCTTCGCTGAAAAGCTGGGAGCGTTGTGAGAAGGCCGGCGTCGAGATCGAGCATGTGGAAGGCGCGCGCCTTGCCGAATTGCAGCCGGGCCTCTCGCCAAGGTTGGTGAAGGGCGTGTTCCTGCCGCAGTGGAAAACGGTCAGCGACCCGCGCGACTATGCGCTTGCCCTGTTGGAAGCAGCTCAGGCGCGGGGCGTCCATCTTGTCGAGGGAGCGGTCTCTCATCTGGCCGATAGCACCGAAGGCGTCATGGTCACTCTTGAGGATGGTCGAACCCTCAAGGCAGACCATGCCGTTCTCGCCGCCGGGCCGTGGTCGAACAGGCTCACCGCGACGCTGGGCGAGAGGCTGCCCGTCACACCCGAACGCGGCTACAACACCACGCTGCCGCCCGGCAGTTTCGATCTGAGACGACAGGTCATCTTTCCCGCGCATGGCTTCGTGGTCACGCCGCTTGCCACCGGCATCCGCGTCGGCGGCGCGTCCGAGCTTGCTGGTTTCGATGCCCCGGTCAATTACCAGCGCGCACGGCACATGCTCGACAAGGCGGCCGGTTTCCTGCCGGGGCTGAAGCGCGAAGGCGGAACGGAGTGGATGGGCTCGCGCCCCTCCATGCCAGATTCGCTTCCGGTCATCGGGCGGGCCTCCTCCAGCCCGCGCATTTTCTATGCCTTCGGCCACGGCCATCTGGGGCTCACGCAGTCGGCCGCCACCGCGCGGCTCGTCACTGATCTGATCCTTGAGCGAAACCCACCCATCGACATATCGCCCTTCCGGCCCGGCCGGTTTTGACAGGAAAGCACCATGGTGGTCAGCACGTTCACCTGTATCGACGGACACACCTGCGGAAACCCCGTGCGGGTTGTGGCCGGCGGCGGTCCACAGCTCCAGGGCTCCACCATGCTGGAGCGCCGCGCGCATTTCCTGGCCGAATATGACTGGATCCGCACCGGCCTCATGTTCGAGCCGCGGGGCCATGACATGATGTCGGGCTCCATCCTCTATCCGCCCACGCGCGAGGATTGCGACATCGGCATCCTTTTCATCGAAACGTCGGGCTGCCTGCCCATGTGCGGGCATGGCACGATTGGCACCATCACCATCGGCATTGAAAACGGCCTCATTCGTCCGCGCGAGAAAGGTGTTGTCCGCCTCGACACGCCGGCGGGTCTCGTGGTCGCGGAATATGAGCAGAGCGATCGTTTCGTGGAAAAGGTGCGCCTCACCAATGTGCCGGCCTTCGTTCATGCGACCGGTCTCACTGCCGAGGTCGAGGGGCTTGGCGACATCACGGTCGATGTCGCCTATGGCGGCAATTTCTACGCCATCGTTGAGCCGCAGGCAGCCTTCGAAGACATGGCGAACCATACGGCGGGCGAGCTCATAGGCTGGAGCCCGAAACTGCGCGCGGCCCTCAACGCGAAATACGATTTCGTCCACCCCGAAAAGCCCGACATCAAGGGCCTGAGCCACATTCTGTGGACCGGCAAACCCACCCGGCCCGAAGCGCACGCGCGCAATGCTGTGTTCTATGGCGACAAGGCCATCGACCGCTCGCCCTGCGGCACGGGCACCTCGGCCCGCATGGCGCACTGGCATGCGAAAGGGCTCCTGAAACCCGGCGATGATTTTGTCCACGAAAGCATCATCGGCTCCATGTTCGAAGGTCGTGTGGAGGCAGAAGCGCGAGTTGCGGACAAACCCGCCATCGTGCCTTCGGTCGCCGGCTGGGCGCGCGTTACGGGCTACAACACGATCATGATCGACGACCGCGATCCCTATGCCCATGGTTTCGTGGTTGTCTAAATCAGTTGCAGGAAATGTTGAAACGTCCTGAGGAGAGACCATGAAAATCACCGCCATCCACGCCTATCAGGTCGATCTGCCGTTAAAGGAAGGGCGCTATTCATGGTCGAATGGAAACTTTGTTGAAGTCTTCGATTCCACCGTCGTCGCCATCGAGACGGATGAAGGCATAACCGGCTATGCCGAATGCTGCCCGCTGGGTTCGGCCTATCTGCCATCCTATGCGCGCGGTGTCCGGGCCGGGCTTGAGGAAATCGCGCCAAAGTTGATCGGTCTCGACCCCACCAATCTCGGTCTGGTCAACCGCGCCATGGATGCCGCGCTGAACGGCCATCCCTATGTGAAGGCGCCGCTCGACATCGCCTGTTGGGATATTCTCGGCAAGGCGAGCGGCCTGCCGCTGGTCACGCTTCTTGGCGGCAGCGCGCAGGACGAGGTGCGCCTTTACCGCGCCATCTCGCAGGAAGACCCGGAGACGATGGCGAAGAAGATCGCCGGCTACAAGGCCGAGGGCTACACCAAGTTCCAGCTCAAGGTGGGTGGCAATGCGGATGATGACATCGCCCGCATCCGCGCCTGCCGCGAAATCCTCGACGACACGGACATTCTCGTGGCCGACGCCAACACCGGCTGGACCCGCCACGAGGCAGCGCGGGGGGTCGATGCGGTGGCCGATCTCGATGTCTATATCGAGCAGCCATGCCCCACTTATGACGAGTGCCTGTCGATCCGCCGTCGCACGGCAAAGCCTTTCGTGATGGATGAAAACATCACCGGGCTCGACATGCTGGTGCGCGGTCTGGCCGATGACGCATTCGATGTCATCAACCTGAAAATCTCCAAGGTCGGCGGTCTGTCGAAAGCCCGCGCCATGCGCGATGTGTGCGTGGCGCACGGCATTCCCATGACCGTTGAAGACACATGGGGCGGCGACATCGTCACCGCCGCGATCGCGCATCTGGCACAGTCGACGCCGTCCGATTTCGTCTTCTCGGCAACGGATTTCAATTCCTACGGCACCAAGGCCATCGCCGCCAACGCACCGAAACGCGTGAATGGCGGCATGAAGGCGCCGTCCGGGCCGGGCCTTGGCGTCGAGCCCGTTTTCGAGGCGCTCGGCGCGCCGGTTCTGTCATTCGGGAAAGGTGCCTGAGCCATGCGTTCCAGCCGAGCCATCCATGTTGTCTCCTGCCATGCCGAGGGCGAGGTCGGCGACGTCATTGTCGGCGGTGTGCTGCCGCCGCCCGGAGAGACGCTGTGGGAGCAACGCAGTTTCATCGCCAGCGATGAAAACCTGCGCAATTTCGTGCTCAATGAGCCACGCGGCGGCGTGTTCCGCCATGTCAATCTTCTCGTTCCGCCGAAAAACCCAAAAGCCGATATGGGCTTCATCATCATGGAGCCGGAAGACACGCCGCCCATGTCCGGCTCCAATTCCATCTGCGTTGCCACCGTGCTCCTCGACACCGGCATCGTACCAATGGTTGAACCGGAAACGAAGCTCGTTCTGGAAGCGCCGGGCGGTCTCGTTCACGTGACCGCCGAATGCCGCAACGGCAAGGCCGAGCGCATCCGCGTTACCAATGTACCGTCATTCGCCGACCGTCTCGATGCATCCCTCGAGGTCGCGGGGCTCGGCACGATCACGGTCGATACGGCCTATGGCGGCGACAGTTTCGTCATCGCCGATGCCGCAGCTCTCGGTTTCTCCGTCACGCCGGACGAAGCCCGCGAATTGGCCGAAACCGGTGCGAAGATCACACGGGCGGCAAATGAGCAGCTCGGCTTCACCCATCCCGAAAACCCCGAATGGGATCACATCTCCTTCTGCCAACTCGCACTGCCGGTGGAAGAAACGGCGGATGGTCTCGTCGGCCGCAACACGGTCGTCATCCGCCCGGCCAAGCTTGACCGCTCACCCACCGGCACCGGGTGTTCCGCCCGCATGGCCGTGCTCCATGCGCGTCGGCGCATGAAAGTGGGAGACCGCTTCACGGGTGTGTCGATTCTGGGTTCGCGGTTTCAGTGCCGCATTACGGGTGAAACACGGGCAGGAGATAATCCGGCTATCATACCTGAAATTGCCGGACGCGGCTGGGTCTCCGGCATGCATCAACTGATGCTCGATCCTTCCGATCCATGGCCCGAAGGGTACAGGATTTCGGACACCTGGACAGATCTTTAGTATTTTAGAAAAAGTTTACTCTATTGCCCAAATATGGTCGAAGTGCCTCATTTCTCGGAACAAATCTACACGTCGCGGTTTTATTTCCCGAATGCGATTTGAAATATCGAGTAAGGACAATGACGCAACAAGACAATCGACAGGAGCGCCGGAGCGACGCATATCGCGCTGACACTGCGCACAGTGTCAGAGAGCGTCTCGGTCAACCGGAAAATACGCGGTTTCTGAACAGAATGCCGCATTTCTCGCTGGATTCGGAGATTCCGGACGAATTTCAGGATTTGTTGGGAAAACTGGACGAGGCGGAGAGTCGCGCCGGGTGATGCCATCGAAACAAAACAAGGACGGGGCATGCGCCACACCGTCCTTGCTTCGTAAAATCCTGTAAAACCAAGACTTTCCCGGCGGTCAGTCTCAGGCTGCGCGGCGCTTTTTCGGCAGAAGACCTTCACGCTGAGCCTGCTTGCGGGCCAGCTTGCGCGCGCGGCGGACAGCTTCGGCACGCTGGCGTGCGCGCTTTTCCGACGGCTTTTCATAAGAACGGCGGGATTTCATTTCCCGGAAAACACCCTCGCGCTGCATCTTTTTCTTGAGCACTTTAAGGGCCTGATCGACATTGTTGTCGCGAACGATAACCTGCAATGGACTTCCTTCTTCAGTTGGCGTTTCAATGGTTGAGCATGGCCAAGGCGCTGGAAAGCGCGAAGGGTAGCTCACGGTCAATCTTATTTCGCATCGGCGCTGGGCTTGGCATCAGCCGGCGCAAAGACGCAAAAAGCGCCCGACAAGGGGCGACTCAAGACGGAGCGCACCATAGCAGAAGTTCCGCCAAATGCACCCCTTGGCGATTTATATAGGAAGAAACGCGGAAATTTCGAGATGAAACGACGCAAAACAGCGTCGAAATTTCGCCATTCCCGAGCGAATTCTCCGAAAACTCAGGCCGAAACTCGCCGCCAGGCATAGGAACCGGGTGCTGCCGAGGCCTTGGCAGCCGGTTGATAGTAGAGCGGTATGCCAGCTTCCTTGCCGGCCTCGAGCTGGCCGATCGTGTATGGATTGACGATTTCGAGTGTGGAAAATCCGACCCGAAACATATGCGCGATCTGGTCGATCAGCACATCGCCTGTGGCGCGGATTTCTCCCCGGTATCCGTGACGTGTGCGCAAAAGCTCGGCCTTGGAGTAGCTGCGCCCGTCATTGAAAGCAGGGAAGGCGAGCGCGACCAAGGGCAGATGCGCCAGATACGGAAGAACGGCGTCCAGCGCGTCGCCCGGCAGAAGCTCGACGCCGATGCGTTCGATGGCGTTTCGGCGCGTCGTTTCATCGAGTTCGAGAAAGATTCCGAGCGGCAGGATCACATGCCCGCCGTCATGAAGCGCGGCAATATCCTCGGCCTTGCGCCAAAGATTGTCGCGGAACCCCTCGGGCGTCCAAAGCCGAACGTCTGACATGCTCATGAAAAACTCCTATCCCGAGGTTGGTGCGAGCGAGGTCTCGAGCCCGGGCAAATGGATACCGCATTCGGTCTTGGCCTGACCGGCCCAGCGGCCCGAACGGGGATCGTCGCCGGGCTGTACGGGGCTGGTGCAGGGAAAGCAACCGATCGACAGATAGCCGAACGCCACCAGCGGGTTTTGGCGCAGATCGTGCCTGCGCATGTAATCGGCCTGATCCCCGGTCGACCAGCGCGCGAGCGGGTTGACGCGGATGCGCGGGCCTACGGCTTCAAACACAGGCATTTCCGCCCGCGTGGAAGCCTGCCCGCGCTTGCGTCCGGTAAACCAGGCGCGATAGGGCGCGATGGCGCGGGCCATGGGCTCCACCTTGCGGATCGCGCAGCACCGGTCGGTGTCGCTCTGATGCAGAATGCCTTTCGGGTCGTCGGCAGCCAGCGCATCGTCGAGCGGCTGCACGATCACGATGTTCGTCAGACCCAGATCGTCGGCAAGCTGGTCGCGATATTCGAGCGTTTCGCCAAAATGCTGGCCAGTGTCGAGAAAGGTGATTGGCAGACCTGGCTCGGCATCGGCGATGAGGTGCAGAAGAGCCGCCGAATCCGCACCGAAGGAGGATGTGGCGGCAATGCCGCCTGCTCCGTCGAAAAGGTCGATCGCCACGGCAATGATCTCTTCGGCCGGCAAGTGCCCGTAGCGCAGGTTCAGAGCGGCTGCCAACTCGACCGTATCGCCGTTGGCAGCGAAATCGCGGTCAAGCTGCCTTGGCTTCGTGACCATAAAGAGCCTCCTTGAAGGGTGCGGGGCCGAGCCGGCGATAGGCGTCGAGGAATGTCTCGTCGCGGTTCTCGCGCTTGGCGAGATAGGTATCGACGATGGTTTCCACGGCGTCGGTAATTTCGTTCGGCGCAAAGCCGCGCCCGATGATTTCGCCGATGGTCGATCCCTCGCGCGCCGAACCGCCGAGCGTCACCTGATAGAGTTCGGCGCCTTTCTTCTCAACGCCCAGAATGCCGATATGGCCGACATGATGATGGCCGCAGGCATTGATGCAGCCGGAAATCTTGATCTGCAGATCGCCGATCTCGTCCTGGCGGGCCTGCGTCGCGAAACGTTGCGAGATCTCCTGCGCCACCGGAATGGAGCGGGCATTGGCAAGCGCGCAATAATCGAGACCGGGGCAGGCGATGATGTCGGTGATGAGACCGGCATTTGAAGTTGCCAGGCCGATCTCGACCAGGGCTGCGTGAAGCGCCGGCAGATCGGCGCGCGCTACATGCGGCAGGATCAGGTTCTGTTCGTGGCTGACGCGGATTTCATCATTGCCGTATTGCTCGGCGAGGTCGGCAATGGCGTCCATCTGCACATCGGTCGCATCGCCCGGCACTTCGCCGATGCCTTTCAACGACACGGTCACGGAGGCATAGTCTGGGTTGCTATGGGTATGCGCATTGCGGCGCAGCCAGTCGGCAAATCCCGGATCGGCTTTCACCGCTTTGCTCACGGTCGCGTCGCCTTCCGGACGAGCTTTCAGCTTCGGTGGCGCGAAATAGGTTTCGATGGCGCGGATGTCGGCGTCGGGGAGTTTCAGTTCGCTTTCTTTCAGAGCGGCGAATTCTTTCTCCACCTGCGCCGTCAATTCCTCCGTACCGGTTTCATGTACCAGGATTTTGATGCGCGCCTTGTACTTGTTGTCGCGGCGTCCGTTCAGATTGTAGACGCGCAGAATGGCCGTCACATAGGAGAGCAGGTCTTGCTCGGGCAAGAAGTCGCGGATCTTCTTGGCGACCATGGGCGTGCGGCCCAGGCCGCCGCCGACAAACACGGCGAAGCCCAGCGCACCCTCGGCATTCTTCTTCAAATGCAGGCCGATGTCATGCACCTCGATCGCCGCGCGATCGCGCTCGGCGCCCGTCACGGCAATCTTGAATTTGCGCGGCAGGTAGGAAAATTCCGGATGGAGCGACGACCATTGCCGAAGGATCTCCGCATAGGGGCGGGGATCGGCCACCTCGTCGGCGGCCGCGCCGGCGAAGTGGTCGGCAGTTACGTTGCGAATGCAGTTGCCGGACGTCTGGATGGCGTGCATCTCCACTTCGGCGAGCTCTTCGAGCACACGCGGGATGTCGACCAGCTTAGGCCAGTGAAACTGGAGGTTCTGGCGTGTGGTGAAATGGCCATAGCCCTTGTCATAGGTGCGGGCGATGTGCGCGAGCTTGCGCATCTGGCGCGGCGACAGAGAGCCGTATGGAATCGCAATTCGCAACATGTAGGCATGAAGCTGCAGATAGACGCCGTTCATCAACCTGAGTGGCTTGAACTGGTCCTCCGTCAGTTCGCCGGAAAGCCGGCGTTGCACCTGATCGCGAAATTCTGCGACGCGGGCCTGTACGAAGGCATGGTCGAATTCATCGTAACGATACATGGGACGTGGCCTGACGTTAGGCGGCGTGTTGCGCGGCGCTGCGCGCCTGCTTGCCGATCTCGGGATGAATGGACGGTCCACCGGCGCGGATGCGTTCGCGCAGCCGCTTTGGCAGGATGCGGCCCTCGGCGATCTCCACGTCGACGAGCGTGACGTCGATGACGATGTTGGCGGCGAGCGCAAGCTTCCCCGCGGCTTCGATGCGGGCTTCGTCTTCGGCGTCGCGTGCCACGTGAGCGGCATCGATCGTGTCGACCCAGCGATCGCCGGCGCCCAGCCAAACGGTTTCGCCGTCGGTCAGGCGATTGGCGGCTACAATTTTCATCATGCACGCTCCAATTGGTGCTTGTGGGTCGCGAGCGCTTCCGAGTGCTCGAAATTCGCGCCAGCCACGGCATCGCCGATCAGCGTCATCACGGGTCCGGTCAGTTCGCTGCGGTTCGAAAGCGAGGGAAGATCGCTCAGTGTTCCGTGCAACAGGCGCTTGCCGTCGCGGCTGGCGTTCTCGATCACGGCTACGGCGGTGTCCGGCGAGAGTCCGGCTTCAACCAGACGGTGAGCCACGTCGGCGGCGACCGATCGGCCCATATATACCGCAACGGTTGCACCGGAGACAGCGAGACTCGCCCAGTCGGGCAAAGTGCGCCCCTTCAGGTCATGCCCGGTGGTGAAAACGATGGACGAGGCCACGCCGCGCAGCGTCAGCGGCAGTTCGAAGTCGGCGGCGGCTGCGAAAGCGGCGGTCACACCGGGCACCACTTCATAGGAAACCTCGGCCTCCCGCAGGGCCGCCATTTCCTCGCCCGCACGCCCGAAAATCAATGGATCGCCGGATTTCAGCCGCACCACGCGTTTACCGTCGCGGCCAAGCGCCACGAGCAAATCGTTGATTTCGGGCTGGCTCTTGGAATGGCAGCCTTTGCGCTTGCCAACAGAGATGCGCTCGGCATCACGACGCCCCATGGCGACCACCGCTTCGGGCACCAGCGCATCATATACAATGACATCGGCTTCCATGAGCAGGCGCTGCGCGCGGAGCGTCAGGAGGTCTTCCGCACCGGGCCCGGCGCCCACCAGCGCGATATGGCCGGGAATGTTTTCGCCGGCGGCGAGCAGGCTGGAGGCGCTGCGCCGGGCAGCGGCCGTGTCGCCGCGGGCCATTGCGTGCGCTGTGTCGCCGGTGAAGAAGGCTTTCCAGAAACGGCGGCGGGCGAGGCCGCGCGGCACCAGGCGATCGACCGCATCGCGATACTGCGCGGCAAGCTGGGCAAGCGCGCCGAGCGACGGGGAGAGCATCTGATCGACGCGGGCCCGCATCATCTGTGCCAATACCGGGCCGGCACCCTCTGTGCCAATGGCGACTGCGAGCGGTGCCCGGTTCACCAGAGCCGGCGTATAGAAATCGCAAAGCTCGGGCCGGTCCACGGCGTTTACAGGAATGGAACGCGCGCGCGCATCCGCCACAATGACGCGGTCCTGCACCTCGTCGTCAGTGGCAGCGAATACAAGCGCCGCATTGTCGATGTAGCGCGGTGCGTAAGGGGCCTGTATCAGATGCGCGCCGTTGGCTACGGCCCAGTCGTAGAGGTTTTTTTCGGGAGCAGCGGCGACCAGCGTGATTGCCGCGCTCGACTGGCCCAGAAGGCGTGCCTTGGCGAGCGCTTCGTCGCCATTGCCGACAATAACGACGGCGCGGTTTTCCACCCGCATGAACACGGGGAAAGCGGCAAGCTTGGGAATGTCGGTCGCCATGGTTTGCGGGCCTTCTTGAAAGATGCCCGGAATAATGACGGTTTGCACGGTATTCTGAGAAGAAACACACTCGCCGCGCGGAGGATGCGACAAGATTGCTTTTTCACGGCGCCGCTTTTCGGCAGGAAATCCTTCCCCGACCGTTCCGGAATCCCCATATCCGTCATGTGGGAACAGGAAGCGCCAGGCTGCGTTTCTCCGAAACCACTTGAGCAATGGAGATCGAAATGGCTGAGTTCCGGCTTGTACACGATGCATGGGTTGTGGTTGCCGATGGAGAGAAGGCGCTTTTCCTTCGCAACGAAGGCGACGCCACCTATCCCAATCTGCAGGTCGTGCGAACGATCCATGAGGACAACCCGCCAAGTCGCGAGCAGGGCACGGACAAACCCGGGCGTTTCAACGACGGTCACGGAATTCACCGCAGCGCCGTGGACGAGACGGACTGGCATCGCATCGAGAAAGAACGCTTTGCCGCCGATGTTGCCGAACGGCTTTACAAACTTGCGCACAAGGGCAAGTTCGGTCGGCTGGTTCTTGTTGCACCGCCGCTGGTTCTGGGCGAGCTGCGCAAAGAACTGCACAAGGAAGTGGAGGACAAAATCATCGGCGAAGTCGCCAAGACCCTGACCAATCACACGGTCGGTGACATTGAGAAAGTGCTGATGCAATAGGTTTCTATCGGACCAGCACTAGCACCTCCTGCCCTCAAACGTGCTGACCACCATTAATGTGGATCTCCGAGCCGGAAACGTAGGATGACTGGTCGGAGCACAGGAAGAAGATCGTGTCGGCCACCTCCGACGTCTGTCCAAGGCGGCGCAGCGGAATGCCTTCGACAATCTTGTCCGTCCCGGGAGACAGGATCGACGTTTCGATCTCTCCAGGGGCGATGGCATTGACGCGAATACCGTGGGGGCCGAAGTCCGCCGCCATTTCCCGGGTGAGCGCGACGAGCGCCGCCTTCGATGTGGCGTACGCCGTTCCGGCGAATGGATGCACACGGCTGCCGACGATCGACGTAACGTTGACGATAGACCCTTTCGCGTTGCCGAGTTCCTTGAAGAGACCGCGGGCCAGCATGATCGGCGCGAAAAAGTTTACCTGAAACACGTCGCGCCACATATGCATCGGTGTGTCGATGGAATTCATGCGCGTGCCGCCTTCAAGCTTGGGCGAGATGGCGGCATTGTTCACCAGCGCGTCGAGCCGCCCGCCATTGGCCTCCAGCCGGTGCCGGATTTCGGCGACGGCAATGCCGACATCCTCCTGATCGGAGAGATCGACCTTGATGTGGTCCTCGGGCCCGGCCGGCCAAGGGCAATCCTCCGCGAAAGCCTGTCTGGAGCAGGTAATCACACGCCAGCCTTCGCGCGAAAAACGCTTCACCGTCGCATGGCCGATGCCTCGGCTCGCGCCGGTCAAAACCAGTGTCTTGCGTTCCTCGGCCATGCCCTGCTCCCTGTTCCGCTCCTATGTAGGCGAGAGAGCGCGGGAATGCGATAGGCAAAAGCGGATCGTGAGACTCTAATTTCCAAGTATGATGTCGAGGATCGACGTCTGCTTCCTCTGAGATCCGCCACCGACATCGGCCGGCGGCACGGGCCGTCGAACCGAGGCCGTGTGGCCAGGGTTTCCGCCGGCAGGCACCGCAGCGGGCGGTTTCGGCCGCTCGTGAGGCGGTTGGGCGCCATTGCCACCCACCGACGCTTGCGGAACGGGGCGGGTGTCGGGCTGCGTGGCGGCGATGCCGGGAGAAGATGCGCCAGGACGCCAGGAGCCAGGCAGCCGCTTGACGGGACGGTTTTTAACAGCCTCTTCCATAAACGCTTTCCAGGCGGGCACTGGCATCGAACTGCCCGTCGCACTGGTCGCCTTGGACGCATCGTTGCCGAACCAGACACCCGTCACGAGATCGGCGGTGTAGCCGACAAACCAGGCGTCGCGCGATTGCTGCGTCGTGCCGGTTTTGCCGGCGGCAGGGCGACCGATCCTGGCGGAGCGAGCGCTGCCGTACTCCACCGTGCCTTGCATCATGGCATTCATCATGCCGACGATCTCGGGACTTGCCACCCGTGTCATGCGCGGCTTGTCGTGACGGTAAAGCACCTTGCCGGAGGCGGTCGTGATGCGCTTGACGAAATAGACCTCAGGGCGCAATCCACCGGTGGCGAAGGGCAGATAAGCTGCCGTCAGCTCCAGCGGGGTGACTTCGGACGTGCCAAGCGCGATTGAGGCGTTGGCCTTGAGGTCGGATTCGATTCCCATACGATGGGCGAGCTCGACCACGGATTTGGGCCCGGCCTCCATGGCGAGCTGGGCTGCGACCGAATTGAGGGAACGGGCCAGCGCTTCCGCCAGGGTGACCGGGCCGTAATACTTGCCCTTGTAATTTTCCGGGCTCCAATCGCCAATCTTGATTGGGGCGTCGTTACGCACGCTGTCGGGCCGACGCCCCTGCTCGAGCGCAGCCATGAAAACGAACGGCTTGAAGGCCGAGCCGGGCTGGCGGCGCGCCTCGGACGCGCGATCGAACTGGCTGTTGGCATAGTCGTAGCCGCCCACCATCGCGCGCACGGCGCCGGTGGTGTCGATGGAGACGAGGGCGCCCTGACTGACGGCAAGCTTGCCGCCCTTCTCGTCGATCAGGCTGCGAATGGTCGACTCGGCCTGTTTCTGCAGTCGAAAATCGACCGTGGCTTCCACGACGATGTCGTTCTTTACATCGCCGATGAGCCCAGGAAGCTCTTCCATCACGCGGTCGGCGAAATAATGCTCGGAACCCGTCCAATACGCGGCGGCACGGGTGGCCGGCCGGCTCATGGCGGTGGTCATCTCGCTGTCGCCGATCATGCCCTGATCGCGCATGGCGGTCAGAACCACCTGCGCGCGGGTTTCCGCGGCCTGCGGATCGCGTGCCGGCGAAAGGCGCGAGGGCGCTTTCAGGAGACCCGCCAGAAGGGCAGCTTCCGACAGGCTGACATCGCGCGCCGACTTATTGAAATAACGCCGCGAGGCCGCCTCCACGCCATAGGCGCCCGAACCGAAATAAACACGGTTCAGGTACATTTCGAGGATCTGGTCTTTGGAATGCTTCTGCTCCAGCCACAGGGCGAGCAACACCTCCTGCACTTTGCGTTCGATGGTGCGGTCGGGTTTCAGAAACAGGTTCTTGGCGAGCTGCTGGGTCAGCGTCGAGCCCCCCTGGGTCAGCCGCCCGGCCATGACGTTTTCCGACATGGCTCTGGCCAGGCCAATGGGGTCGACACCGAAATGCGAATAAAAGCGGCGATCCTCAATGGCAATCACGGCCTGCGGGATGAACGGCGACATCTCGTGCAAGCCCACGGCTTCTCCACCGGTCATGCCGCGATTGGCGATCATATCGCCATCGGCGGAGACGATCTTCACATTGGGTGGGCGATCTGGAATTTCCCAGGTGGTCGCGGATGGCATCTTGGCGCCGTAATACGCGGTAATGCCGACCGCGGCGATACCGCCCCAAAGGGCAAGCACGAACGACCAGTAGACGGCGGTGCGAAGGAAACCGAAGAGACCGCGGCCGTTCGAGCCGTTGCGTCCGCTCCTTCGGCGGGTGCGCTTGCGGGGCGTGCGTTTTGCGTTCTTGCCCTTTGCAGGCTTGCGCCGTTGGCGGGAGGGCAGGACGCGGTCGCCATCGCCGAGTGTCAGATCGTCACCGCGCCGACGCGTTGCCGGCGCGTCGAATGTCGGTTCGATCCTTCGATTTTTCGTTCTACGCGCCATACGTTTTGTAGCCCCGTGACCCTGTAACCCGCACTTTCAATTGCGGGCACAGTAAAGGGCAGCGGTTTAAGGCGCAGTTAAGTCAAATTAAACGAAATCGACCGGGGATCATCAGCTGTGGGCAAATATGTCCGTCTCTTCCCAACCCATCAGATCCAACTTGGCACGGGTCGGCAGGAAACGGAAACAGGCCTCGGCCTCGCGCATACGTTTCTCGCGCTCCAGGCGCTCTGTCAGCTTTTCGCGCAGCTGATGCAGATAGAGCACGTCGGATGCCGCATATTCGAGCTGTTCGGGCGATAGCTCTTCAGCCGCCCAGTCGGAAGATTGCTGCGCCTTGGAGAGCGTGATGCCAAGCAACTCGTTGCACAGATCCTTCAGGCCGTGGCGGTCGGTGTAGGTGCGGGTGAGGCGCGAGCCGATCTTGGAGCAGAACACCGGCTCGGGCATAACGCCGACGGTGTGATAGAGAACCGCCAGATCGAAGCGCGCATAGTGAAACAGCTTGGTGATCTTGCGATTCTTCAGGAGAGCGACAAGGTTCGGCGCCTTCTTCTGGCCGGCATCGATCTGCACGACGTCTGCCGTGCCGTCGCCCGGCGAAAGCTGGACGACGCAAAGCCGGTCGCGATGGGGTTTGAGCCCCAGTGTTTCGGTGTCGATGGCGACGGCGTCCACATCGTAATGGCCGAGGTCGGGCAGATCGTTCCTGTGAAAACGGATGGTCATATCTTTGCTTTCCGGCCTATTGCTGGCTGAGGGCGTCGAGAATGCGGGCCCAGGACCGCTGACCGCGGTGGAACGAGGTGAGATCGTATTTCTCGTTGGGCGAATGGATACGGTCGTCCTGCAGACCGAAGCCCACCAGCAGGGTCTCCATATCGAGCATGCGGCGAAAATCGCCGACGATCGGGATGGACCCACCCATGGCGATGGCGACAGCCGGCTTGGACCATTCCTCCGTCAGCGCGGTCTGCGCCTTGGTGACGATCGGCATATCATAGTCGAGCTGGAAGGCCGGCGAGCCGCCATGCGGATGGAATTCCACACGGCAATCCCCGGGCAGCCGCTCCTCGACGAAGGCACGGAAAGCGGCGCGGATCTTGTCCGGATCCTGATTGTGGACGAGTCGGAACGAGACCTTGGCCGAAGCTTCCGCAGGGATCACCGTCTTGAAACCTTCACCAGTGTACCCGCCGGAGATGCCGTTCACCTCAGCCGTCGGGCGCGCCCATACGAGTTCCAGCGCGGAGCGGTCCTTCTCGCCGAACAATTTCGAAAGGCCGATCGGGCCAAGAAAGTTCTCAGTGGCCTCGCCGAGCCCTTCCCAGGATTTAAGGATGTCGGCCGGTGTCTCTTCGACACCATTGTAAAAGCCCGGCACCGCAATGCGACCGTTCTCGTCATGCAGATCGCCGAGAATGCGGGCGAGCACCGTGATCGGGTTGGCGGCAGCGCCGCCGAAGAATCCCGAATGCAGGTCGCGGTCGGCCGCCTTGACGGTGATTTCCTCGCCAACCAAGCCGCGCAGGCCGACGCAGACGGCGGGCGTCTCACGATCCCACATGGCGGTATCGCAAACGAGCGCAAATTCGGCCATCAACTCGTCGCGGTTTTCTTCCAGGAACGGCCGGAGCGAGGGGGAGCCGGACTCTTCTTCGCCTTCGAAAAGTATGGTGATCTTGCATGGCAGCTTGCCATGCACGTGCTTGTAGGCGCGGCAGGCTTCCACGAAGGTCATAAGCTGGCCCTTATCGTCGGACGAACCGCGTCCCAGGATTGCCTTACGGCCCGGCTCTATCTCCTTGATCGAAGGAGAAAAGGGGTCTTCGTCCCACAGGTTCAACGGATCGACCGGCTGGACGTCGTAGTGCCCGTAGAACAGAACGTGTGGGCCTTCGCCATCGTGATGCGCCACCACCATCGGATGTCCGGCGGTATCGCGAACGCTGGCGTCGAAGCCGATGGTTTTCAGATCTTCCACCAACCATTCGGCGGCCTTGCGGCACTCGTCGGCGAAGGCCGGGTCGGTGGAGATCGACTTGATCTTCAGAAGGTGGAAAAGCCGCTCCAGACTCTGATCGATGGAACGATCGAGTTGATCGAGAACCGGCACGAGATCGGACATGGATAGCTCCTGAAGACTGTTCGGAGAAAGATTGAATGCGGCCTATCACATTAATGCCGCGATGAGGAAAGGAAAAAGGGCCGCATGGCGGCCCTTCGATGGTTCACGGCTGGCGAAAACGCACTGCCTCAATAGGGGCAGGCGTTGTCGCTCAAAAAGTTGTGCACCTCGATCTCGCCATCGATGATCTTCTGCTTGGCTTCCTCGACGGCCGTCTTCATTTCGTCGGTCACAAGATCCTTGTTGTGTTCGTCCATCGCATAACCGACGCCGTCCTCGGCAAGGCCGAGATCCTGAAGGCCGTAGCTGAACTCACCGTTCTTGGCATCCATGAACGCGCTGTAAACCGCCACATCCACCTGTTTGACCATGGACGTCAACACATGACCCGGATGCAGGCCGTTCTGATTGGAATCGACGCCGATGCCAAGCTTGCCGGCATCCGCCGCCGCTTGGAGAACGCCAACGCCGGTTCCGCCTGCAGCGTGATAGATCACGTCGGCGCCCTGGTCGATCTGGGTGCGGGTGATTTCACCGCCCTTCGTGGGATCGTTCCACGCGGCGGGTGTATCACCGGTGTAGTTGCGGATAACGTTGGCATCGGGATTGGCCGCCTTGGCGCCGCCCACGTAACCGCATTCGAACTTGCCGATCAATGGAACCTGCATGCCGCCGACGAAGCCGACCGTGCCGGATTCGGAGGCAAGAGCGGCCAGCATGCCGACGAGGTAGGAACCTTCCTGTTCCTTAAAGGTCACGGAGCGCACATTGGGCGCATCGACCGCATCGTCGATGATTGTAAAATCCGTCTCCGGATAGTCGGGCGCGACTTTTTTCAGATAATCCACCCAGGTAAAGCCGGCCATGACGATAGGGTTGCGGCCGTTCTCGGCGAACCGGCGCAGCGCCTGCTCGCGCTGGGCATCGTTGGAGATTTCGAACTCCACATATTCGATGCCGGTTTCTTCCTTGAAACGCTCGGCGCCATTGTAGGCGGCCTCGTTGAAGGATTTGTCGAACTTGCCTCCCAAATCGTAGATGATGGCTGGAGCGATCTCTTCCGCAAACGCGCTCGCGGACATTGCGGTGGCGGCCAAAAGGCCGAGGACAATACGCTTCATGTGATCCACACCCTGTCGGTTGTTTTAGTTTCTGACTGCGCTGCACAAGCGGTCGGCCGAAAATGGCAAATCCGCCTAGGCACTCTGACGAGCGTTCCGCGACGGGCCGTGGACCATCGTGGACGGCATGGAGAAAGTCATACGCTCTCCCCTTGCGGTCACTCTTGCATGGCTGAAATCAAATTTCACGCGGAATTTTGACCGTTCGGAAAAACAACTGGGATGGTCTTTCGGACTGCGTCCCGAACTCGGAAAACCAAGTCTTTCGATGCGATCAGGCGAGAACCGTGCGTTGGCGCCGGTATCCGACGACGTAGAAAATGAGAGCGAGCGCGATGAAAACCAGCCAGCCGGGCAGGGTCAGAATATGAATAATGACCGGGTCCCATATGACGGGAAAGGTGTAGCGCTGGATCAGCGCCTGCGCCTGGTTGAGCGTGTCCGGCGACACGGAATACCAGCTTTCGCCGAGAGGGGTGAAGGTCAACGCGGATGCAGCAATGGAGCGTGTCGCATCGATCACCGCCATGACGACGGCAATCGCGAGGGCGAAAACAGCCAGTATTCGAAAGAACAGGCGCAACATCCATTCCTCGCATCTGCGCCGGCGCCGGGTCTCCGACCTTGCGCCGCGGATCGTTCCCTTCGAGACATAGGCCCGGCGGCACAGGAAGGCAATCGGGGCGCGGAAAGTTGAGTGCATATGAGGGGTGGGGGCACGAAAGTGCAGCAAATTGCAAAACTGTCACAGACTGGACTTGGCATTCTCGATCAGATCGACTAGATGAGCCTCGCGCGGCTCCAAACGCCGCGTCCTGGAGAGGTGGCCGAGTGGTTGAAGGCGCACGCCTGGAACGCGTGTATACGGGAAACCGTATCGAGGGTTCGAATCCCTCTCTCTCCGCCATAAGCCGCCGATTGCCTTCTACGGCGCGATTTTGCCACCGATCACCGCACGCCACCAAGGGCGCGTCGATAGCGTCGGTTTGACGCCACAGCACAATGTATCTCGGATGTCAGAGGCGGTAGCAATCGGCTCCATTATGGTCGCCCGCCGCCGTTGCCTTAAGCCTAGCGTCCGTCTGTAACCGATCGAGGCGTAAGGGGAAATGCAAGTCGGCTGCAAGGATCGGCGCGGTGTGGAATGTCGCTTTAGACACTTTAGGTGGCGGGCGGAAGGCTGGGGTCGCTTAATCTCTAATTCTATTGGGTATGCAGCGTCACGGGCTGCGCGCGGCGGCGCTCGACCTTGGCCAACAACACGAGGCTTGCCGTTAAAAGCAGTGCCCCATTGAACGGATGGAATGAGAGCGGCAACGGTTTAGAGCCCGCCGCCAGCACCACCTGGACGAGATAGAGCAGGAAAACGAGACCAGCCCACCAGCCGAAGCCTCGCAGGCGAGAAACCGACAGGGCACCGCCAACGAGGACAAGAGCAGGAATGGCAAGGACGCCGCCGAATCCCGCATGCACCCCCCAAAGCGCACCGTCCTGGAAAAGGGCGGTGCCGGCACTCAGGAACTGGGCAAGAAGTCCGGCAGGCAGAAGCCTTGCCGACCAGGTGAACCAGCCGGGCGTGCCGCGTTCGAGGTCTATGAAAGTGTCGTGGATCTTGGTCGCCATGGTCAGGCCGCCTTTGCTTCGCGCGCCGGGGTCGACGCGATCCATTCCGTGAGGCGGAGGACATAATCGTCGGCCGCGGCCGCGAGCGCTTCAGGCGGCAGCTTGTCGGCTTCATAGACAATGAAAGGCGACGACCATCGGAGCCCGCAGCGATTGGCCGTTGCACGAAGAGGTGCAAAAAGTGCCTCGATCGTGAACATATTTCGTCCGCCCGGATGGTAGGCTTCGGGCACGTTGCCGGCGGTGGCCGCCAGCATCAACGGGGTGCCTTCGAGCGCGCGACCTTCCGCTTCGTAGGCAAGGTAGAACATGCGCGTAAGCACAGCATCCTGCCATGCTTTCATCAACGGGGGCGTCGAATACCACTGCACCGGAAACTGGAGCACGATGCGCGGAGCGGCAAGCAGACGTGCCGCCTCCCGTTCGCCGTCGCGAACCATGTCCATGCCATAGGGATAGACAGACTGCATGTCGACGACATCGATATCTGGGAGCCTTGCTGCTGCCGAGGCCAATGCGGCATTGGCCTTCGAGCGAGAGGGGTCGGGGTGGAAAAGGAGGATGAGAGTCTTGGTCATAATCGTCTCCGCAGGTTGCGATTGCGAGACGATGCCGTCGACAGAAAAATTACTCCAATCGATTTTCAATCTGATCTATTATCTGTCAAATGAATTTAAGATCGCTCGACCTCAACCTTCTCGTGGTGCTCGACGCGCTTCTGGACGAGGCTCATGTCAGCCGCGCAGCCGATCGGGTCGGCTTGTCCCAGCCGGCAGCTTCGGCGGCGCTGCAACGCTGTCGCCATCTCTTTCGCGACGAACTGTTGGAACGTGGTCGCGGAACCATGCGCCTTACCCCGAAGGCCAAGGCGCTGCGTGCGCCGCTGAAATCGCTGTTGACGGGGGTTGTGGATCTGGTCGACCCGCCGGAGGTGCCGCTCAGTGAGATACGCCAAACCCTTCGGATCACCATGGCGGACTATCCGGCGCTGCTTGTGATCGCCCCCATGCAGCGGGAACTTCAGTATTCTGCGCCCGGTATAGATCTTGTGATCCAACCATGGCACGGCGCCGATGCCGCCCGTCTACATTTGATGGAAGGAACCACCGACCTGGCCATTTCCGTCTTTCCGCCAGCGGAGGACGAACTTCACCGAGAGGAGTTGCTCGTTGAGCGCTATGTGGTCGCCATGCGTGAGGGCCATCCGGCAATCGACAACTTCGATCTCGACACCTGGCTGCGTTATCCGCACATCCTTGTCTCCGGTCGGGGCGATACGCGAACCCCGCTCGACACGGAGCTTGCCGGCCGCGGACTCGCCCGGCGGGTCGGTCTCGTCGTGCCCAATTTCCAGATTGTTCCGTCGCTCCTTCAGGACTCCGACATGATCGCCATGCTGCCTTCACGCGTTGTGAGCGCCGAAGGCCAACTTGTTTCTTTAGCGCCGCCGATTCCAATCTCCGGCTTCACTCTCCATCTCGCCTGGCACCACCGCCGGGCCGCGGATACGGCGCTCAGACACGTTGCCGCAATGGTCGCCTCCCTGTTGCGCGAGCGTTGACAGTCTCTCTCGTTCAGGCGCTCGCCAAAGTTGGCTGAAACATCGAATGGGTGCGCTCGTGCCTGGTCGTTGGGGGGGCGATTCCAGTCAATTCGATCCTGAAAGCGGTTGTTTCTGCAAACGCCACCCTGTTCGCCATCCGGTTGGCGTGTTTTTAGCCATCGTGGCGAGCGTCCGATCGGTCGCAAATTATGCGCAGATGCAAGCGATGAGGAAGGTGAGGTGGCGGCTAGCTTGAGGACGGAACGAACCGCATGCAAACCGCGGTCTTGCCAGACAAATCGACCGCCGATCCCTTCAATCGTCGATTGGATATTTCGCGGGATAATGCGCTCTTCCGAAAAGCCGGATTGCCTGTACTGCAACTGCCAACCAATGCCGGCAGTTCGGTGTCTTTACTCGGGTCTACGATGCCGATCGCTCGGCCAACCAAGCGCTTGGTATTGTAAAAGTTAGCAAAGTTGCGAAGTTTTCCTTGCACGATAAGGGTGTGATCTGATAGTTAGCATTATGACTAAGTATGAACCCGAGCTTTCGCGCCTGTTCCATGCACTGGCCGATCCGACCCGTCGGTCGATTCTGGCGCACCTGGCTGAAGGGCCGGCCCGGGTGACCGATTTGGCTGGCCCCACGAACCTGCGTCTGCCCACAGTGATGCGGCATATTTCGGTGCTGGAAGAGGCCGGGTTGATCGTTACGTCCAAGGAGGGACGGGTGCGCACCTGTGCCGTGGTGCCAGAGGCTCTGGAGCCGGCACGCACATGGCTCGATGAACAACGGGTCATTTGGGACGCCCGGCTCGATCGACTGGAAGCATTTACGATGAAAGCGTTTAAGGAGCGTAGGAAATGATGTTGAAGCTGAACCGAAACGGCGCGCCTGCGACATTCAATCACGCAGGAGGCCGCTTTGCGACGCTGACCTTCGAGCGGGAGATGACCGCGCCGCTGTCTGCTTTGTGGCAGGCATGGACA
>ENA-ORCW01000472-ORCW01000472.1-marine-metagenome-genome-assembly--contig:-NODE-472-length-23429-cov-3.351233_pt1 | contig 23429 bp, 24 predicted proteins | sample MGYA00237784_ERZ508517 | MGnify/ENA primary metagenome ERZ508517 (study PRJEB26187, sample SAMN06268979) | marine metagenome | isolation source: Tt ae E1 feedstock associated aerobic enrichment on... | reverse complement strand
CCAGTACCGAGGCGATCAGCGCCACCGCAGCAGCGGCGCGGATGGCGGTCGCCAGTTGCTCAACAAGCCGGTTCACCACATCGAGCGCATCCTTGACCCGCACGGTCGTGACAGTGGGGAAGCTTCGCGTGACCGCGTTGAGGATCTGCGATTCGTCTGCCTGCGTCGCCTCGGCATCCGTCAGCGTGGCCAGCCAGGCGTGCGGCGCACCGGCAAAGGTGTTGGGGGAGAAAACCATTACGAAATTGATGGCCAGCGATTCCCATTCGACCGCACGGAAATTGGCGATGCGCGCGGTGACATCGCGGCCGAGCACGTTGACGGTGATGGTGTCGCCGATCTTGAGGCCAAGCTCGCCGCCTTCCTCCGCCGTGAAAGAGACGAGCGGTTCGCCCGCGTAATCGGCGGGCCACCAGTCGCCCTGGGTCAATGTCGAATTCTCCGGCGCATTGCGGGCGTAGGTGATGCCACGGTCGCCGCGCAGCACCCAACCGCCCTCGGGCGGAATCTCCATGTCCCGCACATTTACATCGTTGAGCGCCGTGATGCGCCCGCGCAACATCGGCACCTGAATCAGCTTGCCTTCCGGCGCCTGTTCCGTCACCAGATCGGCAAAGGCTTCCACTTCGCCACTCTGGATGTCGACGAAGAAGAAATTCGGCGCGACCTCCGGCAGGTTGCCGGTAATCTGTCGGCGCAAATTACCGTCGATCAGCGCCAGCGTGGCGAGCAGCGTCAGCCCGAGCCCGAGCGAGAGAACCACCGACGGCGTGAGCGCACCGGGGCGGTGAATATTGCCGAGCGCAAGGCGCAGCGGTGTGGAGGCGACACGCGGGCTGCGGCGTGCCAGCCACTCGATGCCGAGCGCCACCACGCGCAGCACAACGAAGGCGAATACCGTCGCACCGACGAACACCGCCGCCATGCGCCGGTCGTCGGAGAACCAGATGGCGATACCGGCCAGCGACGCAGCAATGGCGATGGAAAGGAGGATATAGACCGGGTGCGGCCAGCCGCGCCCGTCGACGCCCATTTCGCGGAACAGCGCAGTCGCCGGAACGTCGCGCGCACGACCGAGCGGCATCAGCGCGAAGACCAGTGTGATCATGACGCCGAAGAGCGCGGCCACGGCGAGTGCCGCGGGATAGAACCCGCCGGTGGCCGGCACCGGCAGCACGCTGGACAGCACCGCCGATGCACCGAACGGCATCAGCGCGCCGATCGCCAATCCGGAGAGAATGCCGATTCCGGCGATCATCAGGATCTGCACCAGATAGACCGTGAAGACGAAACCGCCCGACGCGCCGAGGCTCTTGAAGGTGGCGATAACGGCGCGCTTGCTGTCGAGATAGGCGCGCACGGCATTGGCCACGCCGACGCCGCCGACCACCAGCGCAGTCAGGCCCACAAGCGTGAGAAACTGAGAAAACCGCTCGATGTTGCGGGAAAGCGATGGCGCCGCATTGCTGCGTGTGCGTATGCTCCAGCCAGCCTCGGGAAACTCTGATCCAGCCTGCGCCTGGGCAGCTTCCAGCGCGCCGGCATCGGTGTCGCCGACAAGCCGAACCTTATAGACGTGTTCGACCAGACTGCCGGGCTGAATGAGCCCCGTTGCCTCCAGCGCATCGAGCGAGATCATCAAACGCGGTGCAAATCCGAAGCCGTCGGACACGGCATCGGGCTCGCCTGTCAGCACGGAACGCAATTCGATCGTCTCTGCGCCGAGCATGATTCTGTCGCCGACCTCCAGCCCCAGGCGTTCGAACAGAAGCTCGGGCGCGGCCGCGCCGAATGCGCCGTCGTTCTCGGCGAAAAGGGCGTCGTGCGCAAGCTGCGGCTCGGTGACCCGCTCCCCATACAGCGGATAAAGCCCGTCTACCGCCTTCACCTCGACAAGCGTCTGATCGGAGCCGTCCGGCAAACGCGCCATGGAGCGCATATTCGCGCTTTCGGCAACATCGCCGAGATCGGAGAGGAAGCCGCGTTCGTCTGCGCTGGCGCGGCGCTGGTTCAGTTCGAAGCGCAGATCCGCCGCAAGCAGCGCCTGGCCCTCCGTCTCGACGGCTTCGGTGATCGCGCGGGCCACCGAATTGACGCCGCCAATGGCCCCGACACCCAGCGCTATACAAGCCAGGAAGATGAAAAAGCCGGAGAGACCACCGCGCATCTCGCGCAGGGAAAAACGGAAGGCAAGGTTCAGCGTCCGGCCCAGGCTCATCTCGCCAACCCTCATGCCATTGCGGCCTTTTCGACCTCTGCTGCCGGTTCGATGCGGCCCGAGCGCATTGCCACCTGGCGCTCGCAACGGGCGGCAAGGGCCGGGTCATGCGTGACCAGCACCAGCGACGTGCCGCGCTCGCTCGCCTTGGCGAACAACATGTCGGCGATCTGCCGGCCGGTCGCCTGATCGAGATTGCCGGTGGGTTCATCGGCGATCAGAATGGCCGGTCCCGGTGCCAGCGCACGGGCAATCGCCACGCGCTGCTGCTCGCCACCGGAAAGCTCGCCGGGATAATGGGTCAAACGCCTCGAAAGGCCGACCGCGGCCAATTCTTCCCGCGCCGCGCCGAACGGATCTGCATGACCCGCCAGTTCCAGCGGAACGGCCACATTTTCCAGTGCGGTCATGTTTGGAATAAGATGGAACGACTGAAACACGATGCCGATGGAGCGGCCGCGAAAGGCGGCAATCGCATCCTCGCTCAGTCCGTTGATCTGCGTGCCGCCAACGCGCACGATGCCGTCATCGACACGCTCTAGACCGGCAATCACCATCAGCAGCGTCGATTTTCCGGAGCCCGAAGGACCGACGATGGCCGTCGAGCGACCGCGCTCAACAGACAGGCTGACCCCTTTGAGAACATGCACCGAGGAAGCACCCTCGCCCAGTGTCAGCGACACGTTCTCAAGTTCGATCACGGCTTCTGTCACGGAAAAGACATCCTATATTGGGAAGAAATGACGCTGAGACCGTACAAAAGCACGGTTTTCGCAAATATGGGTTATCCCGCATGGCATTCAAATTTTTTTGTTCTTCTGGCCGGTTCACAAAAACTTCATCGGCAGTCGCGGCAATCACGCTGGCGCTTCTAACGGTGACCGCTGCCCGGGCGGAACCCGTTGAGATCGTCGGGTTCGGCGACAGCCTGATGGCAGGTTACAATCTCGCGCCCGGCGAATCCTTCCCGGAGCGGCTTGAGGACGCGCTCAAGGCGGAAGGCTACGACGTAACCGTCGCCAATGCCGGCGTTTCCGGCGATACCACCAGCGGCGGCCTCTCAAGACTCGAGTGGTCCGTTCCCGAATCGGCCGACATTGTGATTCTGGAACTGGGCGCCAACGACATGCTGCGGGGTATCCCGCCCGCTTCCACCGAAGACAATCTCGACCGTATGGTCGCCAAGCTCGACGAGCGTGGGCAACGGGTCATCCTGGCCGGCATGGTCGCCGCCCCCAATCTCGGCAAGGACTATGCCACAGCCTTCAACCCCATCTACGAAACGCTGGCGGAGAAATACGAGCTCACTCTTATCCCCTTCTTTCTAGACGGGGTGGCGGCGGAGCCGGCATTGCTTCTGGACGACGGAATGCACCCGAACGCCGAAGGCGTTCAGCGCATGGTCGAGCGCATGTTGCCAACCTTCAGAAAGGCGCTCAACGAGCATCGTGAAGAGGGCGCCTGACACTTGGCGAAGAAACCGCTTGCTCACAGCGGCAATCGGTGATTCGCTGTGATTGACAGTGCGATTCGAGGAGGTTGCCATGCCGCGACTTTTCACCGCCCTCGAGATTCCGCGTGACGCCGCTTTGTCGTTGTCACTTCTGCGCGGGGGCCTCCCAGGAGCTCGTTGGATCGATGTCGAAAACTATCATCTGACACTGCGATTCTTCGGCGATGTGGAAGGCCACACGGCGGATGAGATCGCCAATACGCTCGATAGGGTTCGGCGGCCGTCTTTCACCGTGAAACTGTCCGGCGTCGGGGCCTTCGGGCAAAAGAAGCCCCATTCCATCTGGGCGGGCGTTTCCGCTTCGCCCGATCTTTACGCCCTGCAAGGCGAAATCGAGAGCATCTGCCGGCGGCTACGGCTGCCGCCCGATCCCAGAAAATTCATGCCACACGTGACCCTGGCACGCCTCAAGAATGCCAATCCGCGCGATGTGGCAAACTACCTCTCCGGCCGCGGGAATTTCGCCTCCATGCCCTTTACCGTCGGGCGTTTCGTGCTGATGTCCTCACGCGCCTCCACCGGCGGCGGGCCCTATATCGTCGAGGAGGCTTGGCCGTTGGTCGGCGCGGACTATGATCGTCAGTCGAGCCTCGATAACAGCGTCTCCGAAGCCTCCCGGATCGTCTGGTAGACAGAGGCGAATCCATCGTCGCCCCCGTAATAGGGGTCGGGAATATCGATTATACGGCCTTCCGCATAATCGAGAAAAAGATGGATGTTGTCCGCATTCCCCGCCGGTGCGCGTTCACGCAGCGTTCGAACATTGTTTCGGTCCATACCCAGAAGCAGGTCGAACCGTGCGAAATCGTCGGCGGCCACCTGCCGTGCGCGCTGAGCGGAAATGTCGACACCGAACCGGCGCGCAATCTCCATCGAGCGTGGATCCGGTGTGTTGCCCGCATGCCAGGCGCCGGTGCCGGCGGAATCGATCAGGAACTCCGCTTCCCGCCCCCGCTCGCTCACCACACTGCGAAACACGCCCTCGGCGAGGGGCGAACGGCAGATGTTGCCAAGGCAGACGAAAAGGATCGAGATGCGGGGCTTTGCGTTCATGGTCGAGGCACTATCATTCACTGGGAGTTCTGTGTTTGCATTCGGCCCTAAGGACGACACCAAAACAATGCCGAATGTCAAACGCATTCCAACGGGATTGACGATGCCAACGGGCGATACCATGGAGAGACGCAATGACGAGAGCGAAGCTCGATCCGGCCTCACTTGAACAGGCGCTCACGACACTGGAAGGTTGGGAATTGGCGGAGGACGGCGATTCTATCCAGCGCCGGTTCGTCTTCGCCGATTTCTCCGAGGCCTTCGCCTTCATGACCCGCTCGGCGCTGGCGGCGGAGAAGCTCAATCACCACCCCGATTGGTCGAATGTGTACAAGACCGTGGACGTCATGCTCTCGACGCACGATGCCGGCGGGCTGACCGAGTTGGACTTCAAACTGGCAGCGGCAATGAACCGCTTTGCCGACGTCTAGCATCGAGCGCACATTGAATTTCGCCACGCATCTCCCACATTCTGGCGATCAGGAGACGCTATGGACGACGTGAAAATCGGCGAGATTCTGGAACCGGTGGGCGCTGGCGAGAACCAGCGACGCGCCGAACGTGTGCGCGCGAAATTCTGGCGCACAATGAAGAAGGCCGCCCGCCAGGTACCTTTCATGGACGAACTCGTCGCCGGCTATTATTGCGCGCTCGACGACGACACGCCGCCCAAGGTGCGCGGCATCCTTCTCGCCGCGCTTGCTTATTTCATCCTCCCGCTCGACGTGGTGCCCGATTTTCTGCTCGGCCTCGGCTTCACCGACGACGTGGCGGTTCTGGCCGCAGCGCTCAATGCGGTACGCCGTCATATCACACCCGCCCACCGCCTCGCCGCCAAACGAGCGCTCGCCGAGACGGAACGCGACCGCTAACCAGTCAAAATCTTGCCTCTTTCATTCGTTTCAACCAGAAATGAAGGGTGTTCGGCTGTCGTCGCGCAAATTTTGCGACGATGGATATATCGGGGTTGAGCGCATGAAGAATCCGTCGATTCGCTTCACGCTTTGGTAACCCAGATTAAATAAAAATGAAGTGATCTAGCGGGACCAGCCGGTCTCCAAACACTGGCAAAAAAGACGGTCAAGACGATGCGCGTACTGATTTCGACACTGATGCTCATTTGCGGAATGGCGGCGGCGAGCCCTGCGCTGGCCCAGGCAACGGCGGTGGGGCAGCATCGCGACTGGGGTGTCTATAGCTACCAGTCAGGCAACGGCAAAGTGTGTTACGCCATGAGCGTGCCGAAGGAGAAACAGCCGGCGAGCCTCGACCATGGCGATATTTTCTTCTTCGTCAGTCAGAAGCCCGGACAGAATGTGGCCTCCGAACCCCAGTTCATCGCCGCCTACAGTTTTCAGACCGGCTCCAAGGTGGTGGTGACGGTCGGAAGCAAAAGCTTCACCATGTTCACGCAGGGCAAGTCGGCCTGGCTCGAAAACGCCGCCGAAGAACCTCAGTTGATCTCCGCCATGAGGGCTGGAGCCGACATGAAGGTCGCCGCCAAGTCGGGTCGCGGCAACGACACCAGCTACACCTTTTCGCTGAGCGGCGTGACGGCCGCGATCGACGCCACACAGAACTGCAAGTAAAATCGGCAGTCGGCACGAACGGTCGGCCGTCACAGGTGACGGCGGCCGACAGGCATGCTATGAGCGCGGCAAATGAAGGGTGGCCCCGACATTCGGAGAGAGCCGCCCACCAAGCACTTCAAGAACGCCATGGCACTGACACTCGATCTATCGACGCCCGAGGGGCGCGCTGAACTGCGTCCCACCGCAACAGCCGAAAAGCAATCGCTGATCGGTCTCTCGCGTGAAGAGCTTACCGAGGCTCTGCTCTCGCTCGACGTGCCTGAACGCCAGGCGCGCATGCGCGTGCGCCAGCTTTGGCACTGGCTCTACGTGCGCGGCGTCTCGGATTTCTCGCAGATGTTCAACATCTCGAAGGAACTGCGCACCAAACTCGACACCCATTTTACCATCGATCGCCCGGAGATCATCGAAGAACAAATCTCCCAGGACGGCACCCGCAAATGGCTGATGCGCTTTCCGCCGCGCGGTGCGGGACGCCCGGTCGACGTGGAAACGGTCTACATTCCCGAGGAAGGTCGCGGCACGCTGTGTATTTCCAGCCAGGTGGGCTGCACGCTGACCTGCTCGTTCTGCCACACCGGCACGCAGAAGCTGGTGCGCAACCTGACGCCAGGCGAAATCCTGGATCAGCTTCTTATCGCCCGCGACCGGCTCGGCGATTTCCCCGATGCGGATACGCCCGATGGCGCGATCGTGCCGGCCGAAGGCCGCAAGGTCACCAACATCGTGATGATGGGCATGGGCGAACCGCTCTACAATTTCGAGAATGTGAAGCAGGCATTGCTGATCGCTTCGGATGGTGAGGGGCTTTCGCTCTCCAAGCGCCGCATCACGCTTTCCACCTCCGGCGTGGTTTCGGAAATCTACCGCACGGGCGAAGAGATCGGCGTTATGCTGGCGATCTCGCTGCACGCGATCCGCGACGAGCTGCGCAACGAGCTGGTGCCGATCAACAAGAAGTTTCCGCTCAAGGAATTGCTCGACGCCTGCCGCGCCTATCCGGGCCTGTCCAATGCGCGGCGCATCACCTTCGAATATGTGATGCTGAAGGGTATCAACGATTCGCTCGACGATGCGCGTGAGCTGGTGCGTCTGTTGAAAGGCATTCCCGCCAAGATCAACCTGATCCCCTTCAACCCCTGGCCGGGCAGCGATTACGAATGCTCGGATTGGGAGCAGATCGAGGAATTCGCGGACCTGGTCAACAAAGCCGGCTATGCTTCTCCCATCCGTACCCCGCGCGGTCGCGATATTCTGGCCGCTTGCGGCCAGCTCAAATCCGCTTCCGAACGCATGAAGAAAGCCGATCGGCTCAAACTCGAAGCGATGATGATCGCCGGACACGGCGAATAGGAAATACAGTTTCAAATCGACGCCGGCTCGCAGTGTCGCGTCGGCGTTTTTGTTGCCGGTTGCCGGTTGGTTTCCGCTCAGCGGGCCTGTGCCGTCAGAATCTTCAGCGCGAAAGCTGAAAAGACACCGGCAAACAGATAATCGACCATACGTGTGACGCGCGGACTCTTCCTGAGAAGCCTGGAGAAACTGTCCGCCGCGATCACCATTGGCGCGACGACGGGCAACGCAAGCGGGATGAACAGCAGACCGAGGAAGAACAGCTTGCCCGGCGCATTCGGGTCGGTGGCCGAAACGAATTGCGGCAGGAAGGTCATGAAGAACAGAATGATCTTCGGGTTCAACAGATTGATTCCGAGGCCCGTGGCCCAGTTCTTCAACAGTGAACGGCCCGAACCCGCTTTTTTCTCCGGAGAGAACGCCGAGCCCTTACGGATCGCCTGGACGGCAAGCCAGATCAGATAACCCGCACCGAACACCTTGAGCGCCAGGAACGCCTCGGGGGACGCCACAATGAGCGCGGAAAGCCCCAGCGCCACGAGCGCTGTATGTATCAGGATGCCGCTCATGGCACCGAACATGCAAGCAAAGCCCGCTGCCCGGCCTTGGCTGAGCGCGCGGCCGACGAACAAGGTCATGTCTGGCCCCGGTGTGATAGAGATCACGAAGGTGGCGAGGGCGAACTGCAGGATGGTGGCGAAATCCGGGATGAAGGGCATTGAAAGCTTCCGGCGCGGGTTGAAGTGCCGGAAGCTAACGCAAGATCGGGCGCGATGCCAGACGTCTCGTCCGCGCAATAATGGCCGGGCGGACCGGACAACAATCCTCAGATCGTCTGCGTAACCTTGTTCAGCTTGTCGGGCGTATCGGGGTTGAGGCCGCGTTCACGCGCAACACGCTCGATCAGGCGGTAATAGCCGACGAGCGACACCAGCGGATCGATGTGACCGTGCCCGGTGGTCGGCGTCTCGACCGTGCGCTCACCCAGATCGCGCGAGGAGAAGCTCGCAACCCGCGCTCCAAGACCGCGCAGTTTTGCAAGGGATTGGGAGCTTGAAACGAGCGCTGCATCGTCGGGTACGAACGCCAGGATCGGGAAGCCCTGATCGACAAGCTGCATCGGCCCGTGCATGAGTTCGGCCAGCGAGAAGGCTTCGGCATGAAGCTGCGCGGTTTCCTTGGCCTTGAGCGCTGCCTCCAGTGCAATGGCGAAACCCGGCCCGCGGCCAGCAGTGTAAATCGAACCGGCATCGGCCAGCAGCGGCAGGAGCGGTTCCCAATTCACATCACATGCCGCCGCCAGTGCTTCGGGCAGTCGGTTGAGCGCATCCCTCAGCCCAATGTCGCCGGAAGCGACCTGCGCGACGCCGGCAAGCGCCGCCGCCGAGGCAATGAAACTCTTCGTTGCCGCGACGCTGCGCTCCGGTCCGGCGTGGATCGGAAGAACAATGTCGGCCGCCTCTGCGAGCGGGCTGTCTGCCACATTGACCACCGCCAGGGTGACGGCACCGCCCTTTTTGGCGGACTGTTGCGCGGCCACAATATCTGGACTGGCGCCGGATTGGGAAATGGTAATGTGAAGCGCGCGGTCGAGCTTCAGCGATGCGTCGTAGACCGAGGCAACCGAAGGGCCGATGGAGGCCACCGGAATGCCCGTGTGGATTTCGAATAGATATTTGAAAAAGCTCGCCGCGTGGTCCGAGGAGCCGCGCGCCGACATGCTCACCACTGCCGGCGAGCGTTCCGCTATCACCTTGCCCAATTCGGCAAAGGTCTGCGCCTCGTTGGCAAAGAGTCGGCCGACAGCCTCGGCAGCTTCTGCGGTTTCCTGAAACATCAGGGAAGGAGTGTCGGTCATTTCAGTTTTTCCGTATGGATCGTACGTTTCAATGAAGGCGGTTCAGTCGAGTCCCGCCAGCGTGCGATGCAAATCGTCACCATTGCGAGCCAGAGCGGCAACGGCCTCGTCGGGTGCGAGACCATGCACGACCAGTACTGCCGGCTTCACATGAAAGGCTGTCCGCTCGAGCGCCCCGCGCGCCGTCGCCTCGTCGCAATCCGCGACCTGCATCAACATCTCGACGGCGCGGTGCACCAGTTTCTTGTTGGTCGGTTTCATGTCCACCATGCGGCCACGATAGACCTTGCCAAGTCGCATCATGACCGCCGTGGAAAAGAGGTTCACGGCGATTTTCTGGCTGGTGCCCGCGGCCATCCGTGTCGAACCAGCGAGAACCTCCGGCCCGGTTTCCAGAAGCACCCCGCATTCCGCTTCTTCGAGGAGCGCACTGCCGGGATTGTTTGCCAAGCCGATGGTCAACGCCCCGCACGTCTTCGCAGCGCCGATCGCCGCCAGCGTGTAGGGTGTGCTGCCGCTCGCCGCGATTCCGACCACCACGTCGCGATGGCCGCACCCCACCGCATCGATCTCGGCGCGCGCCGCATCTTCGTCGTCTTCCGCGCTTTCGCGTGCCTCGGCGACAGTGATGTCGCCTCCGGCCAACAGAAAAATGCAACGCGCCTCCGGCCAACCGAAGGTTGGATAAAGCTCGACCGCATCGAGCATGCCGACCCGTCCCGATGTGCCTGCGCCAACATAAATAAGGCGGCTTTCGGAATCGAACAGACGGTTCGCAGCCGCCTCCACCGCCGTCTCCAATGCCGGCAGGGCTGCCTTGACCGCACCGATGGCAGCCCGCTGCCCATCCAGCATGGCATCGAGCATATCGGCTGTCGCAAAACGTTCGATGTCGCGATAGGCCTGGCTTGCGGTTTCCGTCGGTTTTGTCATGGCGGGCTCGTTGGCTTCCGGTTTGCGCGATCCTTAATAGACCAATCTAATACCAAACACGTTATACAGGCTTTTCGAACGGAATCCATTCCCTTCCCGCCAATCTCGTGAAAAATCACGTTATCGACGTTCTATCCCACGTTACCGGCGCTTTGGAATTGCGGCAAAGTTCCACCGACGGGCCACCGGCTTGCAAAGCTGTATCTTCGGCCTCATAATTGGACTTAACCTATTAAGACCACTTTCAGAGAAGCAGGGACGCGCAACGAAGATGACCAAGGCCCATGAGGAACCGGGGACCAGCCTCGGCGCGCTCCTTTCGAGCGACATGAAGGCTGGCGAAACGGATGCGACCCCGCTCTACATCAGGCTCGCCAACGCGATGCGCAAGCTGGTCGAGGCCGGCGCTCTCGAACCGGGCGCGGCCCTGCCTTCCGAGCGCACCCTGGCCGAGATCACCGCGCTGTCGCGCGTGACGGTGCGGCGCGGCATCGAGTTGTTGGTGCGCGAGGGCGTTCTCGAGCAACGCAGGGGGTCGGGCACCTATGTGCTTCCACCGGCAGAACGTTTCGAGCAGCCCCTGGCGGCAATCACCAGTTTCACCGAAGACATGCTTTCCTACGGTCGCAGGCCGCAGACACGCTGGCTGGCGCGCGAATACGCGAACCCGTCCGCGCAGGAAGCGATGACGCTTGGCCTGTCGCCGGGCGACCGCGTTCTGCGTCTGCATCGTCTGCGCTCGGCAGACACGTTGCCGCTGGCGGTGGAACTCGCCGTCGTGCCGGCAGACGTCCTGCCGGACCCGTCGGCGCTCGGGACATCGCTCTACGAGTCCATGGCACTGGCCGGCGCACGGCCGCACAAGGCGTTGCAACGCATGCACGCCTGCGCCCTACCGGAGTTCGAGGCGCGTCTGTTGGAAGCCGAGGCGGGCGAGCCGGCACTTTTCCTGGAACGTGTTTCGCGCACGGCGGAAGGCCGCGTGATCGAGTTCACGCGTTCCTATTTCAAGGGCGACCGGTTCGATTTTGTCGCCGAGCTCAACCTGCTGCCGGACGCCGCCGATCGGCAAACCCCACTCCCGGTGGGAACCTAAAGCGATTCGAGGAAACGGATCAGATTGTCGCGATCCCGCATTTCCATCTCGACCACTCGGTCGCGTGCGGCCTGGGCTTCCCCGCCGTGCCAGAGAACCGCTTCGAGCAGCGTGCGTGCGCGACCGTCATGCAGGAAGGTCGCTTCCGCGTTCACCGTTGCGGTGAGCCCAATGCCCCAGAGCGGCGGTGTGCGCCATTCAAAACCGTCGGCGAGACCTTCCGAGCGCCCATCGGCGAGCCCCGTGCCCATGTCGTGTAAAAGCATGTCGGTATAAGGCCAGATGAGCTGAAACCGTAACGCCGGATCCTCGACGTCGCGGCGGGTCACATATTTGGGTCGATGACAGGCGGCGCAACCGCTATCGTAAAACACCTTCTTGCCGGCAAGCACTGCCGGATTGTCCACGTCGCGCCGAACCGGCACCGCGAGATGACTCGAATAGAAGGTGACAAGATCGAAAAGGTCATCCGGCACCTCATGCGCGCCGAGACGCTCCTGTGCACCGTGCGGCAGGGCAAGACACCCGGTCTGCGCCTGTGTGCAATCGCCCCAATGGTTCGGTGCGGCCGGTGTCGAAAGCCCCATATCGCCGGAAAAGGCATCGGCGGTCTGCTGCTCGATGCTGGACGCGATTGCTTTCCAACCGAACCGGCCAAGCTTCCATTGGCCATCGATGTCGCGAGTTCGCGCGGGACGGCCGGAAATACCGTCATTGTCTTCATCGCCGGGATCCGCCCAGGCGAGAATGTCCGCCTCGTGCACGCTTTCCAGAAGTCCAAGCCCGATCATCGGTGGCGCGACACGCGCCGATATCATCAAATCCTCGCGCAACGGCCCGTATCCGGGGTCGGCAATCTTCAGTACCGGCTTGCGCAGTGTGACGGTCTCCCCGTCGGACAACATAACCGGCAGTTCCTCATAGGAAATGTCGACACGTCCCTCGGGGTCGAGACCCGCCACCGCATGGTCCTGAAGCTGCAGGCCATAGACCGGATCGGGTGCCGCGGGGAGGCGGCCGTCTGCAATCGCGTCCTTCTGCGCCTCGCTTGGAGCGATGGACAAACGCACAAGCAACGATACCGCCGAGTCCCCCGGCTGCGCCGGCGCGTGGCCCCGCCCATCCTTGATGTGGCACGACTGGCAGGCGCGGGCGTTGAACAACGGTCCCAGCCCGTCGGACGCCTGCGTGGAGGACGGTGAGGAGACCCAGTCCTTGCGAAACAGGCCATTGCCGAGCAGAAAACGCTCCAGTTCGGCAAATTCCAGATTGGCGGAGGAGTGCGAAAACGCGTTGGCGTTGATCAGCTTCGTGGAGGTGGTCGCACCGGCAGACATGCGCTCGAAACGTTCCGGCTTGTCGAAACGCGTCGCCGGCCGGGTGACGTTCTCGACACGCGCGCGATCCTTTTCGTTCAGATCGTCGCGTTCGCGTGGAGACGGGCTATCCGCGTGCGCGGTCAGAGCCAGCGAAGAACAAAGGCCGACCAGTATCGCGGCACGGACGGAACGTTTCATGACTGAAAATTACATGTCATGACGCCGGGCCGGCAAGCAGCCCGGCGTCGAATTGAACTCACTCGAAAACAGCGTCGGGATTGTCGAGGCTGTCGGAGCCTTCCAGTTCGATACCGGAAAGATCGAGCGCGGCGATCACGCGCTCAAGCGAGCGGGTCTGGTCGACAAGCCCGTCGATCGCTGCCTGAACGACAGCATTGCCCTCGTCATTTCCCTGACCGATCATCTGGTCGTAGGCTTCACCGCCTTCGGCACGCGACTTAAGCGTCGTCATCGCCTCCAACGTTGTGTCGAGCTTCGCCTTTACCTCGTCGGCAAGCGCCGCGTCGCTTTCGGAAACCAGATCCGCAAGGCTCGGTCCCTCAACCTTGGAACCGTCCACGCGTTCATACGAGCCGAAATAGACGTTTCGAATGCCCACGAGGTCGTAATAGTGGCTGTTGTGGGTGTTGTCTGAGAAACAATCGTGTTCCTCTTCCGGATCGTTGAGGAGCAGGCCGAGCTTCATACGCTCACCGGCAAGTTCGCCATAGGAAAGCGAGCCGAGACCCGTCAGCATCGCCGTCAGGCCAGCGCTCGGATCAGCGGTCACCTCGGCGCGCGCTTCGCCGTCGGTCTGCCAATTGGCAACCATTTCCTCCAGATCGGCGATTAAGAGATCGGCTGCGGCCTGAAGATACTGCGCGCGGCGGTCGCAATGATCGCCCGTGCAGTTTTCCGTGTCGAAGTCGGTATAGGGGCGCGCACCCGCTCCGGCATCCGTACCGTTTAGATCCTGGCCCCAAAGGAGAAATTCGATAGCGTGATAGCCCGTGGCTACATTCGCCTCGATGCCGCCAGCCTCGTGCAGCGACTGGATCACCTCCGGCGTGATTTCCGAAACATCGACTTCGGTTCCTCCGGCGCTCACCTTGTCATTGGCGATAACATTGACCGTATAGAACTCGTTGGCGTCGGATTCAGTGCCGTAACTGGCATCCACATAATCGATGAGACCTTCGTCCAACGGCCAGGCGTTAACCCTGCCTTCCCACTCGTCGACAATGGCGTTGCCGAACCGATAGGCCTCGCTCTGCTGATAGGGAACCCGCGCGGCGAGCCAGGCCTCCCTGGCAGCGGCCATGGTTTCTTCCGATGGCGCCTCGACGAGCTTGTCGACCGCTTCCTTCAACACTTTCGCGGTCTCGAGGCTGTCCTCATAGGTGGCCAATGCGATGTCCGCATAGGTGGAGACCACCTCCTGCGGCTCCACGGCGGCGGCGGGAGAGATCATTGCAACAGTGGCGATTGCAGTCCCAACGAGTAAACGACGTTTCATAAGACTTCCCCTCTTGTCCAGTCTGAAGCTTGGTTACCGGAAGCACGCGTCCGCCCGACGCGCCCTTCCAGCCGCCACTCGATAATGTGGATTTAGATTATCAGGTTTATGAAGGCAAGCCCAGCGGCGCTTTTGCGCCCATTACTCCATCGCCTTTACGGCAATCACCGCATTGGTACCGCCAAACGCGAATCCGTTGCTAAGTGCCACGCGCACATCGCGCTGGCGCGCCTCGTTGGGCGTCACGTCGAGATCGCAATCCGGGTCGGCCTCGCGGTAGCCGGCCGTTGGCGGCACGACACCGTCGCGGATCGCCATCACGCAGGCAATCAGTTCAAGCGCGCCGGATGCACCCAGACAGTGTGCATGCATGGATTTGGTGGAAGACACCGAAAGCTTCCGGGCATGATCGCCGAAAACACGCTTAATCGCTTCGGTCTCGATCTTGTCGTTGGCCTTGGTTCCCGTGCCATGGGCATTGATGTAGTCGACATCGGCCGGGACAAGGCCGGCTTCATCCAGACAGGACTTGAGCGCGGCGACCGGTCCCTCGACCGTAGGCGCCACAATGTCCGAGGCATCGGCGGACATGCCGCCACCGGCAAGCTCGGCCAGGATGTTGGCGCCCCGCGCCCGCGCGTGCTCCAGCGTTTCGAGAACCACGATGCCCGCGCCTTCGCCGAGAACCAGCCCGTTGCGGTCGGCGGAAAAGGGGCGGCAGGTCTCGGGTGCGAGCACCCGCAACGCTTCCCATCCCTTGAGAATGCCATAGATAAGCGGCGCGTCGGTTCCACCGGCCAGCATTACATCGGCTCGGCCAAGCCGAATCTGATCGGCAGCCGCCAAAATCGCATGATTGGACGAGGAACAGGCGGACGTCGCACCGAAGACCGGGATCCCACGCGGCACCGTGAAAATTCCTGTGCGCGGCTTTCCCTCCAGAAGAATGGCGCGATAGCTGTCTTCGATGGCTTCCCAGCCACAAACTCCGGTGCCGACAACGGCCCCCACGCGATGCGTATTGGTTGCGGCCACCGTGAAGCCAGACTGGCCCAGGGCCTCTTCGGCGGAAATTGCCGCAAGAAGGCTGAAGCGATCCATGGTGACGAGCCGCTTTCGGTCGATTCCGTGATCCGGCAGTTCCTTGATTTCCGCCCCAATCCGCACTTTCAACTCGTGAAGCGAAGCGGTGGTGATGGGACCGATAGCCTGACGTCCGGCGCGCATGCCAGACCAGATAGCCGGAGCATCCGTTCCAAGCGCGCAAATGCCGCCAATGCCGGTTATGACGATGCGCGGCGCTGCCATTTAGGTCTTGGCGTCCACCAGCTCGCGCACGGCGGCGACGATATCCTTGACCGTTTCCATGTTCTCCCAGGCTTCGGCGGTGTTCATTTCCACCTCAATATTGAACTCGTCCTCGACGTCGAAAATGATCTCGGTGAGTTCCAGGGAGTGAATGCCGAGGTCGGCCAGCGGCGTGTCGAGCGTTATGGTGTCGGCACCGTCCTGCGCATGGGTCTTGATCTTCTCGAGAATCGTCTTGCCGATCTCATCCGCGCTCAAACTGGTTTCAGCATTCATAAGCGTCTCCTCGGACCACTTTTGCGCCGGCTAGGATGCCATATGGCAAGGCGTCCGTGCTCAACTCTCTAAAAATACAATTTGCAGCCATAAGAAACCAAACCGCGTCATGCGGCAAGAGTCTGCGGTGCATATCCGCCGAGCAGCACACGGTCAGTTACCGTTGGCACCGCCCTTCACGAAAATCGTCACGGCCCCGTCATCCGCATATTCGAGCGCAACCACATCTGTGAGCTGGATCGAGCGGGAATCCACGGCATGGAAAAACAGCGCGCTTCCCTCAATCGATTCGCGCAGCATCTCGATTTCACTTTCGTGCTCGGCCAACGCTTCGGCAATGCCGCTGCCTTTTTCCTCAAGGTCGGGCAGGAAGACGATATCGATCTCATCCAGCGAGAAAGTCTTGCGCACCCGCCTCGCATTCTCGGTGGTCGCACCGATTGCGGCGACGATGCGCTCACTGGCGGACTCGGCTTCGACCTCTTCGGTCTTGACTTCCGATCCGACGATCGCGTCGATTGCTTCCTCGCGCTGAAGTCCCTGTGCGAACAGCGGCGACTGCAAGGCAAAGGCCGTCGCCAGCGCCAGGGCAACCATCCAGTGAAATCCGGCGTCGATCAGTGACGGCCGATCTCCAATGCTCAAACTCATGATTCAATCCCGTATGTTCGCCGCGCACAAAACACGTTCTGCGCCGGAAGGCAACGGGCACACCGCGCAACGGGTTCCCTCAAAGCCGGGAAGAATAGTCCGATACCAGTAGCCGATAGGGATCTTCATCTTCCTCGATTTCGGAGAACCGCGCCACCGGATCGGAAAAAATATTGTCCGTCACATCGTCGTTCACGGTCGAGACCTCACCGATCAGCACATCCTTCTTCTCACCCCAGAAGGCATGCCAGACCCCGGGCAGGAGCGTCACGCTCTCACCGGGCTGCAAGCGCAGGATACCGCCGGCGTCCACGCGTCGCATCACACCGTCCGTGGGCACGCTGACGGGGGCCACGCGATCGATCTGCCCGTCGGCGTCGGAGGCAAAAAGCTCGATACAGAGCGTTCCGCCGCCGCGATTGATGATGTCTTCCGCCTTGATGGCGTGCGTGTGCATCGGCGCAACCTGATCGCGCCGGGAGATCATGATTTTCTCCGCATAGAGCATGCCACGACCATGCTTCAAATCTTCCTGATTGCCGTTACGCACCGTGAAGAGAAACAGGCCGCGTCTGTCGAAATCGCCGCCGCCATAGTCGGTTATATCCCAGCCGAGATGCGCGTCGACAATTCCCCCGATCGCTTCGCGCCTGCGCCTCATCTCGTCGGGCGTCCAGTCGGCAAAAGGCGGCAGCACGTAGCCGAAGGAGCGTATGAAAGCTTCTCCCTCGCGCAGAATCTCGTTCACTTTCGACCGTTTCACCGCCGCCTCCCTGATGCGAACCGATTTAGATTGTCGGGTCGTATCGCAAGCTTCGCGCCACGCCAAGGCGTTTGTTCAGAATGCCTTGAAAGTCAGTGTTGTGAGCGAGCGGCGAATACCGGGCACATTGGCGATGTTCTCACTGACGAACTTGCCGATATCGACGCCATCGTCGATGTAGACCTTCATTAGAAGATCGTAGTCGCCACTGGTGGAGTAGAGTTCCGAGGCGATCTCACGCTTGTAGAGTTCGTCCGCCACCTCGTAGGTCTTGCCGGGTTTGCAGCGCAATTGAACGAAGACAGGTCTCATAGGGGCTCCATGGAGCAAGTTCGAAACTGGACCGGGCCAGATTTGGCCCATCGATCTAAGCTGTCAACAGACAGCGCACGCTCTGATGGTCCGAATCCGCAAGCCCGTCAATGACATCGAAATGATGCCGGTCGGGTTCTTCCACAGAAGCCGTTCGCGCGCCGAGCCCGACCCAGATATTGGCCAGCAGCGCATTCTGGCGGAGAAACTCGGCCCGTTCCGACGCACCGACCCAGCAGGTGAGGCGCACGCCGGGCATGGGCGAAAGGAGGACCGGACTTTCCGCCTGCGCTTCGTCCGGTGTGATTTTCAGCCCTTCGTTCATGGCCGTCTTCATCATCGGGCGCAGATCGTGCACGCCGGAAATCGACAGGACGTGGCGCAACCGCGCACGCACGGCATTCGCTAGCGGCGAGGTCTCGCAGGCCATGCGCGAAACCAGATGCCCGCCCGCCGAATGGCCGGTCAGGATCAGCGGGCCATCGACACGTTCGGCAGCAGCAGAAACGGCTTGCCCGATCTCACGTACGATGCCGGAGATCGAATTCTCCGGACACAGCGTGTAGGACGGCATGGCGACCGCGTAGCCGCTGTCGACCGCACCGGCGGCCAGATGCGACCAATAGCTCTTGTCGAGCCTCAGCCAGAAGCCTCCATGGATGAACACCACCAGGCCGGCAGGCGTTCCCTCGGGCAAGAACAGATCGAACCGGTTGCGCTCGCCCTTGCCATAGGAAATGTCGAACTCGGCCCGGCCGGCGGCCGAAAGCCTATCGCGATAATTCTGGGCCGGCGCTACCCAGGCGCCAGGCCAGCGGTCGCCGCTCGGAATGTTGGCGCCATTGGCATAAGCATCGTCCCAATCGGTAACCTGACGATAGAACACGTGCGGATCCCTCCCATACTTCGGTACGCGCACCCTGCTTAGCCTTGACGGCTTGCCCTGTCATCATCGCAGCGCGTCATGTAGACTGGGCACAGGCCGAATATATTTCAACCTTAAAATTTCATACTTGAAATGTCGTCGGTCCAATGCAATGCTCCAAGCTTACGAGCCAGGTGTCGAGCGATCCTGGGAGGAAGGAGCGCGAGCATGAAAGTCGCAATTCTCGGCGGTGGTCCGGCGGGCCTCTACTTCGCAATCTCGATGAAGCTGCGCGACGCAGCCCACGACATCACGGTTTACGAGCGCAACAAGCCCGACGACACATTCGGCTGGGGCGTGGTTCTCTCAGATGAAACCCTCGACAATCTGGCGGAGAACGACCCTGTCAGCGCCGAGCGCATCCGCGAGCATTTCGCCTATTGGGACGACATCGCCGTGGTCCACAAGGGCGTACGCACGCTCTCCACGGGTCACGGTTTCTGCGGCATAGGCCGCATGCGCTTGCTTGTTCTCCTGCAGGAACGCGCCCGCGAACTCGGCATCAATCTCGAATTCGAGACCGAGATCGACGATCCCCGTCCCTTCATGGCCGATTACGACATGGTCCTTGCCTCCGATGGCCTGAACTCCAGAACGCGAACCATGTTCGCTGACGTTTTCAAGCCAGACATAGACGTGCGCAAGTGCAAGTTCGTGTGGCTGGGCACGCACCAGAAATTCGACGACGCCTTCACTTTCATCTTCGAGAAAACGGAGCATGGTTGGGTGTGGGCCCACGCTTACCAGTTCGACGACGATACAGCGACCTTCATCGTCGAGTGCGGCCCGGAGACCTGGGAGAAGTTCGGCTTCGGCGAGATGAGCCAGCAGGAATCCATCGCCGTATGCGAGCGGATATTCAGGGATCATCTGGACGGGCACAAGCTGATGACCAACGCCAACCACATTCGCGGTTCGGCATGGATCAATTTCCCCCGCGTCCTGTGCGAGCGCTGGTCGCACGAAAACATCGCCCTGATGGGAGACGCCGCCGCGAGCGCGCACTTCTCCATCGGCTCAGGCACCAAGCTTGCATTGGAAAGCGCAATCGCACTGGCCGAATACCTGCACACGGAGCCGACACTGAAGGAAGCCTTCGACAAGTATGAGGACGCGCGGCGGCTGGAAGTGCTGCGTCTTCAGTCGGCGGCCCGCAACTCGCTCGAGTGGTTCGAAGAAGTGGAACGCTATCTCGATCTCGACCCGGTGCAGTTCAACTATTCGCTGCTCACCCGCTCGCAACGCATCAGCCATGAAAATCTGCGCCTGCGCGATCCCGAATGGCTCTCGGGTGCCGAAAGCTGGTTCCAACAACAGGCCGGAGCCGACGACAATGCCGCGCGCCCACCCATGTTCGCGCCTTACAAACTGCGCGGACTCACATTGAAGAATCGTGTGGTGGTGTCGCCGATGGCCCAGTACAAGGCGGTCGACGGCTGCCCAACCGATTGGCACATGGTGCATTACTGCGAGCGCGCAAAGGGCGGTGCGGGTCTGGTCTATATCGAGATGACCTGCGTAAGCCCCGAAGGGCGCATCACACCCGGCTGCCCCGGTTTCTACAAGCCGGAACACGAGGCCGCGTGGACGCGCATCGTCGATTTCGTTCATCGCGAGACCGACGCAAAAATCTGCGCCCAGATCGGCCATTCGGGCCCGAAGGGCTCGACCCAGCTGGGCTGGGAGGAGATGGACGCACCGCTAAACGACAAGAATTGGCCGCTTATGGCCGCCTCCGAAGTGGCGTGGTCGGACGTCAATCAGGCACCGAAGGCCATGGACCGCGCCGACATGGACACGGTGCGCGGCCAGTTCGTTGCCGCCGCCGAGATGGCGGAACGCTGTGGCTTCGACATGCTGGAGCTGCACTTTGCCCACGGCTATCTCCTGTCATCCTTCATCTCGCCTCTGACCAACCGGCGCACCGATGAATACGGCGGTAGCCTCGAAAACCGCATGCGCTACCCGCTGGAAGTCTTTCAAGCCGTGCGTGCCGCATGGCCGGACGACAAGCCGATTTCGGTGCGCATCTCGGCCACCGACTGGGTTGGCGAGGACGGCGTGACCCCGGCAGAGGCCGTGGAAATCGCCCGCATGCTGCAGGATGCGGGTGTCGATATCTGCGATGTTTCGGCCGGCCAGACATCGAAACGCGCCCGCCCCGTCTATGGCCGCATGTTCCAGACGCCGTTCTCCGACCGCATCCGCAACGAGACCGGCATGGCCACAATGGCCGTCGGCAACATCTACGAGCCGGATCACGTCAATTCGATCCTGATGGCCGGTCGTGCGGACCTCGTCTGTCTCGCCCGCCCGCACCTCGCCGACCCCTATTGGACGCTGCACGCCGCGGCGACGCTCGGCGACAGGGGCGTGTCCTGGCCCGATCCATACCTGCCCGGCCGCGACCAGCTCTACCGGCTTGCCGAACGGGCCGAGCAGATGACCGGAAAGGTGTGACGATGCCCCCCTCACGTCACGCCCTTGTCACAGGCGGCGGAACCGGCGTCGGCGAAGCCGTGGCGCTTGCCCTCGCCGAAGCAGGCATCGACGTCACCATCTGCGGCCGCCGCGCCGCGCCGCTGGAAAAGATGGCGACCCGGCACAAGCGTATCCATGCGCTCACGGCCGACGTCACCGACGAAGCTTCAGTGCAGGCGCTTTACGAAACGGCTGAGGCTGCACGCGGCCCCTTCGACATCGTCATCGCCAATGCGGGTACGGCTTCCAGCGCCCCCGCCCACCGCACCAAGCTCGAAGACTGGAACCGGATCGTCGACGTCAACATGACCGGCGCGTTCCTGACGGTAAAGCCGGCGCTTTCGCCCATGGCCAAGCGCGGCAATGGGCGCATTCTCTTCATTGCCTCGGTCGCCGGGCTCAAGGGCTATGCCTATGTGGCGCCCTATGTCGCATCCAAGCACGGCGTGATCGGCCTGATGCGCGCACTCTCCGTCGAACTGGTCAAGACCGGCGTGACGGTGAATGCGATCTGCCCCGGCTACGTGGAAACCGAGATGCTGGAAGAATCCATCGAGCGCGTGGTCGAAAAGACCGGACGCAGCCACGACGAGGCCCGTAAGGGTTTCGTCGAAGCCAATCCCCATGGCCGGCTGATCCAGCCGCGCGAGGTGGCAGCGGCTGCGCTGTGGCTCGTCAGCCCCGAGGCCAACTCGGTCACCGGCCAGTCGATTTCAATTTCTGGAGGTGAAACATGGTAAGCGCTCCATTGGCGGCCGTACGCAGCGGCGCCCCGGCGAAGGAACGCCTGCGTTTGTGGATCAGGATCCTGCGCGCCTCGCGTCTGATCGAGGCCGTTCTGCGCGAACGTCTCAAAACCCGCTTCGACACGACCCTGCCGCGTTTCGATGTGCTATCGGCGCTCGACCGCGCACCGGAAGGCATGGCGATGAGCGACATTTCGCGTTTTCTCCTCGTGTCGAACGGCAACGTGACCGGCATCGTGGAGCGTCTGGTGACCGACGGCCTCGCCAGCCGCACCAAGCGTGACGGCGACCGCCGCACCTCGATCATCAAGTTGACGCCTCAGGGCAAGGATGCGTTTGCCGCAATGGCCGAGGCCCATGAGCGCTGGATCGACGAGCTTCTCGGCAACCTGCCCGAGGACGAGGCGAGAGCGCTGGCCGGAACGCTGAAAACGTTCGAAAGCAACTGGGAGGGCGGAGCATGAGCGCCATGGCGCATTTAAAGCCGCAACATTTCGTCTGGCGCATGGAGGGCAGCGTTGCGCTGATCCAGCTCGATCGACCGGACCGCAAGAACCCCCTCACTTTCGACTCCTATGCCGAGCTGCGCGATACGTTCCGCGCCCTGCCCTATGCCGACGACGTGGATGCGGTCGTCTTTCTGCCCAATGGCGGCAATTTCTGTTCGGGCGGCGATGTGCACGACATTATCGGCCCGCTGGTCGACATGGACATGAAGGGCCTTCTCGCCTTCACGCGTATGACTGGTGATCTGGTCAAGGCGATGCTCGCCTGCAACAAGCCCATCATCTCCGCAATAGACGGCGTTGCGGTCGGCGCCGGCGCGATTATCGCCATGGCGTCCGACATGCGGCTTGCGACCCCCGAGGCCAAGGCCGCTTTCCTGTTCACCCGCGTTGGGCTTGCCGGTTGCGACATGGGGGCGTGTGCCATGCTACCCCGCATCATCGGCCAGGGACGCGCCGCCGAACTGCTCTATACCGGCCGCTCCATGAGTGCCGAGGAAGGCGAGCGCTGGGGCTTCTACAACCGGCTTGTCGCCGCCGACTCGCTGGAAGCGGAAGCGTTGAACGTGGCTGCACGCATCGCTGCCGGGCCGACCTTCGCGCACGGCATCACCAAGACGCAGCTCAACCAGGAATGGTCGATGGGGCTGGAACAGGCGATCGAGGCCGAAGCGCAGGCACAGGCGATCTGCATGCAGACCCGAGACTTCGAACGCGCCTACCGCGCGTTCGTTGCCAAGGAAAAACCGGTATTCGAGGGGGATTGATGCCTGATCGCTCGTTTCTGGACTGGCCCTTCTTCGAACAGCGCCACCGCGATTGGGCCGACAGGCTCGACGCGTGGTGCGCACAAAACCTTCCCATCGACCACGGCGACGTCGACGCCGCCTGTCGCGACCTGGTGGTCCGGCTCGGCGAGGCCGGTTTCCTGAAGCCCACCGCGCTTGATAGCGACAATCCCGGCCCGCTCGACGTGCGCACGCTTTGCCTCACCCGCGAGACGTTGGCCC
>ENA-ORCW01000471-ORCW01000471.1-marine-metagenome-genome-assembly--contig:-NODE-471-length-23464-cov-3.285543_pt1 | contig 23464 bp, 19 predicted proteins | sample MGYA00237784_ERZ508517 | MGnify/ENA primary metagenome ERZ508517 (study PRJEB26187, sample SAMN06268979) | marine metagenome | isolation source: Tt ae E1 feedstock associated aerobic enrichment on... | reverse complement strand
AAAGCACGCGGGCGACGGAGAGCTTGCCGCCATGGGGCGTGTGGATCGTCTTCATGACCTGCAGGACGGCTTCGCCATCGTCATCGACACCGAGACGCTCCCGGGTGGCTTCGACATCGGGAGAATCGTGCCGGATCGCTTTCAGAAGCCGTAAGATGCCGTTTCCTTTTTCGGCCGATCCGATGAGAACCGGTGTGACCGTGCCGTCGCGCAGATCGGCGGCCAGGTCGTCGAAGATCGCGTCGCGCGGCGGCTCGATCTCTTCCAAGAGTTGTTCCATCAATCTGTCGTCGTGATCGGCGAGTGTTTCCAGCATGGAAAAACGCGCTTCGACTTCCCGTGCCTTGTCGTCGTCGGAAATGGGCGCGATCTGGCTGCTGGCATGTTCGCGATAGATGTAAGCCCGTTCAAGCGCCAGATCGATGGAGCCGATGACGATGCCGTCCTTGCGCAAGGGAATCTGGCGCAGCAGAAGTGGCGTGTCGCTGGTCGGCTGCAGCATCTTCAGCATATCGCGCACGCCCATCGTGGCGTGTTCGATCTTGTTGAGAAAGATCATGCGCGGAATGCCAAGCTCGTCGAGCCTGTGCAGGGTAAGCTGAAGCGCGGCGATCTTCTTCTCGTCGGGCTCGGTAACCACGATGGCCATGTCGGCCGCCGCCAGAACTGGGTCCGCTTCATGGGCAAATTCGATGGAGCCGGGGCAGTCGATAAAAGTGATGCTTTCATCGAGAAAACTTGTGGTGGCGACACTCGCCTCGACGCTCATCTGGTGCGCTTTGGCTTCCGCGGAATGATCGCCAACCGTGCCCGAACCGGTCCTGGCCTGTTTGGCTATGGCGCCGGTGCGTTCCAGAATGGCTTCAAGCAAGGTTGTCTTGCCACTTGCAAACGGACCGACAATGGCGATGCATTTCGGTCCGCGGCTTCTTTCTCCCGAGCGATTTCCCATGGTTGGCGACCTCCTCTCACGCGTTTACTTGCACACGTTTCCTGAGCGGCGGCCGGCCTGTGCGGCCGTCGCGCGGTCGTGGCGCGTTACCGGATGAGCAGGGCATTTTCCGCTCTTGAGAGAGCCGTTTGCGGCACTGACATGCCGGTGCGCCAACGTTCCCTGTTAAATATCGTCACACGGCTTTGGGTTTTGGGCAAGGGGCGTGAATGCCCGGCCGGAAACTTCGACCGACCGTCCCAACGGTTCTTTTTCGTCCCGGAAGAGAATTGGATTTGCCGTGCTTCCACGACATAGGATCGGCCGTCTATTACTCAGGGCCGATCTTTGCCCCGTTTGCGGTCAACGCTCGAAGTCTCGTCGGGTTTTCAAGCGCTTAACGCCAACCTCATGTGTTCAACATTGGCAGGCCGGCTCTTGCGTGGCGGCGCCGCATTCGGGTGTCCGAGGAGGTAACCCTGGAAGCGGTTGCACCCGGCGGCGCGCGCAAGGTCGAGCTCCTCCTCCGTCTCGATCCCTTCCGCGACGATGGTAAGCCCCTGAATGCGCGCGATCTGTGTAAGTGCGGAAACGAAGACTTGTGCGATGCTGTCATTGCCGAGATTGCGGATATAGCTGCGGTCGATCTTGATCGCGTCGATGGGCAGTGTCTTGATGTAGTTGAAACCGCAATGGCCGGTCCCGAAATCGTCGAGAGCGATGCGGAAGCCCATTGCGCGCAGCCGTTCGATGCGGGCGATGATTTCCGGGGTCGCTGCAGTGGCGACGGTTTCGGTGATTTCGAGGACGAAGTGGTTTGCCTCGCTTCCCGTCTCCCGCAGCACGCGGTCGAGCATGTGCACCAGCCCATCGCGCTTGAGCTGTTCGCCGGAGACGTTGATGCTGATGCGACCGCAGGCGAAGCGATCGAGGTCGAGGCACGCACGGCGGAACACCCATTCGCCCACCATGTCGATGAGGTTCGACCGTTCGGCAACCGGAATGAATTCTGCGGATGAGACCATGCCGCGGACTGGATGACGCCAGCGCACCAGACCTTCGACTGCCGTGCAGTTGCGCTCGGCATCGGTGAGGGGCTGATAATGGAGTTCGAGCTCGTTCAGATAGATCGCCGCCCGCAATTCGCGCTCCAGGAAGCGGCGTTGGCGCTTTTCCGACAGCATGTCCGGATCGAACACGGTGACGCGTCCGCGTCCGGCGCCTTTGCTCTCGTATAGGGCGAGATCGGCGAGCAGCGGAAGCTCCTTATGGCTGCTCGCGTGTTGCGGAGCCACGGCAATGCCGATCGACGCGCCGAGCGGCACGGTGTGTCCCTCGCGGACGCGGCCCGTATGCAGCATGGCAAGCAGCTTTTCGGCGCGTGACCGGCAGCGTGCCAGGTCGTTGCCATACATGAGGATGGCGAACTCATCGCCGCCCAGCCGGCCAATCGTGCAATCGGGGAAGCAGTGCTTCGCGCAAGCGACCAGATGTGCGAGTGCCTCGTCGCCGAACTGGTGGCCGAAACCGTCATTGAGTTGCTTGAAGTGATCGAGATCGACAAGCAGAAGCATGATGCGGCGCGGTTTCGACAATGTGCCGATGCTTGCATTGAGTTCGTCGAGGAAGCGGCCACGGGTGAGGGCGCCGGTCAAGAGATCGTTTTCGGTGAGCCGCGTGCGCTCGGCTTCGATGCGCACCGCGTCCTTGAGCTGACCCGAAACCGTGCGTTTGAGATATTCGAGCAGGATCATGCCGGCCGTGCTGAACGCCAGGCAAGCGAAGAGCAGCCAGCTTGTCGCGCCGCTCTCGCGGGGCGCCAGAACGTAAGCGGCGGCAACGAATGCCGTCGCGGAAATCAGAAGCGTCTGAACGCCGATATAGACCCGTCCGCCATTGCGGCGTACGGAGGACAGGATGCTCATGCCCCCGGTTTCTCCCCGAATCCCTTGGAAAAAGAGAGAACAGCATGAAGCTTAAAGAGGACGTTAATACTATTGCGCCGCAGAACGATTATTTTGCGGCGCAATAGAAATCTTGTGCAGACGGCTCTTACTTCAACGAGGCGGTGAAACGCTGGATTCGGTTGCAAGCCTCTTCGAGCAGCTCTTCCGATGTGGCGTAGGAAATGCGGAAATTCGGCCCGAGGCCGAAAGCCGAACCGTGAACGACCGCAACGCCTTCGGCTTCCAGAAGCTCGGATACGAAATCTTCGTCGGTCTCGATGACCTTGCCGGAAGGAGCGGACTTGCCGATCAGTTCCGCGCAGGACGGATAGACGTAGAATGCGCCTTCCGGGACCGGGCATTCAATGCCTTTCGCCTGGTTGAGCATGGAGACGACGAGATCGCGGCGCCCCTGGAAGATCGCCTTGTTCTTGGCGACGAAATCCTGCGGACCGTTGAGCGCTTCGACGGCCGCCCATTGCGCGATGCTGCAGGCTCCGGAGGTCTGCTGACCCTGAATCATGTCCATGGCCTTGATGAGCTCGATGGGGCCGGCCGCGTAGCCGATGCGCCAGCCGGTCATGGCATAGGCCTTGGACACGCCGTTCATGGTCAGCGTGCGGTCGTAAAGCTTCGGCTCGACCTCGGCGATGGTGTGGAATTTGAAATCGCCATAGGTCAGGTGCTCATACATATCGTCCGTCAGCACCCAGACATTCGGGTGTGTCAGAAGAACGTCGGCCAGCGCTTTCAGTTCTTCCGCCGTATAGGCCGCACCGGATGGGTTGGACGGCGAATTCATGATCAGCCATTTGGTCTTCGGCGTGATCGCCTTTTCCAACGCATCGGGCGTGAGCTTGAAGCCGTTCTCGATGCTGGTCTCCGCCGAGACGGGTTTGCCGCCACAGATGGAGACCATTTCCGGATAGCTGACCCAGTAGGGGCTGGGGATGACCACTTCGTCGCCGGCGTTGAGCGTCGCCATCATGGCATTGAACAGCACCTGCTTGCCGCCGGTGGCGACGATGGTCTGCTTCCAGTCGTAATCGAGATTGTTCTCGCGCTTGAACTTTGCAGCGATCGCCTCGCGCAGCGGTTGGATGCCGGAGACGGGCGTGTACTTCGTCTCGCCGCGATTGATGGCTTCGATGGCCGCTTTCTTGACATTGTCCGGCGTGTCGAAATCCGGCTCGCCCGCGCCAAGGCCGATCACGTCGCGGCCCTGCGATTTCAGTTCGCGCGCTTTCTGGGAAACCGCGATGGTTGCGGATGGTTTTACGCGTGAAAGAGCATCGGCAAGGAAAGCCATAATGGAGGACTCCGGTTCCTGTGAGATTTTACGCTGAGCTTCAGCGTGATCCTTCATGTCCGATCGCGGGCAGAATCGCAAGCCGCCAGCCGTTTCGCGGCGTTAAACCAGCCGTTAACGGCGAATAAAGGCGTTGAATGCCAGTTTGGGCCGTGAATGACGACTTTTGGGGAAGCGCAGCATGCCGCGCAGCATCGGCCCGGCCCACATTGCCCGCGAAGAAAACGGGACCGCCGTGGGGGTGTGGGGCGGCTACACATTGCAAACCGCCTTTCAGCCGATCTTCTCTTTTCGCGAGGGTCGCCTGCTCGTAACCGCTTATGAGGGATTGCTTCGCCCTTTTCGCGACGGACAGCCGGTGGCGCCGGGTTCGTTCTTTTCCGGCGTCCCCGACATCGACCGCCTCCATGTCGAAACGCTGGCGCGAACGCTTCACATATTGAATGCCGGTGTCAGCCTGAACGAAAAGGCTTCATTGTTCGTCAATTTCGATCCATCGCATTTCATCGATGCGGCTTCTGCAAAAAGCGCGCTGCGGGACGTTCAGGCGGTTCTGAAGGAAGCGAATATTGCGGCCGAACGCACTGTCTGTGAAATCACCGAGCAGGAAACCGGTTCGGACGAAACGCTCGTCGGGTTTGTCCGGGCGTTGAAGGATTATGGGCACCGGGTCGCGGTGGACGACTATGGGGCGGACAGTTCCGATTTGAACCGGATCGAAGCTTTGGGCCCCGACATCGTGAAGTTCGACGGAGCATGGACCAGCCGGCTTTTGTCGTCGGCGCCCGGCGTGTCGTTGCTCGCGGATATGGTGGGCGTTTTCTCGCGGAAAGGCATTCGAACGGTTTTCGAGGGCATCGAGAACGGCGAGCAACTCGAACTGGCCGAGCATTGCGGGGTTTCCATGGTGCAGGGGTTCGCGCTTGCGCGTCCGCAACTGGCACCGGGCGCATTCGAGGAATTCGAAACGGCACGCGAGAATGCGCGAAGGGAAATTCTTTCGGACGCCGCAGTGCGTTTGACGCGCACAGAGACCGCCGATGACGGGCCGCCGACAAAAGCCGCACCCCGCGGTCGCACTTTCGGCCGGCGCGGAGTTTAGCACCATGACGGGGGGAATGGTTTCCGGGCTGCCGGAAGGATCCATCTTTGCGGACGAACTCGGATTTGAAACCGGTCGCCTCGGTGCCTTTCATCTGAAATCGGTGTTTTGTCCGGTGTTCCGCGTCTCGTCGAACACTTTGATCCCTTCAGGCGTGGAAGCTGCCGCACAGGCGTTTTTCAATTTCAACCCGGTGCCGTTGGATGTGCTGTTGCAGACCGTTCCGGGCAGGCTCCACGGCAAGGTGGGGACGTTGTGCCTTCTGCTGCACATCGCCAACGCGCATCACATTGTCATTGATGGCTTCGATCTTTATCTCTCCTGCGGCGATGTACAAGCGCTGGGCCGCGATGGCACTGCCGAAAGGACAGCATTGATCCTGGGGCGGCTCGCTGAGATCGGCATATCGCGGCAATCGCTGATTTGTGCGTTTTCCAGGAAGGCGCGCGAGGAGGAAAGTTCAGCGGATCGGGTTCTGGATCCGGTGCTTGCGAGCGGAGTCCGCATTGCGGTCGATGAATTTGGGCCCGCCGGTTTCGACCCGGCCTGCATCGAGGCCTGGAGACCCCATAGTGTGAGGATCGACGGCGGCTGGTTCCGCCGCGTGATCGAAGTCGATGCCGCCCGCCGGCTGTGCGCGCAGCTCGTCGAGGCTTTGCAGGAAAAAGGAATCCAGATTTCGGTCGGTGGGATCCAGACACCGCAGCAACTGCATGCCGCGCTCGAAGTGGGAGTCGACTGTGTCGGAGGCCCTCTCTTCTCGCGCCCGGCGCAGGGCGGCAGTTTCCCGGATTTTCAGACGCTTGAGATCGATGCGTTTTTTCGGGAACCGGAAAAGGTCGTCATCCCGCTGCGTTGAGCGCCGCATCGTTGCATCCGTGGAAAACACTCATCTTGTCTTGAATTCAATCATCTCCGCTCTCGCGATACGCGACCGCGGCCGATGAGAAATCCGTCACGCCCTCGGCGTGTCTGCTTATGAAGACCACGTTTTCGGATGCTTCCGGCTTCGAGATGCGCTGCAGCATCGAGGCGAATTGTTGATCTTCCTGGAGGAGCAGTGCCGTTCTGCGAGCCCATGGCTGTACGTCAACAGCCTTTGCTGAGGGCCCAGCCGATCGATTTCTCTCAAGATCGTGAGATTGCTGAAGGGATGTTTTTACCGGCATCTCCTTACCATTTCGGGATGCTGCATTCCTTGCAGAAGCGTTGTTGAAGGGCGGGTTCAAAAGATCGCCTTGCAGCACGGAATGGCCTCTCTGGTCTGGCAGGTTCATGCGCTGGGTTGCGCATGTGCGGGACTGCTACCAGAGGAGGATTTTGAAACGGTGAGCGCTTTCGAACAAATTTTAAACAAATATCGCCGGGCACCCGCAAAGACACTTTTCAGGCTGCTGCCTTGTCGTCCAAGTTCGGCGGATCCTGTTCCGCTTTTGCTTGATCCTGCTTGCGTGCCGACATTTTCTTGCGCATCACGCGCAACACGGCATTGAGGAGGTCGATGTCGATGTAGAACTGCTTTGACAGTTCGGGAGCGATCTGATCCATGGCCACGCCCGCCGTGAGCAGGCGTTTGACTTCCGCGATCATGGTCGATGGCTCTATAAGGCGGTTCTTGATGCCGTTGTCGGCAGGCTGGGGCATGGTATTCTCGTCGGTTGAAAATTCACTGACGCTAAGAACCCGACGCTGAACAGAAATACCGCCGACAAATCGACCGATTGGCGGCAAGATTGTGGCTGTCCCCGTAAAACACCAAGGCGTGCCCGAATCACGATCATTATGCGCGGCCTGCGCCCGGGCGCAAGTTGGACGATACGCGTGGGCCGCGAACTGACGCCAACGGATTCTAGAAGGAGAAAGATGCCTGTGCCGGCTCGGCATTCGGGGAGCGGGCATTCTCCAGAGCCAGCATTTTCTGCTTGGCGGTAATCCCGCCATGGGCGGAAAAGCCGCCAATCTTTCCCCCGGCGGCGAGCACGCGATGGCAGGGGATGATGAGCGGCATCGGGTTTTGTCCCATGGCCGCGCCCGTCTCGCGGGTCGCTTTCGGATAGCCTACACTTTCGCACAGCGCGCCGTAGGTAATGGTTTCACCGTAGGCGAGTTGCCGCATGGCGGTATAGAGCGCGCGATGGAAGTGGCTGATGCCGGCAAAATCGAGCGGAACCGCGGAAAAATCCTCTTCGCTGCCAGTGAAGTAACGCTGCGCGGCGGCGACGACATCCGAGATTGCGCCTGTCGGCGCGGCAATGATGGCGTCCGGCAGACGGGTCTTGAGCAGGCGCTCGACAGTTTCCGGCTCCGGGGTTGGAAGAATAAAACGAGCCAAACCCGCCTCCGTCCAGCCGGCACCGCAGAAGCCGAAGGCGGTTTCGAACACGTGACGACCACTTGAAGACATGATGCTCACCGGGGGAATCCATTCCACTGCCCGCTTCTATCATGGAAACATTGCGGTACGAAGAGTGAACGCGCATCGTCCTGACACGAGATTGCCACGCTTGGCGTTGCACGATAGAAGGCTCGCGGGTGGGGGTATGCTGATTGAAGGAATGCGCCTTGCCTTTGTTTTCCCGTATTCTCGCCGCCGGACTTGTGTTCGCAGTTCCATCGATGGCGGGCTGCACGACCACCGGAAACGACGGTCAAGAGAAGGCCGAACTGTCTGAAAGCGGCGCCGATGCGGCGGTGGTGGCGAACAGCCTGGTTGCCGAGCAGGATGCCGAACTCGGCGGTGAGGAACTGACGCCGGACGCCTTCGCCGGCCAGCGTCCGCCTTCCGCCGCACTGACGGTGCTGGAATCCGGTGGCAAAGCGCGGCCGGTCGCCCCGCGCAGCGCCGAGCTTGACGCGCTTATTGCCCGATATGCTCAAATATACGACGTGCCGGAGCGATTGGTGCGCCGTGTGGTCAAGCGGGAGAGCAATTTCAATCCCGCCGCCCGCAACCGCATTTACTGGGGCTTGATGCAGATCCGCCATGACACTGCGCAGACCATGGGGTATCGCGGCCCGGCCTCGGGTCTGTTGGACGCCGAGACCAATCTCAAATACGCGGTCAAATATTTGCGCGGCGCTTACATCACAGCGGGGGGCAACGAAGATCGCGCGGTGCGTTTTTACGCGAGCGGCTATTACTACGACGCCAAGCGCAAGGGACTCCTGAAGGAGACCGGGCTGCGCAACTGATGTGCCACCCCGGCGGGAGCTGTCAGTAGGCTTGGAGCAGGCGCCATAAAGCCTGTTCAGGCGAACGGACGATTGATGTATCTCTCCGCGCTGTCGGATTCCGCCTGACGAATCCGTCCCGCAGTCGAAGAGTCTGGCTGCCTGGAGGAACAAGCATGAACGATTCGAGACCGATGGGCGCCATATCGGCTGTCCGTGAGGGGCAGCCTTTCGCCATATCCGTGCGGGGGCTCGCCAAGCGTTTCGGTGACGTAAAAGCTCTCGATGGCATCGATCTGGATGTGCCGCGCGGCATGATCTTTGCCATTCTGGGACCGAACGGGGCCGGCAAGACCACGTTGATCCGTCTGCTCGCCACGCTTGCACGCCCGGATGACGGCAGCGCCAGCGTGATGGGGCACGACCTCATATCCGATCCGCAGGCCGTACGCGGCGCGATCGCGCTCACCGGACAGTTCGCTTCGCTGGACGAGGACCTGACGGGCCGCGAGAATCTCATCATGCTGGCGCGGCTTTGGGGCTTTTCCGGTCGCGCCGCAAAGGCGAGGGCCGATGAACTGCTCCTGGCGTTCGAGCTTTCCGATGCGGCGAAGAAACAGGTGAAATCCTATTCCGGTGGCATGCGCCGCCGCCTCGACATCGCCGCCTCGCTGATCGTGACGCCGGGCGTGTTGTTTCTTGACGAGCCGACGACGGGGCTCGATCCCAAGGCGCGACAAGGCGTCTGGAAGATGATCCGCGCACTGGCCCAATCGGGTGTCACCATTCTGCTGACCACGCAGTATCTGGAAGAAGCCGATCAATTGGCGGCGCGCATCGCGGTGATCGACCGCGGCCGCAAGATTGCCGAGGGCACGAGCCGCGAGCTCAAATCGGCGATCGGTTCCGGTTTCCTCCATGTTGCGCTTGCCGACAACGAACGGCTGGACGAGGGGGAGACAATTCTGGAACGGGTGCTGGATGCCAGCGTGCAACGCAGTGCGGAGGGCGCACAGCTTTCGGTGGTCGCCGGATCGCCCAAGGCAGCCAATGAAGCGCTTGCGGCGCTGATTGCGGCCGGTATCGAGCTTTCGGATTTCTCGATGGGATCACCGAGCCTCGACGAGGTGTTTTTCGCGCTGACGGGACAGCCCATGGAAGAGGACACCGAAGGAGAAGCGTCATGAGTTCAGTCGATATCGGCCCGGCGATGCTTTCCAATGCGGCACGACCGCCACGGCCTTCCGCTCTTGCAAATGCACTGACGTTCGGCTGGCGCGCGGTGCTGAAATTCAAGCATGTGCCCGAACAATTGTTCGATTTGATCATGACGCCGCTCATGTTCACCTTGCTGTTCACCTTCGTGTTCGGTGGCGCGCTTGCCGGCTCTACCAGCGATTACCTGCAATTCTTCCTGCCCGGCATTCTCGTGCAGACCGTGGTGTTCAATTCGGTCTATTCGGGCATGGGGCTGTCGACGGATCTCTCCAAGGGCTTGTTCGAGCGCTTCCGTTCTCTGCCGATCTGGTCGCTTTCGCCCTTTGCCGGGCTGATGGCCGGCGATGTTTTGCGTCACACGATCGCCGGGTTGATCATCCTGACCGTCGGGCTCGTTCTGGGGTATCGCCCGGAAGCGGGGTTGACCGGTATCGTCGCATCCTTCCTGCTGCTGATCGCCATCGGTTTCGGCACAGGCTGGATCTTCATCGTGCTCGGATTGCTGATCCGCACGCCGATGACGGTGATGACCATCGGCTTCACCTTTATCTTTCCGCTGGTGTTCGCATCCAACATCATGGTGCGTCCGGAAACGATGCCTGGTTGGCTGGAAGCGTTCGTGGTGCGGAATCCGGTGTCTCACATGACGACGGCGCTGCGGGGGCTGATGAGCGGAACGGCCACAAGTGGCGAAGTGTTGCTGGCGCTTCTTGCGCCGGCTCTGTTGACGATCCTTTTGTCCCCGGTCGTGTTGTGGCTTTACCGGCGCAGTTAGAGGGCGTGTCTTTCAGAGTTGGAATAGAGCGCGCCCTTTGCAGGGCGCGCTCGTTTTTTGTCAAAAGTGCCTTCACCTCCTCCCGTTGCGGGACAAGGTCGAAACCGCCGTCCTGATACTGGAAGAGGAGACAGTCGACGCCTTCAGCGCAACCGCTGAAATGCCTCAGATGCGCCGGCAGATCGTAGAACGATCCGGCCGGGTACTCCGTTCGCCTGCCGTCGACCATGGCGTAAAATGTGCCCTTCAATACCACCGTCGGAATGGATCGGCTGTGATGGTGATACGGGGTGTCCATGCCGGCCGGGAACAGGACGAAAGCCTCATAAGGGCCGTCGCCTGCCAAGTCGCCGCGGACATTGGCATATCTGATGCCGCCCGAATCCGGGATCACGATCCAGTGGAGTTCCGAAACGGGAAAAGAAATGATTTCCTTTTTGAGCGTTGCCTGATCCGTGCATGCTGCAACCACAGCAAGCAACGCCGCAAGAGGTGGGGCAATTCTCCAAAATGGCTTCATTTCAAAAAGTCCTTGGTGCTGAAAAACAAGTCGGGGCCTTGAAATATGCGACCCCGATTCTGCGCCTAGCCTGTCGGCAGGGCGAGAATGGCTTCGGTGTCGAGGACCTCGGCGAATGCGTCGGCGAGCGTGGCCAGCGAAGCGTCGTGCAGGGTCTTGTGTGAGACCGTCTTGCCGTTCGGACCGGTGATGTCGCGCGTTGCGCAGGCGTCCGAGGCGACGATCACGTCATAACCGAGCGGCACGGCATCCCGCGCAGCGCCGGAAACGCAGGCATGGGTCATCAATCCGGCGACAATCACCGTCTTGATCCCCTGTGCCTTGAGGCGGGCATCCAGATCGGTGGTCGGGAACACGCTAACCGAGGTTTTCTGCAGTACATGATGGTGCTTGGCGGGCCGGATATCGGGGTGAAATGCGACCGTGTCGCCATCCATTGCGAAGACCGGAGCGCCAATCGGGTTATGATGCTGTATATTGTAAACGTTTATCTTGTTCGCGTCGGCCCATGCGACGAGTTTTCCGGCATTCTCCATGGCCTCCCGCGCATCGGGGACGGGCAACGATCCTTCAAAATATTCCTTTTGAAAATCAATAACCAAAAGTGCTGTCTCTGATGTGAGAATCGCGCTTTTGGGAGTGCTTCCGATCATCTCTCGAAGTGTCGGATTCGCTGAGGTCGTCATCGTGCTTCCTATCGTTTATTCAGGTTGAATACAGTTTCCTCTGTGTGGATTACCAGTCGACTTGTAATCATCTGCAAACTTCTTTAAGTCGCGTTTCGGCACAAGTGTCCCAAATGACAAAGAACGATGGAGTTGGGCCATGAAGCGCGATGCGCGTATTCACAAGATTGCGGTGGTGGCGTTCGAGGGCGTCAGTCCGTTTCACCTCTCGGTGCCCTGCATGGTTTTCGCCGACGATTTCGCTCGCCTCGACGCCCCTCGCTACGACCTCGTCGTGTGTGCGCAGACACCGGGAAAGATCGAGACCGCCTCAGGCTTCTCAATGCTCGTCGATAACGATCTTTCCGCGCTCGAAACGGTCGACACGGTGATCGTACCGGCCTGGCCGGGACCGCTGGTGGCACCGCCGGATGCACTGCTGAAGGCCCTGCAGCGTGCGCATCGACGCGGGGCGCGGCTTGCCGGGCTGTGCATGGGAGCTCTCGTGTTGGCGGAGGCCGGATTGCTCGACGGACGGAGGGCCAGCACGCATTGGGTGTTTGCCGACGATTTCGCCGCGCGCTACCCGAACGTTCTTCTGGATCGCAGTGTGCTCTATGTGGATGAAGGTGACATCCTGACATCCGCCGGCACGGCCGCGGCCATCGATTGCTGCCTGCATCTCCTGCGCCGCGACCATGGTGCGGACGCGGCCAACCGGGTGGCGCGGCGCATGGTGGTGGCGCCGCACCGAAGCGGCGGGCAGGCGCAATATATCGAACAACCGCTCCACAGGCGGCTTGAAGGGGATCGTCTGGAAGAGACGCTGGAATGGGCCGCCGGCAACCTCAACGAGCCGCTTTGCCTCGACCGACTTGCGGAGAAGGCGGCGATGAGCCGGCGCAATTTCTCGCGCCGCTTTCGCAAAGCGACCGGATCAACGGTGTCGCAATGGATTTTGACGCAGCGTCTGGCGCTGGTTCAACGTCTTCTCGAAACCACCGACCGGCGCATGGAAACCATTGCCGAGGCAGCGGGTTTCGGCTCCGCGGTGACGATGCGTCAGCGTTTCGTTCATGCGTTCCGGGTTTCCCCGCTGGCGTATCGCAAGCAGTTTCGTGCCGGTTCCGACCGACTCCAGGAGGCGAGCTGAGAGCATCCTGGTGGGAAGGATGTCCTGGTGGGAAGGATGGCGCAGTCGCCGAGGTATCGGAGGCGACTGCGCGGTGAGTTGTTTATGAGAAGTAGCTCTGCAGCGGGCGCACTTCCAGGCTGCCGGCTTTGAGAGCGGCAATGGCCTCCGCCACGGCTTCTGCACCCGCCATCGTGGTGTAGTAGGGCACTTTCTGCATCAATGTCGCGCGGCGCAGCGATTTGGAGTCCGACATGGCCTTTTGACCGTCCGTCGAGTTGAAGACGAGCTGGACCTGGCGATTGCGGATGGCATCCTCGATGTGCGGGCGTCCTTCCAGAACCTTGTTGATCTTTTCGGCTTCAACGCCGTTCTCACGCAGGAAGCGTGCGGTGCCGCCGGTGGCCAGAACGTGCCAGCCCAGAGCCGTGAGACGTTTGACCGCCGGCAGGACTCGCGCCTTGTCATCGTCGCGCACCGAAACGAACAGCGTGCCTTCGCGCGGCAGGTCGACGCCGGCGCCGAGCTGTGCCTTGGCGAAGGCGAGGGCGTAGTCGGTGTCGAGCCCCATCACCTCGCCGGTCGACTTCATCTCCGGTCCAAGCAATGTGTCGACGCCCGGGAACCGGGCGAAGGGGAACACGGCTTCCTTGACGGCGATGTGGCCGAGGTCGCGCGCATTTGGCATGGTGCCGTAATGGGCGAAGGCGTCTTCAAGGCTCTCGCCGGACATGATGCGGGCGGCAATCTTGGCGATTGGCCGGCCGATGGTCTTGGCGACGAAGGGCACCGTGCGCGAGGCGCGCGGATTGACCTCGAGCACGTAGATTTCGCCATTCTTGACGGCGTACTGCACGTTCATCAGCCCGCCGACCTTGAGCGCGCCGGCAAGGGCCGCCGTCTGGCGCTCAAGTTCGGAGACCAATGGGGTATCGAGCGAGTGGACGGGAAGGGAACAGGCCGAATCGCCCGAATGGATGCCTGCTTCCTCGATGTGTTCCATGATGCCCGAGACATAGGTCTGGCTGCCGTCCGACAGGCAATCCACGTCCACCTCGACCGCCTCGGTGAGGTAGGTGTCGAAAAGGAGCGGGTTCTTGGAGAGAAGCGTGTTGATCTGGCCGGTCTTGTCGGCCGGGTATTTCTGGCGGATCTCTTCGGGCACCAGGCCGGGGACGGTGTCGAGCAGATAGGTCTGCAGCATCGTCTCATTGTGGATGATCTGCATGGCCCGACCGCCCAGCACATAAGATGGACGAACGACCAGCGGGAAGCCGAGTTCGGAGGCCACGACGCGCGCCTGTTCGACCGAGTAGGCGATGCCATTCTTCGGCTGCTTCAGGCCGAGCTTGATCAGGAGTTTCTGGAAGCGATCGCGGTCTTCGGCCAGGTCGATCATGTCGGGGGCGGTGCCGAGGATCGGGATGCCGGCCTTTTCCAGCGCGTCGGCGAGTTTGAGCGGTGTCTGGCCGCCGAACTGCACGATCACGCCGTGAAGCGTGCCGGCCTTCTGTTCGGCACGTAGAATTTCCAGCACGTCTTCCGGCGTCAGCGGTTCGAAATAGAGGCGATCGGAGGTGTCGTAATCGGTGGAGACCGTCTCCGGATTGCAGTTCACCATGATCGACTCGAAGCCGGCGTCGGCCAGCGCGAACGCGGCGTGACAGCAGCAATAGTCGAACTCGATGCCCTGGCCGATGCGGTTCGGTCCGCCGCCGAGGATCACCACCTTCTTGCGGTCGGAAACGCGGGCCTCATCGGCCACCGCGCCGGCAAAGGGGAGCTCGTAAGTCGAATACATATAGGCGGTGGGCGCGGCGAATTCGGCAGCGCACGTGTCGATGCGCTTGAAGACCGGGTGAACGGAAAGAGAATGACGAATCTTTTGAATCTCTTCCGTCTCTTTCTTCGTCAGCGACGCGAGGCGTGCATCCGAGAAGCCCATGGATTTAAGGAGGCGCAGATTTTGCGCATCCTCCGGCAGACCGTGCTCGCGCACGCGCTCTTCCATGGCGAGGATCGCGGCGATTTGCTCGAGAAACCACGGATCGATACGGCACATGGCGTGCACGTCTTCCAGACTGGTGCCGAGACGGATGGCTTCGGCGACCATCCGAAGCCGGTCGGGCGTGGGCCTGCCCAGGGCGGCGCGAATGGCGTTCTTGTTCTCCGAGGGATCCCCATCGACGGCGTAACCGGGAATCTCGATTTCATCGAGGCCGGTCAGCCCGGTTTCGAGGCCGCGCAGCGCCTTTTGAAAGGATTCGGCAAAGGTGCGTCCGATGGCCATAACTTCGCCGACCGATTTCATGGCCGTCGAGAGGACCGGCTCCGAGCCAGGGAACTTCTCGAAGGCGAAGCGTGGGATTTTGGTGACCACATAGTCGATGGACGGCTCGAAAGAAGCGGGCGTGGCACCGCCGGTGATGTCGTTTTCGAGTTCGTCCAGCGTGTAACCCACGGCGAGTTTGGCAGCGACCTTGGCGATGGGGAAGCCGGTCGCCTTGGAGGCAAGCGCGGAGGAACGCGACACGCGCGGGTTCATCTCGATGACGACAAGGCGGCCCGTCTCGGGGTTGACGGCGAACTGGACGTTCGAACCGCCGGTTTCCACCCCGATCTCGCGCAGCACCGCAATCGATGCGTTGCGCATGATCTGGTATTCCTTGTCGGTCAGCGTCAGGGCGGGAGCCACGGTGATGGAATCACCCGTGTGCACGCCCATCGGGTCGACGTTCTCGATGGAGCAGATGATGATGCAATTGTCCGCGCGGTCGCGGACGACTTCCATCTCATACTCTTTCCAGCCGAGCACGGATTCCTCGATCAGAACTTCCGTGGTTGGCGAAGCGTCGAGACCGGAAGAAACGATGTCGAAGAATTCCTCGCGGTTGTAGGCGATGCCGCCGCCCGTGCCGCCGAGCGTGAAGGAGGGGCGGATGATCGCCGGCAGACCGACGAAGTCGAGCGCCTGCGCCGCCACGCCCATGGCATGATTCATGTAGCGCTGCTTGCGGTCGCCTTCTCCAAGGTTCCACTGGTTCTCAAGGTCGTCCAGTGCCGTGTCGAGGGCTTCGCCCGAAAGCGTGTCCTTCAGGTCCTTGCGTCTGGCCTCGTGCTTCTGACGGTCGGCATTCTTGACGTCGGAAGCGTTGGCGAGCATCGAACGCGGGGTCTCGAGGCCGATCTTGGCCATGGCCTCACGGAACAGCGAGCGATCTTCGGCCTTGTCAATGGCGTCAGGCTGGGCGCCGATCATTTCGACATTGTAGCGCTCCAGAACGCCCATCCGGCGCAGGCTGAGCGCCGTATTAAGCGCGGTCTGGCCGCCCATGGTGGGCAAAAGCGCGTCGGGACGCTCCTTGGCGATGATCTTCGCTACCACTTCCGGCGTGATCGGCTCGATATAGGTCGCGTCGGCGAGTTCCGGATCGGTCATGATCGTGGCCGGGTTGGAGTTCACGAGAATGACGCGGTAGCCCTCTTCTCGCAGCGCCTTCACGGCCTGGGTGCCGGAATAGTCGAACTCGCAGGCCTGGCCGATAACGATGGGGCCGGCCCCGATGATCAGGATCGACTTGATGTCGGTGCGTTTTGGCATGAAAGATCACTCGCGCGTGTGAGCCGACGCCGCACGGGCGTATGCCGCGCGCAGGCCGGGCAAAAATTGTCGGGCTAGGCGCGCCTTATAGGCAATGGGCGGGCCCGACGGAACCCCGAAAATGACGATTTCAACGCTACCAAAGGACACGGGGGTCTATTGCTGTCGATAACTTGCCTTCGTGGAAGGTGAGTGACACCGTGGTGGAACGTGAAATCCCGCCGGGAAGGCTCCGATTCTTGTGGTATGGTCGTTCTCCGGACTCCGTCGAGACCGCCATGAAACCCATTGGGAGCTTGAATGGGAATGCAGGCTGGGGCGGCGACCTATCCGCCGCTGAACACATTGAAGCCGATTACCGAGGCTGTGTGGATCGTCGACGGGCCAACGATCCGGTTCGGGCCGCCCGGCCTCAGGATGCCGTTTCCCACGCGCATGACCATCGTCCGCCTTGGCGATGGCGGCTTGTTCGTGCATTCGCCGACACATCTGACGAAGGATCTGCGCGCTGAACTGCAGGCGCTCGGGCCGGTCCGTTTCATCGTGGCGCCCAACCGCATTCATTACTGGTGGGTGCCTTCGTGGCGGATCGCCTATCCCGAGGCTGAAATCTGGCTTGCGCCGCGCATCCGCGAGCAGGCGGGGGAGCATATCGCTTTTCCGACCCGCGAGATCGCGGGCGAAAGCGGATATCCATGGGACCCTGAAATTCGCACCTTGCCGATAGAGGGAAGTTTCATGACGGAAGTCGAGTTCTTTCACATCACCAGCCGCACACTCGTGCTGACCGATTTCATTGAGAATTTCGAACCGCGGAAGCTCAACTGGTGGCGCCGCATCGTGGCGCGACTCGGCGGTGTCCTCGCCCCGCACGGTGCGATGCCGCGCGACATGCGGCTGACGTTCTCAAGGCAGCGTCCGGCGCTGAAGCGGGCTGTCGAAACCATGATCGGCTGGGCGCCGGAACGGGTCATCATCGCCCATGGACGATGGTTCGAGCGCGATGGCCAGGCCATCCTGCAGCGGTCTTTCAACTGGCTTCTCGACCGACCGTAGCGGCGTCGTGCGCGCCACCGCCGGTCAGACCGCGTCTGCGACCCGCTTTTGAGGTGGCGGCAATGTGATCGCAGTGGCGAGAATGGAATCGAGAAGGCCCGGAAACCGTGCGTTGAGGTCGTCGCTGCGCAACGAGATCAGACGCTTGGTGCCGAGCGGTTCGACGCGGATGATGCCGGCCTCGCGCATTTTGGCAAAATGATAGGACAGATTGGATTTCGATCCCAAGTCCTTGAACTGGGCGCAGGCCAGGGGTTCGTCTCCGCGCCGCGCAAGGTCGCCCAGAATGGCCAGTCGCGTTTGATCGCCGAGGACGGCGAGCACATGAGGCAGTGAAATCTGGTCGACGTTCGGATGCGGTAGCATGTCTTGAACACTAAGCGATCGAACACAGGATGCAAGCCGTCCGCCATGGACCCGGGCGTATGCAGCGCTGCATTATCACGGCATGAACTGGCAGGAGCGTTTCCGTTGGGAATTGACAATCATCGGTACATTTTTCAAAAGTTCAATGAATTTTGAACTAAAGGGTTTTCATATGGACAAGCGTCTCTTCCTGCTGGCGCTGGGCGCGTTTGCCGTCAGCACGGTCGCTTTCGTCTTCGCCGGCCTTTTGCCGCTTATCGCCGCCGATACGGGGGTGACTGTCGCAGAAGCCGGCTATCTCGTTTCCGCCTACTCGCTCGCTTATGCGGTTGGCACGCCGATTCTTTCCGCGCTCACCGGTGCCATGAACCGACGCCGCGTGCTCGCCATGGCCATGGCGGCATTCGTTCTGGGCAATCTGACGGCAGCCGCAAGCGGCGGCTTCGTGTCGCTCTTCGCCGCACAGGTCGCCATCGGCATGGCGGGCGGGCTGTTCGCAGCCACAGCGCAGGCGGCTGCGGTTGCGCTTGCCGGGCCGGAGCGCCGTGCCGCGGCGATTGCCGTCGTTGTGGGCGGAACCACGTTCGCGCTGGCCTTCGGAGCGCCGTCCGGCTCGCTTCTGGCGCATTACGTTGGCTGGCGCGGAGCTTTTCTCGGTCTTTCCGGTGTGGGGCTGCTATGCCTCCTGGCGCTCTGGTGGAAGCTTCCACGCGACCTGGAAGGGTCGCACACGCCGCTGCGCGAAAGACTGCTGGTGATCCGGCGGCCGGGTGTGGCGCGGGCGGTCACCGTGACACTGCTCTACCTGGTCGGTGGTTTCACCATCATCGCCTATCTGGGACCGATCGCCATCGACGGGGTCGGGCTCGATCCGGACTATCTGCCTGCTATACTGCTTGCCTATGGTTGCGGTGCCATTCTGGGCAATTACACCAGCGGGCGGCTGGCCGACCGCATCGGCGCGACACGCGTGGTTGTCGCATCCATGCTTCTCGCGGCACTGTTCGCGGTACTTATCAGCGGTCTCATGCTGTTCGTGCCCACATCCATCGCCGGCCCGTTGCTGATCGTGCTTCTGGTGCCATGGGGCTTTCTGGGCTGGACCTTCCCGCCCGCCCAGGCAAGCCGGCTTGTAGGATATGCGCCGGACGTGGCGGGGCTGACGCTCGCGCTCAACGTGTCGGCCGTCTATTTCGGCATTGGGCTTGGAACGCTGGTGGGCGGACGTGTGCTTGAGTTCGGCCAGGTTTGGGAACTGGGCCTGGTTGCCGCGATCTTCCCGCTCGTCGCGCTTGCCTTCGTGCGGCGTGGCGGCAAGACCCGGCACGCTGTGTCCACAGCCTGATTTTCTTCCATCCGCATCACGTTTATCTCGATCCGCTTGTCCCGCCGGCGATGTTGAAATCGCCCGCGGGAGCGCCCGTGGAGCCACGGCAGCCGGGAAACAAGCTCTGGCCTTGTGGTGCATAAGCCGGTAACTAGTATCCAGTGAAAGCAACTGGGAATTGCCGCATGCGCTGGAAGGGTCGTCGTCAAAGCAGCAATGTCGAGGACCGGAGAGGTCGTTCGGGAGGCGGAGGATCGTTTCCCGGCGGGTTTGGCAGGTCCGGTGGCCGCATAAGATTGCCAATGGGCGGCAGCAGGCGCGCCGGCGGCGGTTTGTCCGGCATCGTCGTTCTGGTCGTGCTTTTCTTCGTCTTGCGCGCATGCGGCATCGATCCGCTGGAGATGCTGTCCGGCGGCTCCGGTGGCCCCGGCGGTGGCAGCCAGACGACGACCACGCAGCAGCAGGGCACGGGCGGCGCCAGCGATGAGATGAAGCAGTTCGTCAGCGTCGTTTTGGCGGAGACCGAAGATACGTGGAATGGCATTTTCGAGTCCCAGGGGCTCGATTACAAGGAACCTTCCATGGTCCTGTTTACCGATTCCGTACGTTCGGCCTGTGGCTTCGCTTCGGCGGCGACCGGTCCGTTCTATTGTCCCGGCGATCAGAAGGTTTACCTCGACCTCGGTTTCTTCGATCAGCTCGCGCGCCGCTTCGAGGCTTCGGGCGATTTCGCGCAGGCATATGTGGTTGCGCACGAGGTGGGACACCACGTGCAGAACGTGACCGGAATCCTGCCGCGCTTCAACGAGATGCGGCAGCGTATGAGCCAGGCCGAGGCCAACGCCATGTCGATCCGGGTCGAATTGCAAGCCGACTGCTTCGCCGGCATCTGGGCCCATTACACGGCACAGAAGGGGCTGCTCGACGATGGCGATATCGAAGAAGCGCTGAATGCGGCCAATCAGATCGGTGACGATACGCTGCAACGCCGCACCCAGGGTTATGTGGTGCCGGAAAGCTTCAATCATGGCACGTCGCAGCAGCGGCGGACATGGTTTGCGCGGGGGCTCAAAAGCGGACGGTTGGCCGATTGCGATACGTTCAACGAGCCCATATAGGCCTGGGCCGACTGTTCTGCTGCCACGCAAGAGGTGGATTGGAGCATGTTTGGACTAGGACGAATACTCAGCCTTGCCGTTGCGGTGGTTTGCGGCTTGGCGACGTCGCAGGCACCTGAGTTTTCGCAGCAGTATCGACAAAGGCTCAACGGCGCGCTGGAAGAACTACGGCGGGTCATCGAGACCTTCGACGCCGATGCGGCCAAAAACAACCTGACCCGCGAAAGGGCGATAAACGTCTACGAGGACACCGGCAGCGCGTTTCTTCAGGATCGGGCCGGATCCGTTCGCGCCGCCATCGGCCGGCTTGGCGATCTGGAGCGCCAGTCCCAGGCCTTCGACGCAGCTCCGCCTGTTCTGAGGCCCCTGGTTGTGGCCCGCGCGCCCGACGGGCCTGTGCTCCAGGGCGCGTATCGCGATTTCGAGCCGGCCGTTCCCATCACACTGCATGGGTTTATCTGGACTGGTGCCGGGCTGGTGTTCGGCTTTTCGACCGCCTGGCTGATCGGACTGTTTTTCCGCCGCAAAAAGCGTTATCCGGCCCGCAATCTTCGCGTGTAGAATTGCAACTGCCCGTTTAACGCGTTCTTAAACGCCGAAATCTAGATTGCCGCCAACAATAAAAGCTTGGGTGGGCAACATGATTTCTCGGTTAGGACGCGTGCTACGCTCCAGCACGCAATTGTGTCGGCGTTTCGGATCCGACAGATCCGGCAATTTTGCGATGATGACGGCCTTGTCGGCCATGGCTTTGATCGGTGCATCCGGTTTTGCCATCGATTACTCGAATATGAGCCGGGTGCGCTCAGAACTGCAGAATGCGCTCGACACCGCGGCCCTGGCCGTGGCGCAAAAGGGCAGGAAGATATCCGACTCCGAGGCGGAGGCGATTGCACGCACCTATCTCGCCGGCAATTTGCCCGAAACGTTCAGGGCGCTCGAGATCGAGCGCAATGAACGATCCGTGCGCGTCACCGCGAACATCGATGTGGATCTGTTGTTCGGCGGAATTTTCGGCAAGAATTTCATGCCTGTCGGCGCGTCTTCGCAGGCGGACGTTGCGCTGGTCTCCTATGAAATCGCGCTTGTGCTCGACACCACGGGCTCCATGAGCGGCCGCAAACTGCGCGACATGAAGAACGCGGTCGAAGAACTGATCGACAACATTTCCGCGCAGGTGGACGACAAGGAGCGGTTGCGTTTCGCGCTCGTTCCCTTCTCCACTTTCGTAAATGTCGGGCCGGAACACGGCCCGACATTCGACGAGGATGGGAAGGTGGAGGAAGGTACCGGCGCGCCGTGGCTCGATCTCTACGGGGTGAGCGAAATTCCCCAGCTTGAACTGCAAACGGGCATCAGCCGCTTCGAAGCGTTCAACAATCTCGGACATGAGTGGAAAGGCTGTGTCGAGACGCGTATGGCCGACGGCGAGACGCGGCATGACGTGGCGGATACGCCGGCTAAGCAGCGCGATCCCGCAAGCCTGTTTGTTCCGGCATTCGCGATCGACGAGCCGGGCGGCTACAGCAACAATTACATACATTCGTCGGTCAATCCCTGGGACGACAGCGACGACGACAAGGAAAAAAAGCTCAAGAAGTACGGATTCGATCTTCTGGGAAACATTCTGGGATTGCTTAATCTCAATCTCTTCAACACCGGTAAGGGCCCGAACGACATGTGCGACGCCGAGCCCCTGACGCCGCTGACGAACGACTACTCGGCTCTGAAATCGAAAGTCAGGCAGTTCCGGGCGAGTGGCAACACCAACATCATGGAAGGCGTTTCCTGGGGCGCACGGGTCCTGTCTCCGGAAGAGCCCTTCGCCGGAGGCGATTCGGAAGATGGCCTGATCAAGGTCATGGTCGTCCTGACGGACGGCGCCAACACGTTCGGCGTCCTGCGTAACCGGCTGCGTTCACGCTATTCGAGCTTCGGCTACATGATCGACGGTCGTCTCGACGGCGAATTGAACGCCAGTGCAAGCAAATCGACCGCGCTGATGAACGAGAAGACAATCGAGGCCTGCGATTTCGCCAAGGATGCCGGCACAGACATTTATACGATCCGGCTCGAAGTGCGCGACACCGATATCGTGCGCGGTGCGTTTACCTATCGGTCCGGCATGCAGGCCGCCGAGACGCTGCTGCGCCAGGATGACCGGCCGACCGCGGTCTTTGCCTCCAATGACGACATGGCCGCCGGGGTCATTGACACTGCCCACCAGCTGGGCCTGAAGATCCCGCAGGACCTGTCGGTCGCCGGCTTTGACGACACCCCGATCGCCTCGGCAATCTGGCCGCAGCTGACGACCGTGCGCCAGCCGATCGCCGACATGGCACGCGCCGCCGTCACGGCGTTGTCGGAAGTGGTCACGCCGGGCGGGCATAAGACTTCGCCCGACCACCAGATCCTCGAAATCGCGCTGATCGAGCGCGAGACGGTGGCGCCACCGGCAACCGGGGACTGACCCCTTCCCCGGATTTCGGACAAAAAAAGGCCGGCGATCAACGCCGGCCTTTTCATTGTCCGTTACTGAAGCGATGGAGGGCTCAGCCCTGCATCTCCTCGAGTTCCTTGCCCTTGGTCTCTTTCACCGCCCACAGGACGAAGACCAGCGAGATCACGGCGCAGATGCAGTAGAACATATACGCCCCGACCAGGCCGACGCCCTTGGCGGCGAGCATCATCGGGAAAGTCATGGTGATGGCGAAATTAGCGCCCCACTGAAACAGGCCGGCGACAGCCAGTCCGGAACCACGCAGCTGGTTGGGGAACATCTCGCCGAGCATGACCCACATCACCGGGCCCCAGGAGAAGTTGAAGAACATCACATAGGCCAGCGCCGAATAGAGCGCGAGCTGGCCCATTTCCGGGGCGAGGCTGTGCCATGGGGCTGACAAAGCCGACCAGGGGGCGGATGCGGATTTTTGGCCGCCAGCCGGGAGCGCTGGCCGTGCGCCGGCGGATCGGAGTGATGCTGCAGGAGGCGAACCTGCCGTACAACCTGACCCCGCGCGAACTGATCACGCTGTTTTCCAGCTATTATCCCGACCCGATGCCGGTATCGGAGGCGATTGCCATGTGCGAACTCGGTAGTTTTGCCAGGCGCCGATACCGCACCCTGTCCGGCGGCCAGAAAAGGCGGGTACAGATGGCCCTGGCGGTGCTCGGCCGGCCCGAGATCGTGTTTCTCGACGAGCCGACCACCGGGCTCGATATCGATG
>ENA-ORCW01000470-ORCW01000470.1-marine-metagenome-genome-assembly--contig:-NODE-470-length-23676-cov-3.945210_pt1 | contig 23676 bp, 16 predicted proteins | sample MGYA00237784_ERZ508517 | MGnify/ENA primary metagenome ERZ508517 (study PRJEB26187, sample SAMN06268979) | marine metagenome | isolation source: Tt ae E1 feedstock associated aerobic enrichment on... | reverse complement strand
CCCATGTTGTCGGTCCCAAGGTACACCTCGTTGGCCGTATCGAAGTTGCCGAAACCGGCCGGTGTCACCGCCCGGTAGTAGTCGAGCAGGCCGCCCCCCGGCTGACGCAGGATGGCGATATTGACGACGTTACCCGGCAGGATCGTCGGCGGAGGCGTCGAGCCACCAAAGAAGTCACCGATCGTGTTCGGAGACAGGGACTGCGTCGACGACGCGGCGGTCGTCGGAGCCGACGCCGGCGGCGTAAACGTCGGTCGCGCCAGATTCGGTGCCTGCTGCTGCGGCTGCGGCTGCTGCCCGGGTGTCTGGGACGGTTGCTGCGGCTGCTGTCCCGGAGTCTGTTGCGGCTGCTGCCCCGGCGTCTGCGAAGGCTGCTGGGGCGTCGGCTGCATCGGCTGTGCCGGGCGGGCCGGCATCGGCGGGTAGCCTGAACCCGGCGGCATCATGTACGGGTACGCCGGGGCCGGAACGTAAGGAGCGTACGGCATCTGCGACGGTGGACAGTACGTCCCCTGCACCTGGACGATGCCGGGATCCGACACGGGCCCGGCGGCCAGAACCGAATCGCTGCATGCCGATCCTGCGCATGCCGCCAGCAACACCATTCCGCCTGTTGACCGCAACTTCTCAAGCAGTTGCATCACCTTCCCCCGGTGGCAAACGCCAGATTTCCCCCCCGACCCGCGCCGGTTCGACACGAGTCCCGCTGCGATTGTCTCTCCAGGAGAGGACCGGCTGTTCCGTTCCAGTCATGCAGATCCTGCCGATGACGCGGATTACACAACCTCATTTGAGAGATTCGCTTGACACAGATTCGGCTGCACAACCGTCACGGCTTGACATAAACGGGGCGACATAAGAATCAGAACCGATTTCGCCGGCACCAACTGCGCAGTCCCCCGGGGCTCACATTCCCGGACCGACGCTGGCGACAACCGCACGCGCGGCGGCATCCTTTCACATTCCGACCGACGATTGGATACTGCACAGGCAACAGGAATGCGCTTCTGGTCCTGCACTCCGAGAGGTCACCGATGTTCGCCCTGCCCCGCTTCCTCCGACACCACCTGGCCCAGCTGGTCTCGCTGCTCGCGCTCACCCAGACGGGCCTGCTCAAGGCCGACGCCCCACGAAACGTCCTGTTCATCGCCGTCGATGATCTGCGCCCCGAACTGGGCTGCTACGGTGCCGCTTACGCGATCACGCCCAACCTCGACCGGCTCGCCCGGCAATCTCTGCTGTTCACCAATCACTTCGTGCAGGTTCCGACGTGTGGAGCCTCCCGCTACGCCCTGCTGACCGGTCGCAGCCCGGCCCGTTCGAAAGTGACCTCCAACAACCACGCCTTCTACCGGGGTGACTCGGCCCTTAACGCCGAACAGCAGCCCGGTGCCCAGTCACTGCCCGAACTGTTCCGACGCAGCGGCTACGAGACGGTTTCCATCGGGAAGATCTCGCACACTGCCGACGGCAAGGTCTTCGCCTACGACGGATCGGGCGACGGTCGCGACGAGATGCCCCACGCCTGGGACCGGCAGCCAACTCCCATCGGACCGTGGAAGCGGGGCTGGGGAATCTTCTTTGCGTACTCGGGCGGCCGGCACCGGGAAGACGGCAATGGCAATATCGACCTGATGGAGTTCACCGTCGAACGCGACGAAGACCTGCCCGACGGCCTCATCGCTCAGCAGGCTGTCCGCGAACTCGAACAGTTCGCACAAAACGACAAACCGTTCTTCCTCGCCGTCGGCTTCATCAAGCCGCACCTTCCCTTCGTTGCCCCCCGGCAGGACTGGGACGCCTTCGCAAACGTCGACATCCCGCTCCCTGAGCACCCGCAGCAGCCGGACAGCCCGTGGTGGCACGGCAGCGGGGAGTTCTTCAAGTACACGTTCCCGTTCGACAAGACGCGCCCCCTGTCGGAAGAAAAGATCCGTGCCTGCCGGCGGGCGTATCTGGCCTGTGTCCGTTACACCGACCGGCAGATCGGGCGCGTCCTCGACGCGCTCAGGCAGACCGGCCTGGCCGAATCAACGGTCGTCGTCGTGTGGGGCGACCACGGCTGGAATCTCGGCGACTCCCGGATGTGGGCCAAGCACACACCGTTCGAGCGGGCCGTCCGCAGTCCGCTGATAATCCGCGTGCCCGGAATGCCGACCGCCGGCCAGCAGACCAGCGCTCTCGCCGAGACAGTCGACATCTACCCCACACTGATCGATCTGTGCGAACCGCGCTTCACGCAGACCACCCATCCGCTCGATGGCCGCTCGCTGCGACCGGTTCTTGAAGAGGCCGACGCTTCCGTGCGGGACGCGGCGATCAGCTACTGGCGCAACGGCATCACCGTCCGCACGCCGACGCATCGCCTCATCGCCACTCGCGGCAAGAAGGGATTCACGGACATCGAACTGTACGATGCGAGCACCGGCTTCGATCCGGTCCGCAACCTTGCCGAAGACCACCCCGATGTCGTCGACAAACTGCTGATGAAGATTCCGTAAGGACGCACGGCAGCAGATTGCAACGTCCGGCGAGGGTCGAGAAGATCGGCTGAGCCACTCCCCACCCGAATTCCGATGCCCTGGCCGAGATTTACTTCATGCTGCGCAAATGCATCGCAGAAATCCTTGGAACCTTTGCCCTGGTCTTCACCGGCACGGCTGCCGTCGTCGTCAACGACCTGCACGGCGGCAATGTCACACACGTCGGCATCTCGCTGACGTTCGGTCTGATCGTGATGGCCATGATCTACTCGATCGGCGACATCAGCGGTGCCCACATCAACCCGGCGGTCACAATCGCCTTCTGGATTGGCCGACGGTTTCCACTCGCCCACGTGCTGCCCTACATCATCGCACAATGCGCGGGGGCACTGGCGGCCAGTCTGCTGCTCGCGTCGATGTTTCCCGACCACGGCACGCTTGGGGCGACACTACCGTCCGGCCCCGTGATGCAATCCTTCATCCTCGAGATTCTGCTGACGTTCATCCTGATGTTCGTGATCCTCAACGTCTCGACCGGCGCCAAGGAAAAGGGAATCATGGCCGGTGCCGCCATCGGAGCGGTTGTTGCCCTCGAGGCTCTGTGCGGCGGACCGGTTTCGGGAGCGTCGATGAATCCTGCCCGTTCGCTCGGCCCTGCGGCGGTCAGCCATCATCTGGAACACCACTGGGCCTACTGGGTCGGCCCGATCCTCGGAGCCACACTGGCCGTGCCGATCTCCGCGTTCATCCGCAGCGGAAACGGGACGGACGTTCCCGTCGCCGAAGACGCCTCATGACCGCGACTCGCTCCGCAGCCGATTGCTCAGATGTTACGATTCGATACGTTTGGCCAAGAGACTTTGACTGACCTGCGAACGGAGCCAGCATGAAACCGACTGCCCCCCTCCTCCTCTGCCTGTTCCTGTTCTCCTCGCTTCCTGCCAGTGCCGGCGATGCGTCTCCGGGCAAGCAGGTCTCTGCCGAACTCAAAGTCCAGCTGCCGGTCGAACTCTCCTACCTGCTCTACCTGCCGGAAGACTACGAGCAGAAGGAGAAGTGGCCGCTGTTGCTGTTCCTGCACGGTGCCGGTGAACGGGGCGAAAACCTTGACCTGGTCAAGGTGCACGGCCCGCCCAAGCTCATCAGCCAGGGCAAGCAGTTTCCCTTCATCGTCGTCTCGCCGCAGTGCCCCAAAGGCCGCTGGTGGGAGTCGCTCGAACTGGTCCTGCTGCTCGACGAGATCGTCGACAAGTACAACGTCGACGAAGACCGGATCTATGTGACCGGTCTGAGTATGGGGGGCTTCGGCACCTGGCGGCTGGCGTTCGTTCAGCCGGACCGTTTCGCTGCGATTGCCCCGATCTGCGGTGGTGGCGAAGCGTACTGGGCCCGCCGCAAACGCTTCAACGATCTGCCGGTCTGGGCCTTTCATGGCGCAAAGGACAGCGTCATTCCCGCCGAGCGCTCCGAGATCATGGTCGAAGCCATCCGTAAGGAAGGTGGCAATGCAAAGCTGACCATCTACCCCGAAGCGAACCACGATTCCTGGACCGAGACCTACAACAACCCCGAGCTGTACGAGTGGCTGCTGCAGCAGCGTCGCACGGCTCCAGACGACGCGACCGACGCCGACAACTGAGACCGTCCCGCCCACCCTCGACTCTCCCCCAACGTCAACAGCGGACCAGAACCGTGACTCTTCACCGCAGACAGTTTCTCGCGCAATTGACGGGCCTGTGTGCCTCGCTTGGCCTTTCGCGTCTGGCAGACGGCCAGCAGGACCGCCCGCCGCGCATCCTGCTGCGATCGTCCTGGCAGACGGTCAACATCGGCGACGTCGCGCATTCGCCCGGCGTGATGCGCCTGCTGTACGACCATATTCCGGACGTGGAGGTCACGCTCTGGCCGGGGAACATCGGTAATGGCGTCGAAGAGATGCTCCGCCGGAACTTCCCGGAGCTGATCATCGCCAACACCGCCGCCAAACGGGCGGACGCCTTCGAGCGCTGCGACTTCCTGCTGCACGGTTCCGGTCCCTATCTGGTTGCGCAGAAGCATGTCGCCGAGTGGCGGGAGAAGACCGGCAAGCCGTACGGCATCTACGGCATCACCCTCTCCCGTCTCGACGACCAGTCGCGATCTCTCATCAATGACGCCCGGTTCATCTACTTCCGGGACACGATCTCGCTGGCCTTCGCGAAGGAAGCCGGCCTGACGTGCCCGGTGATGGGTTTCGGCCCCGACGGTGCGTTCGCGATGGACTGCCGCAACGATGCCGCCGCCGTGGAGTTCCTCGAACAGCACAAACTCGAAGACGGCCGCTTTCTGGTGGTCATTCCCCGTCTGCGGTACACGCCATACTGGCGGATCAAGAAGAACCGCCCGATCAACGAAGACCGGCACGCCGTCAATGAGAAGCTCAAGGAATCGGACCACGGCAAGATCCGGGAAGCCGTGATCGCCTTCGTGCGGCAGACCGGCATGAAAGTGCTCCTCTGCCCCGAGGACGAAACGCACATGCAGATCGGTCGCGAAATGATCCTCGAAAGACTCCCCGAGGATGTCCGCAAACAGACCGTCTGGCGGGAAGACTTCTGGCTGCCGGACGAAGCGATCAGCACCTACCGCCGCGCCCTGGCGCTGCTGAGCATGGACATGCACTCCCCGATCATGGCGGTCGGCAACGGGACTCCCGCCATCCACTGCCGGTTTGAGGAGCAGACGAGCAAGGGACAGATGTGGAACGACATCGGCCTGGGAGACTGGCTGTTCGACCTGGACGAGGAGCAGGACGGCAGCAACATCACGCGGGAAGTGCTGAAGATTGCCGCCGCTCCCCAGATGGCCCGCGCCCGCGTTGCCGAGGCAATGCAGTTCGTCCATCAGCGCCAGCAGGCGACGATGGTCACGCTTCGCGATCAGTTGCCGACATAGCGACCGCGTGCATCCCCCAGCCACGGCACGGGCAACGCCGACCGTGCGAGGCGAGGACTCAGTCCGTACACTCGAAGGCGGAGAGCACGCACGCGCATCAGGAGTGAGTCATGACGGACGACCTGGCCACGGCACTGGCCGCGATTACGAAGCGTCTGCTGCAGCTCTCCGCCAGTGACGAGGAACTTCGGGGCAGTCTGCGGACTCTCGCTTACGCCATCCTCGCCAGCACGGAAGAACCGGACAGGCAGGCCGGTACGCCGGACGCCGACGCGTCGAACGTCACCGACAGTCCGACGACCGATACGGACACGGCCCCGCGCAGGGACGTCCCGTCCCGTCCCACACCGCAGCCGGAGTTCACCGGTCCACCGGTCGAGGAACTGATTTCGAGGCTGACACTGGGACAGCGCAGCCCGGCTCCGCCGGAGACCGACCTCAGCCGGCCCTGGCGATCACATCCCCAGCAGGTCGAAGATGCCGACCTCCCGCTGATCGAACGTCGTTGCCGGCTCAAGGCCGAAGGAAGTCGCTGGGCCGCCCGGCGCAGGCGTCTGATCGCCGAAGGGGCCGACTTCGCCATCGACATCGCTCCGATCGATCGCGAGATCATTGCCCGGGCCAAGGAGTTGCCGGACTGCTTCCTGTGGATGAATCATCCCAGCGGACCTTCTCCCTCCGATCCGCGAGAATTCGAACGGCTCGCCAGCTGCTTCGACAATGTCGCCGAAGCGCTGTCTGTCCTGCGTGGGATTCTCGCCGACCCGTCCCTGTTCCAGAACGAGTTCGAACAGGCACTTGATCTTCTGGCCGAAGCCCAGTCGGCTCTCCGGTATGCCATCGCCATCATGGATGGCCCCAGCGACACCGATCAGTTTGCGGTCTTCAACTGGCTCAAGGGGACCGCCGCCGAACAGCAGATCTTCATCCAGCGTCACATGCGGATGAACGACCCGGCAGATCCGGACAACTGGGCGGCTCTCGCAGCGCGGATCGAAGCCCTGGAATCGGGCATGCAGGAGGTCGCGCAACGGTCGCGTCTGCGAAACAAGCTGCTCGGAAAAGTGCGGCACAAACTGACGCAGATTGCAGACGATCCGGAAGCGGCGGACGAACACTGGCGGGTCATCGCGGCAACGGTCGACGACCTCATCACCAACGGCCTTCCGCCGAGCAACCGCGAACTGCGTGAGCTGCTGCTTCCCGCAATCGACGATCTGCCCGAAATCGGCGAACTGCCGCCCGGCTTCCAGCAGGTCCACGACGAGATCGATCGGTTTATCGCCACGAGCAGCACGGCCGAGCCGTCGTCCTCCGCGCCACTCGCACCTGAAGTCTACGAAGTCGCCCGACTCCTGAACGGTCAGTCGGTTGTCCTCATCGGGGGACAGCGACGCCGCGCCAGCCAGCAGGCCCTCAGGGATGCCTTCCGGCTGCAGGAGCTGATCTGGGTCGAGACCCGGGCCCACGAGTCGGTCAGCAGCTTCGAATCGTACGTTGCCCAGCCCGACGTCGCCGTCGTCCTCCTCGCCATCCGCTGGTCCAGCCACTCCTACGGACAGGTACGCGAGTTCTGCGAGAAGTACGGCAAACCGCTGGTCCGCCTGCCGGGGGGATACAGCACCAACCAGGTCGCCGTGCAGATCATGCAGCAATGCAGCGACCGCCTCAGCAACGATTCGCACAACTGAGCCGCATATCGATCCCCTTACGTGCGGTTCTTCGAGTGGTGGACAGACGAAGGCGGTTGACCCGCCCTTCCCCATCGGACAGACTCAGTGACCGTATCGGCCTCAACTCGTCTCCCTTCACCTCGATCGGCCAGTCGCTCATGTCCCAGGTCTGTCAATGCCCGCAGTGCAGTGCGCGCCTGCGGATCCCCGATGCAAAGCGCGGACAGGCCGTCAAATGCCCGAAGTGCGGCACCCGCTTTCGCGCCGGCCAGGAGCCACAGGACGAGCTCGACGAACCGTGGCTGGACGATGACCTGAGTGCGGACGACTACAGCGAACTTCCCGACGTCCCGCAGCGCAAAGCGAAAAAGAAAACGCGACGCTCCGGCGACCTGCAGCCGTTCCTCCGCCAGTGGCTGACTGCATGCGGAGTCATCGCAGCCGTCGCCATCCTGCTCGCCATCGGGGGCCTGTTCTCCGAGCCGGTCGCCATTACAGCAACCGCCATCTGCGTCGTCTGGTCAATCGGCTGTGTTCTCGGCGGTCACATCTGGATCGCGATCGACCTCGGCAAGGAGAGCGCGCTCAAGGCGATTGCCGCGATGTTCGTCCCGTTCTATGCCCTGGCGACCTCCATGCAGAAGCGGCCTCCCATGAAGGGAGGCATCGTCATCGTATCGGTCGTCGCCCCGACGATCCTGCTGGGACTGATGCTGCTGGTCTTCCGCCCCATGTACATGGGGGACGCAAAGCAGGCCGCCCGCGCCCGCAACTGGAAGAGCATGATCCACCGGATGGAGAACAACACGCCGGCCGATGCTCCCGTTGTCACTGCACGGTTTCGGGTCGCCTCCCGCCCCGGCAGTCTCGACAACCTGCAGCCGCGCTGCGAACAGCTCCTCAGCCAGTTCGACAGCTACGTGCCCGGATCGCTGCAGATCGACGCCGCCAACCGGATCATCGGCTACCAGTACCGGGGGCCGAAGCAGTTCGACCGCCTCTTTGCGATGTATCTCGGCTCGGAGACCAAAGCGTTCATCCCCCAGGCACCGGTCGAGCAACAGCAACCGTAGGGAAGGCGTGAGGCGTGAGGATCGAGGGTGTGTATGGCGAGCCCGGCACGTCAGTGCCGGGGTGACGTAGGCCGGGACTGGTCCCGGCACTGGTCGCGTGAGCAAACTCGAACCGATCAGAGCCGCGACCACCAACAGAGCCGCGACCGAGAGGGAGCGGAACCAGGCGACCCCCGAACGTGAGACCGACGGGTGGCATGCTTGCCCTTAAAGGCAAGCATGTGCGCCAAAAGTATCTGGCCTCTTGCCGGCTGCGCCGGCCGCGGTTGACGAGCAACCGCGCGTACCCGTGCCCGAGGCTGGAGCGAACCATACGAGCGAAGCCACGGTGAAGGCTCGAGCGGCGAGGCGTGAGTATGCGTTTGGCGAGCCCGGCCCGTGAGCTCGGGGGGACGCACGCTGCAGATTACGCCTTCTCATCCGACAGCACCGACTCGGCACGCTCGATCGAGCGACGCAGAGAAGCGATCTGCCGTGGCGACGCGTTACCCTGCTCCAGCGCCTGCAGCACAGACCGTGCCTCCGCCGCCAGCTCCCGCAACGCGCAGACAGCCCGGTCGCGGGCGGCCAGTTCCGCCTGTTCGTCGCCAGTGGCCTGACGAACCTGGCGATGACGCGCGCGCTGCTCGGGCGTCAGCTCGTGCTCGACAACGCGTTTCATGTCTCCACCTTGAAAGCCACGGAAGAAGGGTGAGCGGCTTCACGTCCCCTCGTCTTCCAGCTGTCGCCAGGCCCAGCGGTACAGGTTGCGGGTGTCGGTATAGCGGGCGCTGCCCGAGTCGGCTCCCAGCACCACGACGATCAGCCGCTTCCCCTCCCGAACGCCCGTCGACAGCAGACACCGTCCCGCAGAACGCGTCGTGCCGGTCTTGATCCCGTCGTAGCCAAGATCGAGACCGAGAAGCTGGTTGGTGTTCGTCCATTCCTGCTCGCGGGTGGAACCGTCCGGCAGCGTGATCGTGCCGGTGTACTCGCGGGTCCGAATGATCTCCCGCAATCGCGGATGCGAAATTGCCTTTCGCCCCAGGATGATCAGGTCGGCCGCACAGCTGGTCGGTTTCCCCGCGTCGCCGCCATCGCCGTAGGCAGTGCGGTAGATGGTATTCTTCATGCCGAACCGCTCGGCCATCCGGTTCATCTCGGCGAGGAAGTTGGCCCGCTTCGCCTGAATCGGATTGTCCAGGCCAAGCTTGAGCAGCCGCTCATCCGGCGGATCGAGCCGGGGATGAAAGTGCTCGGCGAGGGCGTTCCCCATGTCGTTGCCGGAGGGAAGCATCAGACCGTACAGCCCCTCGCGGACGGTGACCCGTTCGCCGGCGTTGACGTCGGAGGTCGAGCCGCCCGTGTTGTCGGCCGCTTCGGAGAAGGTGATGACTTCGTCGAGGACGGCGGGGTCTTTGTCGGCCAGAGACAGAACCACCAGTGCGGTCATCGTCTTGGTGATGCTGGCAGTCATCCGCCGGGTGCTGGCGTTGTGCTCCCAGAGGATTTCGCCGGTCTCGCCATCGGCAATCGCCCAGGCGGCAGCGGAGACGATGGGAGGCGAATCGAGGTCCTCGCTGCCCGCCTGTGCCGGGCTGATCGCGAGAGTGAGAATGACAGAGGCGAAGACGAGGTACCGCAGCATGCGTCTGATCCTTCCAGCCGGAGTCGTTCGGCAGTGGTCCCGCGCCGGCAGGAGCGTGCCTGCCGACCGCAGCCATTGTACTGTGACCTGCCGGACGAGCGAACGGACCGGTGTTCGCGAGCGGAAAGGGCCACCACGGAGTGGTCATGACGGTGCGTCGCCCCGGAGCATGAAAATGGGGGGCGATCCGGGTGGCATGCTTGCCCTTGAAGGCAAGCATGTCCGTGTGTGCCACGGGCTTTGCCCGTGTCCCCTGGAAGCGACAGGGCCACGGTCGATTTTCATAGGAGGCACGGAGACACGGAGGAAACACAGGCGACGGGGTGCCATGGCCTCGCCGCGCAGCGGAGTGGCCATGCTGTTTCATCGAGCCTTGAGCCTTGTTGCCGGGTGGCCCGGACAACTTGCTTGTCCGGGTCGCGAAGCGACAGGAAGAAGCTCCCAGGACATCCGAACATTGGGTGAACGGCTTCCTGTGCCAGCGTCGTGCAATACCAGCACAAAGCGCAAGCGAGTGCATTAGCACGACATTCGCACTGCTGGACAAGCCAGCAGCGTGGCGCAGGCCGGGACTGGTCCCAGCCCCTGACAGGCGCAAGGTTCACTCCATCAGAGCCGCGACCGTAAGGGAGCGGAAGAAGACACCACGGAGGCACGGAGCCACGGAGGTGGAACAGGCGAGCCCGGAGCGTGAGCTCCGGGGTAAAGCCATCACTCACGGGTCACACCGGTCGTGGTTTTCCGACCGCAGCGGCGCAGCAGTGAGGAGGCGTCTGGCGAGACGCGGTTACTTCAGAGTGATCCCCGAATGGGTGAACCTACTCATCCAGATCACGCGCCTTGGACAATGCCGAGGCAACGAGGCCTGCCGGTACAGAGACGATTCCCAATCCGACGAACAGCATGATCGAGGTGAAGACGCGGCCCCCCGCGGTCACCGGATAGATGTCTCCATACCCTACGGTCGTGAAAGTGACGACCGCCCACCAGAAGCTGTGAAACACCGACGCGAAAACTTCTGGCTGAGCGTCATGTTCGAAGAAGTAGATCCCGACCGCCGAGAGATACAGCAGGATCGACGTCGCACAGAGAAACAGGACAATCTCTTCGCGAGCAAGCCCAATCGCCCGGTGAAACCGTGCGATTGCCCGGTTGTATCGCACGAGCTTGAGCGTCCGGAACAGACGCAACAGACGTAATGCCCGCAGCGAACGCAGGTCGATCCCCAGCGCCAGCAGTCCAGGAAGAATTGACACCAGATCAATCAGGCCAAAGAAGCTGAATACGAACCTCAGCTTCCGTCGAGCGACGGCAAACCGGAGCACGTACTCGACTGCAAAGGCAGTCACCAGAGCCTGCTCCACGTGCTCGAGCCACATGTGCATTGATGTCGGAAGTCGTGGCATCGTTTCGATGGAGAACGAAACGATCGAGAGCACGATGAGCGTCTGAACCACCAGATCGAACAGGCGGCCCGCCTTTGTATCTGAATCCTCAACGATCTGCCGCAGCAAGTCCCGGGCACTCACGTCACTTCTCCGTGTCTTCCTGCCACACCATCCGAAGACGCGAGTTCAGCAGGTCGTGGAGGAAGCGTCAAGACACGGGAAGAGACAGCGAACGACAGCCGCGACCGTTATCAGAGCCGCGACCGTAAGGGAGCGGAAAGGCCACCACGGAGGCACGGAGGAAACACAGGCGAGCCCGGAGCGTGAGTGCCGGGATGACGCATCACAGGTCACACCGGTCGTGGGCCTCGAACCGGAGCGTCGCAGCCGTGGGGCTAACCCGAAAAACGAGGACGGCCGTGCACGGACTCGAGTCCGTCGATCGCGTGGACGGATCAGTGGCCGCGGGAAATCTCCAGAGCTTCCTCGATATCAACCATCTGCCGGGCGAATCCCGACTGCCATGTTGATGTCGGCGATCAGTTGACGCCTGGTTGCGTCGTCCATCGCTTCGAGGTCGCGCATTCTGAATCGGACCGCGTCCGGGTAGAGGGTGACCAGGCGAAGCAGATGCAACGTGAGCGGGTCGTGCGGAGCGTCGCCGGTCGCATCAACATCGGCATCAAGCGCATCCAGTCGGTCGTACCGGCCGACAAGAACGCTGTCGTTTCCCATCGTGTCAGTTGTCATGGCTCTCTCCCGCCAGCATTCGTGTGACCGCCTCGGGTAGCTCGTAAACGACCAGTGACGTAAGCTGAGACTGGCCCCAGCGCCTGGCGCGTGAGAAAAGCTCGAACCAGTCAGAGTCGCAACCGTGAGAAAGTGGAAACCGACGAGCGCGGAGATGGCCAAGAAGGGTACACTGAACCACAATCGACAATGCAGTCATATGTGGGAAACTGCTGGCACTCTCCACGCCATCGAGGATCTTCCTCTCGTCGCAGGAGCAGCGATCAGTCCAATCAATTCACGCACGCTCCTCCAGCGGAACGCACAGTCGTGGGACGCAGCAGGACAATGGTGTGTGCCCGACAGTCGCCGAGCTTCCAACCGCTCATGCAGTCCACATGAACCGGACATGTGCGGCGGATAGGAACCGGAGATGCCAGCACAGAATGCATGGTCCCCGTCATGTCTGCTGCGTCCCACACTGACACATGCACTCATTTGACTAGTACAGTCGCGTCACGGCACGCCGCCTAGCCTGAGCCAACAAGGGCACTTCCGACCTCCAATCAACAAACCACGGATGCCTTTCCCACTCGCCCAACACCCTATCCTGATTCGCGCCGGTACGAATAAAGTCTTTGGACATATCGCAACCACTCGCCAACGCCTTCAACAGACTCCTCCTTACCCTCCGAGAGACTGCGGGGCAGCCCAAAATGTCCAACACTGCATTCGCAACACCCGCGTGGGATAGCCCCACCTCCTCAACAGCGTCTTCTACTTGCGCGACGTAACCCTCAACCGTTTGCCCCCCCACTGTGCCTTCTGCACGATGAGCATAGAACAGAACAGTCATCAACTCAAGATACTGTCCACCATCGAACCGCGCGTCGCCTAGACCAAGAATACCGTACACCTCATCGACTGTGAGCGTCCATGGAGACGGAAACTCTGCCATAGCGCCCAGCACATTACAGAGCGCCACCTGTCCTCGAGGCCGTTCGCCCGGACCACCAACTCCATTCTCATTGAGCGCCAGACGCGTTGCGACCTCCATACACCGTTCGAACAAACGTTCATACTGACGGTAGCAAGACGGCATGCCACCAGCTTGCCTCAACAGTTTGAGGCATACAAGCAAAACCGTGCTGAAGGCAACAGCGCACGCTTCCGTCGGCTTAATCGACAACAAATATGCACAGACGTCTAACAATGCAACACCCCGCTCCGCTGCCCAGGCCGAATGCTCAGCACTACGTCCCTCCATGCGCTTCAGCAACCTGAATGCGTCTGACCGCAGCGCGCCTGGTACACGCGACACCGCAAGCGCAACCCCCGCATCGTGCCTCTTGCACGCCGCCCGGATCTCAGACACCAAAGTGCGCCGCCAACGCCCGACAGCCTTTACACGCTCCGTGGCTCCAACCGAAGCACCCGCTTCACAACCGAGCTCACCTAGCCGCTCGAACTGCTCACCTGCAGCGTCAATTATCTTCGACAGCTCGTGCGACAGACCGCCATGCTCCGTGACAAACGGTCGTTCAAGTCGCCTTGTCTTTGCTTGGTTGAGGCGGAGCCGATACCGCGCCAACACCTTCGCGATCGATTCACGAACGATGTCCAAGTCAATTGACTTCCGAGCGAAGACAAAGTAGTCGTCGACATATCGATAGACGGCATACGGTCGGTTATCTGGCCCCGTACACCCCAGCCGTTGATCCACCACAGCCAACACTTCGACATCAACACGTTGAAACAAGACCTCTGCAACTATGCGACTCGTTTCAGGACCAACCAGTATCCCGTTTGTTTCATTCCAATTCGCCATCTGCATCACGCGATCACACTCATCGCCAAAAGCGTGCTCCCACTGCCCCCGCAAGGACCTCCTATCCCGCGACGCGTACGTCTTAGCGTGCACCTTTCCTCTAGTTGCCCACGAGAGTGCGTGCGTGTAAATGCTCTCAAAGGCTGACTGCACATCAAGCAGCTCAAGAAGTGGGAACTCTTCTTCGAGGCTGATGAACTCTTGAGAGTCAAAAAAACGATGAAGTCGCTTCACCCCCCTGTAGGAGAACATCCGCTTCGGCCACAACGCTTGCCCCTCCCCAATGTCCGGAGCTTGCCCTCCCTCTGCCTCCGCCGCTCCTCGTAATCCTCGACATTCTCTCACAGTCGTCGTCCCCGCCAACTGCACGGCATCGCGCGCAATACCATTAGGGGCGCGTAAGGAACAAGGCGACACACTGCAATAATACAGAAGCTTGTTGCTATTCCTGTGAAGAAACTCCGCAAACCGCCACTGACTCCGAATGTGGGGCAGCGAGACGGAACGCCGCTTGCCCTCTGATGTCACCGCATCGATGCCCATCGGAATCTCGTACTTACCGCCACACAACAGCCGGCCAACCAACGACCCAATCCATTCATGTGGATTCGAATGGACACGTTGATTCGACAGCTCCTCGGCGCGGACGAAACTGTCCAACCCCAAACGCACAAGGTTTGCATGCGTCCCAAAGTTTGAGACAAACAGCGGCAACTCGTCAGGGGCGGTGTCATGAATCAAACCACGCAGCGAGTCGCTATTCCGGTACGCGCGTGCAGATTCACCAGCCACTGAGCCCATCCCCACTTCTTTTCCAACCTTCGACGAGCCTCCGCGCCTTGTCGCGGGAAATCCGAAAGAACGTCCTTTGCCTGTGCCCGGCAACAAACGAGAGTCGAAGCAGCCTCTTTTTCCGACGTGGCTGCAATAGACGACCCACTTCCCTTGACAGCCTTCGCTTGCGACCAAACACCAACGCACGCACGAACCGATCAATTTCCGGGAGCGCCCCAGCCCTATACGTATCAGGTGTAATCGCCGGATAGTTATAAAATATTCCGGTATGCATAACCTTAGACACATTGCCCCTGCGCAGCAGCACGGTGTTACTCGATAAATACCTCATAGCATCGAGCAACTGATGAAAATCACGGCTTTGTCGAAACTGCAAGAACGAAGCGACGATCTTTGACTTCAAGCGCTTCACCTTACGTGGAGACATATCCACCGACAGGGCGTCTCTACCGACAGGACTGGAAATAGTGTACCCCAGATACTCAAAGCTCTTCGACAACCAGGGCTTGCTGCAACTCGCTCTCGTTCTTCCACTGACAGTCAATTCCGCCTTTTTCGCGCCGTTCAAGACGAGATTTCCAGGCAGCTCGCCAAGTAGACCCTCAACGTGCTCTAGCGGCTCAGTAAGCGGCGATCCTTGCGATACCACAAGCACAATATCGTCAACAAAACGTGCGTAGAAGTACACACCCGGCAAATGCTGAAGGCGGCAATCAAGATGGCTGAGCAACCACTCGCTGACTGCAGAACTGATAGCCATCCCACGAGGCACCCCATCAACCGCGTTCGTGCGACAGACGTGATCAAAGCGATCGAGCACTCGTTCGGCAACTCGCCCTATCCGACAATTTGCGCGCAGCATCTCGAGGGCTGTTGGCCGATCGATTGTCTCGAAACAGCTTGCAACGTCCATTCGACACACAGTCGCTGGGCCCACTTCGTGTAGGACCGCAAGCAGTGTGCGAACGATTTTGTTTCGATTGGGTCTTTGCAGCCCGAGGGCATCGAACAGATGCGCGGCAGTAACAGAATCAATGAGCTTGTCGTACCGATCCAGAAAGGTAACGCAGCGTTTTCCGCCGACGCGGGACTCGGCAACGCGAGCCGGGGCCACCACATCGCCGACCCTTCGCATACATTCATGAACGATGCGCTGCTCCACCTGTTCGTGGACCGACGCAACGTAGTGGACAGTGCGAACGTGCCGATCCCGTATAGCACGACGCAACCGCGCCGACCACTGCACACGACGTCGCCTCATACCTCCCGCCCCCACAAACACAGTGCAAGCCTAGCCCCCAACGTCCAAGGCCACAGCACGCCACAGATTCGACCAGCAACCACACGAGCGTAACTGACGCCCCAACCAACCGCACCCAGGAAGGCAAAGAGAATAGAAACGCCCCTCACCCGCAAGGCAACCGACCAACCTTCCCGACACAGGACGCAGAAAAACTGCGTTCCCGCAGGCGGCCTCCACCAACAGCACTGGCCAAGCTTGACAATACAGGGCGCAAACACGAAACCAGCACGGTTCCACAAGCCAGCTCGACGTCAGGATCAGTCCACCCGGAACCGATCCCGCGGAGCTCATTCACGTCACCGGAGGCAGGCCGGACTGACCGGCCGCTCTGGAGCCCGGCAATCGCCGTAACTCCCACGGTGACAAGGTGCTCAAGCAAAGTGCCCAAGAGAGGACTCGAACCTCCACGGGGTATTAACCCCACTAGGCCCTCAACCTAGCGCGTCTGCCAATTCCGCCACTTGGGCGCGGGGAAAAAGGGATGATAAAGACGCCCCTTCCCTCCGGCAAGCGTCCCCGACGCGATTTTCCACCACCCCAACCCAAAACGACTCCGGACAGCCGACCTGCGGCCGTCACGGAGTCGTAATCCCCCCACTCCTCTGTACTTGCTGCTACTCACACTCAACCGGAGCTGCGCTTCGCTCCCGCCCCGGCCACCCGGTAGCCGCCCGGCGGCGCCCCGGTCAAGTGCGGCAATCCGCATCACCGCCCCAGGCGGAACGTCACGCTCCCCATCCGGTCTCCCAGTGGAATCTTCACGCTCGGGCTGCCCGGAAGGGCCGGCGACGGAATCGGCGGCGTCAGCACCGGACCACCCGGCGTTACGCCCCGCGGCGAAATCGGGCCCCGATCGCGGTCCCGCAGAACCGGCGGACGGGCGGGCGTGGCCGGCAGCACCGCGTGGTCGTGTCCATGCACCACCTCCTGCAGCTGCGAGAGCGTGCGTCGCATCCGGCGGATGTGGCTCCGCAGATCCGACTCCCAGGCCCCGCGGCGACGGTGACTCCCCTGGCCGGTGAACGCGTACCGGGGATTCCGATGCCCGCGGGCGTGCGCCACTTCGCACTCGAAACCGCAGCGCTGCAGCCGGTCGATCAGGTGCTCGACGTGGTACTGCACGTCATCGACCTGCCGGCAGAGGGTGGTCATGTTCCGTTCGCGAAGGATGCTCCGCTGCAGGTCCTGCAGCGCGGTGACGACGGTATCGGCTTCCCGCAGCACGCGTTCGTAATCGCGGGAGTAGGTCAGTTCGTCGTGGATGATCCAGCGGCTCTCGCGGGCGTCGACCATGGCGGAGAAGGCCAGGTCGTCCAGCTCGCGGTAGATGCGGTGGTCGGCACGGGCAGAGGTCGGGACGAATCCGGCGGTGACCAGAGCCAGAGCCAGCATCGTGGTGTGCGTGTTCATCGTGCGTTTTCCCTTGGCTCGTCCTCGACGCCGTTAACGGGTGTCTCCCGTTCAGTTCCCGGCGGCGATCAACGCGAGGAGAAAAACGCAGCCTGCGTGCCGATTTACCGGCAGAAACAGACAACACACCACAACAAACTGCCAACACAAGACTTACAGAACACCACTCCAGTCAGGCCGCGGTCAGACGGGGCGCAGGATGCTGTCATGATGACGGCGCGCGAAATCATCCTGACCGCGCGGCGGCTCGCCGGGAGATGGCGCGGCGGTTACGATTCGGCCCGGACCTGTTCCTCTTTTCAGCGAACCTGCAGCCCGGATGTGACGGACATGTTCAACGCTCAGAAGAAAACGATCGGCGGACTCGCGTGCACGGTGGTCGACCCGCAGCCGGTCGGCGACGACGGACCGGAACTCGTCGCCATCTTCTGCCACGGCTTTGGTGCTCCCGGCGAAGACCTGGTGCCGCTGGCCGGCGAAATCGCCTCGATCAATCCCGAACTGGCGGGGAGGGCGCGGTTCATCTTTCCGGCCGCTCCGCTGTCCCTGGCGGAGTACGGCATGCCGGGCGGACGGGCCTGGTGGCCGCTGGACATGATGCGACTGCAGGCAGCGATCGAGTCGGGTGAATTCCGCGACCTGCGAAAGGACTGCCCGGAACTGCTGCCGACCGCTCGCGACCACATCAATGCCCTGCTCGACGAGGTCCGCACCGAGACGGGCCTGCCGCTCTCGAAGATCGTGCTGGGCGGCTTCTCGCAGGGTTCGATGGTGACGACCGACGTCACGCTGCGGCTGCCGGAGAATCCCGGGGCCCTCATCGTGTTTTCCGGCACGCTGCTGTGTGAAGATCAGTGGCGGGAGCTGGCGGCGAACCGGGCGGGGCTGACGGTAGTGCAGAGCCACGGCACGGTCGATCCGATCCTGCCGTTCCAGGCGGCGGAGTGGCTGCGGGACCTGCTGACCGACGCGGGCCTCAATGTGGATTTCCTCCGGTTCCACGGAGTGCATACGATTCCGTACGAGGCTCTGGAGAAGGCGGCGGCTGTGCTGGGAAACGTTCTGAACGGGTGAGAGCCGGTTCCAACCGGCCGGGGCCTATCGCGTTGAGCGGTGAGTCTTGAGAGATGAGGCCGCCTCGTGTCGCTGCGCGACCCCGGTCTCAATTGTCTCGGCCGGCAATAGCCGGCCCTACGTGCCCGGCACGGGCAGAACCCGTCGCATCCGCACGTCTCCGCTCCCTCACAGTCGCGGCTCTGACTGGCTCGAGCCTTCGGGCTGGGACCAGTCCCAGCCTACATCTCGGCAACAGCCGGCCCTACCCCGCCCTCATCGTCGTGATCGCCAGGTTCCCGTCGCCGTCGATCGTCACCGTCACGGCACCATGCAGCGCCGTCGAGTACATCATCACGTCCGCGCCGTAGACATCTCGCAGTTTCTCGTGCTGCGTCAGGTCGCGGGTACTCAGCACCACGTTGCGGGGACGGGCCCAGCGGACGAGCTGCGGCGGATTCGCGGCAGCGCTGCCGTGGTGAGGTGACATCAGCACATCCACCCTGCGGTCCGGCAGCCGAGTGAGCCGGTCGAGACCTTCGTCTTCGATATCGCCGGTGAGCAGGATGGTCCTCCCTGCAACGGTGATCTCCAGGACAAGGCTGTTGGCGTTGTCGCGGCCGTCGCGGACTTCCGCCGACGGATGCAGCAGCCGGGCCCGCACGCCCTCCCCCACCTGCAGCCGGTCGCCGGCAAAGACGGTGCGAATCACGCTGCCGTGCCGGACCAGCTCCTCACACGCCTGCATCACCGCCGGCTGGGACGGATCGAAGAACGTGGGATGCACCATGATCGAACCGATCGGCACGCGGGGGAGCAGGTGCGGCAGCGCGTTGAAGTGGTCGACGTCGGCATGCGAGATGATCACGCCGTCGAGGCGGTAGATCCCGCGTGCGGCCAGGGCATCCTGAATCGTCCGGGCCGCCACACGACCGCGTCCGAACGTCCCCGCGTCGTACAGCAGCGTCGTTCCGTCGGGGCACTCGACGAGCACCGCGCCGCCATGTCCGACCGAGAGGAACGTGCAGCGAAAGGCGTCCCGCCGCGGCGGCAGCAGGGCCAGAAGCAGGCCGGCCAGAAACCAGACGGCCACGCCGCGCCAGGCCCAGCGGCGAACCGTCCGCACCGGCACCAGTCCGGACGCGGTCAGCAGCAGCGTATAGAACACCAGCAGCCAGCCGCTGGATGGACCGGGGATGAACATCTGCCCCGCGTCGACGTCGGCCGCTTCGCGCACGAGCCACAGCATCAGGTCGAGCAATGTGCCGAACAGCCATCCCGGCAGCCAGGCGACTTCGGGCAGCAGCACACCGCAGCCAAGGAATGCAAATCCGACCGCCAGCACCACCGCGATTGCAGGGACGAGCACGATGTTCAGCAGAATGCCGATCGGTGCGATGAGGTGAAACAGCGTCGCGGCCCGCGGCACGGTGTAGAACCAGATCGCACTGGTCAGCAGGGCCGAGGCGAGCATCCAGCGGACGACCGGTTCGAGTGCCCGCCAGACCGGGCCACGTTCGGGAGCGAGCGGCGAGGGTCGCGGCCGGGTGATGCGGGTCAGGAATGGCCCGGCCGTCAGGATCGCGATCACGGCGAGAAACGACAGTTGCGTGCCCGGTTCGAACAGGTTTCCCGGGTTCCAGAACAGCAGCACAATCGCCGAGACCGCCAGCGAGTTCATGCCCCACCCCTGCAGGCCGGAGGACCAGCCGAGCACGACGATCGTGGACAGCACGCTCGCCCGCACAACGGGGGGACGGAACTCGGTGATGAACGCGAAACTCCAGACACTGGCGATCACCAGCATCGCCGTCCCGACCGGGCCGGTTCGCAGCAGGCGGCAGACGAGCAGGACAAGCCCTGCGAGAATTCCCACATGCAGGCCGGAGATCGCCAGCAGATGCATCATGCCGCTCGCGGCGAAGTCGTCGCGCATCGCGGCGGGCAACTGAGTCCGATCGCCAAGGAACAGCGACACCGCCACCGGGAGTGATTCTGGCCGGACCGAACGGGCCATGACGGCGCGCAGCCGCTCGCGGATGTGGCTCCGCCAGAAGTGAGGATCGAATCCGCCCCGCTCGAGCAGCCCGAGACTGCGGACGGCATCGGGCGTGTCGCAGTGGACGACCGCCGCGATCCCCTCCCCTTTCAACCAGGCACGATAGTCGAACTCGCCGGGGTTGCGGAGCGGCTCGGGGAACCGGAGCGTGCCGAACAGTTCAATCCGCTCTCCCACGTCGACATGCAGCAGGTGCCCGGTCGCCTGCAGTCGGATGCGTCCGCGGACCGGTTCGAGCTGGCCGGCTCTGCGGCTGATGTGTGTGCAGACGACATCGCAGACGGAGAGATCCGACCGCATCCAGGGGGGCGTAAAGGCATCCTGCTCACTGAGCCGGACGACCGGAGCCGTCGCCACCACGCCCCGCAGGCGAACCGCAACCGGTTCCTGCTGCGCAAGTTCAAGAACCTGAACCGGAGCCGGCAGGATGCTGCCGGATTCGGTCCGGGCCGCGGCGACCCCGGCGACGGCAGAGATCGTGCAGAGCGTTGCGAGTCGCGGGCGCCCGCGCACCTGAGCAGCGATCGCCAGCATCACGGCGAGCAGCGTGCCCGACATCAGCAGCCATGGGGGAGCCGGCAACGGCACGGTCAGCAGAACACCAGCCGCAACTGCTGCAGCGCACGGGACGGCCGGTGCCCGTGGGGCTGGGGTACCGGTCGTCGGATCCTCACGAATTGTGGCCCGCTGGTGATCCATGTCCGCACAGTCCACGTTGACAGATGGGGACCGATGTATGATACACGGCTCCTGAGGCGCGCCCACCGCGACCGCACGTGCGCCTGTCCCCGACCTACTGACCCGTTGCCCTCCCGAAATCATGCCGATCAATTTCAGGGATGTTGTCCGCCGGTTCGGTCTGAACAGCCGTCGCGTCCGGTGGACGGCACTGGCTGGACTGCTGCTGCTCTCGTGCTGTCTGATCTGGCCCGAAGACCTCTTTGCCCGCGCCGGTGGTGGCGGCGGATTTGGCGGTGGCGGTGGTGGAGGAGGAGGCGGTGGAGGCGGTGGCAGTGGTGGAAGCGGCGGTGGGGACGGTATCGGCTTCCTGATCTGGCTGTGCATCCATCATCCGATGATCGGATTCCCGGTCGTGGCCGCGATCATCGCACTGATGGCCTACAGCGGAAACTCCGCCAAAGAAGGCCACGTCACACGCACGATCCGGCGTGGGCGGCAGGTCCAGGACCGGATGAGCCGGCAGACGGCGCTGCAGGCGATCAGGAATCGTGATCCCGGTTTCGACGAACAGGCGTTTCTCCAGCGGATCAGCCGGGCCTTCGTGCAGATCCAGGACGCCTGGAGCGATCAGAACATGCAGCCGGTCCGCGCGTTCATCAGCGACGGCATTCTCGAACGCTTCTCACTGCAGCTGGACATGCAGAAGGCGGAAGGGTTCCGCAATCTGATGAAGAACGTGCAGGTCAGGGACGCCAGCGTGGCCGCCGTCCACTCGACCGACGCGTTCGACACGATTCACGTGCGCATTCGTGCGTCGGCTGTCGACTACAACGTCGATCTCGAGACCGGTCGTCGCAGGGACGGTTCGACGTCGGCGAGTGAGTTCGTCGAGTTCTGGTCGTTCCATCGCCGGCCGGGGGCACGCTCGATCGAGGCCAACGGAGCGATCGAGGGGCACTGTCCGCGGTGCGGCTCGCCGCTGCAGATCGTCGACCAGGCGAAGTGTGACTCGTGTGGCGCCCAGGTCAACTCGGGCGAGTTCGACTGGGTGCTCGCCGAGATCACGCAGGATCAGGAATGGATCGTTCCGGGAGCCGAGTCGTCGGTGCCGGGGTTTGCCGAACTGCTGCAGCGCGACCCGGCACTGAACGTCCAGCATCTTGAAGACCGGGCCTCGGTGATGTTCTGGCGACTGCGGGCTGCGGAGTTCCAGCGCGACATCGATCCGGCCCTGCCGGTCCTCACGCCGGAATACCGTGCCCGGTGGTCCGAGGATCTCAGGCAGATGCAGCAACGGGGCGAGTTCTGGAAGATTCCTGCCGTCGGCAAGGTCGAGCTGATCGACGCCCTGCCGGGGCAGGACGGATCGCCGGACCGGATCCGCATCAAGGTCCGCTGGTCGGGAATTCTCGCCAAGGGAGATCCGACCGGCCGCTCGCACGAGATCCGCCGCAAGACGATCTACACGTCCGTGTTCACGCTCGTACGGAAGGTCGGCGTGCAGAGCGTTCCCTCCGGGACGTTCTCGTCGGCCGGCTGTTCGAAGTGCGGTGCGCCGATCGACGTGAACGAACAGGGCTGCTGCGAGTACTGCGGTGCGAACCTGGTGAGCGGTCAGTACGACTGGGTGCTGGACGACGTTCGCCCATTCACCCCCGATCTGGCATTCCGGCCGGCAATCAACGAATCGATTCGCCCGACGGCTGCCGACCTGCCGCAGACAGGACAACCGATTGCCCCGCCACCCCTGGAACCGTTTCACGATGCCGGCCTGTCGCTGGCGACGATGGCGCGGGTGATCGCGATCGACGGGATCAGCGACAAGGAACGGGACGCGTTCCGGAAGCTGGCGGCCCATCGCGGCACGTCCGCGCAGCAGGCGGATGCCTACCTCGACGCGGCAGCGGAGTCGGACGCGGGCATCCCGGTGCCGGAAGACAGTCGCCAGGCCCGCGAGCACCTCGAACAACTCGTCCACATCGTGCTGGCGGACGGTCAGATTTCGCGGCGGGAGCGGAAGCTGCTCGACCGGTATGCCAGACAGGTCGACCTCGTTGCCGCCGACGTCAAGATGGCCATCTCAAAAGAGCGCCGCCGGGCATACCAGCAGGCCCGGCGTCACATCCGCGCGTCGAAGCAGGTGAGTGGGTGAGGCAAGTGGGTAGTGGGTAGGAGTTAGGAAACAGGAGTTAGGAGATAGGCGCCCCCGGCGAGTGAGCTCCGAGCCATGAGTGAATACGAGCCGCGAACGTCAGGGAGCGGAAGAAACAACAACTCGGGCATGGAGAAGACCAGGCGAGCCCGGAGCGTGAGCTCCGGGGTAATTCTCGCCTCGGCTGGGTGGCCGTGGCTGGAGCGAGCAATGCGAGCGAAGCCACGGCGTGGCGAGCACGGCTTAAAGAATTGGGTACCCGCGGTTGCTCGTCAACCGCGGCCGGCGCAGCCGGCAAGAGGCCAGACACCCGTTGCTCCCCCATGCTTGCCTTGAAGGGCATGCATGTCCCCCGAAGACGCGTAGGGTGCCGTCGCCGGAGGCGACGCACCGATCGCAGTCTGCTTGTGAGCCATCGCGCGTGGTGCGTCACGGGCCGATCAGTATCGGCACGTCGTCCTCAGTGGCTCCCACCAGGGACGTCTGCC
>ENA-ORCW01000468-ORCW01000468.1-marine-metagenome-genome-assembly--contig:-NODE-468-length-23836-cov-3.981860_pt1 | contig 23836 bp, 20 predicted proteins | sample MGYA00237784_ERZ508517 | MGnify/ENA primary metagenome ERZ508517 (study PRJEB26187, sample SAMN06268979) | marine metagenome | isolation source: Tt ae E1 feedstock associated aerobic enrichment on... | reverse complement strand
TTCCTTGATGGTCGCCCGGGCAATCGTTCCGGCCCGCGTCAGGTAGTTGAACAGCAGCAGACCGACGATGAGAACCGCCGCTCCCCACAGAACCACGACATACGGGGCCACGGGACGACTCGCGGCAACAAGGGTTTCGTCGGCCGCCAGCAGAAACAGTTCGTTGACCATGATCGTTTCGGAAACGCCTCGCAGTAGTAACGGACCGGATTAAGAATCTGTTCAGCAGGGCCCTCGCTCAGCGTGGCACGCAGGAAGACGGGGCTGCCGATGTACCTGTCGACCAATACTCCGACCAGGCGGTACACGTCTGACTACGCAAATGACTACGCAAAAATTCCGGAACCTGCTGACACTTCGGGAGGTCAGAGAGAGAAACCGGATGATGATCCATCCTATCGTGCCCCCGGACCGAAGAAAACCAAGTCACTTCGGTTTCCGGGCTCCCGGAGGGCGCTCGGTTGCAGTCGGCGGAACGATCCGGATAGAGTGATTGATTGACGTTTCACGAATTCCAGAGGCGTTGCGGCCCGTTTCTGATGCGTGAACGCCGCCTCCATTCGATTTCTCATTTCTCAGCAGGGCCAGGCCTCGAAAGGTCTGGCAGACACCCGGTTCCTCGATTCGGGACTTTGCCATGTCGCGTGACGAGTTGCGTCACCGGACGCGAAGTGAACTGGCCACTCTGGCCCGACAGGAAGGAGTTGCAGGGTGGCACCGCATGCGCAAGGCCGAACTGGTCAATGCGCTGGTGAAGATCCTGCCCTCGGATGCTCCCGGCGAAGCGGCGGCGGCGAACGAATCGACGACGACCGGCAGCCTGGCCCGCGACCTGTCTCCGTCCGCCGAGGTCACCAGCGACCAGCTTCGCGTCGATGTCTGTTCGTCCTGTTGGGTCCGCGTACGCTGGCACGTGGTCGAATCGACGCTCCAGCGGGCGGCCGCGGCCCTGGGAGCGGACTGGTATCGCGCCAGCCTCGTCCTTCAGCTGCTCGATGTCGGCGAGGATGAACACCCGACCGGCGCAACCACCCACATCGCCGACATCCCGGTGCCGAGCCACGCAAACGAATGGTTCGTCCTGATCCCCCGCCTGAACCGCACCTATCGGCTCCGCTACGGGGCGGTCAGCCCCGGCGGTCGGTTCTTCAGCATGGTGACGGCGTCGCCGGTCCACGTTCCGGCAGCCGGGACTGCCTGCGCACCGGCTCCGATCCCGGAACCGGAAGACCGTGCCACCGAGTCCGCCGCAGTCCGCGTCTTCGGACGGACCTCCTCCAGCGATGACGAGACCCTGCCGCTGGACCTCTCGGTCGAACTGATCGTCCGGGGCCGGACGGCACCGATCGCCGAAGTCACCATCGACGACCAGCCGGTCCGGCTGACCGGTGACGGTTCATTCGAGTACCGCAGCGACTTCCCCGATGGCCGACACGTCCTGCCGGTCGTCACGACGGTCGCACAGGAAGGGCTGCAGCAGACGATCGTGCTCGCGGTCGAGAAGAACGTGCGACGGCTGGAGCTGCAGCACCTGAACGACTGATCCGTCCCCGGGCTGGACGCGGCGTGACAGCAGGCCCGACTCGACAGCAGGACACGACCAGACAGGGAAATGCCGCGATACTGGGGCTGTTCGGAACTCTCCGGGCGGGGATGCGCTCGCCCCCGCCGCCCCGGTGTCCGGCTTCTCTCACTCGCCTCTGTCGGGACGTCGTCCCTTCGAACGGCCCATCTGCGGCATCCGGGACTTACTGCAGCAGCGCCTGCAGCTGCTCGCGAGCGGCGGGCGTATCCGGATAGACGAGGGTCGGCCCGCGATCCGGGTGCGTTCGCGTAATCACCAGCGCCTCGGGCGTCTGAGTGACCGGAACGAGGTAGCGGGCCGATTCCTGAAGACCGGGCAGGCGATTCAGTCCCTCGATGGTCTGCTCGCCGGACAGGTCCAGATTGCCCCATTGTTCCGTCACGGAACAGCGACCGGTCGCCGGGTCGAGCAGCTGGACAGCCACGACCCCGTCACTGAGCAGGATCTGCCGTCGATTGACGACGACCGGATTGGCGGACACGACCACCATCAGGCCCAGGCATCCCAGCCACAGCAGCAGGACGACAACCGCGATTGTCGGTGGAAACGCAAGTCCCCGTTGTGATGAAGCGGGCGTCACAGCGGCCGTCTGCCGATCGAGCTGCTGCGAGGATTCGACCGTGATGACACACCTCCTTGCGACCGTCGTCGCCGGCGATGAGGACGCGGGGCCGTTCAGCTGCCGAACGCCTGGTCCGTGTCGATTTCGTAGTCGTCAACGAGAGCTTCGTCGAACTGGTAGACGTCGACGAAGTCGCTGAGCTGATCGCGATCGGTCTTGCGCATCTCACCCCGTTCGATCAATTCGAACACGATGCGACCGAAGTCGTCCGTCGAGCGGACGCCCCAGTGAGCGAAGACGGAGCGTGCCAGCAGGCCGTACCGCTGCAGCGCCAGTTCGCGGATTCCCGCCAGGAGTTCCTGGCCGGAAATGTGTGCCGACTCGTCATCCGGATCGCGGGCCGGCGGACGCTGCAGCTGCTCCTGCGTGAACTGCAGGGCCTCGAACACGAACCGGTAGGCGTCGGAATGGTACCGCAGTCGGGGTACCGCAGATCGGCTCGTGACACTCATCGCACCGCCTCATATTTGCATCCGTGATGTCGCTGCCGGCGACCGTCACGGGGATCCTGAAACTGGTGGCCACCTTCGCTTCGGAGGGAAGCCGTGACCACTATACACGCATCGCAGATCAAACGAAAATCACTTTGCGGCCCGCAAAGCTCCGGTTCGATGTGGTCGATCGCCTGCCTGTCAGGGCAATCGTCCGGAACGGTCAGGCCCCCGTTCAGTTCCGTTCCGCACCTCCTGAATCGGGTGGAGATGACTGCGGCCCGCCCTGGCTCGCCCCTTCGTTCCGCTTCTTTCCACTCACGACCGTCAGCACATCCGCCGCATCCACCAGCACGCGACGATTGTCCTCGTAACTGACCAGTACTTTACGCGCGAGGATCTCCTGGGCCAGCACTTTTCCCTTCCCCTCGCGGGTCACAATCCACTTGCCGACGCCCGGCAGCTCCCGGCGATACTCGTCGTACGTATCGTATTCATACCTCAGACAGCATTTCAGCCGACCGCATCGTCCCGAGATTTTTGTCGGGTCCAGCGTCGCCTTCTGCAGTTTGGCCATCTTCATGGAGACCGGCGGCATCTGCTGCAGGTGCGTGTTGCAGCAGGTCGGCTTGCCGCAATCACCGTAGTCGGCCAGCAGTTTCGCCTCATCCCGCACACCGATCTGCCGCATTTCGATCCGCGTCCGAAACCGACGCGCCAGCGCTTTGACCAGTTCGCGAAAATCGACCCGATTCTCTGCCAGGTAGTAGAAGATGATCCGCTCGCCGCCAAACAGATGTTCGACGTCCACCAGCTGCATCGGCATCTTGCGCTCGACGATCATCTCGGCGCAGCCGGTGAAGTAATCCCGCTCCTGCTGATGGGCCTGATCCCGATGCCGCTCGTCCTCGGCCCCCGCAACACGCAGAATCTTTCCCGCGGGATCCGTGGTTCCCAGGTACTCGCGGGTCCGCTCCGTCGCTTCGCAAAGAACTTCGCCCCATTCCGTTCCGCGATGGCTGCGAACGATCACGTTTTCGGATCGACGGTACTCCCGGGGAGTCCGCGCCGAAAACTCCGCGATATGTCGCATCGAGCCGTAGCGAACAACGTACCGTTTGGCCATGAAAAGACTCAGCCTTTTCTCGCGACACCACTCCGCACCGTAACGGCGAGGCATTCCAACCCCGGAATGACCCTGTCGCGTTGAATCCGGTGCAACCGCTTCCCGATCTCCAGTATACCGCCCGACCCCAGCGTCTGGCCAATACCGATCTGCCCGAAGTGTGGCAGAAACGGGCGCTCCGCGGCAAACTGTTGCCAAAATGGAACACTGCGTTTCGCAGCACCCGAACGGAACCGCACACCACACGTTTCCCGCAGCCGCACGCACTTCAGGGCCCGGCCGGCCGTTCGCTCGTTCCGCCAGCAGTAGATCGGCCGTCGCTCCCCGTCCGGCTCAGGCAATTCTCAAACGACCACCGCACCCCGCCACAGGCGACCGAGGTCATCAAACAGCCCTTCCAGACTCAGCTCGATCGACATCGACTGGTCCAGGTGCCGCTCCGCCTCGAAACACCGCTCCATCATCGCCATCAGACGGTCAGTGTACTGCGGCTGGTCGTCCGGCAGCATGCGGGCCAGTGCCAGCATCTGCGGGTGGAGCGGAATCCGGTCCTCGAGGCTGGCCACCAGGACACCCCGGTAGAACTCGACGGCAAACTTCACCAGCCAGCGGGCATTCTGCCGCTGGGCCGCCGGATCGCCCCCCAGGTTGTCCAGCGCCTCCGAAACACTCTTGAGCGTCCGCAGACTGTTGAAGTCCTTTTCGGAAAGTCCCGCATAGAGCGCTTCCCGCAGCTTCCTCAGGCCCGGCTCGAGCAGCTGCCGCGCTGTCGTCAGACTCCCTTCCGAGAGTGCCGCCACTTCCTTCGCGGCAGCCTCGTCGGTTTCCAGCTCCTGCTCAACAAGCAGCGTCGCCACCTGATCGGCCGAGAGCGGGGCGAACTGGATCGGCTGGCAACGGGACTGGATCGTCGCCAGGATTGCGTCCCGGGAGGGCGTGAGCAGAAACAGGATCGAACCTTCCGGCGGCTCTTCGAGCGTCTTCAGCAGAGCGTTGGCGCTCGCCTCGTTCATCTTGTCCGCGTCGTCGATGATGGCGATTCGCCGCGTCGCCGACATCGGCCGCAGTGACAGATCGTGGCACAGGCCTTCACGTCCGCGCCGCTCACGACTGCCGACCATCACCTCGATCGGCAGTTCTTTCTTTCCCTCCGGACAGCCTGCCGTCAGCAGATCCGGATGTGAGCCGGCGGCCACCTGCTTGCAGGCAGAGCACTCACCACAGGCGGCCAGCTCTGCATCGTCGGTCTCCCGACAGAACAGGCACTGCGCCACCACGCGTGCGAACTGCCGCTTGCCGATCCCGTCCGAACCGACCAGCAGGTAGGCATGGGCCGTCCGGCCGCGCTGCAGGGCACGGCGGAACATCGCCATCTGGTCGGCATGACCAATCAGTGGAATGCGTGCCATGGTGTCTGTCAGGCCGAGGGACTTGCAGCGCCTGCGTCGTCCGTCAGCGCCTCACGCAGATGAATGAAGTTCTTCCCGAGCCGGCCACCGTAGTTGCCCGCCGAGATCCGCTTGAGTCCCGCCACATTGCGGGCGGCCGCGATCCCCGCGTACGTCGCCTGGCGAACCGTCTCCAGGTCGTGACCGTTGATAATGATCTCGCTGATCGAACCAACGCCGTCCGGCACCTGCGACTCGTCCCCCAGCGAGTCCTTCAGCGTCGGGCAGAAGGGATGGTTCGTGCTGGCAAACAGGAATTGATACCGGCTGCCCGCCTTCGAACCACTTGCCGCCACCCCACCCGGAAACGGCATGATCACGCCGGGGAACGCGGCGATCGCCTCGGCGGCGGCCTCAGCGGCATCGATAGCGGTGTCTTCATTGCTCGCCATGAACCACAGGTTTCCCCCCATGATTCCATCCCGGAACCCGAAGGTCCGGTCGAGCACGAATTCGCCCATCATCGTCGGAATCACCCAGACCCGCCGGCCGAACCGCTCGTCCCGGAACTGGTATCCGTCGCCGAAGAAGCTCGTCTTCTTCCCGATGCGGAACCGCTCTTCGGAATCGATGCGGTTGAAGCAGCGGGCGGTCGGGCAGGTGAGCACGTTCTGGCTGACGCGGGCCAGCAGCGTCTTTTCCAGATGCGGCTCCCGATCCTTGCGGAACCGGGGAACGTGCATCTGAACAATCGCTCCCGGACGCCCATCGGGGGTCGCCTCGTCACCGCTTCCGCTCAGGTAACGGTCCACGCCCGCTTCGCAGTCGCACATGATGGTGCTGGAGGCGTGGCCGGTCGCGGCAACGACAGCATGGTCGAGCCAGCGGCGGTCGCGGGCCGTGATGAGGATCTCGGCGTAGATACTGCGGAACGCTTCCGCATAGGTGTCGTCGATGAGGGCCGGCTGCTCGTCGCTCACGTCCGCCCCCGCCCATCATAGACCGCAGCTTCCGTCACGACCTTGTCCATGTAGATGTCGTGCGACTGCATCGGAATCTCGTCGAACATCTGGCACTCGAAGGCGAGTGCGACCAGCGGCGTCTCCGGCCGGGCGTTCTCCAGCAGCTTGTCGTAATACCCTTTGCCGTGACCGGTCCGGCCTCCCTGAGGGTCGAAGCCCACGCCGGGGACGATGATCAGATCCAGTTCTTCGACCGGGACCTGCTTCTCCGGCAGGCGACGGAGATCCTGCCTGGGCTCGAGAATCCGGTACATGCCGATCTCGAGCTCGTCCATCGACTCCAGGTGGAACAGTTCGAGTTCCCCCTCGTCGTTGCACCAGGGAACGACGATCCGCTTGCCGCTCGCCAGTGCGTCGGGCAGGGCATGACGGGTTCGCACCTCGGCCCGGACGTCGACGTAGTACATCACCGTCGCGGCCTGCTGGTACTCGGGCATGGCCATCAGGCGGTCGGTAATCTGGCGGCTGACGTCGTCCTTGTCCGGCTGTTCGCGGCGGTTGGCGTGGGCCCGCTCGCGGATGGCCTGTTTGCGTTCGGCGGGAGGAAGATCCGTCCCGGGGGCAGTCTCCGTCATGCGGTCCATTCCTGGGCTGGCGGTTGCGTTTTCGTCAGACCGCCATGGTAATGACCTGCCCCCCGGTGACAACAGGCCCGGAGACCGGCGAACCGATTCCGCGCTTCCGCACGAAAGACCGCAATGGCAGTGACCGCCGTTCCGCCTCCCCAACGCCCCTGATTCGATGGGATTCGGCCCCGCCGCCGCAAGATGAGACGCGCCCGGGGAATTCCCGATGCCCCGTTCCGGAGTCGACCGTCCCGGACCTCAGCCGCGCCAGACAATGCTCTCGACCGCCCGGCGGATCTGCTGGCGGGCCTTGTCGTCGGTGGACGAGAACAGGCCCACGAAGGCATAGACCCGGCCCTCTCGGCGGAAGGCGACGACCTCCTTGGTCATTTCGCGCCCGTCGACGCGGGCCGTGTAAACCAGCCGCACGCCGCTCGCCTCACCGACGGTCACCTCTTCCGGATCAGCGACCGGCTTCCAGCGGTTCACCCGAAACGAGGGCCCCGCGTGGTGCTCGGCCAGATCGAGATCGGGACTGTCATTGAAGGCGAGGACTTCCAGGTTCGCCCCCTGCTCGGGGGTGCGCATCTGATAGCGGACAACGAACCGCTCCGACTCGAGCTCGCCCTCGGGCAGATACGAGTTGGCCGTCTGCAGCCAGCCGTCCGGTACACGGAAGCGGAACCCGGCCTGATCGTTCTGGTACACCGGCGTATCGCTCAGCACCGGAGCACTCGGCTTCGATTCGCATCCGGACGCGACAACGAGAGTCAGCAGCATCAGCCAGATTCGAGAGGACATCCGTGTTCCCGGTCTGTGGGGGATGAGAGAGCGGCAGGGGTGTCAATCGGACCGGAGTGGGGCACCGACTAGAAGTCGACGTGCTCCTCTCCGTTGCGGGTCGACAGGGCGTGCAGTGTCTTCATGTCCATGCTTTCGCCCAGCCCGCGAACCGAGCCATCTGCAAACAGGAAGAAGACCACGTTGTGGGGCGAGAAGAAATCGTACGGCTCGCTGTGCGGACTGTTGAGCCCCGGATTGCCGATGCGGGCCAGAACCATCGTCGGTTCCCGCTCGGCGATCGACGTGTAGACGGGGGCTCCGGGAGTGGTGCGGCAGGTGCCGCCGGTCATCACGCCCGCCCAGGGAGACTTTGCGAACAGTCCGGCCCGCTCGCCGATGGCGATCGTATTCGTCAGGCCGTCCTTGATGTCGACCATTTCGATCGCGATGTTCCGCAGGAAGACGCCGCTCCCCTTGTCCGGCTCGGTATTGATCAGGCCCTTCGAGCCGTAGCACCCCGCGTAGCTGTTGGTGGCAGCATCGACCAGCGGCGCGTTGAAGACATCCTCGACCGTAAACACGCCGCTCCCGTAGTCGCTCGGGCACTGGAACACCGGGAGCTGATGCGTGCGGGCATCGGCATTGACGGCCGCGGCCACCTCCTGGCCCAGGTCGATTGAGTTTTGCAGGTTCGCCTGATCGAGCTGCGGCAACAGCAGGGTCGCCCACCCCCATCCGGGAATCGACGGAAGAACCTTGTTGACCGGCGGAGGGGCATCGAAGATGAGCGGCCGCGGAATGAACGGTCGCGGCGCCGGGGGATCAATCACGATTCCCGTCAACGGAGCCTGCAGATACCCTGAGGGAAAACAGGCGTGTGAGTCGTGATAGTTGTGCAGCGCCAGCCCGATCTGCTTGAGATTGTTCATGCATCCTGCGCGGCGGGCGGCCTCGCGGGCCGACTGAACGGCCGGCAACAGCAGGGCGATCAACATCGACAGAATGGCGATCACCACCAGCAGTTCAATCAGCGTGAATCCGCGTTTGCGAGTCATGATCATTCCCGGGCGGCGTGCTCAACCGGACTTCCCAGACGACGCGTCCGCCACGCGTCGCAGCGGACGGAGGTGGACAATCAGCGGTAAACCGTCCCCGCCAGTTTCCGATTGTACCCCCTCCTTACGACCGGAGCGACCGGAATCGCGCGCAACCGCCAGCGCCGGTCGCCGGACCTCCTGTCTCCGTCACTTCGACACAAGCCGCAACCGGAACACACCCTCACCGGTCCAGTACCGAATGTTGCTGTCAGCAAAGCGGTACCGGTTTCGCGGCCCCGCGGAGGGAGCCCGGGAATGACTGATCTGGCGGTCATACCGATTCTGCCGACCCTGCACTCGCTGCTGCTCGCGGTCCCTGTCGGGATCGTCGCGCTGCTGGTCCTGCTGCGGCGACTGGCGCAGCCCGGAACGGCGAAGCGGCTCCTCCGGCTCGGCTGGCAGGTGCGGGGACTGCTCCTGACATCGGCCGCCATCGCGGTGCTGGTCGGCGTCGCTGCGGTCGCGGGCCTGCGCGTCTTTCCAGCCGCCCGCTTCGCTGCCCGAACCGACAGTCCCACCGAAGCCGTGCCGTGGGAACCGGGCAACGCGCCAACGGCGCGCGGCGACCTGAAACGTGCCGGCACGTCCGGATCCGCGGCCGGCCCGACTGGCGGCGGCATCAACTGGAAAGCGGGAGGCCCCACACAGAACTTCTACGCCACTCCGGCGATCGCGGGCGAGCGTCTCTACTGCATCGCATCGACCGATGCCCGCCGGGGACGCATCGAGTGCCGCAGTCTGCGGGATGGCAGCCTGCTGTGGTCGTCCGCCCCGCCCGGTTATCGGGCAACATTCTCCTCGCCGGTCCTTTCCGGCCGGTATCTGGTGTGCGGCGAAGGACTCCACGACGACCGCATGGCCCGGATCGTCTGCATCGACACATCGCCGGAACATGCAGGCGACGTGCTCTGGACATTCCAGACGAACAGCCATGTCGAATGCGCTCCCGTCATCGACGGCGATCGTGTCTACGCCGGAGCCGGAGACGACGGGGTCTACTGCCTGGCGCTCGATCCCGATCTGCCGGAAGAGAAACGACTCATCTGGCACGCAGGTGGACGTGACCTGCCGGACGCCGAAACGTCGCTCGCTGTCCATCAGGACCGTGTCTACGTCGGGCTGGGCGTCGGCGGGGAAGCCGTCTGCGTGCTCGACGCGGCAACCGGAACGATGCTCGAGCGGGTCCCGATGCCGTATCCTGTCTTCGGCCTGCCGGCGATCGACCGGGACCGGCTGTATGTCGGCATGGGGCGGGGAGACTACGTCCACGAGGCGGAAGATCCTGCCGGCCAGGTCTGCTGCATCGATCTGAACAGATTGACGATCCAGTGGACCTGCCCGACACCGGCCACGGTCCTCGGCGCGGTCGTGATCGTGGAAGACGAGCTGCTGTTCGCGTCGGCCGACGGGACGGTTCATCGCCTCAACCGCGATGGCGAAGTCCTCGGCACCTGGCAGTGCGGCGAACCGATCCTGACCTCACCCGCAGTGACACGCGATGCCGTCTACGTCGTCTCCGGGGAGGGTCGGCTGTACGGACTGACCCGCGATCTGAAGCCTTTCTGGCAGGTGGAGATCGGCGGGGCAGGGCGATGTGTCAGCTCGCCGGTCGCGGCCGGCGGCCAGATCTGCTTCGGCACCGAAGCGGCGGGGTTGATCTCCGCCGGCAGCCCCGCGCCGGCAGTCGAACCGGTCTGGCACGGCGAAGTGGGAGGGAATGCGGCGTTCGACCGCGCAGAGGACGTGCCGCCTTCCCGGGGACGGGTGCAGTGGTCGTGGCCTGTCGACGCTTCACTCCAAGACCCGGACGAGGAAGGCTCTCTGCACATCGCTGCACCGCCGGGGGTAATCGGCACTCACGTTCTCCTGCCGGTCTCGAAAGGAACCGATGCGGGACTGATCTGCCTGGAGACGAGCGACGACGGCACACGCCGGCCACGCGAGCGCTGGCGTCACAAAGACTCGCTCGGTGTCCACATCTCGCCAGCGGCAATCGGGAATCACGTGTTCATGACGTCCGGCCAACCGGACGACAGCAAACGCGAGTTGAAGGGGCTGGATCGGGAGACCGGCAAGGTGCTCTGGCGGCATCCGGTGCGTCGTGCGGCGAGCGGTCGGCTGTTTCTGAGTGGTTCTCCATCCGGCTCAATCTGCGTTGCCGACCTGCCGGACGGAATCAGCCTTCTCTCCACGGATGGCGTTCTTCAGTGGCGCGCGCGGATCGGCCATGTCCGCCATTCCGTCACGATGGACTCCGGACGAATCCTCGCCGCGGTCGACGATCCGCCGGCGCTGATTCTGCTCGACGCCCCGACCGGACGTACGCTGTGGCGCGTACCGCTCGACACGCCGCCCACAACCGCCCCCCTCCTGGTCGAGGACCAGTTCCTTGCCGGAACGCAGCAGGGTCTGCAATGGCGACACCTGATCGACGGACAGCCGGTCGTGCCGGGAGCCCACTTTGTCGGCGGCAACATCCGGGACACCGGGATCACGTCACTGATCCGGACCGGACCTGTCTCGGTCGCCGGGTGTACGGCGGATGGTGATGTCTTTGTTCTCGACTATGCGACCGGCGTTGCCCGTGTCATCCCGCAGCCCGAAGAGGTCCGTCACATGGTCCGTTCCGGCAGCCATCTGCTGTGTGTGGGCGGCACCGGTATCCAGGCCGTCCCGCTCGCAGCAGGCATTTCGCCGGGCGATCGGCTGCCGCTCTGGTGCGATCTGCGCGACGTCGGTGTGCCGGCGGCGACGGGCGTCTGGAACGGCAATGTTCTGCTGTTGCCCGTCGAGGGGCGCGGCCTGGCTGGCATCGGAGAATGAACGAACCGATGGACGACCGGCTGCCTTGGCTCTGCTGCTTCGACGATGACATCCCCCCAGCGGTTGCCGACCCCGTCGGCTGGCTGGGAGGAAAGGGGATGTCGCTGCGTCGAATGCAGGAGATGGGCCTGACCGTTCCCCCCTGGTTCACCATCTCGACCGCCTGCTGCCGGCGATACCTCGACGACGGACGGACGCTTCCACCGGAACTCAGCGGCGAGGTGGCGGCTGCTGTCCGACGTCTCGAGGCGGTCGCGGGGCGCACGCTCGGGGATGCGAATGCACCGCTGCTGCTGGCGGTTCGCAGTGGTGCCCCCATCTCGCTGCCCGGGCTGTTGCCGACGCTCCTCGGCAGCGGCGTCACCCGGACGATGGTGGCGCAGGTGCCGGAACTGTCCAAACCATACGAACAGTTCCTGCAGAGCCACACGTCGGCACGTGGTGAATCGACCGGACCGGACGACCTGCCGGACGATCCGCACACACTGCTCATGCTGGCCATCGCAGCCGTGATGGACCGCTGGGAATCGCCGGCACTCGAGCAGTACCTCGCCCTCCACGGGATCGATGATTGTCCGGGGACGGCGGTGACCGTGCAGGTCATGGTTGCCGCCGACGTCTCCGGCGTGCTGTTCACCCGCGACCCGCGCGACCCCGCCGCCGGCCACATGCTGCTCGAGCTGGTGGAAGGGGCCGGCGATGCCATGCTGGCGGGCGAGCAGGAACCGGTCCCGCTGCGGCTGGAACGGGAAAGCGGTCGCGTGCTCGACGCCCCTTCGCCGGACGGCAGCCCTCTGGCGGACCTCTCTGAGGACACGCTCCGGGCACTCGTTCGCGACGCACACAGGCTCGAAGACACATTCTCGGGCCCTGTCGACATCGAGTTTGGAGTGGTCGACGGACAGCTTTGCTATTTCCAGGTGCGTGCGGCGAAGCCGGCGTCCAGCCCCGAAGACGGCATGCGTGCATTGCGGCCCCGTGTCGACGAACAGCTCGCCACGCTGCCGGGACATCTCTGGGTCCGCCACAATCTCGACGAACAGCTTGCCTGTCCCACGCTGCTGACGTGGGAGATTCTTCGCGAGATGATGCGAGGCGACGGGGGATTCGTCCGGGCGTACCGGCGACTTGGCTTTCGCCCTACGCCCCGTGTGGTGCATGACGGCTTTCTGGAACGGATCGCCGGACGGATCTACGCCAACGCCGACCTCCTGCCCGACCTGTTCGGTCCGCGGCTGCCGTGGCGACACGATCCGGAGCAGGTTCGCCGCGACCCCACCCTCATCGACCGGTTCCCGACCCGGTTCGACCTGGACGTGATCGACTCACTGACCGTCCTGAGCCTGCCGGGCAACCTGTTTCGACTCGTGCGAGCCCAGGGGCGAATGCTGCAGCTGAGCGAGACCATCGCCGAGGAATGCACCACGAGAACGATCCCCGCGCTTCAGCAGTACGTCGCAGCCGAGCGCAGCCGCTCGCTCGCTGCGATGACCGACGACGAACTCGCGGATTGCCTGGAGCGGCGCAGCCGGCGCGTCCTGGGCGAGTTCGCAGCCGGTCTGATCCTCCCCGGCCTGCTGGGAGGCTGGGCGTTCACCCGGCTGCAGGATGAACTGACCGCGCGAATCGGCGAACCGGACGGACCGGCACTGGCGCGGGATCTGGCCCGTCCCCGTACGGTTCCACCTGAAGCCGAACATGACGCGGCCCTGTTGTTGCTTGCCGCCGGCACGATTTCCCGCGAGACATTCCTGCAGCGGTTCGGACATCGGGGCCCGGACGAACTGGAGCTGTCCCGACCGCGGTGGTCCGAGGCCCCCGATATGCTGCCGGCCCCGGAAGGCAACGCGTCGCCGTCGCCATCCGCACCGATCCCATCGGAGTGTGACATCGAATCGCGACTGCAGTCGGCACTGGCGGCCAACGGGGCCCGGAGCCTCGCGAGCCGAATTCACCGGTTTGCCCGCATCGCCCGCGAACTGCTCCCCTGGCGGGAAGCCGGTCGCCACTGGCTGATGCTCGGGTACACCCTCCTCCGCGACTGCACGCAGGAATACGCCCGACGTTCGGAGCTGGGAGATGACGTTTACCACCTGACAGGTGAGGAACTGTCACAGCTTCCACACCGGGAAACAAAGTGGCGCGAGCTGGTCGACCGTCGCCGCGACGAGCGGGATCACGCCCGTCGGCTCGATCTGCCCCTCGTCTTCGACACGTCACAGAACGATCGTGCAGAGACGTCACCCTCACTGACGCCCGGTTCATCCGTTGCCGCAACGACGATCTCCGGCGGAACAGGTCGCGGCCCGGCCCGCGTGATCGAGCATTCCGCCCAGCCGGTCCAGCCGGGCTGCGTCGCCGTCATCGACGCCCTCTCACCGATGCTCGCTGCTCAACTCGGGACCGCGGCCGCGGTTGTCGCCCGTCGCGGCGGGGTTCTGTCGCACGGTGCCCTGCTGATCCGCCAAATGGGGATCCCGGCCGTTGTCTGCCCGCAGTTGCCGACGATTCAGGACGGCCAGCCGCTTCTCGTCGATGCCGACGAAGGCACCGTCTCGCTGGAGGAGGCGTGATGAGGGACGCACTCCAGGCGGCAACGCTCTACGTCGGCGACCTGCTGTGGGGCTGGACGCTTGCGCTGCCTCGCGACCTGGGCATACTGCTGATCGCGGGGCTGTCGACACTGCTGGTGCTACTGCTCCGGCGGCTGCTGACCGACCAGCCGCTGTTGCACGACATCCGGACGGACGAGCGAATGTTGCGGCGACTGATTCGGGCGGCCAAACGGGACGGCGACGATGCGGCCCTCAACCGCTACCGGAATACGCACACGGCCGTCGCCGCCGCAAAGCTCTCACAGGAGTTCCGCGTCCTGCCGGTCACCGTCGCGCTGATCCTCGTCACAGTGACATGGGGCAACGAGCGTCTGCCGTGGCTCCCGCTGCACCGGGAAGAACCGGTTCGCCTCGAACTCATCGCGTCGCGGATTCACGCCGGCTGGATCGTGCATCTGGTTCCCGCACCGGTCCTGTCCACCGAAGGCGGATGGCTGCAGCGACTGGACGAACAGACCGAACCGCAGCCGCACGCCGCGACTTCGTGGACAATCCGTGTCGACGGCCTGCCGGACGATGGGCTGCTGAAGATCCGTTTCGGCGACCGGACGTTGAACCACCCTGTCACGCTGAACGGACCGGTCGATTCGGGGGATCGAATCCGGCAGCATGGGGACTGCCTCACAACCACGCTGCACCTGCGCCCATACCGACCGTTCGGTCTGACCATCCCGTGGCCGGTGCCGTACGGGATCGGGTGTCTCGTGTTCTATCTGGCAGGCCGTCGGCTGCTGCGGATCGAGTGAGCCGTGCACATACCTGATGAGCTGGGTGCCACGGTCTCTGGCCGCGCGTGTTCGCCATGAACCGGCCCCGGAACGAGAATGCACTCGCTTGCGCTTCGTGCTGGTATCACCCGCCGGCTCAAGACTCACCCCTCAGAGAGGTGCCGGGACCAGTCCCAGACGACGTCTGACCGTACACTCGCTGGCGCGTCGTACTGGTATCGGACGGCATGCCCACCCGCCTTCGGCGTGAGGGCATGCATGGCACCCGGTGTACGTTCCTCTCCACAAGCCTCGCGTCTCGAGCCTCAAGCCTTACCAAGCCATTCCCCCGAGGTCGCGCCCAGCCGATACAGCACGTCGGTTGCCATGTGCAGTTCGTCGATCGGCAGCCACTCGTCGACGGTGTGTGCTTTGGTAATCGAGCCCGGGCCGAACACGACCGACGGCACTCCCACATCGTCAAACCGGGAGGCATGGGTGCCGTAGGGAACCCCCACCTTCCGGCGCGGACCGGCAACCTCCGTGACGGCGGCGAGAACCTGGTCCGACAGGGGACCGTTGTGTTCGTCCGACAGCGACGTGCCGATGATCCACGGAGGAAGCATCTCGAAGTCGACGTCAACATGTTCCCGGAGGTAGTCGCCAACGGCATCGATGACCGCCAGCCCGTCTTCCCCCGGAACAACCCGGCGGTCGATCTCGATGGAACATTCGGCGGGGACCGTATTGACGCTGACGCCACCGGTGATCAGCCCGACGCTGAGCGTGGCCGGCCCGCACAGGGGGTGTTCTGGCACGCGTTTCGGCAGCGTTGCCGCGTACTCCTCGAGAACGGTCAGAATGCGGGCCATCTTGTAGATGGCGTTCTCGCCGCGTGACGGGTCGGAACTGTGACACGCCTTGCCGGTCGTCCGGATCTTCCATCGCGACGCCCCCCGATGTGCGACCACGACATCGAGGTCGGTTGGCTCGGCGACGACCGCGGCTGTCGGAGCGACCGGAAGGATCTGTGTCGTCTCCGGAGCTTCCCGCCAGCGACGGATCAGGTCATGCACGCCCTGCTGCGTTGCTTCTTCGTCGCAGGTGCACGACATGACGACGCTTGCCGAACCGGCCGGTCGCTCGCGCACCAGGCGGGCGAACGCGGCCATCATGGCAGCCATTCCCCCTTTCACGTCGCAGGCTCCACGACCGTAGATGCGTCCGTCGCGGATTTCCGGTGTGAACGGCGGCAGAATCATCCCGTCGACAGGAACCGTGTCCTGATGGGCGTCGAACAGGAGGGTGGGACCGGCCGCCGGGCCGTCGTAGCGTGCCACGACATTCGCGCGGTCGGCCCCGACTTCCTGACGTTCGCAGGGAACACCGAGATCACGAAAGAAGCTGAAGAGAAAGTCGCTCAGCCGGGATTCGAAGTATTCGGGTCCAGTCAGATCGCGTCCCATCGGGTTGACACTGGGGATCGCGATGAGTTGCTGAAGCAGTAGAAGAGGGTCAGTCACTCGATTGCTCGGATGCGAAGTGCCCGAATTCGGACAGGTCTCGGGCCGTATCTGGTGTCGTAGACTCCAAAGATGATGTCCCCTTCACTGTAATTCGAGAGTTCCTCCTGGTCGAGCACAGTGATGGCGCCGACCTCGAATGTCAGTTTGCGATCGACGACGCGCACACGAAACGGCTGCTCGTTGCGCCACTCGAATCCGTCGTACCGGTGATTCGTTTCCTTGATCGCCCGGTCGCCGCGAAACTCGGCGATGAACCAGGGGCTGCCGCTCTCCTTCATCGTGACACTCGAAATGGAGTACCCGCGTCCCTGGTCCCAGCCGACCAGCAGAAACCAGCCGCCGTACTTCTCCATCTGAGCACGGCCTTCGAGCTCGAAGTTCTCGGCGCGAGCGATTCGAAAGGCGGCATTGCTGCCTTCGATCCGCTGCAGTCCGCCGCTGACAATCCCCCACCGGCCATCGCAGGCGAAGTGACCGAGATAGAACGGATGCCCCGGATCGGCCCCCACGAACTTCAGATCGTCCAGCGGAGTGAGTGGACCAGTCGAGGGAAGCGGCCGGACGCCCCGGGACCGCCGACCAAGGTAGAGCACCTTCCAACGGGTCGACAGCGGCCTTGTTCCCGATGCGGTACTGTCGCCGTCGGCCGAACCCGATTCGGTCGAGACCCGTTCCTGGGCAGAGGCGTCATGGCAATGGATGGCAATCATGGCCAGCGCGGTCAAAGGAAACATCGCGGAAACGGCAACGGCCCGCATGATCACGTCCTCCGGTGGTCAGGGTTGGAGAAAGCAGTATCATCCACCCGTCCGATCCGGCCGCGCGGCACCAATCCGGCTGGATGCACCAGTGAATGTCGCAGTTTGAATTCAGTTCCGTCAGATACGGTGAACGTCGATGACACGCATCGCGATCGTGAGCGATACTCACGGCCACGTCCCGAACACCCTGTCCGCCATCGGGCGGCTGGCAGAGCTGAACGTGGCGCAGGTGATTCACTGCGGCGACATCGGGTCGCCATCGATCGTGCCGCTGTTTGAGAGCTGGCCGACGCACTTCGTCTTCGGCAACGTCGACGGCAACGAAGCGAGTCTGCGGATGGCGATCACAGACGCCGGGCAGAGCTGCCACGGCCGCTTCGGAGAACTGGAAGTCGCCGGGCGAAAGATCGCGTTTCTGCACAGCGACGACGCGCGACGGTTCAGCAGCGTCATCGACAGCCAGGAGTACGACCTGGTCTGCTACGGGCACACCCACAGCGCCGAGCACCACCACGAGGGAAAGACCCTGGTGCTCAATCCGGGAGCGCTCTACCGGGCGCAGCCACACTCGCTGGCGGTCGTGGACCTGCCGGACCTGACCGTCGAGTCGGTCATCGTGTGAACAATCGCCGGAACGGTATTGTGAATGCATCGACGTGGCCCCGTCGAAGCAGCGATGTACGGTCAGTCAAACTGGCCGGTGTCCGAGCCACGGGACAGGTCCAGTTCCTGGAGCTTCAAATCGACGGTCGGTGTCGACTTCGGAGGGCCTCCGATCCCGGCCTGTTCCGCTGATTCCGGTCCCACACCATCCATGGTCCGCTCAGATGTCCGGGCGGACCGCATGACACTCAGCTTCGCGAGCAACTGCTCAATCTCGCGATGTCCCCGCTGGGACTGCGTGACGACGAGAAACTGTCCGAGCGGCTCGATGGCGGCCGTCCGGCTCCCGTTTTCCCGCGGTGCCGACGGCCTCCCGCCGAGTCCACCGCCACCTGGCATCGCCGGAGCCGACTCCACGCGCCAGGAATCCGGCCGGATTGTGCTGCGAATGACGCGGGCCAGTTCGTCGACAGGAATGTCACCGATCTGCCGTACATCGTACACGTGCGTTTCGCGGTGCTGCTCGGCGATCTCCGCGGTGGTGATCTTGAGCACCTCGTCCTGAATGATGTAGTCGAGGTCGTGTGGTCGCAGCACCAGGTCCAGAGCACTGCGCAGCGAAACCCCGGTCTCGATGATGGTGACGGGAAAGTACGCGTCGAATCCCGCCTCGATCATCCGGGGATCGATCCGCACCGGAATCCCGTGCAGAGCTGAGAGATATTCCGTCACATCGGACAACGGACTCTCGGAGAACTCGAGCTCGGTCGGACTGTCGAGTTCGGCAACGATGCGTGCGTTCTGCACCTCAGACGGCGATCCGCCCTGCTGCATTCTGGCCGAGGAGGCGACCAGCGGCGACGGACTGGACGCGGTCTGGTCCCCCGGCGACGACTGCGCCATCTGGTCGAGTCTGCTGCGGAGACGATCGACCTCGGCTTCCAGTTTCTCAACCCGGCGAGTCAGGTCGTCCTCCCCGAGAATGTCGAGCTGGGCCCGGGCGGTGGAGGTGCAGAGAAGGATGAGAGTCAGAGTCGACGTGAGGAGGAGAGGATTCATTGTGCGTTCCTGGAGAGTTGCCGATCGAGCGCCGGCAACAGGCCCTGTTTGCCCCGATCCGGACCGGGAAGCCCCGCAGGGTGAAACGCGTGGTGACCTCCGGCCCGGATGACATGACGCTGTGCGACGCGAGGAATCTCGCTGACGCTCCCCATGATTCTGCCCGATGATCGCCCCGCATCGCAAACATTTTCTGCCGGCTGCAGCGTTTTTTGAGCGTCGTCGCTGCAACACCGGTCTGGCGGACCGCGCGATCGCCAGGGGGGCGAATCGTCTTCCGTTCGAGCGATCGCTGTCCGGTCATCCAACGGAGGCTGTTCAGGTCAGCTGGGGCAGCGACACGGCTGTGATCACTCCGAGAAAACAGCAAGTGCCTGCGACAAGGCGAGTTGCCGTCTGACGCCCCACGGTCCCGGCACGGTTTGGCATCATCCCTGCATTGGCTGAGTCTCCGTCGACGCGACCGGCTGTGTGAAACGGCCCGGGCCAGTCGCGTCGTTCCCTGAGATCAACCACGCGAGGAGACAACCATGAAGAGTCTGATCATGTCGGCCATCCTGGCCACTGGTTTCATCATCTGCCCGGGACTCGGCACGGACACTGCCGAGGCACAGTTCGGTATTCGCCCCGGACGGACCGGCTTCTATGGCTACCGGGACGGTCGTCGCGACCGCTGGGATCGCCGGGACCGCTGGGATCGCGGAGACTACCTGCGCTGGCAGCGGCAGCAGCGGCGTTTCTACCGCAACCTGAATCGGCCCGGATATCGCGGATACGGCATCTACGATGGCCGCCGTGGCGGTGGAATCTATACGCCCGGCTTTGGCGTCTACTGGCGGTAATGCCCCAAAACAGCAGGCCGCTCCTCGAGGAAACGGGACCTCCCGATCCTCACGCACTGAGATCGGCCTGATTCGATAAGAAACCAGCCGCATCGTCGAGCGGGTCGTCATGACCTTCCCGGCACTGCGGCTGTTTCTGTGCGCCCGGCTCGTGCGGGTCCGCCGCAGCGTCACTCCTTGGCTTCGGTCACTTCCATGCCGAGCTGACGCATCTTCCGATAGAGATTCGAGCGGTGCAGTCCGAGCAACCGGGCCGCGTCGCTCATGTTCCCCTGGACCCGCTTGATGGCCCGGCGGATGTATTCCTGCTGGAACCGCTGCGTTGCGTCCGTCAGACCGATGCCTTCCGCCAGATCATCGAAGGCGTCGCGCTCCGGGGAGAGAATGAACGCGATATCGTTTGGTTCCACCCGAGGCCCGGGGGCGAGAAACGCCACACGCTCCATCAGGTTCCGCAGCTCGCGGACGTTGCCCGGCCAAGCATGCGACTGAAGTCGACGGCGAGCGTCCGGCGAAAGTTCGAGCGGCTTGCGGTTCGCCTGCTGACAGAAACGGTCCAGGAAGAACATCGCCAACGGAATGACATCTTCGGCACGCTCGCGGAGCGGCGGGATGTCCACGGTGACGACGCTAAGCCGATAGAACAGGTCCTGGCGGAACCGCTTCTCGCGGACTGCTTCAGCCAGATTCGCATTCGTCGCCGCAATGACCCGGACGTTAATCGGGATCGCCTGCGATCCGCCGACGCGGGTGATGACCTTCTGTTCGAGTACCCGCAGCAGCTTGGCCTGACCGTTCAGGCTCATGTCGCCGATCTCGTCGAGAAAAAGCGTCCCTCCCTCGGCCAGTTCGAACTTCCCGACATGCGTGGCGTGGGCGTCGGTGAAGGCCCCCTTCTCGTGGCCGAACAGCTCGCTTTCGAGCAGCGTTTCGCTCAGTGCGGCACAGTTGACGGCGACGAAGGGATGCTCGGCCCGCGGACCGTGGTAGTGCAGCGCCTGGGCCGCGACCTCCTTGCCGGTCCCGCTCTCGCCAAGAATGAGCACCGGCAGATCGGTGGCGGCGAGTCGTTCGATCGTGCTCCGCATGGCGGCGACGGCGGGGCTCTCGCCAATGATCATCACACCGCCGGTCACCTGTTCGGTCAGCTGGCGGTTGCTCCGGATCAGGTGATCCCGCTCGCGGGCGTTCTGGACGGCGATGGCAGCCTGAATGGAGAGTTCGGCGGCAGCTTCGAGGTCGGCGTCGGTGAACGGTCCGTCATGCTTGTTGATCAGCTCGAAGGCCCCGATGCAGCGCCCCTCGCTGTCCTGCATCGGCACGCAGAGCAGGTTGCGGGTCCGGTAGCCGCTCGTCTTGTCGACGCTCTGGTCGAATCGGGGATCGGAGTAGGCATCATCGACCCGGATGGCGTTGCCGGAATGAATGACCTCGCCGACGATCCCCTTGTTGTCAGGCAGCCAGAGCCGTCCCCCTTCGACACCGAGGGCAGGGCAGGCAACGATCTGCTTCTGCTCGCGATCCCAGATAAAGATACTGGCCCGATCGCAGTGCATGAGCTTGGTCGACTCATGGGCGATCAGTTCGAGCAGCGGCTGGGTTTCCTTCTCGCGGGCGAACGTGCGGGCGATTTCGAGCGTCGCCCGCAGCTGCGTCACCCGGTGCAGTGCCGACTCGAGATTCTCCAGACACTTCAGCGCGTGCCCGAGGTACCGCCCGGCGGTCATCGCGGAGGGGACATCGGCACGATTCAGCCGCGAGCCGTTCAGCGCCAGCAGCGTGTTACCGGCAATGACCGTCGCGATCCAGGTGCCGGGATTGCCCGACGTATCCCCCGACCAGCAGCCGCCGTCCCGATCGAGCGCCTCCGCAAAGAGGGACCAGGGGAGGTCCTGCTGAGGTTTTCGCCCGTACTCGGCGAGGATGTCCCAGTCCGGCTGGCGGGTCGCGATACCGAGCCAGGAGGCACCATACTCGACCGCCAGGTCCGAAAGGGCCACGTTCAGGAACGCGGTGCGGTCAGAATGATCAGCGGCGTGCGCGAGCAGCCGGTCACAAAGTTCGAGAAGTTCCGGCGCGTTGTCGGGCGGGACGCGGGTGGAACTGTCACGAAACGCGATTTCACCTGTCGTCAAAGTGTGCTCCAGCAGTTGCCGGTGTTCCCAAAATGATTCCCTCGGCAGGTCCTGTTGTACCCGTATTGATCTCGCCGGGCAACCCCGACTCGCCACCGACGCCCCGCGTGGGTGAACTACTGATCCCGGAATGCGCCGGCAATCGCGGCCAATCCGAGTGCGGCCGTCTCGATCCGCAGGATGTTGCGGCCCAGACCGATCGGCAGGCAGCCGGACTCCTCAAACCGGGACAGCTCCGCCTCGGTCCAGCCCCCCTCCGGTCCGACCAGCATCCGAATTGTTCCCGCCCCCCCGGAGGCAATCGCCTCGGACAGCACGTCGACGGCGGTTCCTCCCCCCGGGACCGCTGCAATCAGCGCCTCGCCGCTCTGTGCAGCCGCGTCAAGGACGGCATCGAGCGGCTGTGGCTCGTGCAGGGTCATCAGGTGATTGCGGCCACACTGCTTGCAGGCGGCAATGACGTTGTTTTCCAGCCTGGCCATCTTCGTGGGACGGGGATCCACCACAGACCGCTGAGTCAGCAGCGGCTGGATCGCGTCGACCCCCAGTTCGGTCGCCTTTTCGACCAGCCAGCGAAGCCGCTCTCCCTTGGGGACCGCGGTCGCGAGAACAATCCGCGGGCTGGCGGGCGGCTCGTAGCGGCGTTCCAGGACGCGGACGACGACCTCCTTCTTGCTGACGGACGTCGCTTCCGCCGTCATCTCGTGCCCCTGCCCGTCGAACAGGAGGATCTGATCGCCCACCTTGCCGCGCAGCACACGCAGAAAGTGCCGGGCCTCTCCCTCCGGAAGGGTAATCACTTCGGTGTCGGAATCGGTTTCGGAATCGGAACCGGTCGGTGCGTAGAAGCGGTCCATGAGGTGGGCCAGGGGCGGCTGAGGCTGGAGGTCTGGGGGAATTCTGCCGATTGCAGCGAAATTGCGGATAACGTCTGCAGCAGGGTCGTGGCATCTGACCGATGAATAGCACATACGCGCCGGATGATCACGTCGGCGGAGGTCTCAGGAGCAGGCTCCAATGATTCAGCACCAGTTCGGACTTCGCCGGGAGCCCTTCGCAACACGGGGAACGGGCGAGGACTACGTTTCCAGCCCGTTGCACGACGAGGCCGTGGCCCGCATCGAGTACCTGGTGGAGTGTCGCCGGCGGTGCGGCATCCTCATCGGCCCGCGGGGAAGCGGCAAGACCACGCTGCTGGACCGGGCGGCACGTCGAATCGCCCGCACTCCGTCAGAATGCATTCTCGTTTCGCTCACGTCGCTGTCGACCGACGAGTTTCTGTGGCACCTGGCGGCCGGGCTGGGGAGGAATCCACGCATCGCCGGCAACCGGCTCGAACGCTGGCAACTGGTGGCCGACTCTCTGGAAGGTCTGGCCGCAACGCACACGCACCTGGCGATTCTGCTGGACGGCTTCGAGCAGGCCGACCTGAGTCTGTTGCCGGCGGTGAGCCGCCTGATGGATCTCGCGTCCGGTTCTCCGGTCGGGCCGACCTTCGTCATTGCCACGCGACCGCATCTGCCCGGTCCGCTGTACGACTGGCTGGTCGAGAATGCCGAGCTGCGGGTCGAGCTGGATCTGCTGTCGGAGTCAGAGACTGCGGATTACGTGCAGGCGAGCCTGGCACAGGCGGGACGTCGCGAGCCGCTGTTCGATCGGAACGCCCTGAGGACAATCTATCAACTGACGGAAGGACGTCCATCGGAGATCAACCGGCTGTGCCAGCTGGCCCTCATTGCCGCTGCGGCCGAAGAACGCTCCCGTGTGGACGACGGTATCCTTCGGGACATCGCGCACGAGCTTCCCGGAGATCCCGGCACACGGCTGGCGCCGCTGGTTGGCTGAGGCGGGGCCATTTCCAGCCGCAGAACCGGACAGCGCGGGTGCCACGGCCTCTGGCCGTGCGTGTTTGCGAGGTGAAGCGAGCCAACCGGGGCCGTGACGTGCTTCCGTCGCGTGCGGCTCGCCACCGCGTGGAACGCGCCGAGTCACATCGGCGCCCGTCCAGCGCCCCGGCCACCCGTCAGGGATACACTCGCTTGCGCTTCGTGCTGGTATCGCCCACCGGCTCAAGACTCATCTCTCAAGACTCATCTCTCAAGACTCATCTCTCAAGACTCATCTCTCAAGACTCATCTCTCAAGA
>ENA-ORCW01000467-ORCW01000467.1-marine-metagenome-genome-assembly--contig:-NODE-467-length-24034-cov-4.973327_pt1 | contig 24034 bp, 20 predicted proteins | sample MGYA00237784_ERZ508517 | MGnify/ENA primary metagenome ERZ508517 (study PRJEB26187, sample SAMN06268979) | marine metagenome | isolation source: Tt ae E1 feedstock associated aerobic enrichment on... | reverse complement strand
CAGGGAACCGGAGTCGCCGCTTTCGGTGAATTTGCCCTTGCTGCCGGAGAAGACGATCTGGTCCACGAAATAGGCCGACCCTCCTTCATAGCCCACACTTACATTCACCCCGATACTGCTGACGACACCCTGGGTGAGTCCCGTGGTCCGGCCCGTTTTCTGGACCGGGTCGCCGAGAAGATTCGAGTCCGCGGGAACCAGGCTGTTGCTGACATAGTAGGCGACACTTCCGTCATCGGCCATGTGCCCGACCTGGTCATCGCCGTTTACGCCGGGCACCACCGCGTCCGTAATCTCCGCCAGGGCGGCGTCGGCATAGTTGCTCCCGCTGAAATCGAGGGGTACCCAGGCCGACAAGGTGCCGACATGGAGGGCACTGGGATCACAGAGGTAAGCCGCCACATGCAGTATTTTTTCAGGAGCCGGGGGCGTGTTCCCCCGGGACCGGGCAAAGACGTGATTGTTGCTGAGCAGGTAGTTGACGGTTCCGTCATTGACCATGCTCCCGATGGTGCCGATAAAGCAGCCGGTGGAGGAATAATCCGCCTCATTACCGGCCTGGGCGCCCATCAGGCCGAGGGGATCCTGACGCTGGGTCTGGGCCAGGGCGACAGGCTTGGCGGCCTGTACAGCGAGTGAGGAAAAAAGCAGGAGACAACCTGCGAAAAGCCCGGTGCGGGCGAATGCCATTCTTTTCATGATCTTATCCTTTTGCAGCGATTTGAGGGCCGGAAGACCCCGGGATTAACACGTCTAATTACCTATATTAGCACCCGGAGAGCGTCAAGCACCCGGCCGGAAGTATAAGGATTTTGCATGCCGGAGAGACGGCATTGACGGTTGCGGGGAAAGTAACTCCAATCGGGCACGAAGGAATATGCCCAGCCCGTCCCGCCACCAGAAGACACCCGCCTACGAACGGCTCAAGCAGCCGGGCAACGAGCAGTTTGACGGTGCCGGGCGGCTGCAACGGCTGCACCGGAAGTGCCTGGAGTCGCTGGACCGGCTCAAGACGGGAGACCTGAAGCAGCGGATGGCCTTTATCGAGCGGGCCACGGCGGACCTGGGCCTGCATGCGGACCGACTCCGCGAATCGGCGGACGATGTGGGCACTTTTCGAATGGACTTGTATCCGCGCATCCTGCCGCCCGGGGAGTGGGAACAGGTCCAGTCGGGGGTGCTGCAAAGGGCCCGTGCCTTCGGCGCCTACATCCAGGACATCGCCAACGAGGTGATGGTCGAGGCGATGGCGGTGGGCGACAAGGACCCGCTCGAGCTGCCGCGCGAGCAGGCGCTCGAGTTCTTCCGCGAGCGCGGCGTGAAGCTGCTCGAACGACTGGGCCTCGGCGACCGGATGGATCACCGGCCGAACCAGCTCTCCGGTGGCCAGCAGCAGCGCGTGGCCCTTGCCCGCGCGCTCGCCAACCACCCCAAGGTGCTGCTGCTCGACGAGCCGCTCTCCGCGCTCGATTTCAAGCTGCGCAAGGACATGCGCCTGGAGCTGAAGCGCCTCCAGCGCGAGACCGGCATCACCTTCATCTTCGTCACCCACGACCAGGAGGAGGCGCTGGAGATGTCCGACCGCGTCGCGGTGATGTCGGCGGGCGAAGTCCAGCAGATCGCCGCGCCGGAGGAGATCTACGAACGCCCGGTGAACCGCTTCGTGGCCGACTTCATCGGCGAGACGAACTTTCTGGAGGGACAGATCGAGGCCTCCGGCGGGCCGGTGCTGACGCTGCCCGGCGGCGCGAGCCTCGCCATCGCCGACGACGGCGGCAAGGCCGGCCGGGCCGTCTCCGTGGCCATCCGCCCCGAGCGCGCCGAGATCGCGAAACCCGGCGGTGAGGGCCTTGCGGGCACGGTCGACACGGTGGTCTATTTCGGTACCGACACCGTCTATTATCTGACGCTGGACGGTGGCGAGCCGTTCAAGGTGCGCGTGCAGAATCGCGAAGGCGCACGGCGCGCCTTCGCCGCGGGCGACAGGATCGTCGCGCGCGTCGCACCCGACGCGGTGCAGGTCCTCGCGGACTGACCGGCGCCAAGGCACCAGGGAGAGATACAGGCCATGAGGCGCTTCCTCCAGATCGGCCCTACCGTCGTCTATCTCGGCGCCTTCATGCTGCTGCCGCTCCTGCTCATGGCCTATGTCTCCTTCCTGGAGCGCGGCCTCAATGGCGGCGTGCGCTGGGGCGAGCATACGGTGGAGGCCTATGTCTCCTTCCTGTTCGAGCGCAATCTCGATGATTCTCTGACCCTCAACACCGACTACCTGCAGATCTTCCTGCGTTCCTTCTGGCTGTCGATCTCCACCACCGCCTTCGCGCTCCTGATCGGCTTCCCGACGGCGCTCTATATCGCCCTGCAGCCGCCGAAGAAGCGCAACCTGCTGATCTTCCTCGTCACCATCCCCTTCTGGACCAATCTCCTGGTGCGCACCTATGCGTGGATCCTGCTCCTGCGCAATGGCGGGCTGATCGACGGTTCGCTCCACGGCCTCGGCCTGACGGAGGGCCCGCTCAACGTGCTCTACACGCCGCTCGCCATCGCCATCGGTCTCACCTATTCCTTCCTGCCCTTCATGGTGCTGCCGATCTATACGAGCCTGGAGAAGCTCGATTTCCGGCTCGTCGAGGCCGCCTTCGATCTCGGCGCCGACCGCTGGAGGGCTCTGACCCGGGTGGTGATCCCGTTATCCATGCCGGGGATTGTGGCAGGCTCCATCCTCGTCTTCGTGCCCTGCCTCGGTGCCTATGTGACGCCGGAGCTGCTCGGCGGCGGCAAGGCGCTGATGATCGGCAACCTGATCCAGAGCCAGTTCGGGGCGGCGCGCAACTGGCCGTTCGGCGCAGCGCTCGCCTTCGCGCTGCTCGCCTTCGTGCTGATCGCCATGATGGCCTATCTCCTCGCCAACCGGCGCACCTCGGAGGCCCGCTGATGCAGGTCGACCCCAAAAATCCGCTCTGGCGCTTCCGCGGGGTCAGGACGACGACAATCCTGTTCTTCGTCTATCTCTATGTGCCGATCGTCATCCTGATCGCCCTGTCCTTCAACGACAGCCGGCTCGCCACGATCTGGACCGGCTTCTCCACGCGCTGGTACGGCATCGTGGTGTCGAACCCGGATATCGTGCGCGCGGCGGAGAACTCGCTCATCGTCGCGTCCACCGCGACATTGTCGGCGACCGTCCTCGCCACGCTCGCCGCCCTCGGCATGGCCAAGGGCCGCTTCGGCGCCCAGAACGCCGTCTCCGGCCTCATCGCGCTGCCGCTGACCGTGCCGGAGATCGTCACCGCCGTCGCCTCGCTCCTGTTCTTCGTGCTGATCGGCCTGCGGCTCGGGCTCCTGACGGTCATCATCGCCCACACCGTCTTCTGCATCCCGTTCGCCTATCTGCCGATCCGCGCGCGGCTCGAGGGGCTCGACAGGACGCTCCTGGAGGCCTCCGCCGATCTCTACGCCAATGACTGGCAGACCTTCAGGCTGGTGACGCTGCCCTATCTGTGGCCCGGCATCCTGTCGGGCGCCATGCTGGCCTTCATCATCTCGCTCGACGACTTCGTGATCACCTATTTCGTGGCCGGCGCCGGCGCGACGACGCTGCCCGTCTATATTTTCGGAATGATCCGCATCGGCGTGACGCCGGAGGTGAACGCGCTCTCCTCGCTCATGCTTCTGATTTCGATCCTGTTCGTGTCGCTGTCCTTCCTCGTCGGACGGCTGCGCCAGGAGACAGGATCGCCGCACACGGGAGGGGCGGCCGTGGGCACGGGGGACGAGTGAACCGCCCATCAGACGGAGGTTTGACGTTATGCGACTGGCAAAATACCTGATGGCCGCGGCCGGCGCGGTCCTGCTTGCCATGCCCGCCCATGCGGATGGCGAGCTCTTCCTCTACAACTGGTCGAACTACACCCCGCCCGAGCTTCTCCGGAAGTTCGAGGAGGAGACCGGCATCAAGGTCACCCTCGATGTCTACGATTCCAACGAGACCCTGCTCGCCAAGCTCCAGGCGGGCGCGGCGGGCTACGACGTCATCGTGCCGTCGAGCTACATGGTCAAGATCATGATCGACGAGGGGCTGCTGGAGAAGATCGACGCCGGCCAGATGGAGAACGGCGGAAAGATGATGGCGCCGCACGACACGCCGGACTTCGACCCCAAGCGCGAATATTCCGCGCCCTATATGTGGGGCACGACCGGCTTCTCCTACGATTCCGAGCGCGTGCCGGGCGGCGAGCTCCCCGAAAGCTGGAGCGCGGTGTTCGAGCCCATCGACGAGCTCAAGGGCCAGATCTTCATGCTCAATGACGAGGTGGAGGTCTACAATTCCGCGGCCTATTACGCGGGCGTGCCGAAATGCACCGAGGACCCGGCGGAAGCCCAGAAGATCCTCGACATCCTCACCGCCCAGAAGCCCTTCGTGGCCGCCTACAACTCCGACGGCACGATCGAGCGCATGGCGTCCGGCGAGGTGATCGCCCACCAGCAATGGAACGGTGCCGCACACCGCACCAAGGAGCAGCGGCCGAGCGTCGTCTATGTCTATCCCAAGGAGGGCATCACCTTCTGGAACGATAATTTCGCCGTGCCGAAGGGGGCGCCCAACCTGGAGAACGCCAAGATCTTCATCAACTGGATGATGAAGCCTGAGAACATCGCGCAGGCCTCCAACTTCACCGGCTACATGAACGCCATCAAGGGGTCGACGGACCATATGGACGAGTCGCTCAAGAACGATCCCGCCGTGGCCATGCCCGAGGAGTATGCCGACCGCCTGAGGCCGGCGGAGGACTGCTCCGACGCCGCGCGCGAGCTGCGCAACCGCGTCTGGACACGGCTCAAGAGCTGATGCCATAACGCCGGAAGACGGACGGGCCGGCCCTTCGGGCGGCGAAGGCCCGTCCGCCCTTCCCCTTCTTCCAGGAGCTCGGGAATTCGCGATGGCCCCGCCGGACACTGTCACGCTCGCACTGTGGGCGACCAACCTGTCGCGCCCGCTCTCAAGCCTCGATGACTGGGCCGCCCGCGTCGATGCTCGGCTGGCCGACGCGAAGGCGGCCGGCGCCCGGCTCCTCGTCATGCCGGAATATGCCTGCGAGCAGTGGCTGTCCTTCAGGCCCGACGGCCTGCCCGTCACACAGGAGATCGCGTGGATGGGCGAGCACGCGCCGGACGCGCTGGAGCGGCTGCGCCCGCTCGTTGCGCGCCACGGCGTGGGGCTCCTTGCGGGCACCATGCCCTGGGCCGTCGATGGCGGCTTCGCCAACTGCGCCTGGCTTCTCCTGCCCGATGGCCGCGAGATCGCGCATGACAAGCTCGTGCTCACGCCCGCGGAGATGGATCCGGAAGGCTGGCAGCTTGAGACCGGCAGCGAGATCCCGATCGTCGACTGGGACGGAATGAGGCTTGCCCCCCTCGTCTGCCTCGATGTGGAGATGCCGGCCATCTCGGTCGCGCTCGCCCGCCATTCGGTCGACCTGCTGCTCGTGCCGTCCCAGACGGCAAGGCTGGCGGGCTATTCCCGGGTCTTCGGCTGCGCGAGGGCGCGCGCGGTGGAGCTTCTCTGCGCGGTGGCGGCGACCGGCTGCGTCGGCACCAGCGCCGTCGGCAACGCCAATGTTTCGGGTTGCGCGGTCTTCGTGCCCTGTGAGCAGGCGCTCGGGTCCACGGGGCTGCATGCCGAGATCGCGCCGACCGACGGTGCGGATATGGACGACGAACCGTTCCTCGTCGCCCGGGACATCCCCCTGGGCGTCATTGCCGGGCTTCGTGCCGGCGGCGCCGAGGTCTGGCCCGGCGCATGGGACGCGCATCACATCACGATCCGGGAGGTATCCAGGTGAAGATCGTCTTTTCGCAGGACCACAAGTTCCAGGACGGCAAGTCGGAGCTGATCGACGGCCAGATCCAGCCGCCGGTGGAGAAACCGGCCCGCGCCGAGCAGATCCTCTCGGCGGTGACGGAGGCGCGCATCGGCGAGGTGCTGGCGCCGGCCCCCGTCGACCGCGCGCTTCTTCAGACGGTCCACACGCCTGCCTATCTCGACTTCCTCGAAACGGCCTGGGACGAATGGGTCGCAGCCCATGGCGACTGGGATGCGCTGCCCCTCGACTGGCCCGCGCGCACCTTCACCCACCGCGTGCCGGAGGCCATCGACGGCAAGATGGGCTACTACTCCTTCGATGCCGGAACGCCCATCACATCGGGCACATGGCGCGCGGTCACGGCCTCCGCAAGCGTCGCCGCCACCGGCGCCACCCTCGTGGCCGACGGCGAGCGCGCGGTCTTCAGCCTGTGCCGCCCGCCCGGCCACCACGCGGCAGCGGACGTCTATGGCGGCTACTGCTTCATCAACAACGCCGCCGTGGCGGTCGAGGCCCTGCGGGCACGCGGCTTCTCCCGGCCTGCCATCATCGATGTGGACTATCATCACGGCAACGGCACCCAGGCGATCTTCTATGGCCGCGGCGATGTCTTCTTCGCCTCGATCCACGCCGATCCGCGCCAGGAGTTCCCCTATTTCCTCGGCTATGCCGACGAAACGGGCGAGGGTACGGGCGAAGGCGCGAACGCCAACTTTCCCCTGCGCTGGGGCACGGGCTGGAAAAGCGGCTACGAGGAGGCGCTCGAGGCTGCCCTCGACCGCATCGCGGCCTATGGGCCCGACGTGCTCGTCGTCTCGCTCGGCGCCGACACCTATCACGAAGACCCGATCTCGCAGTTCACGCTCGACACCGACGACTTCCCGCGCATCGGCGAGCACCTGAAGCGCGCCGGGCTCCCGACGCTCTTCGTCATGGAGGGCGGCTACGCCATCGACGCGCTCGGCCGCAACGTCGCCAACGTGCTCTCAGGGTTCGAGGGCGCGTGAGAGCACGGCCCGGCTCTCATCGCGAAAGCCGGGCTTCGTCGCCGAGCGCCACGGTGCCCGGCCGGACAACGCAGCAGAGGACACCGAAGCCCTTGCCGTTCTCCGAGGAGATCGCGGCAAGGATGCGCTTGTCGAAAGGCAGGCCGGGCTGGCCGATCATGGTGAAGGCGCAGCGCTCGCACGGCTCCACGATCCGAAGCTCCGCCTCGCCGATCCCAATCCGCCGGCCGATCCAGCCGGTTTCGGTAAAGCCCACACTGTCCTCGCCCGTATCCAGCACCAGATTGGGCCGGAACCGGCGCTCGTCGATGACCGCGTCGGGAAGGATCCGGCGCAGCACGGCAAGCGACGACGTGGTCAGCAGATGGATCGCCGCGCGCTCGTAGCGCGGCTGAACGGCCTCGGCGCCACCGTCCGTCCAACCGGGATGCGGCCTGATCTCGACAGGAAAGCCGAAATGGGCAGCGAGCGCCGCGCGTGCCGCCTCCCCGCCGGCCGGCATCCAGTCGCCGCCGCCAAGGCGGATCTCCGCGCCCTCGCCCGCAAGCCGTGCGGAGACCTCGGGCGCGATCCGCCAGCGCTTCTCCCGCTCCGGGCCCGCAACGCCCCCGGTCTCGGCATCGGCAACGCCCCACTGCCGGTCGCCCGCCACGCCGTCCGGTTCGATATGGGCGGAATCGAGCCGCTCGCCGCCGAGCGAGCTCACCGGATAGCGCCACAGCGCACCGACTCTTCCCGCAAAATCCGCCATGGCCTGCCCTCCCCGTCCTGTCGCTCCGCCGCGCCGGACCGAAGGGCCGTTCAGGCCGTCTTCGGCGGCAGCGCCCCGTCATCGTCGCCCGGAGCCGGTTCCGCCGGCCCGTCCGGCGCCTCGAGCGCATTATGCACGGCGGAGACAGCATCGGCGACGGTCGTCCTGAAGCGGACATCGGGCGGGCGAATGCCATGGAGCAGCAGGGCGCGCCGGATCGGCTTCGACGCGCCGGTGACATAGACGGTCGCGCCCTGGCGGCGGGCCTTGCGCACGAAGCCCTCCATGGTCGCGGCCGCCGTGGAATCGAGGAACGGCACGGCGGAGACGTCGAGCACATAGGCGCCCGGCTGCTCCGCGATCCGGTCGAGCGCGGCGGCGACGGTCGCCGCGGCCCCGAAGAAGAACGCGCCGGAAATCCGGCACACGACGACATTCGCATCCGCGCCGAGCTCGGCGTCGTAGGGCCGCCGGCTACCGTTTTCGGCACTGTCGGCCTTGTCATCCTCCACGATGGGCCGGGTCGCATGCTCGACCGCGACAGCCTGCGCCATGCGGTGCATGAAGAGCAGTGTGCCGAGCCCGAAGCCGACGAGAATGCCGGTCGTGAGATCGTCGAACACGGTGAGCAGGAAGGTCGCCAGCAGCACCAGCGCGTCGCCGCGCGAGGCCCTGAGCAGGATCGCGAATTCGTGCTTCTCCACCATGTTCCAGGCGACTTGCGCCAGGACGGCCGCCAGGGCGGCGAGCGGGATATAGGCGGCAAGCGGCGCGGCGACCAGCATGAAGGCAAGCAGGAACAGCGAGTGCAGCATGCCCGACACCGGCCCCCGGGCGCCGGAACGCACATTGGTGGCCGTACGCGCGATGGTGCCCGTGACGCAGATGCCGCCGAACAGGGCCGAGCCCACATTGGCCGCCCCTTGCGCGACGAGCTCGCAATTGGAGCGGTGCCGCCGCCCCGTCATGCTGTCGGCGACGACCGCGGACAGGAGGCTCTCGATGCTGCCGAGCAGGGCGAAGGAGAGCGCGGCGGGCAGCACCTCCAGGACCTTGTCCATCGTCAGCACGGGCAGATGCGGCATGGGAAGCGATTGCGGTATGCCGCCGAAGCGCGTGCCGATGGTCTCCACCGGAAGGCCGAACGCCCAGGCGCCGAGCGAGGCCGCCACCACGCCGATCAGCAGGCCCGGCCAATGCGGGCGGTAGCGCCGGACACCGAAGATCAGCGCGAGTGTGGCAAGCGACACCGCGACCGCGGAGGCGCTCACGCTCGGCAGGGCATCGGCAAGCGTGGCGAGCTTCTCTGCGACCGGTCCCGGCTCGGGCCCGTCGAGCGTGATCCCCAGAAGCTCCTTGAGCTGACTGATGAAGATGATGACGCCGATGCCGGCGGTGAAGCCGACGGTCACGGGATAGGGGATGTATTTGACGAAGGTGCCGAGACGCAGGCTGCCGGCGACCAGCAGGATGAACCCGCTGAGGAAGGTCGCGAGGATCAGCCCGTCCACGCCGTGCACCGTGACGGTCGCCGCGACCAGAACGATGAAGGCGCCCGCGGGCCCGCCGATCTGGAACCGGCTGCCGCCCAGCGCGGAGACGAGGAAACCGCCAACGATGGCGGTGTAGAGACCGCGATCGGGCGTCACGCCGGAGGCGATCGCGATTGCCATGGACAGCGGCAGCGCGACGATCGCGACCGTGAGGCCGGCGATGGCGTCGGCGCGCAGATCGCCGGGCCCGTAGCGCTCGCGAAGGACGGTGACCAGTTTGGGTGTGTAGAGCTCCAGAAGGCTCGGCTCGCCGGATCGGGCTGTCATGGCGTATCGTTCCAAAGCCGCTCGGGGCGTCCTGCGGGCGATCCCGGCAGCGGGGCCAGAGATATGGATCAACCAATGAAGGGTCCGCCCGATCCGGCATGCCGAAACCGCCTGGAACAACCTGAATCCAACGAGAAACGGATTGCCCCAACCTATTGAAACAGATCGGATTACCGCCCCTCGAACCGAGTTCTACTCAAGGGGCGTTCGATCTGACGGCACACACCTGGCCCCGTTTGCGCGACAGGACACGCATCGTCGGCAGGCCAAGGATCGGCGGAAACTCTCCTGAATTGACCCGGGATGTATGTCACTTCGCGCGCGCAATGTCCATAAGCGCACCCATACCGCTCAGGAGACATCCCGCCGCATGCCCGATGGGAGCCAGGCGGTGCAACCGACGGTTCCAGCCGTCAAATTGCCATGGTTGTCGGCCATGTCATGCCACAATCCGTCCACGAACCGTCTCCAACCTGAACGAGGGGCAATGACGATGGCCATATCCGTCCGGCGCCGCCGTTTCCTCCAGACCGCCCTTGCCGCAGCCGCCCTCGCGCCCGCAGCCGGGTCGTGGCGGCGCGCGCTCGCCCAGCCCGCCGGGCTCGATCTCGCGGACGGCGAAGCCTTCAGCTTCGAAGGCCTGATCGAGCGCGCCAGGACCGTGGCGGAGGCGCCTTACGACCCGCCACAACCGCCCCGGCCGGATATCCTCGGCAAGATCGACTACGACGCCCATGGCAAGCTGCACTATCGCCGCCAGTTCGCCGCCTTCGCGGACGGGTCGGGCGTCTATCCGGCGACCTTCTTCCATCTCGGGCAGTATTTCCAGAAGCCCGTTCACATCTTCCTCGTCGAGAACGGCGAGGCGCGCGAGGTGGTCTACGAGAGCGCCTATTTCGACATGCCGGCCGACAGCATCGCCCGGCAGCTTCCCGACAATAGCGGCTTCGCGGGCTTCCGCCTGCACGAGTCGATCGATCGCGACGACTGGAAGACACAGGATTGGGTCGCCTTCCTCGGCGCCTCCTATTTCCGCGCCATCGGCTCGCTCGGCCAGTACGGCCTGTCCGCGCGCGGCGTCGCCGTCGATACCGCCGTGACGAGCGGCGAGGAATTCCCCGATTTCCGGGAGTTCTATATCGAACCGGCACAGTCGGAGGACGCGCCCGTCACGGTGTGCGCCCTGCTCGACGGGCCGAGCATCGCGGGCGCCTTCCGTTTCGAGATCCGGCGCGGAGAGGGTGTGACGATGGACGTCGATTCACGCCTCTTCCTGCGCGCCGACATCGAGCGGCTCGGCATCGCGCCGCTGACCAGCATGTTCTGGTATTCGGAGCAGAACAGGCCCTACCGCACCGACTGGCGCCCGGAGATCCACGATTCCGACGGGCTGGCGCTGTGGACGGGTGGCGGGGAACGTCTCTGGCGCCCCCTGAACAACCCGGACATCACCCGCGTCTCCGCCTTCTCCGACGACAATCCCCGCGGCTTCGGCCTCATGCAGCGCGACCGCGAGCCCACCCACTATCTCGACGGCGTGCTCTATCACCGCCGGCCAAGCCTGTGGGTGGAGCCGCTCGATCGCTGGGGCGCAGGCGAGGTGCAGCTCGTCGAGATCCCGACCGACGACGAGATCCACGACAATATCGTCGCCTTCTGGGTGCCGAAGGAGCCGGCCCGGGCCGGACAGGCGCTGAACTACCGCTACCGCCTCCACTGGCAGGGCGACCACCCCTTCCCCGCCGACGCGCTCGCCCGCACGGTGGCGACGCGGATCGGACGCGGCGGCGAGGCCGGCAAGCCCCGGCCCGAGGGCGTGAACAAGTTCGTGGTGGAGTTCGAGGGCTCGGCTCTCGACGGCCTCACGCGGGAGACCCCGCCGGAGGTGGAGATCACCGCCTCGCGTGGCAAGGTTTCTCTCGTCCAGACCGAACCCGTGCCCGACACGCCGCTCTGGCGCGCCGTCTTCGACCTGAAGGCGGAGGGCGCCGACCCGGTCGAGATCCGCCTCTATCTGCGCAAGGGCGGCGAGCCCCTCACGGAAACCTGGCTCTACCAGCACCTGCCGACGCTCAACGCCTCGTGACGTGACGGCGCAAGCACTTGGGGCCCCGCCTCAGGGCGGGCCGAGCGGAATGCCCCACGAGGCGCCGAACGACCAGTCCTCGTCCGGCGGCATGCCCGGCTCGTAATGGCCCGTGTGCGAGCCGCGCAGCCGCACGCGCGAGGTCCCCAGGTCGTAGCCATAGCCGAGCGTCATGGTGTTGGAGACGGAGCGGCTGTCCGAACCGTACAGGATCTCGCGGCGGATATAGTCGTTGAGCTCCAGGCTGTGCACGCCGTGGGATACGCCGGCCCGGAGGCGCATGCCGACCGTCGACCGGCCATCGTCGCCCGACCGGCGTGTCGCATCGACACCCGGTTCGACGCGCCAGCGCCACTCGCCGGTGACGAAGCGGTAGCCGACCTTCGCGGCGATACCGCTGTTGAACGCCGGCTCCTCCGCTCCGGCGCGGCGCACCTCCTCCACATGGCTCGCGATCTCGCCGGTAAGCCCCTGGGCGACCGGGCCCGACACGCTCAGCCGGACGCCTTCCGCCTCCTCGCTGTTGTCAGGTTCGCCGACGATCCAGCGGCGGCGCATATAGCCCTGCACATCGCCCTTCAGCATGCCGGCCGGCACCTTCACGAGCGGCCCGCCAATACCGATCCGGGCATTGCGGCCGGCATTGGTATAGTCGGCCATCGGCCCTGCGTAGAACTGTTCGCCACGGCCCGTGATCTCGTAGGCGCCGGGCAGCGCCCAGACGATCTCGCCGCCCATGGTCTCCCGGCCCGTCACCACATCGCCCGCACTGTCATTGGCCCGGTGGGTGTAGTCGAGCGAGTAGGAGACGGGCAGCGCCGCGGTCGTTCCGTGCAGGCGCGCATAGGTGCCGTAGGTTGCGGCGTCGTCCCGCCTGTCCTGCCCGGGGAGCCGGAGCTCGCGGACCGTGACGGGGTCCTCCCTGCCGAGCCCCGTGAGGCCGGCTTCAAGGTCGAAATCCCCATAGGAGGTGGAGAGCTCGCGTTCGACGCTCACCGTGTCCTTGTCGCTCGGGGCCAGGTTCGCGCAGGTCTGTCCGGCAACCTGTTCTCCCGCCGCATAATCGAGCAGGCGCGTCGTCTGGCGGGTTGTGAGGCAGCTCTCATTGCGCTTCGGGAGCACCAGGGGCGCGGGCACGAACCCCCACCCCCCATCCGGGTCGGCCCGGACAGGAGACGGGAGTGCCACGCCGCACAGTGCAATCACAGCGAGCAGCCAGGCCCAGCCCACCTGTCTGCGAATGACAATACTCATTGTGCCGATCGTCTTGCCGCTCCTGCCATCACGCCCGGTTGTGTCTTTCGCGAAAGACCCGGCATTCCTTGGCGACTGGCGGCCAGCCCTATAGTTCCCATTGCCGACGGCGGCCCAAACGCCTGTCCGCCTGCCCGGCACGGTTTCCACTATGCCCCACTCTAGCGAGTATCCGCATACTGAACAATATCGAAACCGGATCACGGCGGCCGTTTCCGGACAGTGCGACGATGCGCCCCGGGGGAACTCCGCGCAGGCCTGAACCGTTTGTCCCATGAGTGACGGCTTTCTCACGCTGCACGGAGGAACGCCCCATGAGCGAGAACCGCGTGGCGGCTTCGCGGGCCGCCGAAGTCTCCCTGTTCCTGCGCCGCTGGATCGCGCATCCCTTGCGTGTCGCCGCCATATTGCCGAGTTCCGACACGCTGTCCGCCCTGGTCGCGCGCCATGCCGTGCGCTCGCCCGACGAGATCGTCGTGGAGGTCGGGGCCGGAACGGGCGTCATCGGCCAGGCGTTGGTCGCCGCAGGCCTTTCAGAACGCAATCTCGCGATGGTCGAGCTCGACGAGGAGATGGGCGCCATGCTCAAGGCACGCCTGCCCCGCGCCACGACCATTCTCGGCGACGCGACACGCCCCGCCTCCGTGATCCCCCGCGCCTGGCACGGGCGGATCGGCACCTGCATTTCCGGCCTGCCGCTCCTGCAGCTTCCCTTCGCCCGCCAGCAGCGCTTCGTGGACGAGATCTTCCAGGCGATGGCGCCCGGGGCACAGCTCATCCAGTACAGCAACATGCCCGTGCCGCCGCTTCCGCACCGCCGGCTCGGGCTCAAGGCGAAGCGGCTCGGCCTCGCCTGGACCGGCCCCGTGCCGGGCTTCGTCTGGCGGTTCACGCAGACCGGAGCGGATCGCGCCTTCTGAGACAGGCGTTAGGCCTTGCCGCCGTCGTCCCCGCCCTCCATCGACCTCAGCGCGCGCCAGATATCCATGGGCAGCGGGAAGACGATGGTGGAGGACTTGTCGCCGGCAATGTCGTGGAGCGCGCCGAAATAGCGCAACTGCATGGCACTCGGCTGGCGCGAGAGGATCTCGCCGGCCTCCACCAGCTTCTCCGCGGCCTGCTGCTCGCCCGCCGCATTGATGATCTTCGCCCGGCGATAGCGTTCCGCCTCCGCCTGGCGGGCGATGGCGCGCACCATGCTCTCGTCGATATCGACATGCTTGATCTCGACATTGGCGACCTTGATGCCCCAGGCGTCGGTCTGCTTGTCGAGGATCTCCTGGATATCGGCATTGAGCTTGTCGCGCTCCGCCAGCATCTCGTCGAGCTCGTGCTTGCCGAGGACGGAGCGCAGCGTCGTCTGGGCAAGCTGGCTGGTCGCGGCCATGTAGTTCTCGACATTGAGGATCGCCTTTTCCGGATCAACGATGCGGAAATAGATGACCGCATTGACCTTCACCGACACGTTGTCGCGCGAGATCACGTCCTGGCTCGGCACGTCCTCCACGAAGGTGCGCAGGTCGGTGCGCACCATCTGCTGGATGACCGGGATCAGGATCATCAGGCCCGGCCCGCCGACCTTGGTGAAGCGGCCGAGCGTGAACACGACCGCACGCTCGTATTCGCGCATGATTCTGATGGCGGAGAAGAGGAACGCCACCACCAGCGCGACGAGAACCACATAGAATGCGAAATCGACTGTCATCTCAGGTCTCCCTGGCTGGGTGTGCCGATCTCGCCGCCGCGCCTGTTTCTGGCGTCACGACGAGCGTCAACCCGTCCACTGCGTCCACACGGACGGTCTGGCCGGGTTCGAGTTCGGATGGGCCCCGCGCCTGCCAGCGCTCGCCATGGACCCAGACATGGCCCTCGCCCGCCCGCCAGTCGAGGACATGCGCCATGGACGCCACCATTTCCTCCTTGCCCGTATGGACCCGGCGGCGATAGGCGCGCACCACATAGCCGACCACGAAGAGCAGGACGGCGATCCCCAGAAGCGCCATCGCCCCAATCACGGTCCATGAGATCTGGTAGGCCGGCACGTCGGTATCGATGAGCATCCCCGCCCCGATGAGGAAGGCCGCAATGCCGCCGACGCCGAGCGCGCCGAAGGCCGGCACGAAGGCTTCCGCCACCATGAGGATCACGCCGAGGCCGACAAGCGCGAGGCCCGCATAATCGAGCGGGAGCTGGTTCAGAGCGTAGAGCCCGAGGATCAGGCAGATCACGCCGGCGACGCCAGGCCCGATCGACCCGGGATTGGAGAATTCGAAGATCAGGCCGTAGACCCCGATCATCATGAGGATGAAGGCGACATTGGGATTGGTGATGAGCGCGAGCAGCCTCGTCATGAGGCTCGGCTCGACCGTCTCCACCGCGATGTTCCCGGTAGAAAGCGTGCGCCAGTTCTCCCCGACCCTCACCTTGCGACCGTCGAGATCGTCCAGCAGGCTCGCCACGTCCGGCGCGACGATCTCTATGACACGCTCCTTCAGCGCGGCATTGGCCGACAGGCTCGCCGCCTCACGCACCGCCTTCTCCGCCCAGTCGGCATTGCGGTCGTAGCGTTCCGCCAGAGAGCGGATGAAGGCGACGGCGTCGTTCACCATCTTCGCCGACATGGCGTCGCCGGCGGGCGCGGTCTTCTCCGCCGCCTCCTCGTTGCCCTCGCCATCCGAGCCGTCCTTGCCCTCCTTCTTCTCCTTCTCGTCGAAAGACGGCAGGCCGGGAAGCCCGCCGCCCATCTGGACGGGCGTCGCCGCGCCGAGATTGGTGCCGGGGGCCATCGCGGCCACGCTCGTCGCATAGAGGATGTAGGTGCCCGCGCTCGCCGCGCGCGCGCCCGGCGGGGCGACATAGCCGACGACCGGTATGGGCGAGGCGAGGATGTCGGAGATGATGTCGCGCATGCTGGTCGCCAGCCCGCCCGGCGTGTCGATGCGCAGGATGACCAGTTCCGCCGCCCGTTCGCGCGCGGTCTCCAGCACGGTCTCGATATGGTGGGCGGCCGGGGGCCCTATCGCCCCCTCCACATCGGCGAGCACCGCAAGCCTGCGCTCCCCGGCCCCTTGCGCCCAGGCAAGGCCCGCCATGACGGGCAGCACGATCGCCAGCAATAGCACGCTACGAAGAGACACCGTCTCCCACCTTCCTGCCGTCCGGTCAGTATTCGTCTCTTATCTCAGAGACTTGAGGCCTTCTCCTGGACTCCGTACTCAAGACTGTTCCTTGCAGATCGCACCGAAACGGGCCGCTACAACCTCCATATAGTGAGCCGGCCCTGCCCATGGAACGAACGGCCAGGCCGCCCGGTTCCCCACAGGCCGGCACATTCGGCTGTTCACCTTCGCGTTTCTGGTGCATAAAGTCAGAACAGAGACCGGGGGTATGGTCAACGAGAAAGACAAGGACACATACCCTGATGACGCCGAATACGGGTCTCTCCGGCAAGACAGCGCTTGTCACGGGCGGCGGCGGGGTGGTGGGATCGGCCATAGCGCGCTCGTTCGATGCGCTGGGCATCCATACCATACTGCTCGACCACGACGCCGAGGGGCTGGAAGAAGTCGCCGCCGAGCTCGCCAATCTCGACGCGATCTACGAGGTCGAGCTGACCGACCGCAAGGCGCTTGAGGCGCGCCTGCCCGACATCGCACGCCACGACATCTCCATCCTGGTCAACAACGCCGGACTGCCGGCGACGGCCGGGCTCGAGACGACGACGCTCGACCAATGGCACGACCAGCTCGCGGTCAATCTGGAGGCCCCCTTCCTGCTCTGCCGTGCCCTCGTTCCCCATATGCGGGACGGAGGCTGGGGGCGTGTGATCAACATCTCCTCCATGGCGGCCAAGACCGGCGACGCCCTGTCCGGCCTCGCCTATTCGGTCGCCAAGGCCGGCCTCGTGACGCTGACCTTCGGGCTCGCCCGCGAATTCGGCGCCCATGGCGTGACCTGCAACGCCATCGCGCCCGGCTATGTGGACACGCCCGCCATGCGGTATGGCTACGGACGGGACGAGCTTGCCCGGCAGATCGAGGCCATTCCGGTCCACCGGCTGGCGACGGCGGAGGAGATCGCCCATGCCTGCGCCTTCCTGGCGAGCCCGCTTGCCGGCTCCATCAACGGCGAGGTGCTCGACATCAATGGCGGACTCGTCACAGACTGACGGGCATTGTCCCTGCCCTGAAACAGGAAACCACACCCATGAGCGACCGCCCCGAAGCCACAGGCACGGTGAAGATCGAGAATGACAGGATGCGCGTGACGGAGTGGCGCTTCGCGCCCGGCGCGGCCACAGGCTGGCACCGCCACGAGATGGACTATGTCGTCGTGCCGCTGACGACCGGCAAGCTCAGAATGGTCGACGGCGCGGGCAAGGAGAGCGAGGCCTCGCTCGTCGCGGGCGAGCCCTATACGCGGGAGGCCGGCGTCGAGCACGACGTCATCAATCCCAATGAGGGCGAGTTCGCCTTTCTGGAGATCGAGCTGAAATAGCCGCGCCTCAGACCGGCCGGACGAGTCCGTGGCGGTTCATGCGGCGGTGGACGGTGGACCGGCTGACGCCGAGCAGGCGTGCCGTCTCCGTGATCCGCCAGCGCGTGGCCCTGAGGGCTGCGAGCAGCGCATCGCGCTCGCTGTCACGCTGGGCCGGCGCCTCCGCCGGAGACGGGCCGGCCACCTCGCCCTGCACGATACCCGCTGGCAGCTCGTCCGCCGTCACGCGCCCGCGGCCCGAAAGCCCGACCGCATAGCGCAGCGCGCTCTTGAGCTCGCGGACATTGCCGGGCCAGCGATAGCGGTCGAGCGCGTCGAGCGCGGCCCCGTCGAGCTCGGCATGGACGCCGAGCGCACGGCATTCGGCCTCGAACATCGCGCGGATGAGCGCGCGCCGGTCGCCGCGCTCGCGCAAGGCCGGCAGCGCAATGCGCACGCCGGCCAGCCTGAAGAACAGATCCGCGCGGAACGTCCCCTCCTCCACCATCTGGTCGAGATCGCGATGGGTGGCGCAGATAACGGTCGCATCCACATCGACCGGCTTCGACGAGCCGAGCGGCGTGATCTGGCCCTCCGCCAGAAGGCGCAGGAAGCGCGTCTGCAGGGCGAGCGGCATGTCGCCGATCTCGTCGAGGAACAGCGTGCCGCCATGGGCCTGGAGAACCTTGCCGCGCTGGCCCTGGCGGGCCGCGCCCGTGAAGGTGCCCGGCTGATAGCCGAAAAGCTCGCTCTCGATCAGGCTGTCCGGGATCGAGGCGCAGTCGATGGCCACGAAGGGCTTGTCGGCCCGCCGGCTCTCCATGTGGATGGCGCGCGCGAAGACCTCCTTGCCGGTTCCCGTCTCGCCGGTCAGCAGGAAGGGCAGCCCCCGGTCCACGAGCCTGCGCACGGTCGCGGCATGGGCCGTCATGGCGGGGTCGGCGCCGGCCAGACGGTCGAGCGTCAGGGCCCGCGGGCGCGCCGGCCTCGGCGTTGATCCAGGCGCTGCGTCAGGCCGTCCCGCATGGCGGTGGCGAGAGCGCTCCGGCGCGCGGAAGATGGCGAAGACCTGCGCGCCACCATGGCGTGTTCTCAAGGGAAGCGCGGAGGCGGCGCCCGTCGCGTCCTCGCGCAGCACGCGCTCCGGCTCGATCTCCAGCAGGTCGCTGACCGGGCGCCCGACTATGCCGGCGCCGGCCGGATTGTGCGCCCAGTCCGCCGCATTCTGGTTGATGCCGAGAATGCGGCCATTGGCGTCGAGCGCCAGGATGATCTCGTCGCGCGCACCGATGCGGCTGAAATCGGGCATGAGGCGGACGATCCACTGCGTGGCGAAGCGCCTGAGGAAATAGGCATGTTCGATGCGCTTGGCCGACCGCTTCACGATCTCCCCGATCAGCGTCTGGGCCTCCGCCGACGAGGACGACATGGAGGAGACGTCGAGCACGGCGGCAAGCCCGCCCTCCGGCGAGAAGATCGGTGCGACCGTGCAGGTCAGCCCGGCATTGCGGCTGCGGAAATGCTGGTCGAGATGAACGGTCAGCGGCCGCCTGGTGGCAATACAGGTGCCAACCCCGTTCGTCCCCTCGTTGCGCTCCGACCAGATCGAGCCGAGATAGAGGCCGGACGCCTTCAGGTCGTCCTCCAGCGAGGGAATACCGAGATAGTCGATGGTCACCCCATTGGCGTCGGTCAGCAGGATCACGTAACCGGCCGACGAGACCTGCTCGTAAAGCCGCTCGATCTCGGGCCTTGCCAGCGGCATGAAATCGTCCAGCGGCTCGCGGAATTCCCTCAGCTCGCCATCGGTGAGGATCATCGGTTCGCCGGGCCTGGACGGGTCGAGGCGGTAGGTATCGAGGCAGCGCTGCCACGATTCGAGCACGAGCGACGGCACCGAGCCGTCGCTTCCGTGCACGCCCCGTTCGGCCGAACGCACCACATGGTCGACATGATCGCCGACCCTTTCAGGTTGTCGCGCCATGGCGTCTCCTCCCGGCAAGACGCATCTGCCCCGCCGGGGCCGTCCTCATTCGCCAGGACGCGCTTCTCTCGGCGGCGCGGATGCCAATCTAGCATGCGCGCGCCGCCTTGTCCCGCCGCCGGGCGATCGGGGCTCTGGGAGGTGCCTATTCGAGCCCGGCGAGGATCAGCCGGGTCACCTCGCCCGCCGCCTCCATGTGCGGCATGTGGCCGACATCGGCCATGCGGCGCACCCGCACCGCTTCCGGCAGGCCTTCGGCGTGGCTCGCCGGCAGGATGCGGTCGGCCTCGCCCCAGACGATCTCCACGGGGCAGGAGAGCCCGGCCAGCGCATCGCGCAGCAGGACGGCCTGCCTGCCCTCGGCGAAGTTGGCGGCGGCCACGGTGCGCAACGCCTCCTCCGCGCCGTCGATGCGCTTGGCCTTGAGCACGTCCTCGATCATGTCGCGGCTCACAAGCGAGGGATCGGCGACGAGCAGGCCGAGCACCGGCTTCATCTCCTTGCGCCGTCCCGCCTCGATGAAGCCCGTGATGAAGTCGTGATTGATCTCGTCGCCGAGCCCTGCCGGCGCGATGAGCGTAAGACCGCTGACACGGTTGGGCTCCGCGGCGGCAAGCGCCAGCGCCACCGCGCCTCCCAGCGAATGGGCGACGACATGGGCGCGCTCGAGCCCCACCTCGTCCATGAAGGCCGACAGCGTATCGGCCAGGGCCTCCGGCGTGCCCTCGCCGACATCCTTCTGCGACCCGCCATGGCCCGGAAGGTCGAGGGCCACGGTGCGCCGGCCCTCCGCGAGCGTCGGCTGGACGAACATCCAGGCATTGAGATCGGCGCCGAAGCCGTGAACGAGAAGGACCGGCGTCCCCTCGCCCGCGCCCATCTCCAGATAGCGCAGCGTCCGCCCGCCGGCCTCCGCCTTGCTCGGTTCCGGCGCGCCCTCGCCCGCGGCCTCGCCGTCGTCCGCCTCCACGACGAAGCCCGAAACGAAGCTGTCGATCTCCTCGTCCGGCACCTCCTCGTCGGCGAGCACGCCGAGCAGCGCGCCGACCGGCACGGTATCGCCCTCATGCACCACCTGCCGGCGCAGCGTACCGCCTGCCGGCGCCTCGAAGACATTGGTGATCTTCGTGGTCTCGATCTCCAGTATGTCCTGGCCCTGGTCGACGCGGTCGCCCTCGCCGGCCTCCCAGCCGACGACGGTTCCCTCCGTCATGGCAAGTCCCCATTTCGGCATGACGATCGGCTCGATCCTGCCCGTCATGGATGTCCTCCTCGATAGTCTGCGGTTCTGGCGGGCTCCGCCCCCTCACCTGGCGCCTCCGGCACCACCCTCTCCCGCAAGGGGAGAGGGTTCTCCTATGGAGCCGCTTGCCCCTCCCTCTCCCCTCGCGGGAGAGGGAGGGGCCCAGCGTCTGAGCGCTGGGAGGGTGAGGGGGTTTTGAGCCTTACTCCGTCTCTGCGCCCTCAATGGGCCATCACGCCCCGGATCGCGGTCTCGATCTTCGCCTGGCTCGGGATATAGGCGTCCTCCAGCTCGGGCGCGAAGGGCACAGGTGTGTGCGGCGGCGAGACCATCCTCACCGGCGCCTTGAGCGCGCCGAAGGCCTCCTGCGCGACCAGCGCGGAGATGTCGGTCGCCATGTTGCAGCGCGGGCTCGCCTCGTCGACGATCACCAGCCGGCCCGTCTCCTCCACGCATTCGAGGATCGTGTCGGTGTCGAGCGGCGAGGTCGTGCGCGGATCGACGACGGTGCACGAGATCCCGTCCTTCTCCAGCGCATCGGCAGCCGCATTGGCAAGGCCTACCATCCGCCCGAAGGCGACCACCGTCACGTCGTCGCCCTCGCGGGTGAGGTTCGCCTCGCCGAAGGGGATGGTGTAGCTCTCGTCGGGCACCTCCTCCTCGTCGTCATACATCACCTTGTGCTCAAGGAAGATCACCGGGTCGTCGTCGCGGATCGCCTGGATCATCAGCCCCTTGGCCTCGTAGGGCGAGGACGGGAGGACGACCTTCAGCCCCGGCACGTGGGTGAAGATCGGATAGAGGCACTGGGAGTGCTGGCTGGCCGCGCGGAAACCCGCGCCGTACATGGTGCGCACGACGAGCGGGGTCACCGCCTTGCCGCCGAACATGTAGCGGAACTTGCCGGCCTGGTTGAAGATCTGATCGAAGCAGACGCCCATGAAGTCGACGAACATGAGCTCCGCCACGGGCCTCAGGCCCGTCGCCGCCGCACCGGCCGCCGCCCCGATGAAGGCGGACTCCGAGATCGGCGTGTCGAGCACGCGCTCGCGGCCGAATTCCGGCATCAGCCCCTTGGTGACGCCGAGCACGCCGCCCCAGGCGTCGTCCTCGCCCGGCGCCTCGATGCCGCCGGCATTGTCCTCGCCCATGACGACGACCCTCGGGTCCGCCAGCATCTCCTGGCGGATCGCGTCGTTGATCGCCTGACGATAGGATTTCTTGGCCATCTTCTTGCTCCTCCCTGTCAGTAGCGCACATAGACGTCGGTCACGAGATCGGCCTCACCCGGCGCGGCCGCGCTCTCCGCGTCGCCGACCGCACCGTCGACGAGCGCCTTGACCTCGGCATCCACCTCGTCGAGCTGGTCGGCCTCCAGAAGCCCCGCTTCCGTGACCTTCTGGCGGAACAGGGTCAGGCAGTCCTTGCCGCCCTTGATCGTGTCGACCTCGCCATCGCCGCGATAGGTCATGGCATCGCCCTCGAAATGACCGTAGTAGCGGGCAAGCTTCACATGGATGAGGCTCGGGCCGCCGCCCTTGCGCGCCCGTTCGATGGCGGTGCGCGCGGCATCGTGGACAGCGAAGAAATCGTGCCCGTCCACCTCGATGCCCGGCATGCCGAAGCCTTCCGCCCGCTTCACCTGCGAGCCGCCGACCGACCACGCGCTCGGGGTCGCCTCCGCATAGCCGTTATCCTCCACCACGAAGACCGCCGGCAGGTCCCACACCTTGGCGAGATTGTAGGATTCGAGCGTCGTGCCCTGATTGGAGCCGCCATCGCCCACAAAGGCGACCGCCACCCCGCCCGTCTTGAGCGTCTTGGCCGAGAGCGCCGCGCCGCAGATGAGCGGCGGCCCGCCGCCGACAATACCGTTGGCGCCCATCATGCCGCGCGTCAGGTCGGCAATGTGCATGGACCCGCCCTTGCCGCCGCACAGGCCGTCCCGGCGCCCGTAGATCTCCTTCATCATGGCGCCGACGTCGCAGCCCTTGGCGATGCAGTGCCCGTGGCCGCGATGCGTGGAGGCGATATAGTCCTTGTCGGAGAGGTTGAGACAGACCCCCACCGCGGAGGCCTCCTCGCCCGCATAGAGATGCACGAAGCCCGGAATCTTTCCGGCCGCGAACTCGTCATGGACCCGGTCCTCGAACTCGCGAATCGTGCGCATGGTCCGATAGGCCCTGACGAGATCGTCCCTGCTCAGTTGCATGGCGTCTTCTCCCGTATCGCATGGCCGCCCCTGACGGGCGACCCGGTTCTTGGTTGCCGGTTCCCGCATGGTGGCGAGCCGGTCACCCTCACCAAAAAGCAAGCGCCATGCCAAAGTCCAAGCCATTGATTTTGCTGTGTTTATAGACAACCCTCATGTCGCATCGCGCAGCCGTTGCGACAGATGTGGCGCGACATCTGTCGCAGCCCCCGAGGCGTCAGACCTCTTGCGCCGTCCGGCATGCCGGCTAGGATCGGTGCCCACTGACACGCATTATCCCGGAAACGCCCCCATGCCCTCATCCCGCCATTACAGCGTCGCCCTCGTTCCCGGCGACGGCATCGGCACGGAAGTCATCCCCGAAGCCGTGCGCGCGCTCGAAGCCACGGCAAAGGCCCACGGCTTCTCGCTCGACTTCACCGATTTCGACTGGTCCTGCGAGCGCTACCACAAGACGGGGCGGTTCATGCCGGAGGACGGCATGGACGAGGTCAAGCGCCATGACGCGATCCTGCTCGGCGCGGTCTATGGAATGGTGCCCGCGACCATCGCGGAACTCCTGCCGACCCGGGTCCGCTGCTCCGGCGCCGCGATCGGCTACAACGCCTGCCTTGGCCTCATCGCCGGGACCGCGCCGCTGCTTTCGACCTGGCTGGTCGCACGCACCGGCGATGTCCTTGCTCCCGCCTGGTATCTGATCGTCCTTGCCGGGGTCCATCTGATCGGCTGGGCGTTCCTGAAGGAAAAGGCCGGCCAGCCGCTGGGCGGTTTGCACGATCCGGTGCCAGCGGCCAATCCCGGACTCGTCAGCCGCATTGGGCGTATGTTCGATGCGCTGCGCCCGGGGCAGGTGCTGGAGCGGTTCAACTGGACCGTCCAGGCCAGCGATGCGCGCTTCACACCAAGCGCCGCACCTTTGAAGGCGTTGGCGGCGGCGACTCCGGACGAGGCGGCGCTTGATGTCCTGTATATGAGGGTGGAACGGCAGACGATATCAAAACTGCCGAAAAGCGGCCTGTTGCTGTTCACGATCCGCATTGCTGTGGATCCACTTCGGGCGGCGCTTTCATCTCCGCAAAACACGGAGGCTTTCCGGGAGGCTTGGGGTGGGACCGCCCCGGTCCTCGCGGCGTATAAGGGCTGGCCGGCCTATGAACGGCTGGTGCGTGCGGCGCTGGCCAGCCTTACCTGACATGGCTTTCCTGAGCGGGGCAACCGCGTTATGCCTCAGGCCGAATCGTAAACCGCAGGCAAAAGACGGAAGACGTAATGAAATACTGGCTGATCAAATCCGAACCCGATGCATGGAGCTGGGACGAACAGGTCGCCAAGGG
>ENA-ORCW01000466-ORCW01000466.1-marine-metagenome-genome-assembly--contig:-NODE-466-length-24147-cov-3.678106_pt1 | contig 24147 bp, 20 predicted proteins | sample MGYA00237784_ERZ508517 | MGnify/ENA primary metagenome ERZ508517 (study PRJEB26187, sample SAMN06268979) | marine metagenome | isolation source: Tt ae E1 feedstock associated aerobic enrichment on... | reverse complement strand
AAGCCGATCCCCGAAGTGGGTCTCACCACTTTCCGCGCGCCTTACACGCCCGTCACTTTCGGCGCGCTTGTGGGGTACGGCAAGGGGCGTCTGTTCGAGCCGGTGCGGCGTACACCCATGCACGACTGGGCCGAGGCGCACGGGGCCGTGTTCGAGGATGTCGGGCAGTGGAAGCGCGCCTGGTATTTTCCGAAAGCCGGTGAGGACATGCATGCCACCGTCGCCCGTGAATGCCGTACAGTACGCCGTAGCGCCGGTATTTTCGACGCCACCACGCTCGGCAAGATCGAGGTCGTCGGGCCTGACGCCGCACGCTTTATGGAGCTGATGTACACGAACCCGTGGCAAAAGCTCGGTGTCGGGCGCTGCCGCTATGGCATAATGCTGCGCGAGGACGGTTTCATCTATGATGACGGCGTGGTGGGGCGGCTCGGCGAAGACCGCTTCCACGTCACCACGACCACCGGCGGCGCGCCGCGCGTGCTCAACCACATGGAGGACTATCTTCAGACCGAGTTCCCAGACTTGAAGGTCTATCTCACCTCCACGTCGGAGCAATGGGCGGTGATCGCCGTTCAGGGGCCGAAAAGCCGCGACATCATCGCCCCGCTGGTTGAAGGGATCGACCTGTCCGATGATGCGATGCCGCATATGTCGGTGCGCGAGGGGGCGATCTGCGGCGTGCCCGCGAGGCTGTTCCGCATGTCGTTCACCGGCGAGCGCGGTTTCGAAATCAACGTGCCGGCGGATTATGGCCGCGCCGTATGGGAAGCCGTCTGGGCGGAGGGCGAAAAGCACGGCGCTTGCGCCTATGGCACGGAAACCATGCACGTTTTGCGCGCCGAAAAGGGTTTCATCATCGTCGGGCAGGAGACGAATGGCACCGTCACGCCGCACGATGCGGGGCTTTCCTGGGCTATTGGCAAAAAGAAGTTGGATTTCGTCGGCATGCGCGGCCTGGCACGGCCAGATCTCATCGCGCCCGATCGCAAGCAACTGGTGGGGCTGAAAACAACCGATCCGAAAATCGTTTTGGAAGAAGGTGCGCAGGTCGTGGCAGATCCGAATGCGCCGGTTCCTGTGCCAATGCTGGGCCACGTTACGTCGTCTTATTGGTCGGAGAATTGCGGCCGCTCCATTGCACTTGCCCTGGGATCTGGCGGGCACGAGCGCATGGGCGAGACCCTATACATACCCATGCCCGAAGGCGCGATCGCGGTAGAGGTCACATCCACGATCTTCTTTGATGAAAAGGGAGAGCGTATCAATGGCTGACCCGATGGTCCGCACAACTTCGCTCGAAGGGCGATTTCTCAATGCTGAAGGGATCACGCTGGTGCGCGCGGAGCCGGCGACGCGGCTTTCCCTTCGCGCGTCGAAACCGGCGTTGAAAACGTTGTCGAAGGCGCTTGGACTCGATCTGCCGCAACGTCCCAAGTCCGTCGCAGCAAACGCTGGGCGTACCGCTCTTTGGCTCGGGCCGGATGAATGGCTGGTGATCGACGAAACCGGCAGCGACCTGGTGGCTGCCTGTGCCCCGGTCGCCGCATTTCATTCGGCTGTGGATGTCTCGCATCGCAACACGGCTGTTCTTGTGTCCGGCCCGCGTGTCGAGACCGTACTCAATGCCGGTTGCCCGCAGGATCTGTCGCTCGACGCCTTCCCTGTTGGCGCGTGTTCGCGCACGGTTTTCGGCAAGGCTGAAGTTGTTTTGTGGCGCACGGATAACGAGATGTTCCGGGTCGAATGCTGGCGCTCCTTTTCCGACTATGTTTTCATGCTCCTGGAGGCAGCCGCGCGCGACTTATAATGTCCGGGAGGCGGAACCGGGACGGTTGCTTCTACATTGATCCGGAAAAGGATGTTTGCGATGCAGCCCGACCCCAAGAAACCGAAGCCGGAAACACAGAACGAGCGCGACGCCAAGGAGGAAGCCCTTGATGAAGGGCTTGAGGACACTTTTCCGGCGAGCGACCCGGTTTCCGTAACGCGGGCCACCCGCACCGGCGCGCCTGATGAGTTCGCAACCAAGCAGGTGAAGAAAAAGCCGGAGGAAGAGGGGCTCGACGATGAATTGGAAGAAGGCCTCGAAGACACCTTTCCGGCGAGTGACCCGGTATCCGTGACGTCGACTACGCATACGGGGAGCCCAAGAAGAAAGAATTAAGGTGCTCTCGATCGGTCGTTAACGCGCGACCTTCCACGCTGCTGCCGCGCCGAATGCGGCCAGCGGTACGAAGCTGATAAACACCCATTGCGCTACCATTTGCATGGTTTCGAGCGCGCCCCCTTCTGCAAAGCCCACCATATTCGCGACGATACCGGCAAGGGCTGCACCAAGCGCGAACGCAATTTGCTGCGTCGTCGGCATGGCTGCGGACGCGCTGTCGCGTTCTACGTCCGGAGCGGCTGCCACCACGCGGCGGATGAGGAAGCCCCAGAGCATCCCGAAGCCGGCACCCTGTGCGATGGACAGCAGTACGATCGCCCAGATCGGGCCCTCGGCCATAATGGGGCCAAGAAGCGTGACGGCAAGAAGAATGAGGAGCGCGCCTGCTTTCATCACGACCCGCTCGCCAGCTTCTTTTACGCCTGCGAACACAATTGCGGTCGTGCTCCAGGCAACGGCTTCTGCTGCCATGACATAGCCTGCTTCGAGGGCCGACAAGCCGTGGATGCTCTGCAGAAGGAAGGGGCCGTAGACTGTGAACGACATGGCGGCTGTGCCGAGCGCCAGATTGGCGATGAAGCCGGAGCCTACTGGCGTGCGGATGTCGAAGGCACGCGTGGGGAACATCTTGTCGCCCGCGCAGCTGCTGTCGCGCTTTAGAAACAGATAGAAGAGTAGGGCACCCGCTGCCACAAGTGGCAGCGAGACTTCCGGCGTCACATAGATGCCGGCGGCCGCCACGGCCAGCACGGCGAGAGAAAGAAGTGTGAGCCGTGCCACGGGAAAACGCTGTGCCGTCTCCGATGACCCCTTGGTTGGGCGCAGAAACATTGGAACCAGAACAACGAGCAGAATCGCTTGGATCGCAAAGGTCCAAAAGCCCCAACGCCACAGGCCGAGGTCGGCGAAGAAGCCGCCTATCATGGGGCCGCAGAAAGCTGACGCACCCCAGATCGCCGACATCAGGGCGATCAGGCGTGGCCACATTTCTTTTGGAAAAAGCCGCTGGATCGCCACATAGGTGAGCGCCACCAGAAGACCGCCACCCACCCCCTGACCGAAGCGGCAGAACAGCATGGTAAGCATGTTGGGTGCTAGCGCGCTGATCGCGCAACCCACCGCGTAGATGATGGCGGCAATCACGAATGCACGGCGCAAACCCACCGCCGAGGCCGCGAGGGCTGCGGCCGCCGCTGAAATGATCGAACCCAGCAGATAAAGCGATAGGGTCCAGCTTACCAGCCGCTCGCCGCCGATCTCGGCAACTGCGGCGGGCATTGCCGTGGCGACGAGAAGTGTATCGGCGGCGTGCAGCCAGATGCCGAGGCACAAAAGTGCGAATTGGCCCAACTGGCCGGTTTTCAGGATTGCCGTCCAGCCGGCATTGCCGAGCTGCGCCTCGTGGCTTGCATCAGTCATGATATGCCTCGGTGATAGGGGCAGTCGCTTAAAGCGCTTCGATACGGTAGGCGCAGCGGCGAGCGCCTGCCAGGATATGATCCGTGCGTTCAACGTGAGTCTGCGGGCCAAGGACGGCTTTGAAAATGTTGAGCTCCGAGCGACAAAAGCCCTGACAGGCCGTCGCCGCCGCGCAGATTGGGCAATGGTTTTCGATGAGGAGAAAGGCTCCGTCATCGAGTGGTTCGATCTCGGCCATATAGCCTTCACGGGCGCGAATGCGAGCAAGGGCCGCGACGCGGTCCTTCAGGTCGAACTGGTCTGCCACCGCGCTTTTGTAGGACGCACGCATCGTCTGTTCGCGTTGATCGATAAGCTTGTCGAGACCCACCTCGCCGAACACACGGCGGATTGAATTTATCAGTTCCAATGTGAGGTCGGAATGACTGTCAGGAAAGTGGCCGTGTCCCTTCGCGGTGAGGCGCCAGACGCGTTCTGGGCGGCCGGGCCCGCGTGCTTCTTCCTGAAACCGCACCAGATCGTTCGCCTCGAGCCGGGCAAGTTGTTTGCGCACGGCAACGGGCGAGATGTTCAGAAAATGTGCGAGGCGCTGGGCGGTCATCGCTCCTTTTGTCTTGAGTGCAAAGAGAATACGATCATCCGCCGTTTCCGGCAGAGCTTCGGGCTGGATGGGAGCTATGGATGCGGACATGGCGAATCTCCGATTGACAATAAAATAACCAGTAAGTTTCTTTATTGTCAATTCCGCCTTGTCACTGTGCATGAGGCATGGCATCCATCGGTCCGTGGGGGCGCTGAACCTGATTCTTCGCCGTGAACCAGATTGCACGTTTGTCCAATTTCAATCGCCTGAGCGACAACGCTCTTCTTACCGACAATCAACGCCATGCGCTTCTTCACAGGCATGGAAATTTTGTGCTTGCCTATTCGGTCGCACACCAGCCTGGGCTGCGCTATTTCGGCAATGAGCACGGTCTGATCGCCTACCGCATGGTGGGGCGAACGGCCTATGCGTTGGCGGATCCACTTGCGCCACGCGCGTTCTGGCCGGAGCTTCTCGATGCCTTCGTGGCGGCCAAGCAGGACGTTACCTTCTGGCAGGTCTCCAGGCCCATGGCCGAGCTGCTGTCGTCGAAGGGATTTTTCGTCAATGCATTGGGCATTGAAAGCTTGATCGACCTCAAGACCTACGATTTCTCCGGTCCGTCGCGGCGTAGTTTCCGCACGGCGACAAACCGTTTCACGCGCATGGGGCACCGCGTCGCGGAGGTTCCACTCGCAACGCTGGATCCGGACCGCATCGACGCGATCTCGCTCGGCTGGCGGCGCACCCGGACCACCAAGCGACGCGAGCTTTCATTCCTGGTGCGTCCGATTCAGCTGCGCGATGAGCCGGATGTGAGAAAGTTCTTCATCTTCGATCCGGATAATCGGCCCGTGGCATTCGCCTTTTTTGATCCTCTTTACGAGAATGGCGAATTGATCGGCTATCTTTCGGCGACACGGCGCTGGCTGCCCGATACGGACCCCTTGGCAGCTTATTTTCTCGTGCGCCGCGCCGTGGAGACCTTTCAGGCCGAGGGCGTGGCGAAGCTTTATCTGGGCCTCATGCCTTTCCACAAGATCGAGGATCGGGAATTCCAGAAAGACTGGCTTACGCGGCGGGCTTTCCGGTTCATCTACACCAATTCAGTTGCACAGAAACTCGTTTACCCCACCCAATCGCTCGCTCGACACAAGGAAAGCTACGGCGGCGAAGAGCGCGAAACGTGGTGCGCGATGAGCACGCAACCCTCTTTGCCGAGGCTGTTAAAACTCATCCGCGCATGCCGAATCCTGTGAGCCCGCGGCTGTTCGGCAAGGCTTGCGCTGGCCGACGAAGCGGTGCCGCCCCGAGTATAACTGTTTAAGCGAAACACGACTCGTCATTGACAAATGTGATCATGGGTCGCAGAAACAGAACGCTTGCCGCCGGCGCTCTGCGACCGTGTTCCAGCCATTCAAGGGTCGCCAGCTCGAATTGCGAGCCACCGCTTGAGAGCGCCATCCGCCAGTTCAAACAACGGGAGCGCGAAGAATATTCCCATGTTTAATCGCTTTGTCATAAATCCGCCGGTGTTTTTCGGCGCGGTGACCATCATCGCCGTGTTTCTTTTGATCGGTGTTGTTTTCCCCGGCCGTGCCGGGGATATTTTTTCCACATTGCAGAGCAACATTCTGGCCAGTTTTGGCTGGCTTTACCTGCTTGCTGTCGGCATCTTTCTTGCCGCCGTGCTTCTGTTTTCCTTCAGCCAGTTCGGCGGATTGAAACTGGGCCCGGACGATTCCGAACCCGAGTTCAAATACCACTCCTGGGTGGCCATGCTCTTTGCCGCGGGCATGGGCATCGGACTGATGTTTTATGCCGTGGGCGAGCCCATGACGCATTTTCTCGCGCCCCCGACTGCGGAGCCCGGCAGCATCGCTGCTATGCGCGAAGCCATGACGGTTACCTTCTTCCACTGGGGCATCCACGCCTGGGCCATTTACGCGGTTGTCGGTCTGTCACTCGCCTACTTCGGTTATCGCTACAACCTACCGCTTACAATCCGATCCGGCCTTTATCCGCTTCTGAAGGATAAGATCAACGGCCCCATCGGCCACGTTGTCGACATCTTCGCCATCGTCGGCACGATGTTCGGGATCGCCACCTCACTGGGGCTCGGCGTCACGCAGATCAACGCTGGTCTCAACTACCTGATCGGCCTGCCGATATCACCATGGGTACAATTGCCGCTGATCGCCGTTATTACGGCCTTTGCGACGATTTCGGTTGTTACGGGGCTGGACAAGGGAGTGCGCATCCTTTCCGAAACGAACCTTGTCGTTGCGGTCCTGTTGATGTTCTTCGTGCTGATCGTAGGGCCGACGGCGGATCTGTTCCGTGATTTCGTGCAAAACATTGGACTTTATCTCGACACGCTCGTGCTGCGTACTTTCAACATTTATGCTTATGAGCCGACCCCATGGGTGGATGGCTGGACCCTCTTTTACTGGGCCTGGTGGATATCCTGGTCGCCATTCGTGGGCATGTTCATCGCCCGCATTTCGCGTGGACGTACGGTGCGTGAATTCGTTACCGCGGTCCTGTTCATTCCGGCAGGCTTCACCTTTTTCTGGATGACCGTTTTCGGCAATACGGCAATCTTCATCGATACCGGCGTCGCCGCCGGCGAGTTGGGGGCGAAAGTCGCACAGGATGTGTCTGTGGGGCTCTTCCAGTTCTTCACTTATCTGCCTTTGACGAGCCTCACCTCGACCCTGGCGGTGATGCTGGTGGCAATCTTCTTCGTCACCTCGTCCGATTCCGGATCGCTCGTCATCGACACCATCGCGGCAGGCGGTGAGACCGAAACCACGACCTTGCAACGTGTTTTCTGGTGTTCGCTCGAGGGATTGGTTGCTGCAAGCTTGCTTCTCGCCGGCGGGCTTGGCGCGTTGCAATCGGCCACCATTGCGAGCGCCCTGCCGTTCTCTTTCGTGATGCTTGCACTGGTGTGGGCGCTCTTTGTCGGTATGCGCGCCGACGTCGCGCAGCGCGAAGCGCACGCTGCCGTGCCGCAGGTCGCGCCGGCGTATCCCGCTTCTGGACTCACCTGGCAGCGGCGTCTGGGTTTGATGCTTCATGCGCCGAGCGAAAAAGAGACCCTGGCCTTCATCCGGAATGACGTGAAGCCCGCGTTGGAACAGGTGGCCAAGGAACTGACCGAGCGCGGACGCGAAGCCTTTGTCGAAGATGAGGAAACAGGTGCGGTTGCTCTGACTTCGCCGGCCGAGGACATGCGCAATTTCGTCTACGGCGTGGCGCCTGCCTCTCAGAGATTGCCGTCGTTCTCTGCCTTCGATGCGGCGCGTTCGGGGCTGCGTTACGAGGCCCGCACCCAATTCTCCAGCGGCAGCAAGGGGTATGACATCATGGGGATGACGCGCGATCAGATCATTCACGATGTCCTGATCCAGTATGAGCGTTACCTGTTGCTCGTGCAGTCGACAGCATCCGAGCTGGTCTCGGCCGCTCCGGAACACGACGTTCAGGCTCAAAAGGAAGAGTAGGGATCTGTCTGCCGGTCCGGTGTCTTGGATGGCTCCGGACCGGCCCGTTCTACGACCGCGTCGATGCAACGACGGACGAAACGCGCCTTCAAATCATTCGCAAGCGAAATGCCGAATGGCGGATAGAATGCATGGAGCTGCGGCCTGAAGCCCGAAAGCTCGTCTTCATCCCATCCGCATCGCCATGATCGATTTGTTCAGGAACGCGAATTTTTCCAGCATGATGTGGCCATCGTCGAACAGTCGCCTCATCTGCCGGGTTGAGATAAGCGTGTTGTGCTCGACCAGGTCGCACGCTTCCGCGCGGTCCGGCGTACGCGGGAAAAAGCCGAGCTGGAAGCGCCGTACCAGTGCGATCTTTGTCGCCTTGGGCAAATACTGAAAGCCGGGCATGCGAAAATGCGGTTCGAAGGGGAACCAGTAATTCGGTGTCTGGACGAAATAGCGTTTGGAGAGCCGCTTTGTATTCCTGGCGAACTGGCCCATCCGTTCCCAACTTCCGACATGCTCGATGACGGAGTTTGAATGCACCAGGTCGAATGCCTCTCCGGCAAAAAGAGCCGGATCGGCGGCGTCGCCGGATAGCGCCTCGAACATCCCATTATCCTCAACCTGTTCCGCTTCCAGATTGAGGAGCGTGATCTTTATCTGGTGGCGATTTTCCTTCAGGAACTCCGCGCCGATTTTCCAGTATTCTTCTGTTCCGCCTAGGTCGAGAATCCTGACCTGACGCTTTTCGGCGAGGGCGTCTTCGATAAGCGGACGAACGTTTTGAAATCGTTTTGTGCGGAAATTGAACTCCAGGCTTTGGGGGTCCTTATAGGGGCTCTTTTTCCCTGGAGCGGATGGCGGTACTTTCGAATTGACTGTCATGGAAATACTCTTGGAAGAACAGGATTTTTTTATTCAATCCAATGGGTATGCAATTCGTTCCGGATGAAGAACATTGACAAAGCCCGGCTGGAATTCGCAGCGCTCCGGTTTCCCAACGCAGGACCCGAGCCTCTACAGCATTGAGTATGGTTGTCGATCAATCAACACTATCCTGTGCTGACGCCCAGTATACGACAAATGAGCGCGTCGGTCCTATCAGTCTTCGCGGGCGCGATCCGGCATGGCCAGCGTCAGCCAGTGGGCGGTGAGGGCGGGTTTGATTGAATTTTCGATCTCCACCGAAACATCGTAATTGACCTCGGCGATGCCCGAAGGACGCAGCTTGATGGTTGCGAGCACAAAGCGGGCGCGGATCCGCGCACCGCAGCGTACTGGAGCCAGAAAGCGGATGCGCTCGAAACCGAAATTCACGCCCATGGCAGAGCCCTCGAGACGGGGCACCGCCTCGAACACCATGGTCGAAAGAAGTGAAAGTGACAGAAACCCGTGAGCGATTGTGCCGCCATAGGGCGTTTCACGCGCCGCACGCTCCGGGTCGGTGTGTATGAACTGGTGATCGTCGGTCGCCGCGGCGAACTGGTCGATCATCTCCTGCGTCACGACGCGCCATTTGGACAGGCCGACTTCTTGCCCTATCAGTTTTTCCGCTTCTTCGATGCTGATCGTCCCGGTGGTCAACGGGGCACTCCATGGCTGTTGAGCTGACCACGCGGATGGGTCTCTTTCCACCTGCGCGCCGCGCACAGATACAGTTTTGTGTTGCGGTTGTCACCCGCCTGTACGCGGCGTGTTGGGTTGCGATGATCCGTTGCCAAGGCGTGTCGCGTGGTCGAGCTCGCGTTCCAGTCTTGCTTCCTCTTCCACCTTCGGTGTGATGAAGCGCCCGAGCATTAGATAGGCGACCGGTGTAAGGAACAGTGTGGACACTGTCGCAAGGCCCAGCCCGCCGACAATGACCCAGCCGAGGGCGACGCGAGCTTCGGCACCGGCGCCGCTTGCCAGCACCAATGGCACGCCGCCGACAATGGTGCAGATCATTGTCATCGCGACCGGCCGCAAGCGAATAAGCGATGCCTGCTCGATTGCCTCACGCACGCCGAGTCCGCGGTCGCGGAGCTGGTTGGCGAATTCGACGATAAGAATGCCGTTCTTGGCCATAATGCCCACCAGAAGGACAAGGCCGATCTGGCTGTAGATGTTCAGGCTCGTTCCCGTAAGCATCATGGCAAAAACGGCGCAGGCGAGCCCGAGCGGCACGGTTGCCATGATGATGAGGGCGCTGACGAAGCTCTCGAACTGGGCGGCCAGCACCAGAAGGATAATCACGAGAGCGAACCCGAAGATGATCTGCATCGAGTTGGCGGTCTCGCCAAGAGCTGCGGCTTCGCCGAGCGGCACCATTCGCATGCCCGGTTCGAGCAGGGGGGCGGCGATCACCTGGGCGCGCTGATAGGCTTCTCCGAGCGCGATATCGGGCGCGAGCGCGGCACTGACGCCGACTGAGCGTAGCTGATCCTCGCGCGACAGGGATGGTGGCACAGCTTTCTCTTCGAGCGTGGCGATCACCGACAACGGCACGAAACGCCCATCCCCGGCTTTGATGTATATGTTCTCCAGATCGGTTGGATCGTTGACCGGATTGGTGGTCGAAACGAGTTTCACGTCGACGCTGCGGTCGTCGATGAAGACGGAACCGATCTTGCGCCCATCCAACATGGCCTGGATCGTGTTGCCGAGGCCGTTGATGTCGATACCCAGGTCGAATGCGCGATCGCGGTCGATGGCGATGGAAAGCTGAGGCTGTGTCGTGTCGTCGGAGAGCCGCGCCTGGCGAAAGCTTGGGTCTTCGTCCATCGTGGCGACGATCTTCTCGGCCGCGTCGGTCAATTTGCCGTAATTGTTGCCGGCGATCGCAAAACTCAGCCCGTTGCCTGCACCGCGTATGCCGAGGCTGTTGGGCTGGAAGACGAAGGCGCGCACGCCCGGCTCGTTGCGGACGCGTGCGGAGATGTCGGCGACGATCTCCTGCTGGCTGCGCTTGCGGTCGTCCCACGGTGCCAGCCGCAGAACGAGAAAGCCGCTATTGGCCGAGCCGCGCCCGGCGATGGAGAAGGTGCTGACAACTTCTCCGCTTTCGCGAAGCGGTTCCAGCAGCGTTTCGATACGGCGCATTCGGTCGGCGAAATAGTCGAGGCTGACGCCCTGGGGAGCCGAAACCCGCATGAATGCTATGGAGCGGTCTTCGCTGGGCGTGATTTCCGACTTGATGGAGCCGAACACGCCATAGGCGGCAGCCGCGAACAGCACTGAGATGACGATGACCACGACCGGGGCGTCGAGGCAGGCATGCAGAAGACGGCGATAGGTTGCAGAAAGAGTTGCTCCGATCCGGTCACCCGCGCCCTTGGCCTCCCGTTCCTTGTTTTCCGGATGCGATGCCAGCATGCGCGACGCCAGCATCGGGCAGAGCGACAGTGCGACGATGGAGGAAAGAAACACGGCCATGGCAAGAACGAACCCGAACTCCTTGAACAGGCCACCCGCCTGGCCCGGTAGGAAGGAGATCGGCACGAAGACAGCGATCAGCGTGGCCGTGGTCGCGAGCACGGCGAAGAAGACCTCCTGTGTGCCGAGCACGGCGGCCGCGCGCGCCCCCATGCCTTCATTGCGCCGGCGCACGATGTTCTCCAGCACAACAATGGCATCGTCCACCACCAGTCCGGTGGCCAGAACGAGTGCCAGAAGGGTGAGAATGTTGATGGAAAACCCGGTCAGATAAATGGTTGCCAGGGTGCCGATCAGCGCCACCGGAATGGCAAGCCCGGGGATAATCGTCGCACGGAAATCGCGCAGGAACATGAAAATGACGAGCAGCACGACGGTCACGGCGATAAGGAGTGCGATCTCCACTTCGTGAATGGCGCCGTTGATGAAAGTCGCGTCGTCGCTCGTAACTTCGATGTCCACCCCGTCAGGCAGGATTTCGCGCACCTCTTCCACCGCCCTGCGCACACCCGTGGATATTTCCAGCGTGTTCGATTGCGCCTGGCGGACGATGCCGAGGCCGATACCGGTGCGTCCGTTTGCCCGTAGCTGGCTTTCTCCCAGGTCGCCGCCCAGCGTCACCGTGGCGACGTCGCCGAGGCGGACGTAATCCTTTAGATAAATGGCCTCGAATTCCTGGGGTGTCGAAACCGCGGCCGTGGCGCGCACGGTCAGATCCTGCGTCGTGTTGCTAAGGGAGCCCGCAGGCGTGTCGAATGCGACCGTGTCCAACGCCTCCGAAACATCGGCAACCGTCAGCCCCATGCTTGAGAGTTTGGTCTGGTCTATGTCGATGCGGAAAATTTCGGTGCGGTCGCCATAAACCTGAACGTCGGCGACCCCGGGCACTGCGGAAAACGCATCGACGACTTCATCTTCCACCAGCGTTGTCAATTCCTGCACTGGCATGCTTGAGGACGTCAGCGCAATGCGCATCACTGCCTGTGCGTCGTTGTCGGACTTGATGATGCGCGGAGCATCGGCGTCTTCGGGCAGATTGTTCTGGATGCGCCCCACCGCATCCCGCAGATCGGAAGCGGCGGTATCGAGATTGACGTTGTCACTGAATTCGATCGTCACCCGGCTGCGACCGTAGGAGGATTCGGAGGAGATCGCCACCACACCTGAAACGCGGGCAACCGCACCTTCTATGATAGCCGTCACCTCACGATCCATGGTTTCGGCGGCGGCGCCTGAAAAATTGGTGGAGACGGTAATGACCGGGCGGTCTACGTCGGGCAGTTCGCGGACCTCGATACCGAAGAGCGCGGCAAGCCCGGCAACGGCGATCAGCGTGTTGAAAACGAAGGCGAGAACGGGTCGCCGGATGAAGAGGGCGGTGATGCCCGTTTGGGCATTGTGAAGCGCTTCCTTCACGTGGCGGATCCTTCCGCATTGGCGAATTTCGCTCCGGCATTTGCCGGGTTGCCTGCCGTTTCGACCGGTGCGCCTTCGCGCACGTTGTGGATGCCCTGTGTGACGACGAGATCGTTCTCGCCGAATTCTGCCTCTACGAGCACGCTGTCGGCATTACGTTGCACGATGCGCACCGCTTTCTGCCGTGCCATGCCGTCTTCGACCGTCCATACAAATGGGCCTTCCGTGCTCCACTGGATCGCCAGCGGATCGATAGCCGGATAAGTTTCGCCTGGAAAACGCATGGAGATGGTGAAGGCCATGCCGGCGCGCAGCCGGTCGTCGGGATTGTCGATTCGTCCTTCGATCCGCAGCGTGCGGCTTTCAGGATCGATACGGTTGTCGATGGCGCTGATTTCGCCCTCGTGCACCGATGAGGCGCGTGCCACGGAAGTCGCCGTGACCGGTGAGCCGATATCGATAAGATCGGCATAGCGTTCTGGAATCCAGAAATCGACCAGGATTTGCGTCCGGTCGTCGATGGTGGCGATCTCGGTGCTGCTCGTTACGTAGCTTCCCGCCGAGATGGGCAGAATACCCACCGTGCCGTCGATGGGCGCGGTGATGGAGCGGCGTTCGAGCGCAAGTTCGGCTTCACGCTTGGCCAGTTCCGCGTTGCGGAGCGCAAGTTCCGCTTCGTTCTGCTGCACGACGCTGACCGTGTTGGATGTACGCAATGCCATGACGCGGTCGAGCGTGGCCCGGGCATCGTCCAGGGCGATTACAGCGCGATCCACGGCGATTTCTTCGGCATCCGAGTCGAGTTTGGCCACGAGGTCACCGGCCCTGACCTCGGCTCCGGAGGTTACGGCGACTTCGACGAGCGTTCCCGAAGTCAGGGGATTGACGGTTACCGAGCGCAAAGCCCTGCCTGTGCCGATGGCGGACAGCCGGTCGTTGATCGTTGCATAGGCGATCGGTGCCGTCACCACGGGACCTGGCACGCCGCCACCGCGGCGTCCTGTCTGCGGACCGCCTTCGGCGTTTTGCGTCGAGGTTTCCACCGGGTCGATGATCCCCGCGCGCGCGAGCACGTCCTGCGCACCGGGATAGTACCAGAACCATGCAAATGCTGTGGCGATAAGAACGATGAGGCAGGCAATTGCCTGTTTCCAGAAAGACATGCACGCTCCGGCTATTCGGTCTTGGCTATGGAGGCGGCGCTCGTCAGCCGGTATACCGGTCGCTTCAGGCCATGTTCTTTATGCCAGCTTCTTGGCGGTTTTTCACCTTTTCTAGTATTAAATTATCGTAAGGCTACGCGATCCGGGCGGGTTTCTTAAGTGAACGACAATGCCGGCCAAATCGTCAGGTTACCTTTGCCCGCTTGCGATACTTTTCCTGATCCCAGAGCTTCTCGCACATGACGCGCTCCAGAATTTCGGCCGCCGCCTGAATATCGGCATGCCTTAGATAAAGCGGTGTCATGCCGAAACGCAGAATATCCGGAGCTCGGAAATCGCCGATAACGCCATTGGCAATAAGCGCCTGCATGACTGCGTATCCTTCCGGATGCCGGAATGAAACCTGGCTGCCGCGCCGCTCGTGGGCACGAGGCGTTACGAGCTCTAGCTCTGGGCAGCGTCGCTCCACCTCGGAGATGAAGCGATCGCATAGTTCCTGCGATTTCTGTCGAACCAGCGTCATGTCGACGTCCTCAAAGGCGTCGAGTGCGATATTGAGAGACGAGAGCGAAAGGATCGGCGGCGTGCCCACCATCATCCGGTGGATTCCGGCCGCCGGCAAGTAGTCTGGGGTAAACGCAAAGGGGGTCTTGTGTCCCATCCACCCCGATAGAGCCGGCGCCACTCCTGCCAGATGGCGTTCGGCAACGTAGAGGAAGGCCGGCGCACCGGGACCCCCATTCAGATATTTGTAGCCGCACCCTATGGCGAAATCCGCTTCGGCCGCATCGAGATTCACTGGAAAGGCCCCGGCGCTGTGGCACAGATCCCAGATCGCCAGAGCGCCGTTTTTCTGGATGTGTTTCGTCATGGTGAGCATGTCGTAGCGCTCGCCGGTTCGATAATCGACCTCCGTCAGCAGCACCGCGGCGACAGTCTCGTCCACCGCATCCTCCATTGTGTCGGCTGTGGCGAGCTTCAGTTCATAGCCCTGACCAAGCAGTTTGGTCAGCCCGTCGGCGACATAAAGGTCGGTCGGAAAATTGTTTCTGTCGGAGAGTATGACGCGCCGGTTCGGACGCAGAGACAGAGCCGCTGAGAGCACTTTGAAGATATTAACCGACGTAGAATCGCCGACTGCGACGCAGTTCGTCTCTGCACCGATCAGGGCGGCGATCTTACCCGCGACCTGGGATGGCAGATCGATCCAGCCTGCATCGTTCCAACCGCGCACCAACCGCGTCCCCCACTGGTGTTCGATCACATCGTTCATGCGATCGCTGAGACCGGCCGGCAAAACGCCGAGGCTGTTTCCATCCAGATAAATCACCTCCTCCGGTAGGACGAATCTGGACCGGATACTCCTCAACGAGTCCGACATGTCGGCCTCATCGGCACTTGCCATCACATGCACATCCTGATTTTGTTCTTTCATGCTCATTTGATCAAAATTTTGTCTGGCTGGAGAATTATATATAATATGAATGATTATATGAAATATGAGGTCGAAACAATGCCGCACGACGATCCGTCGGAGTTGGACGGGATGTTTGCCGCCTTGATCGGATACGGTCGGTGAAGTTTTTGCGCCCGGTGCAACTCTGCGCCGCATGGCCTTATCGAAGCGCCATCGCGGTTCGAAGAGACGGATTCTGTCGTGCTTGACTCAAGTAGCGATTATCGTGTCGCGCCGGTGCCGATCATGGAACTGCCAGATTCCGGACAGGCGCGGGCGGTGGCGGAGTACACGCTTCTGGAGACGGCCATTGCTTATGGAATCCGGTCCGGCAATGCGCCATCTTGGCGTGTCGTCATCGCCTTGCACAGCCGACGCGGTGTACAGGTTTGACGATCGGAAAGTTCATGCATCAGCTCGGCGTCACCGGTGATTTTGGAAGAAGGTGCAGCGGTGCGGTGCGTCTGAATAGAGTGTCGCATTGCCCACCGATAAACAAGTAAGGGGAGAAGAATGCCGGGATTCGTTGACACGTTCTTGAACGCCGAGGTCTTTGTTCGTGTCTTTCCAATGCTGTTGAGCGGGGTGGTTAACACGATCTTCCTGGCGCTGACCACGATTACGCTCGGCGGTCTGGCCGGTGTTCTGATCTGTCTGGCGCGGCTTTACGGCCCACGTCCGGTACGGATTCTGGCCGTTCTGCATGTGGATGTGTTTCGCGCACTGCCCATTCTCGTCGTTCTGGTGCTTATCTATTACGCTTTGCCGTTTGTCGGGATCAGCCTGAATGCGTTCACATCCGCAACTTTAGCGCTGGGGCTGGTGTTCTCGGCCTTCACGGCCGAGGTTTTCCGCGCTGGCATCCAGTCGATACCGGACGGCCAGTCGGAGGCGGCCAAGGCGCTTGGCATGCCGTTCTGGGCGATCATCTACAAGATCATCCTGCCGCAGGCGTTTCGTGTGGCCATTCCGCCGCACACGAGCAATTCCGTTGCGATCGCCAAGGACACCTCTCTGGCGTCGGTGGTGGCAATGCCCGACCTGCTTAAACAGGCGACCGACGCCCAGGCGTTGACGGCGAACCCCACGCCGCTGATCGTCGCGGCGATCATGTATCTGATCGTGCTTTGGCCCGCTGTGCGACTGGTGTCCTATCTGGAAGAGCGCTTCCGGACGGTGAAGCGCTGAGGAAAGCCCTGATCGGCACGGCGCAGACCGGGCCGATCCGTTACCAATATTGAAGATCACGACGGTCGGGAAACCGGCCATCCTGTCTCCCCACATAGGCTTCAAAGTGTCATGGCTCCCAGCCGCCGCTACCATAGGGCCTGGTGATGAGCTCCATGAGATGCCCGTTCGGGTCTTCAAAATAGAGGCCGCGACCACCGTCGTGTCGGTTGATGCCGTGCTGGCGCTTTTGTGGATCGGCCCAGTAGGGCCTTTGTTTCTGAACGAGGCGCTCCAGAATATCGTCGAAGTCCTGCTCATCGACAAGAAAGGCGTAGTGCTGTGGCGTGATGGCGTGTTCCACATTCATATAGTCGAGGTTCGCATCGTTGTCGGTCGTGACCATCCAGAACGGTCCCCAGCGGGTGGGTTCTGGCAGTGAGAGGATCTGGGCGAGAAAATCGGACGAAGCCTCCGCGTCCCGCGCGGCAAGGATGGTGTGATTGAATCTTATGCTCATTTCAGTGAACTCCTGCGAAAAGGCAAAACTTCCGGCCGGTTACTCGGATGAATTCCAGGACATGCGTCTGAGCCGCATGGCGACCCCGGCCGTAAAGAGGGTGGCACAGGCCACCAGGATTGATGCCGATTCCCAACCGAACCTCTCGATCGCGCTGCCGATGGCGATGGGGCCGACGATCTGGCCAAGATTGTTGCCCTGCACGATCAGACCCAGCACCACCGGCGTGAGACTTGCGGTCGGTGCGGCCAGCGGCGCGGATGCAAGAAGGGTTGCCGGGATCAGTCCTCCCACTGCCGAAAAGACGACGCAGAGCACGAAAGCGGTCGTGTTTGGCAACACAGGCAGGAAAATCCCGAGGCCGGTAACGCCCATGACGAGGCCCGTACCTGCAAGGAGCGATGCGCGTCGGATTCCATTCGAAAGCAAATAACCCGCGGCTAAATTGCCAAGAATGTTCGATATTGTCGCGAAAGCGCTCAGCAACCCCGCTGTCTTGTGCGTGACTTCCATACGCTCCATCAGGAGCACGGGAAGAAAACTGAACAAGGCAAAGAACACCAGGCTGTAGAGTGCGAACACGATGGCGAGCACGACGAGTCCGCCGGTGCGTACGACCGCGAGCGTATTTGCAAGAAGGCTTCGCCACGACCAGGCCAACCGTTCACCCGTTGCAGGTATGGCGAACATGACGGCAAGGCATACGCCCAGCGTGGTGGCGCTGCTCGCCCACCACATGGCGCGCCAACCTTCGAAAAGCGGGCCGGTAAGCATCGCAAGCGTCATGCCGACAGGCATGAAGCAACTCCATAAACCGAAGGCGAGATCGCGGTGGGCACGCTCGGTCACATGCCCCAAAATCGAAGGTGCCGCGACCGTTATCATGAGAAAGCCCGCGCCTTCGATGACCCGCGAAAGAAGAAGTATCGGAAGCGTCGTTGCCAGGGCGCCCATTGCTGCACCCGCCGCTATGGTAAGCAGACCCAGAACGAGCACGCGGCGGCTGCCGAAGCTCGCCGTGAAGGCGCCGGTGAATATGCCGCCGATCAATCCAAGAACGGCGAAGATACCGGTCAGCCAGCCGATTGCCGCGAGGCCAATGCCGAGATCTTCCTGCATGACCGGGGCGGCGATTGCCACCTTGCCGACCTGTAACGCGGCCACCACGCCCGTTGCGACCAGCAGAAACACAGCATTCCAGCGGGTGGCGATCGGCTTTGAGGTTTCAACGATGCCGACCATCACGCTGCCTCGATTTTTCTTCGCGAGGCCAATGCGAGGGCGACTTCCGCGACGTGTCGGCCTTGAAAACGGGCTCCCTCGAGTTCGTTGGCGCTCGGCTGCCGGTCCCCGCCAGTGCCGTCGTCGGCGAGTGTCGAGGCACCGTATGGCGTGCCGCCGGTGATTTCGTCCATGCGCATCTGCCCCTTGAAACTGTATGGCAGACCGACAACGATCATCCCCAGGTGAAAGAGCACCGTGTGGGTGGATTGAATGGTGGTTTCCTGCCCGCCGTGCTGACTGCCGGTGGATGTGAAGACACTTCCCACTTTCCCGACCAGCCTGTCTTCAAACCAGAGCTCGCCGGTTTGATCGAGAAAGTTCTTCATCTGGGAAGCCATGTTGCCGTAGCGGGTCGGGGTACCCAGAATGATCGCATCGTAATCTGCGAGCTCGCTCACCGTTGCGACGGGAGCCTGATGATCTACTTTGTAGCCCGATTCTCTGGCCACGGTTTCGGGAACGAGCTCGGGAACGCGCTTCACCGCGACCGACGCTCCAGCCTGCCGGACACCATCCGCGATCGCAGCCGCCATTGTCTCGATATGGCCGTAGGACGAATAATAGAGCACGAGTACCTTGGTCATTTTCCTTGCCTCATCGCAAATTCGGGGAGGCCAGGAAGATGCAGGCTGTAAATGTCCGGAGTAAGTGATATAATATATATTAAGATGATCATATGGATCGATCATGCTGGATGCGTTGACTCTGGACCAGATGCGAACTTTCGTGACGGTTGCCGATAGCGGGAGCTTTCGCGCGGCCGCTCACAAACTGTCTCGTGTTCAATCGGGAATCAGCGTGGCAATCGGAAATCTCGAGGCGCAACTCGGCGTTTTGCTGTTCGATCGCTCGGGCCACCGGCCGGTATTGACGCCGGATGGAGAGATGCTTCTGGCCAATGCGCGGGACATATTGCTTCGCGTCGACGCCATGCGTGCGAAAGCACGCGGGTTGGGCATCGGGGTCGAGCTTGAGTTACCGATTGTTGTCGATACGCTCTTCCCCATTGAACGAATCGGCGTCGCCATTGCTCGAATGCGGGAACGCTATCCGTCGGTGATGCTTAGAATGGCGGTCGAGCCGCTTGGCGGCCCGCTTCAAGCTCTGAGAGAGAAGCGCTGTGCCCTCGCTGTTATGGTCGGGGAAGACTTTCGCGATCCACGTATCGTGTACGAGGCACTTTCGTCGATATCACAAGTGGCGGTGGTTGCGGCTCAGCATCCACTGGCAGTGGGTGCTGGTCGCGCAATCGCAGTTCCCGAGCTCGCCGATCACATTCAGATTGTGCTTTCCGACCCGTCGGATGTGTCGCAGGGGCGCGATTTCGGCGTGGTGTCGCCGCAAACCTGCCGTGTCAGCAGCCAGGACGCCAAGCATGCGCTCATTCTTGCCGGGGTCGGTTGGGGTCGGCTTCCGTTATGGCTGGCGGAACGGGATTTAGAAGATGGCCGCTTGGTCAGGCTGAATGCAAATTCGCTCGGACGCAATGGCAGGGTCTCGTCCGAATCCTATCTGGCTCATCGCCTTGACGAACCTATGGGACCGGCGGCGCGCGAGTTCGCCGAGGTGCTCAGGTGTTTAAGCGCGCGAAGCATCACAGATGGATCCGAATAGCCGGTGGATCGCCACCGATCTAAAGATCCATCTTCAACTCGTATTGCCCGGCCGTTTCGCTGGCGTCGAGACATTGCATCAAGCCGCGGAAAGATTGATCGTCCGATTGGACATTCAAGAGACGCAAGACGGGGGCGTTCAGTCTGGATAGCAGGGTGCCGATAAGTGCGCGGCCTACGCCGCGCCTCCGCATGTCTTGGCGAACGGCGAGTTGATGCAATGTTGCCGTTGTGGTTTCCGCGATCACATATCCGCTTAGTCCGTGCTGATCCCGCAGCGCCACACAATGCAAGACACCGGCGATGGCCCGCATTGAGGCGTCGCTGTTTTGCCAGGTGGGCTCCCAGTCTCGGATGTTGGCGACTTCCGTCTCGATAAGCTGCCACGGGACGGAGCTCATGTCCGCGTCGTTCCGGACGCCGGACCTTGCGGTCACCGTATAGCAATCGAGCCGGCGGCGGAGCTGCATTCCAATGCTTTGGTAGAGCCGGATGGCCTTCTCATTGTCTCGCAGGACCTCCAACTGAATTGAACGGACCCCGATGTCTGCGAGCGCGGCGATACAATTCTGCGCCAGTGTTTTTGCAAGTCCACGCCCGCGGAACGTTGGTCTCGTCCCACTGGAAATCAGGTAAGCCCGCTCGTCGCGGAGCGACATGAGCCAGATTGCGGCAACCCGCCCGTCAACAATGGCAACGCGTGAATGACGGCGATCAAGGCCGCGCTGCTTCATCATCAGGTCGAAGGCCGGCTGGCTGAGTGTCAGGGGGATCTGATAATCGGAAAAGGCGTCCACCATCGCCTCGCGAAGTTCCGCACCGGAGAAGCTTTCGGCCGTGGTGATCTCGGGCATCTCCATGTTCCCTGTTCAAAAATGCGATTTCGTGGGCGATGATTTTTCTGCGCGGAGGTTCCAGATAAGAATCGAAATGCCTGCCCGGATAGACTCGTCTCTCGCCCATTGGAACAGGCTGGACGATGAGACGAGCAAGGTTCCGGCGGCGTGTGCATAGCGTCTTCGGCCAGGCACAAGAACGGCGACGTCGTCAAGCGGTGCGCTGTTCCGTCTGCCAGGCAGCGATCTTTCGTCAGTTTCCACTTGCGCCGGTCTCCGAAGCCCGGAGGGTGGGCGCCCATGTCCTGCGCGCCCATCGTCCCAGCGGAGCGATCAGTTCGAACAGTTCATGTCCTTCTCGCGTCAGGGTATAAGCGCGCTTGTTCGCGTCGACGAGTTTCGCCAACACCAATTCTTTCAGGCGCGTGTTGAGGACGCCAGGTGAAATCGCCTCGCATTTCGACTGCAGTTCGTTGAAACTGAGCTCGTCCGCTTCCGCCAGCACCCAGACGATCCCCAATGCCCAGGGCCGCCCGAGAAGATCGAGCAGCGCCATGACTGGCGCGCCTGATCGGGATCCTCGCACGGGTGTGCCGGGCAGGGGTATTTTCACGTCCGCCATTCAGGCATCTCCGTCGCTTCGATTCGAAGGCTTGACGATTGTTAGCCCGGCGAACGGATGCAGACAACTATCGATTCAATAGTCATCTGCGCACCAGCGCTTCTCGTCGGGAATGGTGGATCGTTGATCCCACCCGTTTCCGATTTGCTTCTCTCCGAAGCCCGCAGCCACGTCGGTACTTTCCGCCGGGCGTGGCAAAAACGGTCGGCACACATTCTCCTTATAAAGGCGATGAGGCTTTCGGATCAGTGGTGGGAAACGCTGAGAGGCTCGCCGATAGGGCTGCCGGTCGGTTCTTCGCGCAAGCGAATGGTAAGGCGGGGTTCCAAGGTTTGATGAACCTGGCGGGAACGTCGTAAATCTTGGCTAAGCGATTGATTTGGATGGTGGGCGTGACTGGGATTGAACCAGTGACCCCTACGATGTCAACGTAGTGCTCTCCCGCTGAGCTACACGCCCATCCGACGCGCGCATAGATCACATATTCACAGCTGGCGTCAATAGATAGTTTCGGTGTTTTCGCGGCAATTTGGAGATCGGCCTCGCGGGTCTGCCCATCGATCCTGAAAACCGGGTTCAGGCTGCCTGAAGAAGTTTTTCAACCTCGTTCACGAGATCGCGCAGATGGAAAGGTTTGGAAAGAACTTTTGCGTCCTGCGGCGCATTCGAATCGGGATTGAGCGCCACGGCGGCGAATCCCGTGATGAACATCACCTTGAGATCGGGATCGATTTCCGTGGCCCGTCGTGCAAGTTCGATGCCGTCCATCTCCGGCATAACGATGTCGGTCAGCAAGAGAGAAAAAGGTTCCTCGCGCAGCCTGTCATAAGCGCCCGCTCCGTTGTCGAAGTCGACAACTTCGTAACCCGCTCGTTCCAGCGCCTTAACAAGAAAGCGCCGCATGTCATTGTCGTCTTCCGCCAGGAGAATCCGTGCCATTGTGCCGTCCGAATCGTGCGAGAGCGGTCGTCCCGCAAACCGCTTGTGTGTATGCAGCTATATGATTCCCGCATGGTAAATATCAAGTGAATCCTGCTGGGCCAGGCTGTGGAGCGGCTGGACAGGCGCGCTTGCGGGTGGCAGGCTTTACCGGAAGACGGCGTGGCGGAGGCGTAAAACACGAATGAGTGCTGCAGCGGATTTTGAACAGATCCCCGCTTTCGAGCTGCACGCTCCGGCGTCTCAGGCGGCGCCCTTCGTGTTCAACTCGCCGCACAGCGGGCGTCATTATCCGCAGCGTTTCCTGGATATGAGTCGGCTCGATGCCAATGTCATCCGACGGTCCGAAGATTGTTACGTAGACGAGCTTTTCTCCGGTGCGGTCGCTTGCGGTGCACCGCTCCTCATGGCCAATTTTCCACGCGCCTATCTCGATGTGAACCGCGAGCCCTGGGAGCTCGATCCGCGCATGTTCTGCGAACCGGTTCCCGCTTACGCCAATATCCGCTCGCCCCGCGTCGCTGGAGGGCTGGGCACCGTGCCCAAACTTGTCGGCGAGGGGCTCGACATCTATCGGGGGCGGCTGCCGTTGGCCGAGGCCGTGTCGCGCATCGAGACGATTTACGAGCCTTACCATGAATGCCTGAAGCGTCTCCTCATCGAAACGCATTGTGCGTTCGGCCACGGCATCCTGATCGATTGCCATTCCATGCCGGCGGGTGTGCGTTCGGGCGAAAGCGCTCTGCGTCCCGATTTCATTATCGGCGATCGCTTCGGGGTCTCGGCCGCTCCGGCACTGACTGAGTGCGTGATCCGTCTTCTATCGGCGCGTGGCTATTGCGTCGTACACAACAAGCCCTATGCGGGGGGCTTCATCACCGAGCATTACGGTCGTCCTGCTCAGGGCCTTCATGCGCTGCAGATCGAGATCAATCGCAGCCTTTACATGGATGAGCGCACATTGGAAAAAACGCAGGGCTTTCATGCGCTGATGGACGATCTGACCGGTTTCGTGCACGAACTCATGATCGTCGCCGGACAATATTTTACCGAGTACCCGCTCGCAGCCGAGTGATGCTTTTATGTTGCAATGCATCAATATAGAAGCGCCGGGCGGCAGAAAAAAAGACCGTATCGCATCCGCGACACGGCCTAAGGTCTAGGGAGGAAACGCCCAAAAGGGCATTCGGCAGACGAACTGCCTGGAAATAAGTTTATGTTGCATTGCAGCATTGTCAAGCGTTAACCGTTCGACGAACATTGCAAACCGCTGCGTTCGCGGCGAAGATCGTTTTTTCGCCCGTCCGCCTACCAGCCGAATCCGAAAAATCAGGAGTGTTCCATGACCGTCTCGCCGGCCCTGATGCGCCGCATTGCCGAGGCTGCGGCAGCGCAAACCCTGCCACGGTTCCGCCAGCCGGTGCTCATCGACAACAAGATCGATGGAGGCTTCGACCCGGTGACGGAGGCCGACCGCGAGGCTGAAAAGGCGATCCGGGCGCTGATCGGCGAGGCTTATCCAGACCATGGCATTCTGGGTGAGGAGTTCGGTCTCGAGGGCGAGGCGAGCGATCATCGCTGGATTATCGATCCCATCGATGGCACGCGGGCTTTCATTTCCGGTCTTCCGCTTTGGGGCACCCTGGTGGGGCTCACCGTGTCCGGTCGGGCCGTTGCCGGCATGATGTCGCAGCCATTCACGGGCGAACTCTTCTACACGGTCGGCGAGGGCGCCCACTATGAGGGGCCGGGTGGGGCGCGTCGGTTGAAAACGCGCGACACGTCCGAGCTCGCAGACGCCACCCTCTGCACCACTACGCCGGCGCTGTTCGATCCGTTGCGTCGCGCCGCCTATGACAAAGTCGAAAACTCCGTCTGCCTCGCCCGCTACGGCACCGATTGCTATGCCTATGCGATGCTGGCGGCGGGGCAGATCGACCTCGTCGTCGAAACGGCGCTTCAGCCCTACGACATCGTAGCGCTCGTGCCTCTGATCGAGCAGGCGGGCGGAGTGATCACGAACTGGGCCGGCGGGCGGCCGGAGAGCGGCG
>ENA-ORCW01000465-ORCW01000465.1-marine-metagenome-genome-assembly--contig:-NODE-465-length-24153-cov-4.507061_pt1:2500-24153 | contig 24153 bp, 19 predicted proteins | sample MGYA00237784_ERZ508517 | MGnify/ENA primary metagenome ERZ508517 (study PRJEB26187, sample SAMN06268979) | marine metagenome | isolation source: Tt ae E1 feedstock associated aerobic enrichment... | reverse complement strand
CGGTGGGCCGTGTCGATGCGAAACCCCGGCGGCACGGAGAAAACAGACCAGGCGAGCCCGGTGCGTGAGCACCGGGGTGGCATGCTTGCCCTTCAAGGCAAGCATGCGCGTCAAATGAGTGGTACCTCCTGCCGGCGGGTGGCCCGGACAACTTGCTTGTCCGGGTCGCGCGACGTAGGGCCGGCTATTGCCGGCCGTTGAATTACTGCGGCCGGTTGGAACCGGCCCTACAGTGCTCGAATGCCTGCAACGTCTCCACACGTCTTCCTGTGGCTGCGCCACCCGGACGCGTCCCGCGTCCGGGCCACCCTTCGATTGAAGCGTCCGGGGACGTAGGGTGCCGTCGCCGGAGGCGACGCACCGTCATCGACGGGAGGATGTCGCATGGCTGGTGCGTCACGGGCGCAGCGAATCATGGAGCGGCATGCGTAGTGGTCTGTCGCAATGACGTTTGCTGTGACGCACCCTACGGGGCTGAAGACCATCCGCAGAAGAAGGATTGAAGCGCGCGGTGCGGTCGCATCTGCTCATTGCATTGCGCCGTACTGCACGAGATACCATCGCTCTTTCAGTCGAACAGCCGAGCTGACGGGCGGCAGGAATTGTTCAGGGACGCCGCGGCCGGTGGCCGGCGCCGTGCCGTGGGGGTGAAACTCCACGCCAGCGTTGGCGGCAGCTGCGAGATCGAAGTGGATGATGCCCTGCTTGTCTCGCCTGGCCGTCAGTCCGATTCCTTCGTGAAACGGGTACCGGACGCGGTCGCGCTGCTGCAGCATCAGAAAGTCCGGGTGTCGCTCCGCATTGACGTAGTAGTCCAGCCCCGGAGCGATCGTGCCCGGTTCGGAAGGCCACTGCGGAGAGAGCGACGCTGCGACGGTTTCGAAATGTGGAAGAATCTCAGTTACCTGACGGCGAGTGCGCCAGGCGTCAATCGCTGGCTGGGCAATGACCCACGCAACCCAGCCGACCACGATCAGCCCGCATATGAGCCCGCGGGAGGTTGAGGGCTTCTGCAGGCAGGAAACGACCGCAAAGCATGACGCGACAAGACCAGCGGTCATCAGCGCTCCGAGCAGGACGACGCGCTTCCCGAGCCGGTTCCACTGCAGTTCCGCAATGGCGCCCGTGATGCCGAGACCGTCAGCGACTTCCGGTGCCGCTGGGGCGAGACGTTCGAGTCCTGTGCAAACGCCCGCCTTCCATCTCGCCATCCCGAAGCTGGCGTCTGTTGCGGACCAGACAAACAGTGCCAGCAGACAGACGAGCGACAGAGTGGAAGCGAAGAGCATCCCGGGGGCGGGAAATCTCCACCGCTGCGTCGATGACCGGAATCTCAACATCGCGGCCTCGTCCTGCGGACTGACCTCGTGACCGTACCCCTGACTGCCATGGTCGGTCGAACGGCGGAGACAGGCTTCGGGATCAGCAGATTCCCGAGACTTCGAGCACTTTGTGGCCGTGAGTTTCAAGCGAGCGCCCGAAGAAGTCCGAGGCTCGCCTGCTACCTGACTCCTGATTCCTAGCTCCTAACTCCTAATTCCTACCCACTACCCACTACCCACTCACTCACCCCCACCCGCCAGCGCTTCCGGCTTCATCAGGTGCAGGTAGTGGCCGTGGTCGGCGGTGACGATCATCAGCGATTCCGACCAGTTGCTGTTCTCCTCGACCCAATCGGTGATGACCTTGATGGCGGCATCGCCGCTGCGGACGGCACCGATCGAGTTGTCGAGGTTGTTGTCGTGGTTGGCCCAGTCGACGTCTCCCGATTCGACCAGCAGCCAGAACGGCTTGTCCCGGGCTTCGAGGTATTCCAGGGCCGCGGTGGTCATTTCCGGCAGCGTCGGGTTCTGGAGGAGTTCCTCAGCGGAGTAGGATTCGGCCTTGCCGCTGCGTCCCGGCGCGGGCTGGTAGTCGCCGTCGGCGGTCTGGAACGGAAGGTGACCGTACCGGCCGATGCCGAAGAAACCGAACAGCCGCTCGCCGTTCGCTGCGGCCTGGCGGGCGGCTTCCCGCAGTGCGGTGCCGCCATCGATGCCCGGTGTGGAAACGACGGTGCGGTACTTCCCGCCGTTGGCGACGTCGATCGCTTCGAGATCCCTGTCGGCGAGGTAACGGTTGCCGGAGACGTAGTTCTCGCCCTGGTTACGATCCTCGTCGCGTTTCGTACCGAAGCCGGCACCGATCAGCACATCGAGGCCGGTCAGGGGAGTGTCGGGGTGCGAGATGGACGGCAGTCCGAGCAGGTCGCGGGTGATGTCCTGGTAATCGTTGCGGGTGACGTTGTGAGCGTAGGCGGACGCGGGGGTGGCGTGGCTGATCGGGACGCTGCTGACGGCACCGACGAGCCAGCCGTCCTGCTGGACTTCGTGAGCGACGGTGGAGACCCGTTCGCCGGTCGGTCCGACGTTGATCGATCCGTTGTAGGTCTTCACGCCCGAGCAGATCGCGGTCGCGGTGGCAGCAGAATCGGGGTAGGGATGCGGACCGGCCTTCTTTTCCGAGATCAGGCCCATTGGATACCACGAGTCGTTGCCGGCAGTCCACGGGTTCGGCCCCGCCTTGGCGACGTCGTAGCCGCCGGGCCGCGTACCGCCGGGATTGCGGACCGTCTGAGTGTCGACGTCGACCGAGGATCCCTGGTTATGCGGCGCGGCCACCATAAAGCCGTACTGTGAGGTGCCGTCGGCCATGTAGTCGAGAAAGTGCAGTCCCGTTCCGCGGCCGGAGGTGTAGGGGACGCGGCCGGTGCTGGCGATGGCGGCCGCCTGCGTCGTCTGCCAGTCCATGCCGTCAAAGACCACGACGAAGATGTGCTTCTTGCCGGCTTCGACAGCGGCCCGCTGGAGGTCGGCGAGGTTCGCCTGGTCGCAGTAGACGGCCTGGGGGTTGAGCGTGTCGGCAGGCACTTTGCCGTACAGACGTCGGAGAGCCTGCTCGCTGCGGTAGGGACTGTTGTCTCCCGTCCAGGCACTCAGGTCGACGCCGTCGCCGGCGTCCTTTGTGCCGAAGGTGTAGATCGGGATCAACCGGTTGCTGTGCGTTCCCCAGGCGGTGTAGTCATTGGGGTCATTTCCCCAGTGGGCGACGTCACTCCGGCCGTCTTCGATGGCCTGCTTCTGCAGATCGTGAATGACATCGCCGGCCACGGCAGGAGAATTGGCCGAGGCAACGGCAAGCAGCAGGCAGGTCAGGAAGCGGGGGATTGATGGGCGCATCCGTAGAACTCTCCGCAAGTCACGCTGGGCAGGAAGCATCGGGGCAGGGGGCCGCAACATCAACAGTGTGCCGGCATGGCCCGATGCGGATGGCTCCGACGCGTCGCCGGAGCGGCTGGTTCAGACCCCGATCTTCGCCACCGATGACGATGATGGCAAGCGATGGCGGTCTTGCGTGAAGAAGGTGTGAAACGTCGGCCTCAGCGACCGGCCGCTTCCAGTTCGGTGGTCAGCTCACGCAGACCGTCGAGGTTTTCCCGCAGGCTCTGCTCGGCATCGAGTTCGTTCCGGTGATCGAGCAGACCGATCGGGCCGTCATAGCCGCTCTTCCGGATGATCTGCAGCAATCCACGTTCGTGCTGGCCCCGGCCGAGCGAGACGATCTTCGGCTGTGCGTTGTCGTTCATGCCGTTCAGATTCAGGCAGAGCAGGTACGGCTGCATGACGGCGAGGGATTCGGCGAAGTCGGCAATGTGGCCGTGACCGTGGTGCAGGTTGTAGACGATGCCCACGTGATCGGCGTCGGCGTTCTCGCGGAGCCATCTGCAGACAGCGACGAGGTTGGCCGGCTCGCCTCCCCAGCCGCCGTGGTTGTACAGCCCCAGCTTGCATCCCGCCTGACGTGTCCTCTCGACGAGGGGGAGCATCTGCCGGCCGGCAGCGGCGACGCGGGCTTCCTGCGTGTCGGCCCGGGGGCTGGGAGCGGTCTTCCAGATCTGCGGGTGGATGCCGTGCTTTTCGAACAGACGCAGCGCTTCTTCGTGCACGTCCCAGAAGGCGAAGTATTCGATGCCGTGCTGCTTCAGTTCGAGAATCTCCTCCTCAAACGTGGGGATGTGCTCGGCCCGCCAGTCGTAGGCGAGTTTGCGGAAGCCGAGCCGCTGCAGCATCTCCGCCCGTTCGCGGGGACCGCGTTTCTTCGCGTCGAACGGCACCACGCACCATGCGACCAGCCGGTCCGGATCGTCGAGCCGTCGGGTGGCCGCGGCGTCGTCCGCCTGCAGAGCCGTTCCGGTGACGACAGCGACAACCAGCAGGCCCGCGAGAGCCATGCGGGTTTGAAAGACGAAGGGACGGACGAGGCGCATCGTGTGTCTCCCGACAGGCGGATCGGCGGGCGGTGGCAGTGGAGAGGCGGTGGCGATTCAGCTTGCGGCTTCGGTCTCGGCAGGCTGGTCCGACTGCAGCAGGGCGGCCGTGAAACCGACCAGATCCCCCCGGTCCTGCGTGACCTTCTGCAGGACGTCGAGGCGGTTGGCCTTGCGGCACAGTTCGGCGAAGGAGAAGGCCATGTCGTCGCTGAGGTTGCTGAGGTATGCCGCGGCAACGTCGACCGCTTCGTCCAGCCGGCCGGTTCGCATCAGCAGATCGACCAGCACGTAGGCGAGCAGTGGCTTGTCCTGTTCGTCCGGTTCGGCGTCGAGCTGATCCCGGAAGTACTGCAGGGCCTGGTCCTGGTTCTGTCCCAGCAGTGCTTTGAAGAACTGCTGGTGAGCCGGGTAGAAGTCGACGAAGGGGGGATCGCCGCCATACTGCAGCTGCGGATCGAGCTTCGTTCCGTACTCGCACATCTGGAGCGTCAGGTCGATTTCGTCGGCGGGAGGCTCGATGGCCCGGGCGAAGCGGACGACGGCATTCAGGTGGGAGGTGTCGATGTGGTAATTGCCTCCCTCGAACAGCCAGTCCCGGCCGGTGATCAGTTCGCGGAGCGTGGCATCGGGGGGCAGCATCGGCATCCGCTGTTCGACGTGCCGGCGAACCGAATCCTGCAGGTCCTGGTACAGGCTGCGGACCATGACCTTGGCACAGTCCTGCCGCTGTTCGGACGTCATGTTCTGCAGGGCCTGTTCCAGCGAGGTGATCGTGCTGCAGGTGCCGTGACATCGCAGCATCATCTGCACCCCCTTGACCGGATTGACGCCCTGGAAGACGGCGATGTTGAGGAGTTCTTCGGTTTTCTCGTCCGGCTCGACGTTGACCGGCAGGCGGTCGATGGCCTCGGCGACTTTCTGCGGTTCGCGGATGACCTGCAGGTACATCCAGGCGGAGGGGATGTCGTCCTGTTCGAGGAACAGGGCTCCCACTTCGCGGGCCGCTGCGACGTAGGTCTCTTCGACCAGCTTCCGCTGGTCATCGGGGACGTCCTGCAGCGAGGCGGGACGGTCGACCGGCAGGCCGAGTTCGAACTTCCTGCGGAGCAGCCGGGCGTCGAACAGCTTGTGGTACTGCTTCTGTTCGCGCAGCGCGTCGATGAGGCGGTCGATGGCGGCGAGCGGGCCGTCGGAAGAGTGCAGGGAAGCCAGTTCTTCGAACGTCGAACTCATGGTGACTCGTTTCGTGTCTGAAGACGCGTTGTGCAGTCGTGGGGCGGGGCCGCCTGGGCGGCTCCTGCCTTGAGGATACGCGGTCGGGCGGCTGGCGTCATGGCAGGGGCCCGCTGGTCTCGTGTGGCGTGAAAACGGCGGGTCATCGAAAAACCTCGCCGTTTTCGCGTGACATCCCCGGCGGGATGTCGCCCTGAGACCGGGCCGGGGCCCGCGAAACCGCGGACAACTCATCGTATCAGCCACCATTGCTGCGTCCAACTCTGGCGACCGGCATGCCACGGACTCTGCCTGTGCCGCCGGGGCCAAGGACCGCAGCCGACACCGCACCAGGGAGTACACGACCATGTCCGGACGAAAGCGGGGAACAGCTGCGTCGCTGATGATGATTGCATTGGGAACCGGCTGGCTGCTGACGGTGCAGGGCTTCCTGCCGGGCGTCGACTGGGTGTACACGACCGGGCTGGGGATGATGGGAGTGCTGGTTCTGGCGTTTGGAGGGATCAACCGGGTGACGGTCGCGGTCGGACCGATGTTCATGGTGGGGTCGTTCTTCTCGCTGCTGCGTCAGACAGGGCGGCTGGAACTGAACGTCGAGATGCCCTGCCTGGTGATTGCAGCGGGCTGCCTGATGCTGCTGGCGAACGTCCTGCCGCTGCGGACGCCGGACTGGCTGGTAGAGGGGAAGGAGGCAGGAATCAGGAAGTAGGAATCAGGAGTCGTCTCCGCTCCCGGACGGTCGCGGCTCCGATTCCCTCAAGACTCACAGCTCAAGACTCACAGCGCACCTGCTTTCGCTGAGCCTGCCGATTCCTCTTTCCCCAATCGTGGCTACTCCAGCAATCCACGTTCCCGAAATTCCCGGAATCGGCTACGGTACGGCGCGGCTGTCACCGCCCGTCCAACCGGTTCGACGAGACCTTTCTCATGGCGACGATCGAGGCGAACACGCCCGATACCGAACATCGGCCCCGGCTGTTTCGCGATGCGTCCTTCTGGGGCATCGGGGTGACGCAGTTTCTGGGAGCTTTCAACGACAATGTCTTCAAGCAGCTCGTGCTGTTTGTCTGCGTGCTGAAGGCGGTCGGCGATCGGGCCGACAACGCCCAGGGGACCGCGATGCTCGTCTTCGCGATCCCGTTCGTGGCGCTCTCGGGATTCAGCGGCTTTCTCGCGGACCGCTACAGCAAACGGACCATCGTCGTCCTCAGCAAGGTGCTCGAGATCGTTGTGATGACGCTCGGCCTGCTGGCGTTTCTCTCCGGAAGCCTCAATGCCCTGTTTGCCGTGCTGTTCTGCATGGGCGCCCAGAGCGCGTTCTTCGGGCCGTCGAAGTACGGCATCATGCCGGAGCTGTTCCGCCAGAAGGATCTGCCCCGGGCGAACGGCTGGTTCCTGATGACGACCTTCATTGCGATCATCTTCGGCGTGGCGCTGGCCGGCACGCTGATGGAGACCTTTCGCGATCAGATCTGGGTGACCTCGGCGATCTGTATCGGGATCGCTGTCGTCGGGACGATCAGCTCGCTGTTTGTCCGCACCACGCCGGTCGCTCATCCCGGCCTCGAATTCCATGCCGGTGCCCTGTTCATTCCCCGCGAGACTCGTGTGCTGCTGTGGGAGAACCGGCGGCTGCTGAAGGTGCTGGTCGTCACGTCGCTGTTCTGGTGCACCGGGGCGGTCTATCAGCTTGCCGTCAACGACATCGGTATCCTTCAACTCGACATCGGCGAAGAGACGACCGGGTATCTCGGTGCGTGTGCGGCAATCGGGATTGCTGTCGGATGCGTCGCAGCAGGACGGCTCTCGCATGGGACGTTCCACGCCGGCATCGTCCGCATCGGTGCGACCGGGATGATGCTGACACTGCTGCTGCTGGCCGCACCGGGATCGGCGCGGGGAGGCACTCTGCTGGGGACCGGCGGAACCGCGTTCGCACTTGTCGTGCTCGGAATCTTCGCCGGACTGTTTGCCGTGCCGCTGCAGGTCTACATCCAGGCAAAGAGTCCCACGGCACAGAAGGGGCGGCTCGTCGCCACGATGAATGTGTTGAACTGGCTGGGGATCGCGTTTTCCGGGGTCTACCACAAGCTGTTCAACGCGATGTTCGTACGCTTCGGTCTGCCGCCGGCGACGATGTTTGCGGCAGCGGCCCTGATTCTGGTGCCGGTCGTTGCCCTGTACCATCCGGAGCACGAATCGCTCGAGGACGACGTCGACGTGCCGGGTGAGGTTCCGGTCGCCGACGAAGCGGCCCGTGTGGCGTAAGCGGTGGCACACGCGCAAATGCTTGCCTTGAAGGGCGTGGTCTGGAAGGCTTGAGGCTCGATGCGTGAGGCTTGAGGAAACCGGGTAGCCCCGGTTGCTCGTCAACCGGGGCCGGCGCAGCCGACACGAGGCTCCGTGAACTTCACCGCCCATGCTTGCCTCGAAGGGCAGGGATGCCACCCGGCGCTTCTGCTCAGAACGTGATGGAGAACCGCCGGCGGATGCATTAGGATGTGTTGATGCGATCGCATTCCGCGTGAGGTTCCCTCATTCCCGTTCTCAGAACCAGAAGGAGCGACGCCGTGCCATCTGTCCGAACCGATTTCTGCGACGGTGTTTCGCGCCGGGGAATGATCCAGGCCGGGCTCGCGGGACTGGCAGGACTGTCGCTGACGCAACTCCTGCAGTTGCGGGCGATGGCGGCGGCGAAAGGAGCATCACGCGAGACGGCGGTGATCTATCTCGAGCTGGCCGGCGGACCGGCGCAGCACGAGACCTACGATCCCAAGCCGAAGGCTCCGGCAGAATACCGTGGACCGCTGCAGTCGGTTGCGACCAGTGTTGCCGGTGTCCGGTTTTCTGAACTGATGGCCCGTCAGGCGGGCATCATGGACCGGCTGGTTGTCCTGCGGGGGATCTGGCACAACTCGGGCAGTCACGGAACCAGTGCTCATCTGACGCAGACCGGCTACTACCTGCGTGACCGGCAGAGTCGCGACAACGACATGCCCTGCATCGGTTCGATTACGTCGAAAGTGCGGGGGCCGAACCGTCCCGGCGTGCCGGCGTTTGTCTCCGCACCGCGCACGATGCGTTACGGGACTGCCGGCTGGCTCGGCAAGGGATACAACGCGTTCTCGACCGGTCGGAGTGCCAATGCGAAGAACTTCCAGGTTCCCAACCTGACGCTGATCTCCGGGCTGACTTCGGAACGCATGGCCGATCGCCGTACGCTGCTGGAGAACTTCGATCAGGCGCGGCAGATCGTCGACAATCAGGGTGTGGCCGACGCGACCGACGAGTTCACCCGCCAGGCGTTTGAAATGGTGACCGGCGACGCGGCTCGTGAAGCGTTCGACATCGATGCCGAGCCGGACGCCGTTCGGGATCGCTATGGCCGCAGCGCGATGGGCCAGGACATGCTGCTGGCCCGCCGGCTGGTCGAACGGGGAGTGACGTTTGTTTCCGTCCGCTGTAATACACTGGGAAGCTGGGACGATCACACGAACATCGCCGGCCGCATGAAGAAGAAGGGGCCGGCCTACGATCAGGCGGTTGCGGCGCTCGTAAGTGACCTGCACGAGCGGGGCATGAACCGGGACGTGATGGTCGTGGCGATGGGGGAGTTCGGTCGCACGCCGCGCATCAACCGAAACGCCGGCCGCGATCACTGGGGCCGCGTGATGAGCGTTCTGCTGGCCGGCGGGGATCTGCCGACCGGTCAGGTGATCGGTGCGTCTGATGGGACCGGATCACGTCCACTGCAGAGTCCGTACCGTCCGGAGCACGTGCTGGGTGTGCTGTACCGTCACCTGGGGATCGCTCCGGAGATGACGTTCAATGACCATTCGGGGCGCCCGCGGTATGTGCTTGAAGAACGGGACGTGATCGCCGAGCTGACGTAACGAGCGGACGCGAGACATCGCCCCCCAGGAGCCGTTCCGTCCGGCCAGCGTCTGACGAGACTGACGCGGCGGATTCTGATTCCGATTGTCCGGGCCCCACCGACGCGGGAGCGGCAAATTTCTACCGCGGCGGACAGCCTCTGGATTTGCGTACGATTCCATGCGATGATCCGGCCTTGCGGCACCGTCTTCCTCCGTCCTGTTTCACCGCGGCTGGAGCCTCCACATGGATCGCGATGTCTTCTGGAAGATGATCGAGCAGGGACGCGAGGCCGCAGCCGGCGACTGCGAGAAGCAGGCCGAGTGGATCCAGGCGGAGCTCGAGAAGCTACCCCCCCAGGAGATTTTGGACTTTCAGAAGCAGTTCAGTGATCTGGAGGTGGAGTCGTACTCCTGGAATCTGTGGGGAGCAGCGTACCTGATCAACGGCGGCTGCTCGGACGATGGATTTGACTACTTCCGCGGCTGGCTGATTGCGCAGGGCCGCGCACCGTTCGAAAAGTCTCTGGTCGATCCCGATTCCCTGGCCGATCTGCCGCAGCTCGAAGAAGACGTCGAGTGCGAAGACATCCTGTACGTCGGCTACTCGGCGTACCGCGAGGTGACCGGCGACGATCCTCCGGCCGTGGAGCGGGAGCTTCCCGAGCTTGGGGAAGACTGGGATTTCGATGACGACGACGAGATGCGCTCGCGGTATCCGAAACTGTTCGCGAAGTTCTGCGAGGACTGATGCGACGCTCTTTCGTGGTCGGTGCAGCGGACAGCGATGGTTCTCGAACGGTGACTCCCCGGCCGCGGTCAGAGTCATGTTTGTGCCCGTAGTTCGACCGGCCGTGTGTGAGCCGAGTGGTCTGGGGGAGTTCTGGAGACCAGAATGTCGAGCAATCCGAACGAGTCGGACGTGCAGAAGTGGCACCGGTACTTCGCCGTCGAGTTCAACAATCGCGCGTGGGATCTGACTGCCAGCGAGCGGACGATGGCAGAAGACCGCGAGATGCTGGATACCGCTCATGCTGCCGCTCTGCACTGGGACGCGGTGGGGACGGACCTGAACCGGATGCGGGCCATGCTGTTGCTTGCCGAGGTCCATGCTCAGCTTGGTTCCGGGCCATCGGCCATGGCCTACGCGGGAAAGGTGCGTGAATTCTTCCTGAACCGCGAGACCGACGACTGGGAGATTGCAACGGTGCTCGCCGTCTATGCGCATGCAGCCCATGCGGCAGGTGATGTCGAGGGGCACCGGGCCGCCTACGCCGATGCAGTAGCGGCACTCGAACGGGTGACCGATCCGGACGATCGCAGCGTCGTGCAGGAGACGTTCGATCTGGTCCCGGCTCCCTGAGGCAGTCGCTTGTCACCGTGCTCCTGCTGCGCGGCGAGATCGTGAGATGCCGCTGCGGCCTTCATTCTCCGCTGCGGCCTTCATTCTCCGGGGCGTCGCACGACTCGCGACTCGGAAACGCATGCTCTGATTCCTGTCGCCGCGCACCTCTTCTCCCGATCCATCCCGTCGACCAGAGGGGCAATGCGGGGACTGGTGTGACTGCGTGTCGCGGGAAGGCTGAGAGGACGTTGTGGCCGTCGCATGACGCCGCAGTCGAGTGGCGGTTGCATCAGCTTGCGACGCGATGAGTCGGGGGCAGTGCGGCGTCTCGAACCACCTGTCGCATTCGATGATTTTTTGCTCACAAAAGCAGCCGCGATTCAACAACTGTTAATAATTCACGATTAGAACGGCCGGTGTCCGTGTCTGAGTACTGGAACTGAGCGAATGGGCCCGGCCATGGAAAAGAGCTGTTTCTGCCCGTGGTGCGGCCGTCGAATCCACGTCCGGTCTGCAACGGAGACACGAAGAGGGAAGTGTGGATCGTGTCAGAAGCGGATCCGGACGGAGGTGATTGACGGTGACGTACGGGTGCTTGCAGACACCTCGTCTGCGCGCCGCCGCACGCGCACCGATCGGTCGAGATCCCCGGATTCGCAGGCCCAACCGACGTCGAACGAATCGGTCGTCGGACAGTTCGACACCTGGATGGAAACCGCAACACCGCCGGACGAGGCGGGCAAGACGTCTCTCTCTGAGGAGAGGCCGGTCGCGGTTGTGGCCGATGCAGAACGGCCAGCCGCCGTCCCGGCACAGGGGAATCCGTCCTCGGGCAGTAACGGGGCCGCGGCGGAACCGTCCGGCGGGCGCCGTCACAGCAATCTCCGCAACTGGGCCTACTTCTGGCTGCTGGTCGTCATCAGCTACTCGGCGTTCACCGACTTTGCGATGTCGCACCTGACGGACCGTCGCCTTTACGGATCGGCACGGCTGGCGATGTGTCTGGTGATCCTGGGGGACTACATTGTCCTGCGGCTGCTGATCGACAATCTCTTCCGGCGATGGCAGACGTTACGGAATGTCGGCCTGGGGATTATTGATGTCGTTTCTGTCGTTGTCATGTCGGCGGTTGCCAATCCGATCTACGTCGTCGGACTGGTCACCCGGGTCGAAGACCTGCTGCTTCCGGTGATGCTGCGGTCGATGGTTCAGGTGCCATCACTTGTCGTTGCCTACCTCGCCTTCGCTCTGCAGGTCTGCTTCCTGCTGTGGGATATCGAGCAGATCCGCTCCGGTGTCGCCGGCACGATTCGTGCGTTTGGCGAACTGGGGAACCGCATCCTGTTCGTGCTCTCCGATGCCTGTCTGTGGGCGCTGACCGAGTTCAAGGTCGAGTCGCGGGTTCGGACGCTTCGTGAACGACTGAGCGAGTCGGTCGTCTTTGAGATGCTCGTTTCGATCGGACGGCAGTGTGCGCGACTGGGGCGATGGATGCTCCAGTTCTCGCGGGAAGCCTTTCTGCTCGCCGTGGCCGTCGCGGTCATCTTCGCCGCGATCCAGCTGCACGCCCGGATCGGACAACGGCTGGTCGAGGAGCCGAAACCGTTCGGGCGGCAGGCGATCCCCGGGGCCTCCGATGAGGGCGAAGCCGCGGAGGACGCCTTGGCAACGGACGGCGACGAATCGGGCGATCCTGGACCCTCCGTCGACGACGCTGCGGCAGAGGAGAATGGGGGCAGCAATGCCGCCGAAGACCGGCAACCGGCCGCGGGCGAGGGGGGAGCGGTTCCGCAGTCGGGCAGCCCGGACGCGGCCGACGCTTCGACATGATCTCCTGCCGGGCACCCGGCTCTGTCGGACGCGACCTGCAGATGGTATTGTCCGGTCGGTTCTGTAGCAGTCGGTCCCGGAGGATGATCCGATGAATGCAGGTGTGGCGGCTGCAGCCGCGGCGGGAGCGTCGGCGGCTTCAGTGATGCAGGCGATCCGTGCGTCCGGAGTCCTGGTGCGCATCGAGCCGCATGTCTTTCGCGACTTGCTGGAACGTCAGGACGAACCGCTGGTCGTGCACGCGACATCCGGTCTGTTCACGACGTACTATCAGTACCTGATGAGTTACCGCGGACTGGCGTTCTTTACGAAGTCGGATACGCCGATCGATCTCCCACGGGGAACCGAGCTGATCGTCGCGCAACGGATCATGATCCCCGGCTGATAACTGGCCGCGCTTCGCCTCGAAGCGCCCGGAGACGATGGCATGAGTGAAGGCTACCCGGTTGAGGCGGTGATCGTCTCGAAAGAGGCTCTTGCGAGCGATGATCCGTACGACATCGTCGAATCGAATATCAACTTTCTCAACGGTCTGCTCGGTGAGTGTCTGCGCCCCGACGAAGTGTCGCAGGATGGCATGCGGAGCTACCTGGTCGACTACTATCTCACGCAGGTCGAAAACGGGGGCTTTTCGCAGTTTGTCTACAACTCCGGCTGGGACCCGGACATCAATCGGGCGATCGGCGAAGGGCTCGAAGCGATGGGAGCTGAGCGGCACCGGAAGCACTTCGAGCAGGCCGCCGGACTGCTGGACCGGATCGACCCGGACCGCATGGAGGAGTTCCTCGAAGGTGAGTACTTCGGCGAGAACGAGGTCCGCGACGCACTCAATCAGTTCGACGACCGCTTCGGCGCCATCGAAGAAGAGGAGAACCTTCTCGACCTCAACGCCCGCTGGCTGAGATCGCTGTCGAATCTGATCACGCTCGATCCCGAGGAGATGGATGCCGAGGTTGAACGGCGGGCGGCAGCGCTGCCGGATCGGGAGGAGCGAATCGCTGCTGCTGCTGCGGCGGCCCCCCGGTTCGAGAAGCTGATCGTGGCCCTGTGCGAAGCAGCCGGTCACGAACTGGACCAGATTACGGCAGGTGACCCGTCCTTCGAGTGGAACGGCGAGCCGCTCATCGCATGGCACTTCCTGACCGACAAGGGGCACTTCTACCTGGTGGATGCCGATGGCATCGCACGCATGATGCACGGCGAGACTGACGAATCGGTCTGCGAGATTGAAGCGCCCGAGGACGTGTACGGCAGTGAGTGACGCGGCGGCCTGGTCAGATCGTCACAGATGTGACGAACTCGGCACTGAATACTGACCACGCCCCCCGCTGCGCTCCCGGCGTGCCACCCCGCTGTCGCGGTGCCTCGGTGGTTCCCCCAGGCTTATCGTCAGTTCCCCGGCCGGCGAGATAGAATCGCGGCAGTCTCGTGCCGGGCCGGGTGTGGAGGAGCTGATGGCGCTTCGTTTCATGCAGATCTTCGTTCCGGAAGACTCGCTCTCCCAGGCTGAGGAGATTCTGGAGGGACGGGAGATCCTGGGGACATGGCGGGACGACGCGACCAGGGAGCGTGTCGTCATCCATCTGCTCGTCCCCGCGGAAGAGACCGAGCCGATCATGGACCGGCTCGACGAGGAGTATGCCGGCGCAGACGGATTTCGCGTCGTGCTGTTTCCCGTGGAAGCGATCCTGCCACGCCCGGAGATGTCCGGCAGCCGCGGGCAGGATCTCGAGGATTCGGACTCCGACGGCAGCGAATCGGTCGACGAATCCGGCCGGGTCAGTCGCGAGGAGCTGTATCACGACATTACCGATTCACTCGGCGTGAACCGCATCTTTGTCGCGATGACCGTCCTGGCGTCGATCGTGGCGGCGGTCGGGCTGATACGTGACGACGTCGCGGTGATCATCGGTGCGATGGTGATTGCGCCGCTGTTGGCCCCCAACGTGGCACTCTCACTGGCGGTGACGCTGGGAGACCTGAAACTGATGCGGAGTGCTTTGTGGGCCAGTGCCGTCGGACTCTCCCTGACGCTCCTGGTCTCACTTCTTGTCGGGGTCATGTTCGAAATCGACCCGGACGTTCCCGCAATCGCATCCCGAACGAACCTGGGACTGGGGGACCTGGCCCTGGCTCTGGCGGCCGGTTCGGCGGGCACGTTCGCTTTTACGCGCGGGCTGTCGGGCGCGGTGATCGGCGTGATGGTCGCAGTGGCCCTCATGCCGCCAATGGTCGTGTTCGGGATGCTGCTTGGCGATGGTGAGACGTATCAGGCGATGGGGGCGCTGGTACTGGTGGCGGCGAACATCGTCTGCATCAATCTGTCCGGGGTGACGACGTTTCTGCTGCAGGGAGTCCGGCCGCGGACCTGGTGGGAGGAAGAGCGGGCCCGGACCGCCACGCGGATCGCAATCGCCGGTGCCGTCGTCATGCTTCTGGCTCTGACCGCCATTCTTGCGATGACCGACCTGTTCGATTCGCTGGACTGACGACACTGCAGCCGGTTCGCAGTGGAGGCCGGTCGCGCCACCCGGACGCTGCAGATCTCCGTCGGTGTGCGGTTCTCTTTGTTCGGTACCGCTGCAGGTTCCCCGCACGGTATAACGGAGGCTCAATCGAGAGGACATCGGGATGCGTCCGGCCGGGTGGACGACGCACACAACATACAGCGTGCCCCCTTGATGCCGGGGGACGGAGCAGGGGATCCACGATGCAGCAGCACACAGGGAGTCAGTCGCGGACGATCGGGCGACGTGAGTGGCTGGCCGGAGCCGCCGGTGCGGTCGCCGCCGCAGCGCTGGGGCGAGTCGCGCCCGCGGCCGACGAAGCATCGGCGCCGTCACGGCCGGAAGACTTCCGCTTCTGCCTGAACACCAGCTGCATTCGTGGACAGAAACGGCCGCTGGCCGACGAGATCGCCCTGGCAGCCGATGTCGGCTACGACGGCATCGAACCCTGGATCGGCGAGATCCAGCAGCATGTCGCTGCGGGTGGTTCGCTCGACGATCTCCGCCGGCAGGTGGCCGATTCCGGTCTGAAGGTGGAGAGTGCGATCGGTTTTGCCCGCTGGATCGTCGACGACGAGGCCGAGCGGAAGAAGGGAATCGATCAGCTCAAGCGGGACATGGAGCTGGTCCGTGCGATCGGCGGAACACGGATTGCCGCCCCGCCGGTTGGTGCGCATGGGAAGGATGCAGCCGACCTGGATCTGTCGGCGGTTGCCGACCGGTACGAGGCGATTCTCGAACTCGGTCGCGAAACGGGCGTGACGCCGCAGCTGGAAATCTGGGGGCCGTCGAAGAACCTGTTCCGTCTGGATCAGGCGGTGGAGGTGCTCAAGCGGTGCGACGATCCGGACGCCTGCCTGCTGCCGGACATCTACCACATGTATCGGGGCGGTTCTGACTTCGCACAGCTCGCCACGTTGCCGGGTGGGATGATCCACGTCTTTCACGTCAATGACTACCCGGCCCGGCCGCGCGAGGAGCTGAACGACAGCGATCGCGTCTATCCGGGTGACGGCGACGCACCGGTGACGGAGATCCTGCGGATGCTGCAGAAGATCGGCTTCCGTGGTGCCCTGTCGCTGGAGCTGTTCAACCGGGACTACTGGCAGCAGGATCCGCGCACGGTGGCGGAGACGGGGCTGAAGAAGATGAAAGCGGCCGTCGCCAGCCTCGGCTGAACGGGCGTCCGGTCTGGACTACTCCGCGATCTGGACGTCGACGCGGGAGCCGAACGGCACGGTCGGCCAGAGTTCGCCGGCCTGTTCGACACGGACGCGCACCGACGTTTCTCCGAGTCCGACGGCGTCGGTGCGGGGCCGGGCCTGCGGAGCGATGGACACGACGCGACCGGAGCGGACTTCGCGTCCCGGGAAGGTCAATGTCATTTCGCAGTCGGGGGCGATGTCGTCGATGTACTCGGACGGGACTTCGACCGTCAGCTGACAGCGGGCGTCATCGAGCAGTTCGACGATCACATCGCCGGGCTTCACGTGATCACCGGGACGCTTCTGGAAGACTCCGACGACTCCGATGGCCGGGGAGTGAACCGTCAGCGACGTCTGGCGGGCCTTGAGTCGTTCGAGCTGTGCAGTCGCTTCGGCCAGACGCGATTCTGCGACATCGACACCGGAGGCGTTGCGGACCAGTTCCGGCAGCCGGTCGCGTACGGACGAGAGCCGCTTCAGATCGGCATCGCACATCTCGACGCGGGCTGAAGAGACTTCCGCAGCGTTGGCGGCCGCTTCCATCTGCAACAACGTGGAGACGCGGCGGCTCGAGGGCATCTGTTCTTCGAGCACCAGCGACTTGAAGGCGTCACTGCCATCGTCCAGAGAGGCGACCTCTCCGCTGGTCAGTAGGTCGGCCAGCATGCTTCGCTGCAGCTCGTGTTCGAACTTTTCCTTGAGGTAGCCGGCAGACGCCAGGCGGATCTCGTGGATCTCGTTGTCGATCGCCCGCTGCCGCCATTCGATTTCGAGCGCGGCCTGTGCCTGAGCCGTTTCGAGTTCCACCTGTCGGCGGGCGACCTCGGCGGTCTGCTGCTGGATCTGCTCCTGCAGGTCCTCATCGGCCAGGGTGACCAGTGGGTCTCCGATGCGGACCCGGTCCCCTTCGGCAGTGAGGAGGTCCGAGAGCCGTCCGGGCCGGCTGGCCGTCACGACCGTCGTGTGTGCGGTCAGACGCCCCTGGAAGGTCGGTCCCCCGTGGTGATTGATCCAGCGGGCGAGTCCGATTCCGGCTGCCAGGGCGACAGCAACGACGAGAACGATCCGGCCGCGCGACGTTGGAGGCGGGGCCGATTCGAACTCGGTGTCCAGAGCGCTAGATTCATCCGCAACGCGCATGAAGCTTCCCACGGTGAAAAACAGGGCCGGGAACTGCGGCATCAATTGGGATCGGGAAGAGGGGGACGTGCCGTTGATACGAAACAGCGGCTCGCGGGGCCATTCGGGGCGGTTTTCAGCGGGGATGTGTCACATTCGACGGCCTTGGCAGCGTTCGCGCAGGCGTCACGACCGGTACGTCGGTCAGTAGCGGCAGGGACAGGGGAAGTGCAGTCGTTCCGCGCGGGCCATCGAAGCGGCAGGACCGTCAGATCCGGTGCAGCGGGGCCATACTTCCCAGTCCCCCGGTACTGGACAACTGAACATGTGCGTGTGTATACTTTGGTGTGTGGGCGTTGTTTCTGCGAAGTCGGGCCCTTCAGCGGAGCATCCGTATGGAAATGATCGTCGAGTCGGCGGCGGCATGGCAGGCGGCATGCGATGATGTCGCGGCGGAGATTCTGGCTGAGTGCGGAGTGACCGGTCCCCCTGTTGATGCGTTCGCGCTGGCAGAGCATCTCGGGCTGATGATCGCGTTCGACGCCGGCCAGCAGGGAAGGGGACGCCTCAAACGGGTCGCCGGGCGAACGTCGATCTTCATTCGTCCCGAAGATCGACCGGAGCGGCTGCACTGGACCGTCGCGCACGAGATCGGCGAAGCGGTGGCCTCTCGTGTCTTTTCCTGCGTGGGACACTCGCTGCAGGATCCGGGCCCCGGGCAGCGGGAACAGGTGGCCAACCGGATGGCATCGGCACTGCTGTTGCCGCGGGACTGGTTTCTGCGTGACGTCCGGCTGTTCGACTGTGATGTGCTCGAACTGAAAAAGCAGTACGGGACCGCCAGCCACGAACTGGTGCTGCTCAACCTGCTGCGACTGCCGGACCTGACGCTGGTGAGTGTGTTCGATCACGGTCGCATTACCCGCCGGCGGGGGAACGGGCAGTTGCCGCCGCCCCGACTGTTGCCCCTGGAACGAAAGGTCCAGCAGCGACTGTCCGACGGACAGGAACGCTGCGAAGAAGTGGGTGACGGCGTTCGCGTACAGGGATGGGCCGTGCACGAACCGGGATGGCCCCGGGAACTGCTGCGGACGACACCGGTTGAACCGCTCGACCTTTACGGCGACAATTGACCGATGCGCGGGACTGACCGGACAACGGTTGAGGCCCGAATGGTTCAATCTGCTGGAACAGGTGAGCGGCGTGACTGACATTGACGGCACCGGCGAGACGCTCGAAGCGAAACGGGACCGACTGCTTGACCTGCTTCGTGATTGCGGACGGGTCGCGGTCGCGTTTTCCGGAGGTGTCGACAGCACCGTCGTCGCCAGGGCGGCGCAACAGGCCTGCGGAGAACGCGCCGTCGCTGTCACGGCCGTCAGCCCGAGTCTGGCGTCCGGCGAACTCGATGCGGCCCGCGACATCGCGGAGCAGATTGGAATCCGGCATGTGGTGATCCGGACCGATGAGTTTGCGGAGCCCGGGTATGTCGCCAATGCCGGCAACCGCTGCTATTTCTGCAAGAGCGAGCTCTACACGCAGGTCGAACAGCGACGGGACGAACTGCAGGTCGATACGGTCGTCAACGGTGCCAATCTGGACGACCAGGGCGATCACCGTCCCGGCATGCAGGCAGCGAAGGAACGTGCGGTCCGCAGTCCGCTGCTCGAAGCCGGGCTGACCAAAGCGGACGTGCGGGCGCTGGCCCGCATGTGGGATCTTCCGGTCTGGGACAAGCCGGCCAGTCCGTGTCTTTCCAGCCGGATTGCCTACGGTGTGGAAGTAACGCCGGAACGTGTGCGCAGGGTCGATGCCGCCGAGACGTTTCTGCGGGAGACGTTCGGCCTTCGTGAACTGCGGGTGCGTCTGGAGTCGAACGATCTGGCCCGCATCGAGGTTCCGCTCGTGGCATTGCCGGTCCTGGTTGAACGTCGCGCCGACGTGGTCGAGCAGCTGACGTCTCTCGGGTTCCGGTATGTGACGCTCGACCTCGAAGGGTTTCGTTCGGGCAGCATGAATGCTGTGCTGCCGATCGAACAGCTCACGCTTCCGACCGGGACGCCGGCGACCGACGCCTGATCGTCCGGGAGAATTCCACCACCTCGCTGCGCAATGAAAACGGCCCCGACGGACGATTCCAGCCGGGGCCGTAGTGGGTGGGCACAGTGTCGTGTGCGTTGGTGTCGCTCAGCTGATGCCGGGGACCGGGTAGTCGCGAGCGAACTCGGCGATTTCGCCGCGGACACGCGCCGCGACCGCTTCGTCCTCCGGTGCCTTGAGCACTTCGAGGATCCACGCACCGACTTTCTGCATGGCATCTTCTTTCATGCCGCGGGTCGTCAGGGCCGCGGTGCCGATGCGGATCCCGCTGGGGTCGAGCGGTTTGCGGGTGTCGTAGGGGATCATGTTCTTGTTGACGGTGATGCCGGCGCGGTCAAGGGCGTGCTCGGCGATCTTTCCGGTCAGGTCGATGGCGGTGACATCACAGAGCATCAGGTGGTTATCGGTTCCCCCCGAGGCGAGCCGGATACCGCCGGCCATCAGCGTCTCGGCCAGGACGCGGGCGTTGGCGACAATCTGTTCGGCGTACGTTTTGTATTCCGGCTGGAGCGCTTCGTGGAAGCAGACGGCCTTGGCCGCGACGATATGCATCAGCGGTCCGCCCTGCAGGCCGGGGAAGACCGTCTTGTCGATATCCTTTGCGTACTGCTCGCGGCAGAGGACCATTCCGGAACGCGGGCCCCGCAGCGTCTTGTGCGTCGTCGAGGTGACGAAGTCGGCCACCTTGACCGGGTTGTCGTGGATGCCGGCGGCAACCAGCCCGGAGTAGTGGGCCATGTCGACCATCAGCTTCGCGCCGACTTCCTCGGCGATTTCGGCGAAGCGGGGATGCTCGATTTCACGCGGGTAGGCGCTGGCACCGGCAACGATGAGGGCCGGCTTGTGTTCGCGGGCCAGCTTGGCCACCTGGTCGAAGTCGATGCGGTGATCGTCTTCCCGGACGCCGTAGTGAACCGCGTTGTACAGCTGCCCCGAAAAGTTCAGGTGCATGCCGTGCGTCAGGTGTCCGCCGTGCGCCAGGTTCATCGCCAGGAACGTGTCGCCCGGCTTGAGCACCGACATGTAGACCGCCATGTTGGCCTGCGAGCCGGCGTGAGGCTGGACGTTTGCATGCTCGGCTCCGAAGAGCTGGCAGGCACGGTCGCGGGCGAGCGACTCGGCAACGTCGACAAACTCACAGCCACCATAGTACCGCCGGCCGGGATAGCCTTCGGCGTACTTGTTCGTCAGGACGGTGCCGGCAGCCTCCAGGATCGCGGCACTGGTGTAATTCTCGGAAGCGATCAGCTCCAGCCCGTCGGTCTGGCGTCCCTGTTCCTGCTGGACAACGTTCCAGATTTCGGGATCGGTCGCGGCCAGGGGCGACGTGGCGGTGAGGTCGGCGGACATCATGGTACTCCTGCTTCACTTCATTGGGCGGACCATGTGTTATAGTGCGCCGGCATCTCCAAAACTACCGACCGGTCCGGCCGCTGCAAGTGGTGACCTGGACGCCGGTTCGGTGGACGCAGACCCATCTGCGGATGGCGATGCGAGGAACGCTGGCGGGCATTCACTGCGGGAGTCCCATGATTATTGCCGAGCTGACCGCGTTTCACGTGCGGATTCCGTTGCGCCGGCCGATCCGGCACGCTTCGCACACGCGAACCGAGAACGACACCCTCGTTGTACGCTGCCGCCTGTCGACCGGCGAAGTTGGCTGGGGTGAAGGCCTGCCCCGGCCGTACGTTACCGGCGAATCGATCGACGACTGCCTCGCGATTCTGCGGCAGACCGATTTTCGTTCGCAGCTGGATGCGCGCCTGCCCTCGCTGCAGACCGCCGTGGAAGTCCTGAAGAATCTTCGGCTCGAAACCGACGGTGCGGGTCGGCGCGACTGCTTCGGCAACAGTGTCCGGGCCGCCGTCGAACTGAGTGTGCTGGATGCGGTGGCCCGCTTTGAAGGGGTGCCGCTCTCCCGCGTGACCGAGGTCGCCGGCGAGACGGCGATCCAGAAGAGCCGGGACCGGGTGCAGTACAGCACGGCAATCATGAGCGTCAAACCGCTCAAGCGGCGGATGCAGGCACTGGCATACCGGCTGTACGGATTCCGTCACTGCAAGTTGAAGGTTGGAGCGGAAGGCATCGACGATACGGCCGTTGTTCGTGATGCCCGCAGATGGATGGGGCAGG